>Ga0105245_10000070_pt1 | contig 106666 bp, 107 predicted proteins | sample KBSM54metaG_FD_81523 | JGI IMG/M metagenome (GOLD analysis project Ga0105245, IMG submission 81523) | Miscanthus rhizosphere microbial communities from Kellogg Biological Station, Michigan, USA - KBS M5-4 metaG | ecosystem: Host-associated > Plants > Roots > Rhizosphere > Soil | place... | reverse complement strand
TTCTTGATCTCTTCGATCACCGCCGCGACCGACGCGTCGATACCGCGCTTGAGGTCCATCGGGTTGAGACCGGCGGCGACGAGCTTCGCGCCCTCGTTGTAGATCGCCTGCGCGAGCACGGTCGCGGTGGTCGTGCCGTCACCGGCGACGTCGGAAGTCTTCGACGCGACTTCCTTCACCATCTGCGCGCCCATGTTCTGGAACTTGTTCTCGACTTCGACTTCCTTCGCGACGGTCACGCCGTCCTTCGTCACGGTGGGCGAGCCCCACGACTTCTCGATGACGACGTTGCGGCCGCGCGGGCCGAGGGTCACCTTGACCGCGTTCGCGAGGAGGTTGAGGCCCTTGGCGATTTCGCTACGGGCACTCGAGGAGAAAATGATTTCTTTGGCAGCCATGTTCGTTTCCTTGTTCCTTCGCTAAACGGGATCAGTCGAGAACGGCGAGGAGGTCTTCCTCGCGCATGATGAGGTGCTCTTCGCCGTCGATCTTCACTTCGGTGCCGCTGTACTTCGAGAACAGCACCTTGTCGCCGGCCTTGACGTCGAGCGGGATGACCTTGCCATCCTTGTCGCGCTTACCAGCGCCGACGGCGATCACCTTCGCCTGGATCGGCTTTTCCTTGGCCGAGTCGGGGATGAAGAGGCCACCGGAGGTCTTGGTCTCTTCGTCGAGACGCTTGACGAGAATGCGGTCGTGGAGCGGACGGATTTTCATGTTCGATCCAGTAACAACGCGTGGGAGCGTTGGCAACCCCTTAAGAGGAGTGCTAACAAATCTTATATTTAGTTTGTAATTTCAAATATTTGACTATACGAACACGGGCCGTGATAGATCCTTCCGCAGGATGGCGCTGACGGACTACGAGAAGTACATCCGCACCGAAGAGCTGCTCGGCCTGCAAAAGGCCCAGGAGACCCTGACGTGCCACGACGAGATGCAGTTTCAGATCGTGCACCAAGCGCACGAGCTCTACATGAAGCTGATCGAGCACGAGCTGCGCTTCATGACGACGCTGCTCCAGGCCGACGAAGTCTCGCGCGCGGTGACGACGCTCGGTCGGGTCGCGAAGATCCAGCGCGTGTTGCTCCAGTCGATCGAGTTGCTCGATACGATGGCGCCGACCGACTACATGACGATCCGCACCGGCCTCGGTCGCGGCTCGGGTCAAGAGTCGCCCGGCTTCCGCACGATGCTGAAGCTGCCGCAGGAAGTCGTGTGGCCGGCGTTCGCGGCGTTCCTCGAGCGCGCGGGCGTATCGCTCCGCGCGATCTACGAGCACCCGCACGATCACCACGATCTGTTCCAGCTCGCCGAGGGCCTGACCGATTACGACCAGCTCCTCCAAATGTGGCGCTATCGCCACCTGATCCTCGTCTACCGGATCATCGGCACGGGCACGCCGTCGCTGAAGGGCAAGCACTCCGACCTGCTCGCGCACGGCATGAAGACGCGGTTCTTCCCGGCGTTGTGGGACGTGCGCGACGACGTGTTCGCGGACTGGACGAAGGCGCAAGAGGCGCAGGGCAAAGAACCCGGCTATCACGGATGAAGTCGCTCGCGATCCTCGCGATCGCTCTACTCCTGTCTTGTGCGAAGCATCCCGCGCTCACCGTCGGGATCGGTGGCGCCTCGATCGGTCTCGCGTCGTGCGAGATCCAGGGAAGCAAGCAGTCGACGTGCGGCATCATCACCGGCATCGTCGGGCTCGGCTTGGGCGGGCTCGCGTGGCTCGTCACCGAGCTCGCCGATACGAACGCGCACGAGCTTCCGCCGGACGACGAGATGTTGCCCGATGGTGCGGTGCGCGTTCACACGCATACCGAATTGCCCCCAGTTCCGCTCGATGCGGGGCTTCCCGCCCTTAACGATGCCGCAACGCTTCACGATGCGCCGATCGCGGACGCTTCCGTCGGTGACGCGGGCTAAAAGCGCCACGCCCCGTTCTGCCTGTCGCTTCTTGTCCTGACTGCCAAGCGAAAGTGTGATGGGAGCACGCGCCGGGACGCGATTTCGACGTCTTGATCGAATTCGCTGATGGATCTGGTCTTGCGATGGCACTGACCCGAGGCCGTCATGAAAGTCATTCCAGTTGCTGCGTTATGCCTGCTAGCAGGTTGCCCCGATCGCACGATCAGCGAGGTCACCCCGGCTCAGCAAGGCGCCGTCGTCAAGCACATCCCCGTGAGTGCGGACATCGACATCCTGTTCGTCATCGACAACTCGGCGTCGACGGCTGACAAGCAGACCGTGTTCGCTGCGAACTTCCCCAAGTTCGTCGCCGCGCTCGACGCGTTCCCGACGGGACGCCCCAACTTGCACATCGCGGTCGTCGACTCGACGGTCGATATCGGGGCGCAAGGCTACGGCCCGAGTTGCCCTTCGCCGGATCCGAACGACAACGGCCTGTTCCAGAACACCGCACGCGTGGCGGGATGTACGCCGCCGACGGGTCGCTATCTGTCCGACATCAAGGGCTCGAGCGGCGCGCGCGTGACGAACTACTCCGGCACGCTCGATACGGCGCTGTCGTGTATCGCCCAGGTCGGCGCGAGCGGCTGCGGCTTCGAAGCCCAGCTCGAAGCGATGAAGCGCTCGCTCGACGGCTCGCGGATCGAGAACACCGGGTTCATCCGCGACGGCGCGTACCTCGCGATCATCTTCCTCACCGATGAAGACGACGCGTCGACGAAGGACGCCTCGGTGTTCTCGTTGGCCGACGCGAATGTCGGCGGCCGCAACGACTATCGGGTCCAGCCGCTGTTCGCCTACAACTGCGATACGACGATCTCGCCGAGTGCCGGCGGCACGTACACGAACTGCAAGCCGCGGCTCGATTCGTACCTGCAGGACCCCGCGTACTACAGCCAGTTCCTGTCCTCGGTGAAGGATCCGGCGCAACTCGTCGTCGCCGCGATCGCCGGACCGCCGCCGGGCCTCATGACGAACGACAACCCGCCGGTCACCGCGAGCGCGAACAACATCGTGGTCGGTCCGCTCATGCTCGGCGGTAGCACTCAGATGCTCGCGCTCCAGCCGTCGTGCAGCGCGACGATCAACGGCAATCCGGCGATCGGCCGACCCGCCGTGCGGCTCGCGAACTTCGTCCAGAGCTTCGGCGACCGCGGCCGGTTCTACAACATCTGCCAGAGCGACTACTCGGCGGCGCTCACCGACATCGGCAAGACGCTGTTCAACGCGATCAGCCCGTGCCTCGAAGGCAACGTCGATCCGACCGATGCCGATCCGAACAACCCGGGCACCCAGCTGCAGTGCACCGTCAGCGAGGTGTTGAACGCCGGCACGATGTCGCAGACGTCGACGCAGATGCCGGCGTGCCCGATGCAAGACGCGATGACGCCGGCGGCGAACGGCCCGCGCCCGTGCTGGTGGGTCGACAAGAACACGACGAGCTGCCCGGCGCCGGATACCGGATTCGAGCTCAACATCGTGCGCAATGGTGCGGCGGCACCGGGCACGACCGATGATGTCGAATGCGCGGTCTCGAACTGATCTCGATCATCTTCCCGCTCTTATCCGCGGGAACCCTAAGCGCCCTGTGCGCGTGCGGTGACGGGGGTGGCTTCCTCGACGCAGCGCCGGCGCCACCGACGGGCTCGGGCATGTTCTCGCTGTCCTGGACGCTGACCACGGCGAGCCAGCAGGCGGAGACGTGTGCGCAGGCGAACGCGACGACCGTCCGGCTCAGCTTCGCCGACGTCTCGACGGGCGCGGCGTACGGCGGCACGTTCGACTGCTCGCTCGGACTCGCGGTGAGTGGGGCGCTGTTCTCCGCGACGTACAACATCGGGTTCGAGCTCGATGGTCCAAACGGGATGATCGCGACCGCGGCACGTCAGACCGCGACGATCACCACGAACAAGACGGCGCAGCTACAACCGGTCGTGTTCGTCACGCCATGAGAGCCGTCGTCGTGATGCTCGCGCTCGCCGCTTGTTCGCACCCGAACGAGCTCGCGAGCCTCCAGGCCGAGGCAACGGTCACCGGCGTCGTCACGAAGCCGGTGCTCGATACGCTCGTCGAGCGCGTCCACTTCATCAAGCGTGCGATGGGCAGCAACGTCCCCGGCTGGGAGACCCAGTGGCGAATCGCGGAGCTCGCGGACGACCAGCTCGGCCTGCCGCCGCTCGCGCAAGACGTTCCACCGGGTCGGGGATGGCGACCGGTGCCGACGAGCCTGCTCGGCATGCGCTGGTACGTCGACGAGCGCGCGACCCAGCTCGTCGAGGCCAAGGACCGCGCCGCGCTCGCGTTCCTCGTGAGCGACGAGCGCGTGCGCTATGTCCGTGGGCTCGGCGAGGTTCGCGACAACATCGCCGAGATCGAGAGCTGGATCAGGACTTCTTCTTCATCACGCCGATCCGATTCATCTCGGCCTGATACTTCGGGTTCGATCCGCACTTCGCCTTGACGTCGGCGTCCTTCATCTCGAGATCCGCGCGGCTCATCTTCGCGAGGTCGAGCTGTTTGTTGATCGCGTCGACGACGTCCTGCTTGTGCTCCATCATGTAGCTCTTGATCCGGGTGTCGACGTCGGGGCCGGCGGCCGCCGTGTCGGCGCGGATCTTGTCGACGAGCGGCTCGAGCTTCGCCATCGCGGCGATCTGGTGATCGCAGTCGCCGTCGAAGCCCGCGAGGAGCGGGATCATCTGATACGTGTAGTCCAGCGTCTCTTTCGTCACGCGCTCGAACGCGGCCGGATCGGCAGGCGCTGGAGCCGGGGCGGGGGCAGCCGCAGAACCGGCGGCCGGGGCGAGCGGGGCAGGCGCCGGAGCGGCCTCGTGGTCTTTCTTGCAGCCGCAGAGAGCAGCGACCAGGGCAGCGAGCAGCAGGGTGCGCATTGCGCGTTCCTAACATGTTAAGCCACCTGCATGGCCGACCCCGTCGCCGACAGCCTGATCGAGTACCGCGCGAAGTTTCCCGCGCTCGAGGAGTGCGTGCACTTCATCTCCCATTCGCTCGGCTGCGTGCCGGCGCAGGCGAAGGACGACCTCGGCGAGTTCTTCGACCTGTGGCGAACGAAGTCGATCACGGCGTGGAGCGACTGGTTGCCTGAAGTCGATCGCGCGGGCGAGCGGATCGCGAAGATCATCTCGGCGCCACAGGGCACGGTCGTGATGAATCAGAACGTGTCGACGATCATGTCGGTGCTCGCGTCGTGCTTCGATTACAGACCCGAGCGCAACAAGATCGTCTACGAGTCGCTGATGTTCCCGACCGTGTCGTACGTGTGGCAGGCCGAGGAGCGCCGCGGCGCGAAGTGCGTGCTGGTCGCGCCCTCCGCCGACGGGATGACGATCGATACCCAGGCGATGATCGATGCGATCGACGAGCACACGCTGCTCGTGCCGATGCAACACGTCGTGTTCTCGTCGGCGTACATCCAGGATGCGAAGAAGATCATCGCGAAGGCCAAGTCGGTCGGCGCGCACGTGATCCTCGATTGCTATCAGTCGATCGGCACGATCCCCGTCGATGTCGTCGACCTCGGCGTGTCGTTCGCGTGCGGCGGCTCGGTCAAGTACCTGTGCGGCGGCGCCGGCGCAGCGTGGCTGTACGTGCGCAAGGATCTGATCGAGCAGTTCGCGCCGCGCGTCACCGGCTGGTTCGGCAACGAAGCGCCGTTCGCGTTCACGATGCCGGCGCAGACCTACGCGGATACCGCGTGGCGCTACATGGGCGGCACGCCGGCGGTCGCAGCGCTCTATCAATCGCGCGCGGGCCAGACGATCGTCGGCGAGATCGGCGCGCGCAAGATCCGCGACAAGTCGCTCGTGATGACCCAGAAGATCATCGACTGGGTCGACGAGCTCGGGATGAAGCTCAACTCGCCGCGGCCGGCGGAGCAGCGCGGTGGCTCGGTCGTGTTCGACTTCGTCGGATCGGCCGATGTCTGCCGCGAGCTCAACCGCCGCAAGTTCTTCTGCGATCACCGTCCCGGCGTCGGGATCCGGATCGCGCCGCACTTCTATACGAAGGCAGAAGAGATCACGCTGTTCTTCGGCGAGCTCAAGAAGATCCGCCACGGCGCCGGAAGATGACCCCGAGCGCGAGCAGGATCGGCAGCGCACCGCCCGGCGAGCTCGACGTGCAGCTGCACGCGTAGAAGCTCTCCGATGGAATCGCGCCGTTGCCGCTTCCGCCGTCCATGCCGGGCGCCGGATCGCTGATCGCGTTGCCGCTGAGGTGAACGACGAGCGGTGCGTTCGGTAGTTGCGGCGAACGGATCAACAGATCTGCATCGACGGGACCGAGCGTGGTCGGATGAAACCCGACGGTGAAGGTCGAGGTCTCGCCCGGTGCGAGCTGGCTCGGAAAGCTCGGGCTGTCGATCGAGAACGGCGTGGGCACGGTCGGTTGCGAGAGCTCGAGCACGCCCGTGCTGCAGTTCTGGATCGTCACGCCTCGGCCGTTCGCGTAATACAAATGGACGTAGACGTCGCCGAACGGGATCGACGTCGGCGCGATCGCACCGCCGGAATCGATGAAGTTCGCGGTCAGCGTCGTCATCGCGGTCGGTTGCGACGCGGCGTCGGTCGACCAGGTCAGCGTGCCGGTCAGCTTCGTCTTCGCGATCTGGCGCATCGGCGTGACCGAGACCGTCGCGGTCTTGCCGGTTGGCAGCAGCGCTGGATAGAGCGTCGGTGCGACGAAATCGAGCACGAATGGGGCACCGGGAGACAACGTCGGGGTCATCACGCCGAGCGTCGCGCTGCCGCTCGATCCCAGCGTGACGTTCGTCGGCGTCGTCGGTTGATTGACGCAGAACGTACCGAGATCGACGCTCTGCTGCGAGGTGATGCCGGCGTTCACGATCCGGCCACTGATCGGAATCTCGAGCGTGTCGCCGGCGGTGTCGTCGACGGTGATGTGCGAGCGCAGATCGCCTTCGGCCTGGGGCGTCACCGTGAGATCGAAGCTCGCGGGCGTGGTCGTCGCGGTCGGCACGCCGATCGTGATGTTCGCGTTCGCGGTGTCGAGGTGAGGGTTGTCCGCGAGCGTGAGCGGCGCCCCGGTCGAGAGCAAGTTGAACGTCTGCGCGACCGGAGGGCCGTCGAGGCGGACCTCGCCGAGGTCGATGCCCGTGGGCATCGCGTAGAGCGGCGTCGAGATGCCGGTGCACGTCGTCGCGACTTGGAGCGTCGTCATCACGAGCGTATCGGTGCTGGTCGCGTTGATCGTCGTGCCTGCAGGAGCCGCGGTCGTCGGCGCGCACGTCGCGAGCAGATCCGCGATCGCCGTCGGCATCACGGTCAGCGTCGCGGGCGGCGACAGCGAGAACGGTCCGGTCGGTGCGAGCCCGAGCATCGCCGTGGTCGAGCGATTGCCGGTGTTGCCGAAGTGCAGCGTCGCGCTCGTCGATTTGCCGAGCGGGATCGAGCCGAGGTCGAGTGTCGCCGGCGTGCCGACGAGCTGCAGCGTCGCGCCCTGGCCTTCACCGTCGAGCGGGATCGCGCGCGTGCGATCGAGCGTGTCGTGGAACAGCACGAGCAACACCGCGCGCCGTAGCGCGGGTTGGCTCGGATCGAACGCGAGATCGACCGAGACCTGTTGTCCCGGTCCGAGCATGCAGTTCACGGTCGAGCACGTGCCGCCAAGCGTGTACGTCCAGTCGAACGCGGCCCCCTGATCGATATCGACCGGGCGAATGTCGTTGATCTGGATCGTGCCGGTGCCGAGGTTCTCGAGATAGACCGTCGTGTGGGTGACTCCAGACAGGACGTCGACGGGTGACGCGATCGTAACGACGGGCGGCGTCACGCCGAGGACCGGCCCGGTCGCATCCACGCCGGTGCACGTCAGCGTGATCGGCGACGCGAGGTGAAGGCCGCCATCCGTCGCGATCTCGAGGTGTGCGGTGTGGGGGCCGCTCGAGCGAGGCGTGCAGTGAACGACGACATTCGTCGACGCGCCGGCCGCGATCGGGACGATCGTACCGTCGCACGCGGGCGAATCGGGGTTGCACGGCAGCGCGACCTCGAAGTTGTCACCGAGCTCGTCGGTCTCGAACGCGAGCTTCGCGATCGGCGACGTCCCGTTGTTCGTCAGCACGAGCGGTAACGCGACCGTGTCGCCGACATCGACCGAGCCGAACGCGAGCGTCGGCGTCGTCGGGGTCAGGCTCGTCGAGCTCACGTGCTCGCAGACGCCCGCGAGATCGGCGAGCGGCTCGTGCGTGTTCGCATCCCGCGCGTGGATCGTGCAGCGCTCCATGCCGAGCTTGGTGTTCGTGCACGCGAACGTGACCGTCTTGGAGCCGGTGCCGGGGAGCGTGAAAGGATTGCCGCCGGAGATCGAGAAGTCGATACCCGAGTCGCACGACGGATCGCGCACGAGCTCGACCTGAAACGCGCCGGTGCTCGTGTTCTGGAGCGACGCGTTCGCAGTGCCGTTACCCGTGCCGGTGACCACGAACGTCACCGGCGGATTCGCGACGACGCTGGAGCTCGCCTGCGCGGTGCCCGCGAGCAGCACGAGCACGGCGAGCGACTTCATCTACAACCTGCCGATGACGCCGATCGTCGGCGCGAACGTCGTCGCTTCGAACGAATGCATCTTGTAGATCACGTTGCTGACGTTGAAGAAGTGCTCGACGCCGAGGTCGCCCTGCACGCTGAGGTGGCCGTTGATCTTGATCTCGAGCCCCGCGGCGAGTCGGCCACCGACGCTGACCTGCTTTTGATCCGAGTCGTCGGTGAAGAAGAACATCGGGATGCCGGCCGCGAGGTACGGGCGCAACCAGTCGGTGAGCAGCAGGTAGCGCGCGCCGGCATAGGCGCCGTAGACGTCGGACTTCAGGCCCGCGAGCTCGACTTCGAAGTTGTCCGACGCGGCGTACGCGATGCCGAGGCCACCCGCGAAGCCCTTCCAGTGGTTGCCGTCGATCCGCGCGATGCCGATCACGCCGGACGTCAGGTGATCGACGGGCTCGCCGAGATCCGGCGGTGGTTCGTACTCGACGTCGCCGCCGGGGATGTACGGCTTGATGTCGGTTCCGGAAGTATCGGCGTGGACGCGGCGCTGGCGACTGTTGCCGTCGACGGTGCCGTAGGTGCGGCCGTCGACGAGCCAGCCTTGGACTTGTTCGGGAGGCTTCGCGGCGGACGGCGGCGGCGGCGGAGCCGTTTGCGTTTGCGTTTGCGTTTGCGTTTGCGAGTCGACCTTGACCTCGAGGGTGACGTCCTTCGACTCGCCCTCGAAGCTGTTCAGATCTACCGCATTGATCGACGATCCGTTGCGGATCCGGATCGTGTGCGTGCCCGGACGAATCCGGGTCTGCAGCGTGCTACCGACCGGCACGAACGGACCCGCATCGATCGACACTTCGCTGCCGTGCGGCGTGACGTGGACCGTCAGGATCGTGAGCTGACCGTCGAGCTTGATCAGCAGCTCCTTGACCTCGGCGACGCGCTCCGCACCGGTCGCCGGATCGCTGAGGTAGCGCTGGTACGTGTTCGCGGCGTCGGCGCTGCGACCCATGTCGTTCAGCGTCGAGGCGATGTTCAACAAGATCTTCGGGCTCGGGAACCGGTTGTACGCCTCGAGAAAGTTCGCGAGCGCTTGGTCGTACGCCTGGATCTGCAAGCGGCGCACGCCCTCGGTCATCAGTGCTTGTGCGGTCGCGCGCGCCTTCGGATCGTCGACCTTGACCGATGGATCCTGCGTGATCGCCGTGATGATCTCGGTGAGCTGTTGATCGTCGTGAACCTGCGCGAGTGGCGGCACGTCGCCAGGGGACGTGACCGGCTGCGCGCTCGCGATCCGTGTCGCGGCAAACGTGGCGAGGATGAGCGAGTGCTTCACGGTGTGGTTTCGATCGGCGCGCACTTCGACGTGTGCGCGCCATCGTGAGGATCGCACGCCTGCTGCTTGATCGGAACTTTCGCGGCGTCGTGTGTGTGTGCGGTCACGGGGGCCTTGGGTGCGTGCGTAGGCGTAGCCGTAGGCGAACTGGCCGGCGGAGCCGGCGCGGTGACAGGTGGCGGTGGTTCCGTGACCTGCATCTTCACCGGCTCGCTCGGCGCGACCACGGGAGCAGGGGCACGCGCCTCTTCGCCCCCACTGCTCTTCGCGACCACGAGCGCGACCGCACCTCCGATCACCAGCACCACGAGCGCCGCGATGATCGGCAGCGCATGTCCGCGATCTCTCCGCGTCGGCCCGCCGTCGTCGAACGGCAGCGGCGCGGTGATGTGCGTCTCCACGCTCGGCCGTGCGAGCGGCGCGTGCGGTCCCGTCGAAGGTGCTGTACCGAACGGCGACGGCGTGATCTCGACGCCGGCCGGTCCCGCGAGCGCGCGCGCCAGTTCCTGCGCCGACGCGTAGCGATCCGCCGGCTCCTTCTGGAGCAGCCGCATGATGATCGCGTCGAGCTCCGGCGAAATCCCCGGCACGCGATCGCGCGGCGGTCGCACTTCTTCGAACAGGTGCATCGCGATCACCTCGCCCGAGCCGCCCTTCGGGAACGGCGCCTCACCGACGACCATCTCGTAGAGGATGCAGCCGAGCGAATACAGATCCGCGCGGTGATCGATCGCCTTTGCCGAGCGCGCTTGCTCCGGCGCCATGTAGCGCGGCGTGCCGATCAACGCGCCGTCGATCGTGTGGCTGCGCCCGATCGGCTGACCCGTCGGATCGACGAGCTTCGCGATCCCGAAATCGAGCACCTTCAAGCGCACGCCGTACGGTTGCTCGGCGTCGGGCACGAGGAAGATGTTCGCGGGCTTGAGATCGCGATGGAGGATGCCCTTGCCGTGCGCGGCGACGAGCGCGTTCGCGAGCGCACGCGCGAAGTGCGCCGCTTGTTGCGGCGGCAATCCGGCCGGCTTGAATCGCTTCAGATACTCGTGGAGCGATTCGCCCTCGAGGAGCTCCATGACGAGGTACGCCTCGCCGGTCTCGGTGTAGCCGAAGTCGAACACCTCGATGATGCTCGGGTGGCGGATCGCGGTCGCGGCGCGCGCCTCGGTGAAGAACCGATCGACGAGCTCGGCATCCGACGTCAGCTCCGCGCGCAGGACCTTCACCGCGGCATCGCGCCCGAGAAGCTCGTGGCGCGCGCGATAGATCTTGCCCATGCCCCCACTCGAGAGCTCGTCGGTAATGCGGTAGCTGCCGAGCAGCGCACCCACCAGGCTCATCCACCCCAAAGAATGCCACGGGTGCTAGGCTTCTGCGAGGTGCCGGGTTTTCAGCGTCACGTCTTTGTCTGCATCAACGAACGTCCCGAAGGTCATCCGAAAGGCTCTTGCAAGGCCCGCGGTGGCTGCGAAGTCCGCGACGAGCTGAAGAAGCAGCTGAATGCGCGCGGCCTCGGGAAACTCATCCGCGCGAACAACGCTGGTTGCCTCGATCAATGTGAGGAAGGCGTCGCTGTTGTCGTGTATCCCGAACAGGTCTGGTACGGCCACGTCACGGTCGCCGACGTGCCGGAGCTCATCGAGAAGCACCTCGTGAACGGCGAAGCCGTCGAGCGCTTGATGCTGCCCGATCAGCCCCACCTGGCCGGTCAGCGCACGTTTCCGAAGGTCGAATCGAAATGAAGTCGGTGCTGCTAGTCGTCGCGCTCGCGAGCGCGGCGCACGCCGGCAGTACCGAGGTCACGCGCACGAGTACGGCAACTTCGAGCCCGACCCCGACCCCGACTCCGAAACAAGAAAAACCTCCGGCGCCGTCGCCGCCGGATCCGGACACCGTCGACGCCGCGAGCGAAGCGAACCTCGAATCGAACGCGCCTCGCGCCGGCGTCGTGTTCGGCGGTTCGATCGGCGGTGGCATCACGATGGGCGATGGCGTCGGCCGCGGTCCCGCGCTGTCGTTTCGGGTCGGTCACGTCGCGACGCCATCGACCGTGTTGACGCTCGAGCTCGTCGGTGGCTCGCTGCTCCATCAACCAAAGAACACCACGACGATCCTCCACAACGACGACATCAGCCTCATGGCCGGCGCACTCCACTACGTCAATCGCTCGCTGTGGATCCGCGGCGCCGGCGGCTTCACGACGTACACCGAACAGGTCGACGCGACCTCGCCCACGGTCGTGCACGGCGGCATCGGTGGTCTCGTCGGCATCGGCATCGATCTCGTGCGCTGGCACTACCTCGTGCTCGGGCTCGAGACATTCGATCAGCTCTCGCTCGTCTCGAAGAAGGGCCTGTTGCTCAACAACGGCCTCTGCCTCGGGCTCACCTACTACTAGGCGAGCACTTCGGCGACGACGGCGGTGATGTTGTCTTTGCCGCCGCGCTGGTTCGCGAGCGCGATCGCCGCTTCGGCACATTCCTCGAGCTCGCCATCGCCGCACAGCTCGGCGACCTCGGACTCGCTGGTGAAATAGCCGTGCAACCCGTCGCTACACAGGAGGAACCGATCGCCGATCGTGGTGTCGATATCGGCCGTGTCGACCTGGACGTAGTCCTTGTGACCGACCGCGCGCGTGATCACGTTCTTGCCGCTCGCCTTCTCGGCCTCGGCCTTCGTCATCATGCCGTGCTTGACCTTGTAGTTGATCAGCGTGTGGTCCTCGGTCAGCTGGAGCACCGCGTTGTTGCGCACGCGATAGACGCGCGAGTCGCCGACGTGCGCGGCAAATGCGAGGTTCGCGCGGATCAGCAGCGCCGATAGCGTCGTCGACATCCCCTTCTTCTCGGGGTCGAGCTCCGCCATGCCATAGACCATGTAACAAGCGTTCTTCACGCCACTCTCGAGGAGTCGGCGGATCTCCCACACGCACTCCGTATCGCCGAACATCACGCGCTCGACGAGCCGGTCGAGATCGCGCGACGCGCCGTAGACCCACGAGGTCAGCGCTTCGACGGCCTCGCGACTCGCGATTTCGCCCTTGTTGTGGCCACCGACGCCGTCGGCGACGACGTAGAAGCCGCGGGCATCGTCGCGGAAGAACGCATCTTCATTCCCCTGGCGCTTCCGACCGACGTCCGTTCGAGCTACCGAAAGCAGCTTCACCGGACTCGATCGTAACATGGCGGATGGGCGAGGGGCTTGCTACGGTCAACGCTGCATGATCGACGCGAGGGAGGCGCCGCAGCAGGTGAGAGGTCAGCTCGCGACCGAGCTGCGCGCGCGCTCCAGCGAGATCCTCGCAGCGTGGATCGTGAGATTCGAGCGGTCACCGCTCCGGTTCCGCCGCGCGACCAAGGCCGCCACCCACACGGCGCAGGTCGCGAATCTCCTCGAGACCCTGACCGAAGCCGCGCACGGCGGCGCGGTTGCACTGGTCCCCGGCTCCGATGCGACGCGCGAGCTCGAGCGCAGCTCCGCGTTCATGGGCGCGCAGTTCGCGAGTGAAGCCGCTACGGCGTTCGATGTCAGTGCGGTGCTGCTCGAGCTCCGCGAGGTGATCGCCGGCATGGTCGTCCCCGCCGACGCCGTCGCGCTCTCGCGCCTGTTCGATTGGCTGACGGTCGTCGCGCTCGACGGCTTCGCGACCGCGGGGCTGCAATCCTTGCGAGAGCAGACGAACGAGCAGCTCGAAGGCGGCACGCCCGTCGTCGAGATCCTCCCGAAAGTCCCCGCGGTGCTCCTGGTCGGTGCCCCGACGCCCGCGGTGCTCGACAACTTGCTCGCGCGCGCGTGGATGCTCGCGGTCGGCACGGGTGCGCCGACGCTGATCATCGATTGCAGCGGCCTCGCCGTAGCGGGCGAACGCAATTTCGAGCGCGGCTACCGCGGATTTCTCGCACAAGCTGAAGGCTCGGCGCTTCACGTCCTGCTCGTCGGTGCACGTCGCCACATCTCCGACGCTGCGGCGAAGGCGACGTCGGAAGCGGGGCTGTCAGTCCAGATCTTCGAGCATTTGGATAGTGCCGTAGCCCACGCTCTCGAACGTGCGGGACACTTATTGATGCGCGATCGTGGTTTGGGCGAAAGATGACCAGCGCATTCGCCGTGATACGCTGAATTCCAGTGGGCGAGTTTCCCGTCAATTTCGGGCGCTACCAGCTGGTAGAGCGTCTCGCGATGGGCGGGATGGCCGAGCTGTTCGTGGCGACCTCGCCGGGCGAGCACGGGTTTCAGAAGCGGGTCGTGATCAAGCGCCTGTTGCCTCACCTCGGGGGCGACGACACCTACAAGAACATGTTCATCGACGAGGCGAAGCTCACCGCCCGCCTCGTCCACCCCAAGATCGCGCAGACGTTCGAGCTCGGTCGTGTCGACAGCGACCTGTTCATCGCGATGGAGTACGTCGAGGGCATCGACGTGCTCGCGTTGCTTCGCGAGTACGCGCAGCGCCGACGCCGCGTCGAGCCGCAACTCGCCGCGTGGATCGCGCACGAGGTGCTCGACGCGCTCGACTACGCGCACAACGCACGCGACGAGCAAGGCCGCCCGCTCGGCGTCGTCCATCGCGATATCTCGCCGTCGAACGTGCTGCTCTCGACGCGCGGCGACGTCAAGCTCGTCGACTTCGGCATCGCGCGCGCGAAGGATCCGGATCGCGCGCACAAGAGCAAGACCGGCACGCTCAAGGGCAAGTACGGCTACATGTCGCCCGAGCAGGTGATCGAGATGCCGCTCGACGGACGCAGCGACGTGTTCTCCGTCGGCGTCGTGCTCGCAGAGCTGCTCACCGGTCGCCGGTTGTTCGCCGCTGCGAACGAGCTCGACGTGCTCCTGATGGTGCGCGACGCGAAGCTCACGCGGTTCGACAAGTACGGCACCGAGATCGAGCACGGCCTCCAGGGCATCGTCCGCAAGGCGCTGAAGAAGCCGGTCGACGAGCGCTACGCGAGCGCCGCGCAGTTCCGCGATGCGATCTCGGAGTGGCTGTTCGACAACCGCCATCGGATGACGAACAAGGCGGTGGCCGATGTCGTCGCCGAGCTCCAGCCCGCGGTGATCGAGCGCCGCCATCGCACCGCCGCCGAGCAGCCGCAGACGAACGTCCTCGACGATGTCGGGCTACCGAGCGATCGCCCGCCGAGCGAGGACGCCGCGCCGATCATCTCGATCGAGCCCGAGGAAGAAGTGTCGATGCCGATGATCTCGGTGTCGTACGACGAGGACAAGCAGCCGGCGCAGCGCTCGACGCTCGCGGCAGGATCGAGCGCACCGACCAAGCGCGCCGAGACCGTGCAGGGCAAGATGCCGCCGGTCATCCAGATCCCGAAGAAGCCGGCGCAGGAGCGCGTCGCGAAGGTGTCGTCGCACGGCGAGACCCGGCCGACGCGCAACCTGCCGCCAATGACCGCCGAATCGAGCGGCGTGATCGAGATACCGATCGGCGACACGATCAGCGCCGCGGTCGAAGCGATCGTGACGCCCGGCGAGCGCGCGGTGACGGTAAAAGATCCGCGCGTCCCGCCGCCGCCGTCGGATCGCGACGAAGACTCGCAGATGCGCGCGTTCGACGAGATCACGGACGAGCCCGCGGCCTCCGCATCGCGCGACATCGCGTTGCCTTCTCCCGAAGAGCTCGCGCGCAAGAAGCCGCCGACGCCGCCCGCGCTCGCCGATATCGCCGAAGAACCCGACGATGCGGGCGAGTTCAGCAACACGTCGCCGATGCGCGTGCTGTTCCGGTTGATGACCGCGCGCGCGACCGGGCTCTTGCTCGTAGCGGTCGGCGGGATCAAGAAAGAGATCTACGTTCGCGACGGCCAGCCCGAGTACGTGTCGTCGAACGTCGCGAGCGAGCTGTTCGGCAACTACCTCGTGACGAAGGGCGTGCTGTCCGATGGCGAGCTCGCGATGGCGCTCGCGATGATGCCGCACTACGGCGGCAAGCTCGGCGACACGCTCGTCGGCCTCGGCCTGTTGAAGCCGCTCGAGGTGTTCCGCCACCTCACGCGCCAGGTTCGCACGAAGATCATCGACGTCTGCACGTGGAACAAGGGCGGCTTCGCCTGGTACGCGGGGCGCGAGAACCCGCGCGAGGCATTCCCGCTCGACTTCAACGCGTTCGAGATCCTCGGTGCGGGCGCGATGGCTCTCTCCGACGACGTCACCGACACCTGGATCGCGAAGAACGGTGGGCTGAGGCTCCGCGCCTCGCGAACTCGCCGCGTCGGCCCGGAACGCTTCGAGGTCAAAGGGTTGGTCGAGCTCTTCGATACGCTCGACGGCAAGCGCACCGTCGGAGACCTCGTCGAGGCCCACGCAGATCGCAACGACCAACTACGTGTAGGTCGAATGCTCTGCCTGCTAGAAGCCTGCGATCTCGCAAGACCCGCGTGATAACCTGGTCGGGTGCGGACGGTGGCTATCGCACTCGTCCTCGCGTGCGGCTGTTATCACGCGAGCTTCGAGCAGAACGTGCCGTGCGCGGCGGACCTGTCGTGCCCCGGCTCGGAGGTCTGCGACACCAGCAAAGCGCCTCCGCTCTGCGTCGATCAACTCGGTAGCAACAACGGCTCGGGCGTAGACGCGAGCATCCAGATGGATGCCGCGGTCACCGCGTGCGGCGTGTGCGCGAATCCGACGCCGGTCTGCGACATGACCAGCACGACGTGCCGCGGTTGCTACCAGGACAACGAGTGCAGCAGCAACGTGTGCAGTGAATACGCTGGCACCTGCATCCCCGAGCCACTCGCGCTCTACGTCAAGAACGGCGGCTCCGACAGCGGCACGTGCACGCGGACCCAGCCGTGCGCGTCGATCACGCACGCGCTCTCGCTCGTCGATGATCAGCGGTTCGTGATCAAGGTCTACGACGGCAACTATCACGACGCGTTCCTGGCGAGCGCGCACTTCGTGCTGTCGGGCGAGAACGACGGCAACCCGGCGCACGTGTTCTACAAGACGGTCAACAACCACGACCATCTGCTCGAGGTCGACGGTGGTACGGCGCTCGTGGAGGAGATGATCCTCGACGGTGGCATGGGCGAGACCGTGCGCGCGCAAGGTCAGGCAGCGCTGACCATGTTTCAGACCGAGATGCTCGATAGCCCGAACGGTACGGTCGATATCGTGAATGCGAACGTCGACCTCGAGCAGGTCACGATCCACGACGCTTCGGGGACGCAAGCCGCGATCGACATCAACGGTGGTCAGCTCACGCTCGAACAGTCGGTGCTCTATTCGATCGCCGGCCCGTGCATCCGCGCTGCTGCGAAGTACAAGATCGAGAACTCGTTCCTCGTGACCTGCGGCGCCGAAGGCTTCCTGCAGGCCGGCGCGGCCGTCGCTGGCTCGGTGTTCCGCTTCAACACCGTGTCGAGCAACGGCATCGGCGCGAACTGTAGTGCGCAGGTCTCGCTCGACGACACGATCTTCGCCGGCAACGGCAGCGCATCGCCGCAGATCAACCCGCCGTGCACCGCGACCTACTCGCTGTTCACCGATACGGCGCCCGCGGGCACCGGCAATATCTCGAACGGCAACCCTGCGTTCGTCGCGACGGACGACGACCACATCACGTTCCAATCCCAGGCGCGCGACAAGGCCGATCCGCAGGCGACGCTGACGTTCGACTTCGACGGCCAAGCCCGACCGCACGGGCCGGCCAGCGACATCGGCGCCGACGAGCACTACTAGCCGTCGACTTGGTCGACGACGTTGACGGCGACGGCGACGTGGAGGTGGCCGCCACCTTTGACGCAACCGGACGGCGGTCGTTGCCGATAAGGGCCTCATGCTCAGCTTCCAACGTCTCGACGTCTATCAACGTGCAATCCAGTTCCTCGCGCTCGTCTACGAGATCGTAGACTCGTTGCCTCGCGGTCACGCAGATCGAGCGGATCAACTGACCCGTTCGGCCGAGTCAGTTATCCGGAACATCGCCGAGGGCGCGGGTAGGTGGTCCGAGGCTGATAGCGCGAATCGATACAAGATCGCTCGAGGCGAGGCGATGGAATGCGCGGCCTCGCTCGACGTAATGAAATTGCGGCGGATCGTTAGCGAAACTCAGTACGATCGAGGGACGCAGCTTCTCGAGGGCGTGGTCGCGATGCTCACAAAGATGCTTTGAGGCGTTAACGGTGGCGGCTACGTACAGGTCGCCGTCGCCGTCAAAGTCCACGACTACGACTACGGCACCGTGAGGCCGACGGCTGTTGCTGCGTCGCGGAAGCGCGCGGGAATCGGCGCGATGATCTCGAGCGTCGCGCTCGGGGTCGGCACGTGCATCTTGTGCGCGTGCAGGAAGAATCCGGGGTGATCGGGAATCTCGAGGCCCTTGTAGAGGGTGTCGCCCGCGATCGGCGCGCCGGCGAACGCGAGGTGCGCGCGGATCTGATGCATGCGGCCGGTGTCCGCGAAGCAGCTCACGAGCGCGTGCTCGCCGCTCGAACGGATCGGCCGGATCACGGTGTGGGCGGCGAGCCCGTCGTTGTGATCGACGGCGACGTGATTGCCGCGCTGATCGAGCGGCGCGTCGACCTCGTGGAGGGTCGGCGTGCCGTTCGTGATCGCGAGGTACTCCTTGTGGACCTCGCCCTTGCCGAAGCCGTCGCGGAGATAGCGATACGCGGTCTCGCTGCGCGCGATCACGAGCACGCCGGAGGTGCCGATATCGAGGCGGTGGACGAGGCCACCGTCGCGCGGGTCGTCACCGACGGTCGCGCATTCGGGCCAGCGCGCGACGACCGCGTTCGCGATCGTGCCGAGCTCGCCGGCACGCAGTGGTTGCGAAGGCACGCCTGCGGGCTTGTTGACGATGATGATCTCGGGATTCTCGAGCAGGACCTCGAGCTCGAGCGAAGGGTCGGGCTGCGGCCGTAGCTGATCGCCCGACACCGGCTCGCGAGCGAGCTCGACCTCGTCGCCGGGCGAGGCGAAGTCGCCCTTCTTCGCCTTCTTGCCGCGCAGCTTGACCTCGCCGGCTTCGAACAGCTCCGCGAGCTGACGACGTCCGGCGGCCGGATAGTGCTTCGCGAGCAGCTTGTCGACGCGCCCGCCCTCATCCGCAGCGACGGTGATCTTCATACAGCCTCCAGGAGGATCGCGTTCATCACGCTGTTCGGGGCGATCTCGCTCGCGTCGGCCGGCAGCTCGACGAGGGCGTTGCATCCGATCAAGGAGCTGAGGATCGCCGAACCCTGTTTCGGATGGGGGTGCGCGATCAGGTGTCCGCCGTTGCGTTCGACGCGCGCGCGGATGAAGTGGGTGCGGCCGGCGGTCTTGCGATAGCCGCGGACGAGGCTGACCGGTGCGCGCGGCCGTTGGACCGTCGTCGCACCCTGCAGCGCGAGCAGCGCGGGACGCACGAACAGCTCGAACGCGACGTACGTCGAGATCGGGTTGCCCGGAAGGCCGAACACCGGCACGCGGCCGTTCATCCCGAACGAGAACGGCTTGCCCGGCTTCATCGCGACCTTCCACAGCTCGAGCTCGACGCCGGCCGAGGCGAGCGCCGCGCGGACGTGATCGCGATCGCCGACCGAGACGCCGCCAGTCGTGATCACGACATCGTGATCGAGTGCGCTCGCGATCAGCGCGGCCATCGTGATCGGGTCGTCCTTTGCGATGCCGACGTAGGTCGCGACGCCGCCGGCCTCCTGGATCATCGCGGGCAGCGAGTGCGCCGACGAGTCGACGATCTGGCTCGGGCCGAGTGCGGAAGCGACGTCGACGAGCTCGTCGCCGGTCGCGATGATCGCGACGCGCGGCCGCTTCACGACGGTGAGATGGGCGAGGCCGAGCGCGGCGCACAAGCCGAGCTCGCCTGGGCCGAGCCGCGACCCGGCGGGGACGGCGACCTCGCCCTCGGCGATGTCTTCGCCGATCTTGCGGACGTTCTCGCCCAGCTTCTGTTCGGGAAGCTTCACTTGATCGCCGAGGAGCTCGACGTCTTCCTGGATCACGACGGTATCGAGCGCGGCCGGCATCGGCGCACCCGTGAAGATCCGGATCGCGGAGCGCACCGGCACGTCGCCCTCGAACGTCTGGCCGGCGCCGACCGTGCCGGCGATGGGGAACGTGCCCGGGAGCTCGAACGAGCGCACCGCGTAGCCGTCCATCGCGGAGTTATCGAAGCCCGGCAGCGAGCGTGGCGCGATCAGATCGATCGCGGCGATCCGCCCGTGGGCCTCGCGGATCGCGACCTGTTCGCTCGCGAGGCGCTTGACGCGCTCGAGCACGGCCGCGGCGGCGCCTTCGACGGAATGCATGCCGACTAGGTATCACAGCTAGCCCGATCGGCTACGCTCGGCGCATGCGACGTCTGCTGTTCATCTGGGTGATTGCGAGCTGCTGTCCGACGGAGCCTGCGAAGACGACGACGGCAGCGACTGGCTCCGCGGAGCCGCGCAACCAAGCGACCCCCGAAGAGCGCCACTTCAAGGACCTGAAGCAGATCACGTTCGGTGGAGACAACGCCGAGGCGTACTGGTCGTTCGGCGGCGATCGGTTGATCTTCCAGACCAATCACAAGCCGAACAAGTGCGACCAGATCGAGATGATGCCGGCGAACGGCGGCCCGTCGAAGCTGATCTCGAGCGGCAAGGGCCGCCAGACCTGCTCGTACTTCCTGAAAGGCGACCAGGAGATCATCTACGCGTCGACGTTCGAGAGCTCGCCGGATTGCCCGACGCCGCCCGATATGTCGAAGGGCTACAACTGGGGCCTCTTCGAGTACGACATCTACAAGGCGAACGCCGATGGCTCGAACGTTCGCAAGCTGACCGGCGCGCCCGGCTACGACGCCGAGGCAACGGTGTGCCCGGTCGACGGCTCGATCATCTTCACGTCGGAGCGCTCGGGCGATCTCGAGCTGTGGCGGATGGACGCGAACGGCGGCAACCTCCGCCAGCTCACGAATTCGCCCGGCTACGACGGCGGCGCGTTCTTCTCGCAGGACTGCACGAAGATCGTGTGGCGCGCGTCGCGGCCGCAGGGCGCCGACCTCGAGAAGTACAAGGAGCTGTTGAAGCAGCACCTCGTCCAGCCGACGAAGATGGACCTGTGGGTCGCGAACGCCGACGGCACCGAGGCGCATCAAGTCACGTACCTGCCGGGCGCGTCGTTCGGCCCGTACTTCTATCCGAGCGGCAAGCGGATCATCTTCGCGTCGAATTACCTCGCACCGCGCGGCCCGGAGTTCGACCTGTTCGCGATCAACACCGACGGCACACAGCTCGAGCGGATCACGTACGCCGACGGGTTCGACGGCTTCCCGGTGTTCTCTCCCGATGGCAAGACGCTGTCGATGTCGTCGAACCGCCGCGATGTCGTGAAGACGAACGCGGGTGACGTGTATCGCATGACCGGCACGCCCGCCGGCGAGCACGACACGAACGTGTTCGTCACGCCGTGGGACGACAACCCGCCGGGCGTGAAGTATCAGCCCGAGACGACCCTCGCCGACGAGTACGCGGCGTCGGTCAAGTGGCTCGCCGACGACGCGCGCGAAGGCCGCGGCATCGGGACGAAGGGCCTCGCCGAGGCGCAGGACTGGGTCCAGCAGCAGCTCGCGGCCGCGGGCGTCGAGCCCGGCCTCGACGGTCAGTGGCGCCAGCCGTTCGACGTCACGACCGAGATCAAGCGCGGCGCGAAGACGGCGCTCGCGATCGACGGCAAGCCAGTCGCGAATGAAGACTTCGCGCCGATGCCATTCTCGATGCAGAAGCCGATCAGCGGCGCGGTCGTCGCTGTCGATTGGGGCATCGTCGATGAAGCGACGAAGCGCGACGACTACAAGGGCAAGGACGTGAAGGGCAAGATCGTGCTCGTCCATCGCTTCGCGCCCGCGGATAGCAAGGACGCGATGGTGACCGCGGCGCTCGGTGATCTGCGCAAGAAGGCGTTCACCGCGAAGCAGAAGGGCGCGATCGGCATGATCGTCGTCGACGATGGTGATCTCAAGCAGGACGAAGCCGCGCTGCCAGCGCTCGTGCCCGGCGGCATCGGCGAGGTCAGCGGTGCGACGGGCGATGCCGGCCTCGCGATCGTCGTCGTCAAGCGCTCGGCCGGTGCGGCGCTCGCGAAGGGCGCGCACAAGGTCGCGCTGACCGTCGAGCTCGAGCCGGTGCGCACGCCGACCGCGAACGTCGTCGGCGTGATCCACGCGGGCGCGGCGACGAAGCAACCGGGCGTCGTGATCCTCGGCGCACACCTCGATCACCTCGGCATGGGCGGAGGCTCGAACGCGCTCGATCCGAAGGTCCACGCGGTCCACAACGGCGCCGACGACAACGCGTCGGGTGTCGCCGCGCTGATCCAGGCCGCGAAGCTGCTCGCCGCGAACAAGGCCGAGCTCCAGCGCGATGTCGTCGTGATCGCGTTCTCCGGCGAAGAAGAGGGCGACCTCGGCTCCGATTGGTACGTGAAGCACATGAAGGACGCGAAGGACGTCGTCGCCATGATCAACATGGACATGGTCGGCCGGATGCGCGCGAACCACCTCAGCATCAACGGTGGCGATTCGGCGAAGGAGTGGAAGGAGCTCGCCGAGCCCGCGTGCGCGACGGCGCGCGTCGACTGCACGATCGGTGGCTCGGGTTACGGGCCGAGCGATCACATGCCGTTCTACATCGCGGGCATCCCGGTGCTGTTCATGTTCACCGGCAACCACCTCGACTATCACACCGCGACGGACGACTCCGACAAGATCAACGCGGCCGGCGGCTCGCGGGTCTCGCTGATCGCCGCTGACATCGCGAAGCGCGTCGCGAATCGCCCGGGCTCGCTGACGTACGTGAAGGCGCCCCCCGAGCACCAGTTCGGCGACGTCCGCCACGTCGGTGCGTCGCTCGGCACGATCCCGTCGTACAGCGAGGATCCGAATCAGTTGCCAGGATTGGTGCTCTCCGATGTCCGCCCCGACGGTCCCGCCGCGAAGGCCGGCCTCAAGGGCGGCGATCGGATCATCAAGGTCGGCGAGGTCGAGATCCGCGGCATCGAGGATCTGATGTTCGTGTTGCAGGCTGCGAAGCCCGGTACGCCGACGAAGATCACGTTCGTGCGCGGCACCAAGACCGAGACCGTCGACGCGACGTTCGGCGTCCCGAGCGGCAAGAGGTAGATACGTACTCGTGCTCGTGTCACGTGCACGTGCACGATCGCGGAAGCGCGAGATCGATGCTCGCGCGCGAGCGGGGCTCCACCCATGTGCTCGGTTTAGAAGTCCACCTGTGTGCCTGGTTTGCACCGAACGATCTGTGCACATAGACGATCCGGTTCTGGAGCAGAGAGATCGGGATCCGGAACCCAGACGCTCGAACGATCCGTGCACGTGCACGTGCGCGTGACACGAGTACGTGCACGTGGTTACGTTCCAAAGCCCGGTGGATCGCGGTCTGCCGTGATCTCGCCCGGCTCGTCGGGAAAGAAGCCATGCACCGAGATCGCGGCGAGGTTCGTCGTGACCTTGTGCAGCGTCGCCGACGTCGCGCTGTGACCGGCATCGGTCAGCATCGCTTCGGCGCGCTGGCGCAGCTTCGCGATCGCATCGCGGTGCGCGGCGTTTGCCGAGAGATCGTTCTTCTTCAGCTTCGCAGCCGCGGCGAGCATCGCGTCGAACACGTCGCGCGCGTGCCAGTACAGCTGGTTCGTCGCCCACGCCGACACCGACGGACGCGGCAGCGTCTTCAGCTTCGCACCGAGCTTCACTTCGCCCGCAGCGCGCAGCTCGTCGGCGAGCCGCTTGCGCTCCTTCACGAACTCGGCGAGCGGCGCTTGATAGAGCGCTCGGCGGGCGTCCTCGAACGTCATGCTTCGATGCTACCGGCATCACCTTGAACTGATTGCGGGAGTGGGTGAGTCCGTCGACGAGTGCTGCCGATGTCAGGCCGTGGTGGTACTGAACGGATGTACATGAGCAGCGACCTCGAACGCTTTCTCGCCCAGGCTCGCGGAGCCGTGGGCACAGCGGCGGCGAAGCTCGTCCACGTCGATCACTTGATCCAGACGGAGACGCGCGCGGCGTGGGAGCTGAACAATCTGCGCGGCCGGCTCGTCGAGCTGTCCGCACGCGGCGCGACTGCGACGTTGACCGCAGCGGTCGAGCTCGTCGTCGAAGCGCAGACCCAGGCGGAGCCGGTCGCGTGGATCGCACCGGCGGCCGGCACGTTCTATCCGCCAGATGTCGCCGAGTCCGGCGTCGATCTCGCGGCGCTCGTCGTCGTCCGCGTCCGCGATGCGATCGCGTCGGCGCGCGTCGCCGAGCGCTTGCTGCGCTCCGGCGCGTTCGGCTTGATCGTGATCGATCTGTGCGCGCCATCGGGCGGCTCCGCCGAGCTCGCGACCGCGATCCAGGGCCGGCTCGTCACGCTCGCGCAGACCCACGATGCCGCGATCGTGTGCATCACCGACAAGACGGCCGAGACCGCATCGCTCGGCTCGCTCGTGTCGCTGCGCGCCGAAGCGTTGCGCCTGCGCGATCGCGAGGACGTCACGGTCACCGTACGCGCGCTCAAGGACAAGCGGCGCGGCCCGGGCTGGGAGAAGTCCGTGAAGAAGCGCCTGCCTGCCGGCCTCTGATCGTTCCCAGTTCTCGGTTCCGGTTCCCTATTCCCTATTGCTGGTCGAATGGAGCGAGCGCAGCGAGCGACACGAGCGGCCCGTGTTCGTAGGTGATCGGATCCAGAGCCGGCGACACAAGGAACTGCGGGAAACGGAGCGAGCGCAGCGAGCGACACGAGCGGCCCGTGTTCGTAGGTGATCGGATCCAGAGCCGGCGACACAAGTGCGCGAGCTCGAACGTGCGATCGAGCGGTACGACGACCTGCGATCAGCTGCGCGGGCTCCCCTCTCGACGAGAACGGATCGATTCGTCGATCGAATAGGGAACTGCGGGAACCGGAACCTGAACTAGAACGTCACGAGCGCGGCGGCGAAGCGAAGAACGGCGGCGCACCCTCGAGCGCGCTGACATCCTCGGCGGCGAAGTACTTCGCCGCGAGCTCGCGCATCTGCGGGCGCGTGTAGAGCTCGGCGACCGGCTTGGCGATCGCATCCGCCATCACCACGCCGACTTCCTCGACCGGCTGCGCGCCCGGCGCCTTGCGGCTGTCGATCCCGCCGTGCAGCGCGTTGTTGCCGAACTCGGTCGCGACGATGCCCGGCATCACGGTCGTGCAGTGAATGTTCGGATACGCGGCGCGCAGCTCCATGCGGAGGCTACCCATCAGGAGGTTCACCGCGGCCTTCGCGGCGCTGTACGCGCTGCGCTGCGCGGCGAACGGGAACCGCGACAAGCCGGACGACACCGTCATGATCTGCCCGTGCCCGCGCTGCTTCATGTGCGGCAGCACGGCCTGGATCCCGTACAGCACCGACTTGATGTTGATCGCGACCATGTCGTCGACATCGCCATCGGTCAGCTCCGACACCATCCGCGAGATGCCGCGGCCCGCGTTGTTGACGAGCACGTCGAGCTGACCGAACCGCTCGAGCGTGCGATCGCGGAGCCGCTCGAGATCCGCGCGACGCGTGACATCGGTCGGCACCGCGAGCGCGCTCGCACCGAGCTCCTTCGCGAGCTTCGCGAGCTCGGCCTCGTTGCGCGCGGCGAGCACGACGCCCTTCGCACCGCGCCGAGTGACCTCGCGCGCGAGCTCGGCGCCGATCCCCATCGAGGCGCCCGTGATGACGATGACCTTGTCGTTCATGGGCCGACGGTAGGAGATCTCTCCGGATTAAATCATTGAGTTGACAAGGAGAAACGGTTAGCTGAACACTCGTACAGTGCCAGCGATCGCGTGCCTCGATCTCCCCGCGTTACCGCTCCAGCTGGCGTGGCGCGACGAGCCCGAGCTGCGCAAGCACCCGGTCGTCGTCATCGATGAAGATCGCCCGCAGGGCACGGTGCTGTGGGCGTGCGAACGCGCGCGTGCTTCTGCGATCTTGCCGGGCCAGCGCTACGCGCACGCGCTCGGTCTGCATCGCGGCCTGCACGCGCGCGTCGTGTCGCCAGCGCGGATCGCCGATGCGATCACCGAGCTGCGCGAACATCTCCACGCACTCTCACCGCGCGTCGAACCGAGCGATGACCCGGGCACGTTCTGGTTGGATGGCGAGGGCCTCGAGCGGATCGATTTCGGCACCACGTGGGGCCTCGCGATCCAGCACAAGCTCGCGCCGCTCGGCTACACCGGCGCGGTCGTCGTCGGGTTCTCGCGGTTCGCGACGTACGCGATCGCGAAGGCGACGCGCGGGGGTATCACGATCCTCCGCAACGACACCGACGAACGCGCGGCGGCAGCTGCGGTTCCCCTCGCTCGCCTCGATCTCGATCCGAAGCTACGCGATTCGCTCGCCCGGCTCGGCATCACGAAGCTCGGCGAGATGGTGCGCCTGCCCGGCGGCGGCATCCTCGAGCGCTTCGGCAAGGAGGCGCACCGCATGTACCAGCTCGCGGCGGGCGAGCGCTGGGATCCGCTCGTGCCGCTCGCCCCGCCGGAAGCGCCCGACGAGCGCGTCGTGCTCGACGACGACGTCACCGATTCCGAGCAGCTCGTGTTCGTGCTGCGCCCCGCGATCGATCGCCTGCTCGATCGGCTCGCCGCGAAGGGCCGTGCCGTCACCGCGCTCCACGTCGAGCTCGTGCTGCGCCACGCGGTCGGCGATACCGAGCTGCGGGCCGAGTGCATCAAGCCCGCCGCGCCGACGCTCGACGGCCGCGCGTTGCTTCGCCTCGTTCATCTCCGGATCACCGGCATGCCACCGGCCGCGCCGATCAACGCCGCGCGGGTGTGGGCCGACGACGTCGCGGCCTCGCGCGAGCAGCTCGCGATGTTCGCGTCGCGCCCGCGCCGCGATCTGCGCTCCGCGAACGAAGCGCTCGCGAGCGTGCGCGCCGAGCTCGGCGACGATGCGGTCGTCCGCGCCGTGTTGCGCGAGGGTCACTTGCCCGAGGCGAGCTTCGGCTGGGAGCCGCTGTCGGCAGTCGTCGCGGCGTCACCACAACCGAGGCTCGTGCGCCCGCTCGTCCGCCGGCTCCACACCAAGCCGCAGATGCTGCCACCGCAAGCGCGCCAGGTTCGCGACGACGGCTGGTTGCTCTCAGGACTCGAGCACGGGGCGGTCGTCCGGATCGTCGGGCCGTACGTCGTGTCGGGCGGCTGGTGGCAGCAACACGAGCTGCATCGCGAGTATCACTTCGCGGAGCTCCGCCGCGGCGATTGCCTGTGGGTCTACTACGACCGCAATCGCCGGCGCTGGTTCTGCCACGGCGCCGTGGAGTAAATCACGCGACGTACGTCAGCTTGCGTCGCAAGAAGCTCATCACCGGCTTCTCGAAGTAGAGGTGGATCAACACGCCGAGGAGGCTCGTCAGCGCGAGCAGGCCGATGATCAGCGGCACGATCACCGCGGTGCCGAGCTCGCGGTGGCCGACGACGACGCGGAGCACCGTGTAGATGATGTACGGGTGGATCAGATAGATGATGTAGCTCGCCTCGCCGACGAGGAAGATCGTCTTGTTCTGGGTCGTGAACCGGTAGTGCTTTTCGACGAGCAGCGCCGACAGCACGAGCACGAACGACGGGATGCCCGCGACGATCACGCGATAGTGATCGATCCACTCGGCCTCGCCGTAACAGATCATCGCGAACGACGCGACGATCAGCGCGATCAACAGCTCCTTCGGCGGCTTCAGCGCATCCCACGTGAACAGGTAGAACACGGCGATGCCGAACACGAACTCGAGCACGATCGGCCGCGCCCAGAACGTGAGGATCACGTTGTCGACGCCGGCGAGGTGAACGATCGCGGTGAACGCGCAGATCATCGCCGCGCTCACGATCGGCGCCATCACGCCAGGCTTCAGCTTCAGCGCGATCGCGAACCAGAGATAAAAGAACATCTCGAAGTTCAGCGACCAGCCGAGCACGAGCGTCGGGAACTGCTCGCCGCCCGGCGGCTGGCGCGGGATGAACGCGAGCGACGCGGCGAGCTGCTTCCAGTCGGCATGCGTCGTACGCAGGAGGTCCGGCTTGACGAGCACGACCGCGAACACGAACAAGGTCGCCGCCCAATAGAACGGCACGATCCGGATCATCCGGCGGAGCAGGAACTGATCGGGCTTCTTCGAGCCGATGAACGCGATGATGAAACCGCTGATCACGAAGAACACGTCGACGCCGCGGCTGCCGATGTTCGTCCGGAGGTCGAGGCCTGCCTCCGAAGTGATGTGGTAGTAGACGACCCCGAGCGCGGCGATCACGCGCAGGACGTGCAGGTTGTAGAGCATCGACGCGCGCGAGTGTATCGCGCGATCAGATCTTGTCCCAGGTCCCGCCGCCGGGACCATTGGTCCAGTCGTAGCGCACGGTCGCGCTGGACGGCGTCGAGATCGTCGTACACGCCGACGTGCAGATCGTGTAGTCGCCGTTCGGAAGGTCGACCTGATAGACGCCGTCGCCGTCACTCGTCGCGGTCGCGTACGTGCCGGTCGCCGCGTACACCGTGACCTGCTGCTTCGCGACGGGCAGGCCGTCCGACGTGAGCTGACCGTACACGCCCTCCGCGATCGTCACCTTGGTCGCGATATCGCGATCCATCGCACAGGCAGTCACGAGCACCAGGTACAACGCGTACTTCACGTCGCCGGATCGAGCAATGCGCGTGCCCGTGCAAGGCGGCGACAACACACGGATGCACGTCGCAATGAGCCGCATTTTCGGACAAAATTGTCAGACTTCGGGGGACGATCACATCGTGTCGAACACGGGCGACGGCGAGAAAAAAACCTACGGCACGGCTGCGCCGGACGCACCGGTCTCACGTGCCGACTTCGAGCGCGCCATCCGTCACCTCAACATGAGTGACCACGACCTGCGCGATGCGGTGCTCCAACTCGCGGCGCGCGTCGTCGCTCTCACCGACGAGCTCACCCGGCGGATCGATGGCGTCGAGCCCGATCCGGCACCGCCGAACACGCCGGCGCCGGAGCCGACTTCGACGATCGAGAACGCGGTCGGTGCGCAGCTCGGTGACGCGATGGTCAGCACGTACGCCGGCGATGCTCGCAACCCGCTGCGGGTGACGCTCGATCTCGGCGCCGACAAGTACGCGACCGAAGCCTCCGCACCGCCATGCGAAGAGCTGCTGCACCTGTGCAAGGCGCGCTGTTGCACGCTGTCGTTCGCGCTATCGACCGCGGATCTCGACGAAGGCGTGATCCGCTGGGACTACGGTCAGCCGTATCTGATCCGCCAGCGCGCGAGCGACGGCTACTGCGTGCACTGCGATCCCGACACGCTGTTCTGCACCGTTCATCAGTATCGCCCGCGCGTGTGCCGCTCGTACGACTGCCGCGAGGACCCGCGGATCTGGATCGACTATGCGCAGCGGATCCCGCAGCCGCTGAACGAGCCGGTGCCACACGCGATGGAAGCGAAGTTCGATCTGATCGATCGCGCGCGCCAGCGTGCAAAGGCGGCGACGACCGAGAAGAAGGCGCTCGTCGAGACGTTTGCGGATCGCGAGCCCGTGCTCGGCCCGTCGATCAAACCTCCGGCGCGCTAGCCGCTCGCGTCGTCGGGACCTTCGTCGCGCGCGCGGCGAAGCTTGTCGATATCGGTCGGGGCAGGGTGCACGAGCACGGTGCCGGTCGCGCCGTGGATCGCGAGCAAATCGCCCGGACGAACCCAACCGAACAGGCCCGGCACGTCGGTGACGATCGGCAGGTGCGCGGCGGCGCAGATCGCGAGTGCGGCCGGCGTTGCTTGCGAGCTCGTCACGATCGCACCGGCGCCGCGTGCGACCGCACCGATCGCCATCACCGCACCGATCCGATCGGCGATCCAGATCGCACCGGGCCGCACGGTCGCGCGCGCATCCGCGGTGATCCCGACGAGCACGCACAGCTCTTCGATCTCTTCGACGCGATCCTCTTCACCCGATTCGGTGCCGAGGCGATGCGCGGCGCGGCCGTAGTCCTTCGCGACCGAGCGCAACCCGCCGGGGGACGACGCGGCCTCGACGATTCGCTCGCGCAGGCGTTGATCGACGAGTCCGAGCGCGACCCGATCGAGTGCGGCGCCGACGCGCGGATCTTCGGCATCGGCGAGGCGCTTGACCGCGCGCCCCATGTCATCGCGGATCCGGCCGAGCGCGCGATCGACGTCGGTGGGCGCGGATGCCTGCCAGGTCATCGCGGTCGTCGTCGGCACGACGCCGGCACGGCCGAGCACGACGCCGCCACCATGACCGCGGCCGCCGAGGCGCGCCGAGCGAATCGCGGATGCGCGGCGGCGTTCGATCGCGAGCGTGATCGGTGCAGCGAGTGCGGTCGCGAGCGTGACCTCGTTGACCGCGAATGGCCGGGCCTTGCGCTGGAGCACGAGCACACCGGAGGCAGCGCCGCCGCTGATCAGCGGGATGCCGACGAACACCGGGAATTGATCCTCGCCGAGCCCGGGGACCGGCTTGAACGCGGCCTCGGTCTCGGCGTGCGCCGCCGAGATCGGTCGCATGCACTCGGCGACCAGGCCGGTGATGCCTTCGCCGACGCCGAGCGTCGTGCCGATCGCGCGCTCGCCGAACCCGTGGTTGCCGCGCATCACGAGCGCGTCGTCCTCGGCGACATAGATGCTGGCGATGTCGACGTCGGCGATCGCGGCGATTTGATCGCACATCGCGGTCAGCATCGCCTCGAGCGGACCGTCGTGGCTCGCGAGCTCGATCAGGCGAAGAATGCCGTCGACGCCGCGATCACCGCGGTGATGCACCTGGATCTGCGACTTCTCTGGGGGATCGTCCGGCGACACGACTCAGCCTGCCATTGACAGCTCGTCAGGATTAACTGAACACTCGTACAGTAGCATGAGCGAGTACGCGCCGCTGTGGTGCAAGTCGAACTTCTCGTTCCTCGAGGGCGCGAGCCACGCCGAGGAGCTGGTGGAAGAGGCGCACCGGCTCGGGCTGCGATCGATCGCGATCACCGATCGCGACGGTGTCTACGGCTTGGTCCGCGCGAACACCAAGGCGAAGGAGCTCGGCATTCAAGTCGTGTGCGGCGCGCAGCTCACGGTCGCGCCGCCGAGTGCGCGACTCGCGAGCTCGAAAGTAGCGTCGCTCCATCACGACGAGATCGGGCGTGGCCCCGGTTGGGGCGCCGACACCGACGACATGGAACCTGCGATCCCGGTGACCAGCCGGCGCACGCGGCCGAAGAAAGCGAAGCCGCGCCAAGCGGTGCTCGGGTTTTCGCGCGGTGCCGCCGCGAACGAAGCGACCGTCGCCGAGCCACCGCCATCGCGACTCGTCGTGCTCGCGATCGATCGCGCGGGCTGGGCGAACCTTACGCGGCTCGTCACGATCGGTCGCCGCCGCTGCGACAAGGGCGACTCGCTCGTCGCGTGGCCCGAGATCTGTGCGCACGCGCAGGGCCTGATCGCGCTGTGGGGCGACCTCCTCGCCGACGAAGCCTCGCCATCGCCGGAGCTCGTCGGCGACATGCGCGCCGCGTTCGGCGATCGGCTCTACGCGACGCTGTCGCGCCATCGCCGCGCCGACGATGTCCCGCGCGAGGCTCGGATCCACGCGCGCGCCGCAGCCTTCGGCATTCCGCTCGTCGCCGCGAACGAAGTGCTCTATCACTCGCGCGCGCGTCGCCCGCTGCAAGACGTCCTCACGTGCATCCGCCACGACGTCACGCTCGCGACCGCGGGCCGCTTGATCCGCGGCAACGACGAGTACGACCTCCGCGCGCCGCACGCGTTCGGCAAGCTGTTCGGCGACGAGCGCGCCGCTCTCGCGCGCACGCTCGACATCGCCGCGCGCTGCACGTTCACGCTCGGCGAGCTGCGCTATCGCTATCCGTCGGAGCGTCTGCCCGACGGTTCGACGTCGGCGCAGTACCTGAGGAGGCTCGTCGCCGAAGGTGCCGCGTGGCGCTACGGCGGCACGGTCCCCGCGAACGTGCGCACTCAGCTCGATGCCGAGCTCGCCGTGATCGAGGAGCTCGACTATCCCGGCTACTTCCTCACGATGTTCGAGATCGTGTCGTACTGCCGGCGCCGCGACATCATGTGTCAGGGCCGCGGCTCGGCGGCGAACTCCGCCGTCTGCTTCTGCCTCGGCGTCACCGCCGTCGATCCGGTGCGCATGGGCCTCCTGTTCGAGCGCTTCCTGTCGCGCGAGCGCGCCGAGCCGCCCGATATCGATCTCGACATCGAGCACGAGCGCCGCGAAGAAGTGATCCAGCACGTCTACAACGTCTACGGCCGCGATCACTCCGCGATGGTTTGCAACGTGATCCGCTACCGCCCGAAGTCCGCGGTCCGCGATGTCGGCAAGGCGCTCGGCATCCCCGAGACCGCGCTCGATCGCGCCGCGAAGCACCTCTCGATGTACGGGCTCGTCGAAGCCGAAGCGATCGCGCGCTCCGGCCTATCGTCCGATGCCGGCGTCAACGCCGTCGATCACCTCGCGCGCCTCGCCGACGAGATCCTCGAGTTCCCGCGCCACCTCTCGGTCCACCCCGGCGGCTTCTTGCTCGGTCACGAGCCGGTCCACGACATCGTGCCGATCGAAAACGCGACGATGCCGGGTCGCACCGTGATCCAATGGGACAAGGACGATCTCGACGAGCTCGCGCTGTTCAAGGTCGACCTGCTCGGCCTCGGCGCGCTTCACCAGCTCCACCTCGGGCTCGACATGCTGCGCGCGTATCGCGGCATCGACCTGACGATGGCGACGATCCCCGCCGAGGACAAAGCCACGTACGACATGATCTGCACCGCCGACACCGTCGGCACGTTCCAGATCGAATCGCGCGCGCAGATGTCGATGCTGCCGCGGCTGAAGCCGCGCACGTTCTACGATCTCGTCGTCGAGGTCTCGCTCGTTCGCCCGGGGCCGATTTCAGGTGGCATGGTCCACCCGTACTTGCGCCGGCGCGCCGGCCTCGAGGAAGTGATCTATCCGCACGCGTGCCTCGAGCCCGTGTTGAAGAAGACGCTCGGCGTGCCGCTGTTTCAGGAACAGGTCATGAAGCTCGCGGTCGTCGCCGCCGATTACACGCCCGGCGAAGCCGACCAGTTGCGTCGCGACATGGCCGCGTGGCGGCGCTCCGGTCGGATCGAGAAGCACCGCGAGCGGTTGATCTCCGCGATGGAGGCCAAGGGCATCGCTCGCGAGTTCGGCGAGCGCGTGTTCGAGCAGATCCGCGGCTTCGGCGAATATGGATTTCCCGAGTCGCACGCCGCAAGCTTTGCTCTGATCGCGTACGCGACGTGCTGGATGCGCAAGCACTACCTGCCGGAGTTCACGGCCTCGCTGTTGAACGCGCAGCCGATGGGGTTCTACTCGCCGGCGACGATCGTCGGCGATGCGCGCAGGCACGGGCTCGAGATCCGGCCGATCGACGTGCAAGAGAGCGCGTGGGAGTGCACGCTCGAAGAAGCGGCCGAACCGTTTCGGTTCGCGGTGCGGATGGGCCTGCGCTGGGTCAAGGGCATCCAGATCGGCGAGGCGAACCAGATCATCGAGGCGCGCCACGCGAAGCGGTTCGAATCGATCGAGGACTTCGTGCGGCGGAGCCGGGTGCCAGCGCGGATCCACGAGGCGCTCGCGGAAGCGGGCGCGCTGGGCGGACTGATCCGCGAGCGTCGAGATGCGCTGTGGCAGGTCGCCGGCTGGGTGCGGCGGCAGGACGAGCCACTGGATCTCGGCGGCGATGTCCACGCGGTCACGTTCCAAGCGCTGACCAAGCTCGACGAGATCTTCTGGGATTACTCGTCGAGCGATCACTCGACGCGCGGCCATCCGCTGCAACCGCTGCGCGGCGAGCTGCGCGCGAAGGGCTGGCCGGATGCGCGCACGTTGAATCGCGGGCGCGATGGCCAGCGCGCGGAATACGTCGGCATCGTGATCTGCCGGCAGCAACCGGGCACGGCCGCCGGCGTCGTGTTCATGACGCTCGAGGACGAGACGGGGTTCGTGAACCTGGTCGTGTGGGCGCAGGTGTTCGCGGAGTTCGCGACGATCATCAAGACGACGTCGCTGCTGGGCGTGACGGGACGACTCCAAGTGCAGGAGGGCATCGTCCATCTCATCTGCGAGCGGGTCTGGCACCCCGAGCTATCGCGGCCCGTGGTCGAAGTGGACAGCCGCGACTTCCACTAAACTAGGAGCAGTGGCGACGGAGAGCGACCTCTTGGCTGCGATCGCCGCGAGTCCGGACGATGCAACGCGCCTCGTCTACGCCGACTGGTTGCTCGCATCTCCCGACGAGCGCTCGCGCAAGCGCGGCGAGCTGATCATGCTCGACTACAAGGAACGCACGACCGAAGGCGGGCTCGCGTCGCCGGATCAGATGGGCCAGCTGCTGCGGCTCGCCGCGGAGCTCGGGTTTCCGCACCTGCCGGATCCGGACGCGGACCTTCACGTGTTCGAGCAGCTCGGCCGCGACAACACCCACTGGCGGTTCACCTGCAACGGCCGGCGTTACGAGCTCCGTCGCGGGATCAGCCTCACACTCGCGGTCGACGGCAGATTGATCGAGAACGGGACGCTCGCGATCTCGGGACGGTGGAGTGACGCGCAGACGAACGCGATCCTGACGATCGTGCTGCGCGTGATCCAGAACGGCGCCGACTTCGGCGCGCTGTGGTTTCCCGATCCGGTGAAGCTCGCCGCGTTGCCGGCGCATCGCCTCGGTCCGCTGCCGCGTTACTTCTCCGCCGAGGTGCTCGAGGACTTCGAGGCCGATTGGCTGTTGTCGGCGCGCGATCACGCGCGGTGGTACGCGATCTACGAGCGGATGATGAAGGGCTTCACGCGCACGTCATCGTTCAAGGCCGTGAAGGACCCGATCGAGTAGACTCCATCTGCGTGTATCCAACGAAGCAGATCAAGCCGCTGGACTCGGAGACCGAAGAAGCTTGGACCCGCGACATCCCCGACCTGCGGAAGCGGGACATCCACGGGGTCGAAGCGTTGAAGACCCGAACCGATACGCCGTGGCGCTGGCAGGTGACCGTGTGGGCGATGGGGCTCGTGCGTGGCGTTCCTCTCGAGGCTGCCCTGCGTCGTCTAATCGTCGAGGCGCTTCGTGCGGTGCCCGGTGTTGTCGAGGCCCAAGAAGAGGATCGCGAGGTCTGGGTGCTTCGCGGCGAGCCCGCCGGCGCTGCCCTGGTCGACGCGGTCGCGATCGTCATCGATGCCGCTGCCGATGACATCGCAGCGAATCTCTAGGGACAACCGGTCGAGGTCTCGAGCGCGTCCTGCGCCATCCAGCCGAACCGCTTCTGGCCGTCCTCGGTCACGATGTAGCCGTAGAAGAACCGGAACGTGCCGTCGCGGACGGTCGGCGCGCTCTCCTTCCACAGCGGGATCGAGATCGAAGGCAGGCCACTCGACGTCGGCACTTCGACGCGGCGGAACTTGGTTCCCGCGAGGAAGTGATCGGTCGTCGCACCGCCGAGCGCGAAGCCGGGCACGCTGAACACGAGGTTCGCGGAGCGCAGCCCGTTCGCGCGGACGAGCGGCAGGTAATCGCCGGCGCGCTCGTGCGGATCGGTCGAGCCGTGCACGACCTTCTTGGCGGCGAGCGTCTCGTCATCGCTGTTGCGGATCGCGTAGCAGGCCATCTTGCCCTTGCCGGGATCCTTCGCGTCGACGTTGCCGACCTGACCGCGGAACGAGGTCTCGCCCGCGATGTGATCGACCGGGAACCACGCGGCGCTCGAGTTGTCGGTCGTCAGTGCGAGCGCATGCGCAGTGCCGGCGACGACGCGGATCTGACCGTAGTTGAACGTCAGCCGCGCGGCCGATTCGGTGTGGAGCACGACGCCGTTGCCATCGCGGACCGACGCGCCGGCCGTGATGCCCCACGTCTCGTCGCCGCCTTGGGTATCGACGCGCGAGCTGCCGGCGTGGAACCGGCAGTTGAACGGGCTCGCCGTGCAGTAGTCGCTATTGACGCCCTTGACCGTCGCGAACGCGGTGATCGCGGAGCTCGTATCGACGAGGTCGGCATCGCCGATGTCGTCGTCGGGGACATCTACCGTGCATCCAGTCGTGAACGCGAAACAGATCAACCAGCCAAACTTCATAGACTTAGCTAGTGCAGCGGCCGTGCCCGCGCTAACCGCGCGAACGCGCGAGTGCCGGATCGCGCTTGCCCACGGCGGTTTGCGGTCTGCGCTTACCGATCGAGTGCAGCGAGCGCGAGCATCTCCCAGAGGAGGTACGCGCCGAGATGAACCGTGAGGTCCGCGTGATCCAGCGGTGGGCTGATCTCGACGACGTCGCCGCCGATCACGTGGAGACCGGCGAGCCCGCGCAGGAGGCCGAACGCCTCGCGCGTCGTGAGCCCGCCCGGCACCGGCGTGCCCGTTCCCGGTGCGAACGCGGGATCGATCGCATCGACATCGAACGTCACGTAGACCGGCCGCTTGGCGATGCGCTCGCGGAGCTCCGCGCACACCCGCTTCGCGCCGCGCTCGGCGATGTCATCGATCGAGATACACGTGTGACCGGCATCGCGCGCGAGCTTGTCATCGCCCGCACCACCGCGCGGCCCGCGCACGCCGATCTGGAACAGCTGACCGGGCTCGATCAGCTTCTCCTCGATCGCGTGGCGGATCGGCGTACCGTGGTGATGATCGTCGCCCCAGACCTCGGCGCTGCTGAGATCGAAGTGCGCGTCGAAGTGGACGACGGCGAGCGGGCCGTGACGCTTCGCGAGCGCGCGCATCACCGGCAGGCTCACCGAGTGATCGCCACCGACCACGAATGGCAGCGCCGGCAACGCGGCGACCTGCGCTTCGACGGCGGCGCGCATGATCGCGCGATCGAACGGCGGGAACACGACGTTGCCCGCGTCGACGCAGCGCAACCGCGAGAACACGTCGATGCCGTGGACCGGGTGGTGGCTCTGGACGAGCGCGGACACCCGGCGCACGTGATACGGCGCGAACCGCGCACCGGGTTGATACGTGGTGCCGGCATCGTGCGGCACGCCGAGCAACGCGACATCGGCGCCGGCTGCATCAAGCGAGACGGGCAAGCGGAACAGCGGTGTCTGGCCGTGACGGAGATAGTCGAGTGCGGGTTCCTGCATGGAGCGACCTCGTGATTGCGTTGCGTGCGCGCGCGGCCATGTCTTCGGGCGCCTCGCCGGCCCGCGGCATCATCGCCGTACCGAACATCAGATCGACCTCGACGCGCGGCGTCTGGGCGAGGCGAACGTAGTGCGGGAGAAACGTCGCCGCGTTGCACCACGCGCTCGCCGGATCGCGATAGCGGATCGCGACGGGCACGACCGGTACGTCGAGGCGCTGGGCGATGCCGAACGTGCCGCGCAAGAACGGCAGCACCTTGTCGCCGGCGGTCGTCGTGCCCTCGGGAAAGTTCAGCACCGACACGCCGGCCGCCAGCAAGTCGTGCACGCGACGGAGCACGCGGACGCGCTCCATCGGCACATCGCGGCTGACGAACGTGACGCCGAGCGCCGCGCCGATCGGCCCGATGATCGGCCAGCTCGCGACCTCACCCTTCGCGATCGGTAGGGCAGGGCACACCGGCAAGATCGCGAGCGGGTCGAGGTAGCTGACGTGGTTCGCGACGATCAGTGCGGCCCCACGTGGGACCTCGCCGGTGACGGTCACGGTAAGATCGTGGCTACGCCCGACCGCCCCGAGTGCGCCGGCGAGGCGATGCGCTGCGTCGCGCGGATCGCGTGGAGGTGCCATCCGAGCGCTACCGAGCTCGGCGAGTGCGGTGAACAGGCCGCCGCCGACGTGGCGTAAAGCGGAGATCGCCCTCATGGGACCACGCTACAAGAGCCGTGCAACAGCCCGACGTAGCTCGCGAAACTTGATCGTGACGGTCGTGAAAACCGTTAGGTGACGGTCGTGTCACCGTCCGGTTGCAGAGCAGGCGCTGTCCGGTCACCGCGGTTCCGTAGCTTGGAACGTGTATCCCGTGACCGAGGACGCGCCCAACGTGGCGCCGCAGCAGCCGATCGTCACGATCGTCGCCGCGGTGGTCTCGCCGACGACCCACGATCTTGCCGCCGATCTGCGCCGCGACTCGCTGCGCGTAGAGGTGGCGAATGCCGACGTGTTGCGCGGCCCCGCGCTACCCGCGGTCTACGTGTTCTGGTTCGACGCGGCGCTCGGCGTCGTGCTCGCGGATCGGATCTGCGAATGGGCGGCGACGGGCGAGCTCCGCGCCGGCCTGATCGGTGTGATCGAAGACGGCGGCACGCAGGAACGCGAAGCGCTGCTCGCCGCTGGCTTCGACGATGTCGTCGCGGGTCGACTCGGTGCGCGCGAGCTGTCCGCGCGGGTTCGTGCCGTGCATCGCCGCATGCACTGGAATGCATCGCGCCACGGCCGCCTGCGGTTCGCGGGCTTCACGCTCGACCTTCACAACCACGCGTTGTGGATCGACGGCGCGACGATCTCGCTCACCTCGATCGAGCTCGCCGTGATGCGCGAGCTCGTCAAGGCGCGCGGCCGGCCGCTGTCGCGCGCGCAGCTCCTCGACGCTGCGTGGGGCGATGCCGATCTCGAGATCAGCGAACGCGCGGTCGACAACGTGATCCTTCGCCTCCGTCGCAAGCTGCCGCGTCCCGATGCGATCGAGACCGTGCGCTCCGTCGGCTTCCGGATCGCGGGCTGATTACTTCTTGAGCGCCTTCGCGGCGTCGAGCACTTCCGCGACGTGGCCTTTGACCGAAACCTTGGGCCAGTGGTGTGCGACCTTGCCCGTACCGTCGATCAGTACGGTCGAGCGGATGATCCCCTTCATCTTCTTGCCGTACATCACCTTGTCGCCCCACGCGCCGTAGGCCTCGAGCACTTTGCCTTCCGGATCGCTAAGCAGCGGGAAGTTCAGCTCGTACTTATCGCGGAACTTGCAGTGCGACGCGATCGAGTCCTTGCTGATGCCGAGCACGGTGACGCCGAGCTTCTTGAACTGGGGCATCGCGGCGCGGAAATCTTGCGCTTCGACGGTACACCCCGGCGTGTTGTCGCGCGGGTAGAAGTACACGACGACCGGTTTGCCGGAGAGGTCACCGAGCTTGACCTTGCCGCCGTCGTCGGACTCGAGCGTGAACGCGGGCGCTTTCTTGCCAACTTCGAGCATGGTCGGTGTGATACTTCAATTCCGATGCGGATTGCATATCTGGTGGCCACGGTCGGATTCGTCGTTGGATGTCAGCGCATCGATGCCGCGGAGAAGTCGGCATCGCAGCAGCCCAAGGTGGCGCAGGCGCCCAAGCCCGCGGCGGTCCCGCGCGTCGACACGCCGGATCAGTTGACGCAGCCGACGGGCAAGGACATGACGGCGAACAAGTGCGGCTGCGCCGGCGGCGAGGGCACGTGCGGTGACAAGTGCGGCGAGATGGGTGGCGGCTGTGGTGGCGGTGAGGCGGTCGCGTGGGGGCCGCTCCCCGAAGGCACGCCGTGGACCGCGCTCCACGTCACCGGCATGAAGTGCGGTGGCTGTGCGAAGAAGATCGAGAGCGCGCTCGCGAAGGTCGACGGCGTCAAGGGCGTCAAGATCGACTGGCAGGCCGGCAAGGTCGAGGTCGCGGTCGCCGAGGGTAAGGATGCCCGTGCGATCGCGAAGCCGGTCGTCGACTCTTTGGGCTATCACGTCGACTAGCTGCTACGCTTGGGCGATGCGCCGTGCGCTCGTCCTCGTGGTTGTTCTGGGCTGCGCCGGTTCTCGTGCGCAGGGCCCTGCGTGGCCGAAGCAACACGTCGCCGATAACGATGGCGGCGAGAGCATCGCGCCGCACCAGTCGCGGCAAGTCGCGGCGATCGGGCTCGACAAAGACGACGACGATGCGAAACCGGCTGCGGTGACGCCATCGGAAGGTGTGGCGGCGAAGCCTGCCGAAGCCGCGACGCCCGCTGCAACGGCGACGACGCAGACGCCGACCGACGAGACGATCAACACCGAAGAGATCATCATCGAGATCGACGACTAGCAACGGTTCGCTTGCGCGTGGCATCCAAGTGCGATGCTTTCCGAGGTCGTGGCAGGTCGAGTTTGGGCGAGCGAGAGGCCGGTGTGGTTCAGCGGGGTTCGGCTCCGCGCGCGCACGTCGGTGATCCGGCTCGATGATGGGCGGCTGTTGATCCACAGTCCGACGCCGCCGACCGACGAGTGGACGAAGCAGGTCGCGGCGCTCGGCGAGGTAGCGTGGCTGGTGGTGCCGAACTGCTTCCATCACCTCGGGACGGCTGCTGCTGCGGCGGCGTTTCCGGCGGCGAAGGTCGTGGCGCCGAAGAGTGTCGCGGCGAAGAATGCCGCGTTGCGAATCGATGTCGAGATCGGTGTGTTCGCGCTGCCCGAGCTCGCGCTGATCCCGCTCGCTGGCGTGCCGTTTCTCGACGAAACGCTGATCTATCACCGGCCGACGCAGACGCTGTTCGGTGCGGATGTCGTGCTGCGCGCCGACGAGACCGATCACTGGACGTGGAGGTTCGGTGCGCGAGTCACCGGCTGCTACAAGCGGCTGCGCGTGCCGCCGGATGTTCGCAAGAAGGTCGTGGATAAGGCGGCAGCTGCGCGCTCGTTGGAGGCGCTGAAGGAGCTGTCGATACGGAGGCTCGTCGTCGCGCACGGCGCTGTGATCGACGAAGCGCCGTTGGAGCAGCTTCGCGAAGCGTGGCGGTTGGTGGGCGTAGGCTCCAGCGTCACGTAGCGCTGTTGGACCGAGGTAGCCCACGTGGGGCCGCGATACACGCGGGCCGATCCGAAGGCGACGACCTGGTCGCAGGCCGAATCGATGTCGATTCGCAGGCGACCTCGGACCTGCCCCACGGGGGCCGCGTACGCGGCGATACATGCGGGGCGAACCCGATGCCGATTCGAAGGCGACTTCCTCGACCTGGCCCCACGTGGGGCCGCACGCCCGGCATTCACTACGCATCGCCCTGCCGGCTCCCGAGCGCGGACGACGCGCCTCGCGTTAACAAGTGCACGTGGCTGTGGAGCGTGACGTCGCCGTGGACAACCGCTCGAACGCTCCGCGAGATCGCGAGCTCCCCGGCGGCGGTTGCCCACCGCGACTTGGACGGCCGCGAGTCGATCACGCATGTTGCTGGCTCGCGCGCCCGCCCACACGCCCCACAGCGCTACCGCCGGCTTTCGGCCTTCGGCCTTCCGGATCGTTATCGCGGGTCTCGTGCTCGCGTGCGAGGTGATCTCCTCGCCAACTTTTTGGGGGGCGCGCGTCGATTCTTACTTGACTGATTTCGAGCGTGCACCCGAGGTGGCGACGCGTGTCAATGCTCTGTTCACATCAGACGCGATCGCTTCGCACCTGATGCACGAACGCGCGTTGGTCGCGATTCGTTCGAGGTGAAACGCGATTCGTCGTCGAGAGCGCATGCGAGGGCGCCCGAAAATCCGATGCTATGAACGATCGCATTCAACCAGGAGATCGCGATGCAACGGGGTGTGGTGATGATGGGCAACGTGTTCACGGGCGGCGAGCGGCGGAGCTGGCAAGACATCGATCGCGAGCTACGTGCGCTCGCGCAGCGGCAGCGCGCACTCGATGGCGAGGAGGCGATCCTGCTATGCAGCGTGGTTCGCTACGAGGTCTGGCGTCAGCTCGGCAAGGCATCGCTGCTCGAGTACCTCGAAGACGTTCTCGGCTATGGCCCCAAGGCGGCGAAGGAGCGCGTGCGCGTCGCGATGGCGCTCGACGAGCTTCCGCTGTTGCACGACGCGCTCGCGAGCGGCGCGCAGAGCTACTCGGCGATCAAGGAGCTCACGCGCGTTGCGATCGCGAAGACCCAAGCCGATTGGATCGCGGCAGCGCGCGGCAAGAACGTGCGACAGATCGAAGAGCTCGTTGCGGGCCGGCGGCGCGGCGATCTGCCGACCGATCCGCCCGTGCCGGATCTGAAGCCGCAGATCGTTCGATTCGAGATCACGACAGCGACGCTCGCCCGCTTGCGTCAGGTCCAGCAGGTTCTCGCCAACGAATGCGGCGGTCAGCTCGACGACGATGCGCTGGTCTCGGCGATGTGCGACGCGATCCTCGATGGCCACGACGCGGCCGACGATGGTGGCAGGGCTCGGCACCAGATCATCACGACCGTGTGCGAGAAGTGCTCGCAGGCCTGGCAGAATGGTGGCGGTCGCGAGCTCGCGATCACCGCGACCGACCTCGCGATTGCCGCGTGCGATGCACAGCGGGTCGGTTCTGATCGCGAGCCGGGCAAGGCCGCGCAGGACATCGCACCGAAGGTCCGCCGGTTCGTAATGCTTCGCGATCGCAAGCGCTGCACCGTGCCCGGCTGTCGCGCCGCGAGGCACATCGATGTCCATCACATCCACCCGCAGCACCTCCGCGGCGGGCACGAGCCCGAGAACCTGACGCTGCTGTGCGCCGGGCATCACCGCGCGCTTCACGACGGGCGGCTGCAGATCACCGGGCGCGCACCGAACATCGAAGTCAACTGGCCGAACGGCATCGTCGAGCCCGATGTCGGCGACGTCGCCGTGGCACAGCCCCACGTGGGGCATGTGCAGCTGCGCCACGGCGGACCATCAAATTATGAATGGACCGTCAAGAAGACCGAGGCGATCCAAGCGATGAAGCAGCTCGGCTTCTCGTTGTCCGAAGCCCGCGTGTACGTCGAAAGGGCCGCGCAGCAACTTCCGCGCGAGACCCCGCTCGACCAGCTGATCCGGCGAGCGCTGCGCGTGTTTCAGCAGAGGGACTTTGGCGACGTGAAGCGCACGAATTAGTTATGAAGCATCACGGTCTCGTGCACGCGCTCCTTGAACTCTGGTGCATGCGGCCGGCGGTGATCTGCTTCCGCGCCCGGTCACACCGCTCTTGTCTTCCGGAAGGCCGAAGGCCGAAAGCTGGTGGCGGCGCTGTGGGGCGTGTGGGCGGGCGCGCCAGACATCGATCTGCGGCAACGACTCGCGGCCGTCCAAGTCGCGGCGGTCAACCGCCGCCCGGCCGTTGGCGGTCTCGCAAAGCGCACGCGCGGTTGTCCGCGGCGACGTCACGCTCCACAGCCACGTCCGCTTGTTAACGCGAGGCGCGGAGTCGGTGCTCGGGAGCCGGCAGGGCGCTAGCGGCGTCGCTTGGTGAGACTCTCTGGACTCCGGCGAAGTAGAGCCTCGACCCCGAACTCGAGGAACCGCGCCTTCAAGAAATGCACCGTGTCGGAATCGAGTCCGCTCGCGCGGACGATCTGCTCTGTGGACTGGCCCATCGCGTACCACTGGATGACCTCCGCGCGGAGCGCAATGTCATCTTCGATGTCCTCTTCGCAGAGCCGATCGAGCGCAGCCTCTTCGTCTGCTGTTAGAGCGACGACAACCCTTTCGAAGTCTTGATCCGTCATCCCGCGCATATCGGATCGGCCGTCGCCGAGTTGCGTGAATAGCGGACGGCGAGGTCGCGAGTAGTCACAACTACGCCAGTGGCCTGCAGTTCGGGCGACGCGAACCGAAAAAGCAAAACCCGCAGCGTTTTCACGCTGCGGGCTAAATCACATAGCGAAGCGGATCAATTCAGCGCGTGGCAGGTGCCACCAAACTGGATGTAGAACTTCGGGCCCGTCGCCGGGAAGAAGTATCCCGTCGCCATACACATCTCGTTCGTTTGCGCGCTCGGACCGGCCTTGATCGTCGTCGCCGAGTTATCCGGTGGTGCGGTCTCGCCGTCATTCTTGTAGTGGCAGTTCCACGTCACCGAGTTCGACGCGTACGTGAAAAACGGCATCGTGTTCCACGACGTCACCGTGGGGTGCTCCCAGTCGGTGCTGTCGACGACCATGCTCGAGCCGTCCATCACCTTGGTCTCGACCGACTGCTTGTGCGAGTGCGTCGACATCGTCCAGAACTTCACGCCGGGAGGCGTGGGACAAGTGGCGGTCGCATCGGTTCCGGTCGAGCCGGGGGGGATCGAGATGTCCTGGTTGTACGTGATGTACGCGTCGGTCTCGGTGTACGGCACGTTATCCGCGAGCGCGTAAGCCGACAGCTTCACGTGCACCGTCAGCGGGCCGTCGGTCGCGTTCAGGTAGTGCATCTGGAATGCACCAAGAGTGTTCGGCGCGATGATTTGCGCGAGCGGCTTGCCGGTACCGTCGTCCCCGGGGAGATCCTCTTCCAGGTGCGCGGTCTGCGACGCGAACACCCACTTCGAGATGCTGTTGACGCTCGTGCCGATGCCGCAGCTGTTCGACGTATCGAGACCGTCCGCGTGATCGGGGCCGCCCGTGAAAAAGATCATGTGGTGGCTACCCGGCGTCATATCCGAGACCCACTTGTTTACGACCACGTTGGCCGTATTCGGCGTGTGGAAGTAGTAGCAGTACGTGACTTCTTGGCCCGCGTTGATCACCGTGTCGGTGCTCTGGATCGTGAACGCGGCACCGGGGTCCGTGCCGCTGCCGGAGCCGGAGCCACTGCCGTTACCGGCGTCGGTGCCGCCGCCGTTGTTGTCGCTCTTCTGGCAGCCAACCAACGCGAGAATCGAAGCGAGGAAGATCGTCGAAGTACGCATGGAAACCCCCATCTATGGTCGGCAGGGTATCAACCCCTGCCTTGGTGTCTACTGATTATTGAATTCGAGTTCTGATTCGAGCTGACCGACGTGACGTAGACTGCGCTTCAGAATGAACAGCTACGACGTCGATCTCTTCGTGATCGGTGGCGGGTCGGGCGGCGTCCGCGCGGCTCGCGTGGCAGCCAGCCACGGCGCGCGTGTCGCGATCGCGGAAGCGAGCCGCTGGGGCGGCACGTGTGTGGTGCGCGGATGTGTGCCGAAAAAGTTGATGGTCTACGCGAGCGAGGTTCGGCGCCAGCTGGACGACGCGCGCGGCCAAGGCTGGACGGTGCCGGAGGCGACGTTCGATTGGCCGACGTTCCTCGCGGCGAAAGATAAAGAGATCGCACGGCTGTCCAAGGGCTACTCGGATCGACTCACCGCGGCAGGCGCACGGTTGCTCGAGGGCCATGCACGTGTCCTGGATTTGCACACGATCGAGGTGAACGGGGAGCGCATCACCGCCGCGAACATCTTGATCGCGACCGGTGGTAAACCGCGGATCCCGCACACCGGCAAGTGGATCACCTCCGACGAGGCCTTCCATCTTCCGGAGCTGCCACCGCGGATCGCGATCCTCGGAGCGGGTTATATCGGCGTCGAGTTCGCGCACATCTTTGCGGGGTTCGGCTCGCAGGTCACGCTCGTCCATCGCGGCGGGATCCTCCGCAGCTTCGATCCGGAGATCCAGGCAGAGGTTGCCCGCGGCCTCACGAATCGCGGCGTGCGCTTGCACGAGGCCGACGGCGTCGAGGGCCTCGAGTTCGACGTCGCGATGTCTGCGATCGGTCGCGCTCCACTCTCCGCCAACCTCGGCCTCGAAGAGATCGGCGTCCATCTCGATCCACGCGGCGGCATCGTCGTCGACGATTACTCGCGCACGAACGTGCCGCACATCTTCGCGGTCGGCGATGTCACGATGCGCGTCGCGCTGACGCCCGTCGCGATCCGCGAGGGTCATGCGGTCGCCGATACGCTGTTCGGCGGTCGGCCCACGCCCGTCCATCACGACCACATTCCGACCGCCGTGTTCGCGCAGCCCCCGGCCGCCACCGTCGGGCTGACCGAGCCGGCCGCACTCGCAGGTGGCCGCGACATCCAGATCTTCCGGGCGCGGTTCCGGCCGATGCGCTACTCGCTGTCGGGCCGCGACGAGCACGTGTCGATCAAGTTGATCGTCGAGAAGGAGACCGATCGCGTGCTCGGCCTCCACATGGTCGGCATGGACGCGCCAGAGATCGTCCAGGCGGCCGCGATCGCGATCACGATGAACGCGACCAAGGCCGACTTCGATCGCACGTTCGCGATGCATCCGACAACGGCCGAAGAGCTCGTGCTGTTGCGTTAGACGCCGCACGTCTTCTGCTGCGGTGCGGGGTAGGCGAACGTGATCGCGAAGCACATCTCGTCCTCGGTCGATTCGCCGAACTTGACGGTCGAGCCGCTGTAGTTCGCGTACGTGCAGGTCACGTGGTACTTGCCGTTCGCGGTGGTCGTGACCGGCGTGACGGGACGGAACTGCTGCTCGTCGAACGCGTAGTCGGTGTCGAGGACGGTCGCGCCGTTGTACGTGGCGGTCAAATGCGTGCCGAGCAAGTGCATGTGCGGCGACACCGCGAAGAACGTCGTCCCCGCGGCGGTCGTGCAGGTCGCGTCTTGCGTCGTCACGCCGGGCGCGACGGTGAGGCCGATCGTCTTGCCGGCGAGGATCACGCCGGCGCTGTGTGCGGTGTCGACTGGATCGGACGGCTCGATCGCGATGCCCGACGTGCCGGTGAGCACCGTGTCGCCGGCGTTGAACAGGTGGAGGTTGAGCAGCAGCTGTTGACCGGCTGCAATGTGGACCGCGATCCCGTCGGGCATCGACAGCGGCTGGACGCCTACACCGGACGCGAAGATCGCCGGCTTGCTCAGCGTGCTATCGCAGTTCGTCGTGCCGTCGGGCGCGTCCGGATCGCCGACCATCAGCACGAAGTGGTGCGTGCCCTGCGGCGCGACCGGGAGGATCGTCTTGATGTACATGTCTTCGGTGATCGTCTTGCGAACGCAGACGTAGTTCTCCGAGTCGGGCTGGAGCGACCAGTCGCCGCTGATCAGTGCGACGCCGACGGCGGAGCCGGAGCCGGAGCCCATGTCGACCGGCACGTCATCGGCACCGGTCGGTGCCATGTAGTCGACACCGCAACCGGCGAGCAGGAGGACAGCTACGACAAGGCGCATCGCGGGAGATGCATTGCGACCCGCGTACCACGCCAAGCTCGCGAGATCTGGTGGGCTGTCGGGACCCCCACATTCCGGTGCCCCCATTCCGTCGGAAGCGGGCTGGTACCTCGAGGTACCGCTAGCGCTGCAGCCAAGCGCGGTAGGCCTCGATGGCTCCGAGCATGTCGTCTAGGGATGCCGTGCGAACGCGCGCCGCCAGATCGTCGAGGTCGAGTCTCGGGAACAGTCCGCTTTTCGGGAGGAGCGCGTACGAGCGCGCGCGTCGCTCGTAGATCGCGAGAGCGCCTGCCTTCCAGAACCAGACCTCGCGGACACCGAGTCGGTGATACGCGGCCAGCTTGTGCACGCCACCACTCGTGACCGTGACCTCGATCGCGAGATCCGGCTTACGGCGCAAGTCGACGCGACCCACGTAGTAGGCCTCGTCGGCCTCGGCCCCTACGGTGCGCCTGCGATCGCGCAGCGTCATACTTCCGACGCTGTTGAACTGAAGGCCGTTGAGCCCGGCGTATGCCTCGACGAAACGGGTGATAAGCCATTCGCTCACCTCGCGAGCTGGACCGGGGCTAACGATCTCGAGTTCCCCGTCGAGATACGTGAGCCTTGGCCAGCTGCGCTCGCCGCGCTCCTTGTCGAGTTGGACGTACGTGGCCCACGACACGCCGTGCAAGACCACGACGTTCTTGCGCGCCTCGACCTCGAACATGTCGTCGATGCTAGCACGCTCAGCTCGCATCATCGGACGCGTTCTCTCCGTCGCAGTCGTCGAGCGGCGACAGGTATGCCTCGTGCGCCGCCGCGTCTTCTTCGTCGATGTAGAGCGACATGATGCCGAGCATCTCGAACGCTGCGAGTCGTCCCGCATCCAGTCGCGCGGGCTCGGTGAGCGACATCCCGACCTCGCTCGCGACCGCGATCACGACGACGAACAGCGCGTAGCCGGCCTTGTCGATCAGCGCGCACTGCAGCTCGCCGAGATCCGCGCGCGTGCATCCGCGCGTCATCTGCTCGAGGTGCGGCAGCGCGGCTCGAAAGCACGCGTGCGCGCGAGCGAGCATCGCTTCGAGCCCGGGGAGCTCGCAGTCGCAACTGCGGCCAGCGAGGAGGCGGACCATGTCGCGAGTGAACTGATCGTAACGAGCGGAGATCGTCTGCATCGGCATGACGGCCGCGATTGCAGCGCGTGCGCCAAGCACAACTCCGCGAGATCACGCGCGAGAGTGTCCGAGCCGTACGGCCGGCGGACTCGCGTGTCCAGAACCCGTCGGACAGTCAGCGCCGCAGCGACTCGCGAAACGCCTTGACCGCCTCGGTCTGACGTAACGGATTCGTCGTCCGGATCAGCAAGGCGAGCGTCTCGACATCGAGCTCCGGTAGGAGAGGGCTCGTCGTCAGCTGCGAATACCCGCCCGATTCGAGCGCGAAGATCGCGAGCGTGTTCTTGGCCCAGAACCAGACCTCGCCCACACCCAGCCGCCGGTAGATCTCGAGCTTGTCGATACCGCTACTCGTGATCGCGATTTCGATCGCGAGATGCGGCGGTTCGCGCGGCGGGTCGCCGTCGCCCACGTAGTAGCAAACATCCGGCTCGAGGCCCGCTCGCCGTGCCTCGTCGAGAAACGTCGTGTTCCCGAATCCGTTCAACGAAACACCGCGTTCTTCGGCAAATGCCTCGAGGAACCGCTCGATGAGCGTCTTACGGAGCTCGTGCTCCCGACCGTGGGGACTCACGATCTCGAGCTCGCCATCGAGAAACGCGAGGCGCGGCCACTTGTCGCCAGCGCGATCGTGATCGAGCCGGAGATACGTCTCCCAAGACACACCGCGCATGATGACGATGTTGTCCGCCGAGGCGACGTCCATGTCGTCGACGATAGCATGGCTAACTCGCATGACCGAGAGCGTTTGCTGCGTCGCAGGCGAGCACCGGCGTCATGAATGCCGGACTACTTTCGCATGTACCGATTGACCCAATTCACCTCCCAGGTCTTCCCGCCATCCGCAGAGAACGCCTGCTCCGACTGCGCGTGATCGGCATCGATCGGCCACATCGAGAACCGCACGAGCAGCGCGCGATCACCGATCGTCTCCTGATCGTAGAAATCCACCCGGTGGTTCGCGAACACACCGACGCCGGGCGTGCTGAACGTGCCGCTATCGGGGTGCGAGAAGTTGATGCTCCACTGCTGGTGCGCCGGGTCGTAGACCCGCAGCGCGAGCAGCTCGAGGTGGCCCGCGGAGCCGTCGGCGTGGAACTCGGCGAGGTTCGCGCGCCCGCCCCACACGGGGCGCACGATCGTCTCGCCGTCGTACGTGACCCAGTCCTTGGAGCCGGTCAGCGGATGGAGCAACCGCTTCGATTCGGTGTGCCACGTGCCGAGATCGAAGTCGAAGTCGTGACTGCCGTCGTGCGAGACGACCGCAGGTGCATCCGCGGTCTTCGCCTCTCGCGTGAGCTGGGCGCGAAACGCAGGTGACCAGGTCGCGCCGCCATCGCTCGAGTACGACTCCTCGTAGCGATGCGCATCCGGCGTGATGTCGGACCACACGCCTCGCACGAGCACCGCTTTGCCATCGACGGTGTCGGAGGCGAACAGCTCGCCGCGGCCGTTCGCGAAGCTGCCGACGAGCGGGTTCGCGTAGCTGCCCGACGAGCCTCCGACGAACGTTTGATTCCACTGATGCGCGGTCGGGTTGAACGTGAACAGCGTCATCCCGCGCCAGTGACCCTTGGGGCCGTCGACCTCGATCTCCTCGAGCTGTGCGCGACCGTCCCACACGGGCCGCACGGTCACGGTGCCGGCCATCGACGTCGTTTCGTCGCCGTGGATCCGCTCGATCTGCGTGTGCCACACGCCGAGGTTGAAATCGAAGTCATGGCTCACCAGCGGTGGTGCGACAGGCGCGACAGCGTGATGACAGCCGATACACGACAACAGAACGAGCATTCGCATGGCCTCAACGTGCACGCGCGACGCGGTCGCGACCATGTGCCGGAAGTACTGATCTCAAGCCATGACTTCCGGCATATGGACCTCGCCGCGGCGCGCGCTACGCTGCTGCGATGCCGATCGCGCGAACGATGCAGTGGATGGGCTACCTCCTGTGGCCGCTCGCGGGTGTGCTCGGCGTGATCGGCGCACCGGATCCGACGCCGATCACGTGGTTCGTCGCGTTCGGCGTGCTCGGCATCGCGTTTCACGTGAGCACGCGCAGCCGGCACAAGCTCGTCGCGATCGGCGTGATGACCGCGGCCTTGTTCGCGATGACGCTCGTCCGCCCGTGTCCGTATGGTGCGCTCGGCCTCGTGCTCGTCGCATCGCAAGCGGCGCTCGTCTTGTCGGTCCGCGCGACCGCGCTGTGGGTCGCAGTCCAGACGCTCGTGGTCGCGCTGTGCATCGTGCCGCTGCTCGGGCTCGTCGGGCTCGCGGAGATCATCGCGCTCGCCGGATTCCAGGCGTTCGCGGTCGCGACGATCGCGGCGACGCGGCGACTCGACGTCGTGACCCGCGAGCACGAGCGCACGCGAATCGCGCGCGACCTCCACGACGTGCTCGGTCACGATCTCACCGCGCTCGCGCTCCAGCTCGAGATCGCGGCGCACGTCTCGCCCGAGGCTGCGCGCGCTCACACCGCACGTGCGCGCGAGCTCACGGATCATCTCCTGCGCGATGTCCGCGCCGTCGTCGCGGCGAACCAGCTCGAAGATCGTCCGCTCGTCCACGCGATCCGCGCGATCATCCGCGAAGCACCCGGGCTCGCGGTTCACGTCGACGCACCCGCATCGCTCGTGATCCCGGAGCCGCGCCGCGCCGATTGCATCGTGCGCTGCGTTCAAGAGATCGTGACGAACACGCGCCGCCACGCACGCGGCGCCGAGAACTTGTGGATCCGGATGCGCCGCGATGCGGACGCGATCGTCGTCGAAGCGCGGGACGATGGTCCAGGCACCAGCGAGCTCCACGAGGGTCACGGCCTCCGCGGCATGCGGTCGCGGCTCGCGGAGCTCGGCGGCGAGCTCCAGATCGCCGCGCAGCCGTTCGTGATCAGCGCGCGCTTGCCCGTGGGAGCGGCGTCGTGATTCGCGTCGCGCTCGCCGAGGATCACACGCTCGTTCGCGAGGGCTTTCGCCAGTTGCTCGCGCTCGTCGACGACATCGAGCTGATCGGCGAAGCCGCCGACGGCGAGGCTGCGATCGCGATGGTCCGCGCACACCGCCCCGACGTGCTGCTCCTCGACATGCGGATGCCGAAGGCGGACGGCCTTGCCGTGATCCGCGCGCTCGGCGCTGACCTCGTCCCGACGCTCGTCCTCACCACGTTCGACGACGAACACGCCGCGCTCGAGCTGATGGCCGCGGGCGCGCGCGGCTTCTTGCTGAAGGACGTCACGCTCGAGCGGCTCGTCGAGGCGATCCGCGTGATCGCCGGCGGTGGCACCGTGTTGCGCCCCGGGCTCTCCGACCGCGTCGCGAATCAACTCCGCGCACCCAGCGCCGATGGTCCCGAGATCACCGCGCGCGAACGCGAGGTCCTCCGCCTGCTCGCCGCCGGCTACTCGAACCGCGAGATCGGCCGCGCGCTGTTCGTTGCAGAAGGCACGATCAAGAATCACGTCTCGAACATCCTGACGAAGCTCGGCGTTCGCGATCGCACGCGCGCGGTACTGAAGGCGCTCGAGCTCGGCTACGTCTAGGGTCCGTAGCACGTGAACGCGCGCGGGTCGGGATTGCACCCGTTGCGATACGCGCATTGAAAGATCTCGTTGGTGGGCTTGCAGTACGCCTGGTCGCACTCGGTCGAGCACGCCGCGACGCTCGGCTCGCACGCCGGCATCGTCTTCGCGACACACTTCACGCCGGCGAAGCCGCACGTGCCATCGAAGAACTCGACGCACAGCTCTTCGCTGTTACACGCGGAGCACGCCGTCGCATTCGGCGAGACGCTCGCATCGGGATCACCGTGGATCGGGGTGGCGTCGTCCTCGATCGTGATACGGCCGCAGCTAGCAACCAGGAGCAACACACACGCGTAACGCATGCCCGTCCCCTACAGCACGGCCGGTGCCGCTGCGACGCGCACGATTTCGGTGAGTTGCGGCACGCGAGATGGCAGCCGGGCCGGAAGCCCTGACACCGATGTCGCTACGACAGCCGGTCGCGATAGTCGCGATAGCCGAACCGGCGGTGCACCGTGATCGCCTTGGTCGCCGGATCGTGCGTCGCGATCGACGGCAGGCGCACGCCGTTGAACGTGGTCGTCTTGACCATCGTGTAGTGCGCCATGTCGAGGAACACCAGCTTGTCGCCGATCTGGAGCGGCCGGTCGAACGAGTAGTCGCCGATCACGTCGCCCGCGAGGCACGTCATGCCGCCGAGCTTGTACGTGTGCGCCTTCTCGTTCGGCTCGCCCGCGCCGACGATGATCGGCCGGTACGGCATCTCGAGGACGTCCGGCATGTGCGCGGTCGCCGACGTATCGAGGATCGCGATGTCCATCCCGTTGTGGAACGTGTCCATCACCTGCGCGACGAGCACGCCCGCACCGAGCGCGATCGCTTCACCGGGCTCGAGGTAGACCGGGACCTGCCACTTGTCGCGGAATGCGCGAAGCACGCGGACCAGCCGGTCGATGTCGTAGTCGGGCCGCGTGATGTGGTGACCGCCGCCGAAGTTGACCCACTTCATCTGCGGGATGAAGTCGGCGAACTTGGTCTCGAATGCAGCGACTGCACGCTCGAGCGCATCGCTGTTGTTCTGACACAGCGTGTGGAAGTGGAGGCCCTCGATGCCGTAGAGGTCTTCGGCCCGGAGATTCGCGCGCGTCGTGCCGAGCCGGCTGCACGTGCCAGCGGGATCGTAGAGCGCGACCTCGGCTTCCTGGTGCTCGTGATTCACGCGCAAGCCGGGCGAGCGACCGGCGCGCTCGATCACGGTGCGATGCCGCTGCCACTGCGCGGGCGAATTGAGGACGATGTGATCGGCGAGCGTGACGAGCTCGGCCATCTCGCTCGCGGAGTACGCAGGCGCGTACGCGTGGACCTCGCCGCCGAGCTCCTCGCGCGCGAGCCGCGCCTCGGCGACCGACGACGACGTCGCACCGGCGAGGTACCTGCGGACGAGCGGGAACGTCGACCACTGCGCGAAGCCCTTCAGCGCGAGGAGGATCGTCACGCCGGCCTGCTTCTGGACGCGATCGAGCAGCTGGAGATTTTTCTCCAGCGCGCCGAGGTCGGTGATGAAGCACGGCGTCTCGACGTGCGAGACGTCGATCGACCGCGCCATCGCTTCGCCGAGCGACGCTCCCTTGCTCATCGGCTACCTCTCTTCGACGTGCCAGGGCAGGCCGCGCTTGCCCACGTCCTCGAGGAACGGATCGGGATCCATCTGTTCCATGTTGAACACGCCGGAGCCCTTCCACTTCTTCGTCACCATCATCACGGCGCCCGTCACCGCCGGCACGCCGGTCGTGTACGAGATCGCCTGCGCGCGGACTTCCTTGTAGGTCTCCGCGTGGTCGCAGATGTTGTAGATGAAGTAGCGCTTCTTCTGGCCGTTCTTGATGCCCTCGCAGAGGCAGCCGATCGACGTCTTGCCCGAGTAGTTCTGCGCGAGCGACGCCGGATCCGGCAAGAGAGCGCGGAGGAACTGGATCGGCACGATCTTCATGCCGTTGAACTCGACCTCGTCGATCCGGGTCATGCCGACGTTACCGAGCACCTCGAGGTGCTTGAGGTACGACTCGCCGAACGTCATCCAGAACCGGATCCGCTTCAGGCCCTTGAGGTTCTTCGCGAGCGACTCGAGCTCCTCGTGATAGAGCAGGAAGCTCTTCTTCTCGCCGACGCCTGGGTAGTCGAACACGCGCGACACGCTGAGCGGATCGGTCTCGCGCCACTCGCCGTTTTCCCAGTAGCGGCCGCGCGCCGTGATCTCGCGGATGTTGATCTCGGGGTTGAAGTTCGTCGCGAACGCCTTGCCGTGGTTACCGGCGTTGCAGTCGAGGATGTCGACGTAGTGGATCTCGTCGAGCAGGTGCTTCTGGACGTACGCGCAGAACACGTTCGTCACGCCCGGGTCGAAGCCCGAGCCGAGCAGCGCCATCCGGCCGGCCTTCGCGAACCGATCCTGATAGGCCCACTGCCACTTGTATTCGAACTTCGCGACGTCGAGCGGCTCGTAGTTCGCGGTGTCGAGGTAGTCGACGCCCGCCTCGAGGCACGCGTCCATGATGTGGAGGTCCTGATAGGGCAGCGCGACGTTGATCACGACCGCGGGCTTCTCTTCTTTCAAGAGGCGCGCGAGCTGCGGCACGTCGTCGGCATCGACCTGTGCCGTGCGGATCTTGCGACCGTGCATCTGCTCGATCTGCGCGGCGATCGCATCGCACTTCGACTTCGTGCGGCTCGCGAGCAGCACGTCGGAGAACACCTGCTTCTCCATCGCCGCCTTGTGAGCGACGACGCCGCCGACACCGCCGGCACCGATGATGAGGACCTTGCTCATGGGGCCCCTCTTCTAGCAGAAATTCAGACGGTAACGACGTCGTCTGCAGCCGGGGGCGTCAGATCTTTGCGCACGGCTTTCCCGAGCCGGCGGGCGAACTTGCGCGGGCTCTTGCGGAACGCTTCCTTGCCGGCACTGCGCGAATCGCGCATCAGGTCGTCGAGCTGGCCGTCGATGGAGGCGACGAGCTGGTCGAACGCCTCGGGAGCGATGCCCTGACCGTAGGTCCTCACGAAGTCGCGGACCATCACGAGGTCGACCGCGGGGCTCTGGGTATCGGCGACGCCCTCGATCTCGTGGGCGAGCTCGGTGACGTGACCGCCGGCGAGGCTCGCGATCGTGTCGAGCTGGTAGGTCAGCTCCTTCGAGCGGCGGCGCCAGGTGTGGAACTGGCGCTTGCTGCGCTTCGCGGCGCGGCGCGCGTGACGAGCCGCGTCGTACGTGTCGCGGACGCCGTGCTCGATCGTGCTCCAGTCGATCGTCTCGGGCAGCGCGGCCTCGAGCGCCTCGACCTGGGCGGCGGCGCGAGCGGCACCTTCGGCGAGCAGCTGCTTGATCTCGGCAGTCGCGGGCAGCGCGACCTGCGCGCTCGCGACGATCGCGTTCGCGGCATCGCGCGAAACCTCGTCGAGCGCGAGCCCGTGGATCACTTCCGGCGCGACCGCGTGATCGCGCGTCGGCGAGACGCCGCGCCGAGCTTCCTGCAGAGCGCGCTTGACCGCACGGCGCTCGCTCTTCGGCAGTGCGCGAGCGACCAAGGCGAGGACGGCGCGCGCGCGGCGCAGCGCCTTGCGATAGTCGTGGACCGCAGTGTTGAGGTTCGCGTCGACCTTGCCCGCGGCTTCGCGCGCCGCGTCCGCCGTCGCGGCGAACTCGGCGACGAGCACGCGACGTAGCTCGTGCTCGTTATCGAGCACCGAGGCCTTCGCTCCGATCGGTCCGAGCTTGTCGTGCTCCGAGAACGGTGGAACGGGCTGCGCGGTGGGTTCCGAGGTCGTCGTCGCCATCTAACCTCTATACAACGTGGCTTCCGGATTACCTCCGGGTGACGAAACTTTGTTCGGCTCTAGCAAAATCGTCACACAGCGTGCGGCTATGGTCGGTGGCGATGGCGAAGCCGATCCTGTTCGAGCCGGTCGATTCCCCGTATCTGGTGCCGTTCGATGGCTCGTTCAAGCTCCATAAATCACCGACGGGGCCGAGCCAGAAGCACCTCCACAAGAAGGACGATCAGGACCGGCTCGCCGAGACGGTCCGCCAGCTCGCGAAGCTCCAGGGGCGGTTCTACGCCGATGATCGCTACTCGCTCTTGCTCGTGTTCCAGGCGATGGACGCGGCGGGCAAGGACGGCACGATCAAGGCGGTGATGAGCGGCGTCAACCCGCAGGGCTGCAAGGTCTCGGCGTTCAAGGCCCCGTCGGCGGAAGAGCTCCAGCACGACTTCCTGTGGCGGATCGGCAAGGAGCTGCCGGAGCGCGGTCAGATCGGCATCTTCAATCGCTCGCACTACGAGGAAGTGCTGACGGTGCGCGTCAACCCGAAGCTGCTCGACAAGCAACGCCTGCCGCGGATGCCGAAGGACAACGCCGAGCTGTGGGACGAGCGCTACGATTCGATCAACGAGGCCGAAAAGCACTGGGCGCGGAACGGCTGCGTGATCCTGAAGTTCTTCCTGAACGTCTCGCGCGACGAGCAGCACGCGCGGTTCCTGAATCGGATCACCGATCCCGACGACAACTGGAAGTTCAACGCGGGCGACTGGACGGAGAGCGGCAAGTGGCTCGAATACCAGGAAGCCTACGAAGAGGCGCTGCGCGCGACGAGCAAGCCATGGGCGCCGTGGTACGCGATTCCCGCTGACAACAAGCCGTACCTCCGCGCGACCGTGGCGAACATCGTCGTGAAGACGCTCGAGACGTTGCCGCTGCACTATCCGCGGCCGTCGAGCGAGGACCTCGCGGTGATGGAGGCGATCCGCAAGGAGCTCGAGGCGGCGAAGCCGAAGTCCTAGTGGCTGCCCGCGGCGAAGTCGGCGCCTTGCTTCTTGCCGGTCTCTCCGCTGCGCACGAGCATGAGGCGCAGGATCGGGGGCGCGACACACTCGTTGAAGCCGACGACGCCGAGGAGGATCGTCGCCGCGCCGTTGCCGAACGACGACTGGAAGTTCGTGCGCAGCACGATCGCGAGCGCGAGCGCGAGGCCGGCCTGCGGGACCAGGCCGAACCACGCGTACTTCGTCACGATCGGCTCGGCGTGGGTGACCTTGCACGCGAGCTTGGCACCGAGGAAGAAGCTCGTCGCGCGGGTCATCGCGATGATGACCACCGGGATGATCGCTGCGAACAGCTTGTCGATGTTGAGATGGCTGCCCGCAAGCGCGAAGAACACCAGGAACACCGGGAGCTGGGCGGCCTGGAACTGGCGGAGTAGGGCACTCGCGTCCGCCTTCGAGAAGTTGCGCAGCCAGATCCCCGCGGCGAGGAGCACGATCAAGACATCGAGGTGGATCGTCGGTGCGATCTCGGCGACGACGACGCACACCAGCAGCGCGAACATCGCCGCGCCGCCCTTCACGTAGAACAGATAGCGCCCGAGCAGCGCGCCGATCACGAGGCCGAACACGAGCGAGCCGATCAGCTCCCAGCCGACCTCGAGCACGGTGCCGACGACATCGATGTTGCCGCCGATCACGGCGCTCGTGATCGCGAGCACGATCGAGAACACGGTGATCACGGTGAGGTCGGCGACGACGACCGATGCGAGGATCATCCGCGACAGCGGACCCTCGGCGCGCATCTCCGACAGCAACGCCATCACGACGGCGGGCGACTGCGCCGACAACGCCGTGCCGATCGCGAGGCAGATCGCGAGGCTCGGGACGAGATCGAACTTCGCGAAGATGTCGGGGAGCAGCGGGCGCATCAAGAACAGCGCACCAGCGATCGTGAACATCGAGCCGATCACCGCGAACAGCGTGATCCCGCGCAGCGTCTTCAACAGCGGCTTGACCGCCTTGAGCTCGAGCTCGGAGCCCGCTTCGAGCGCGATGATCGCCGTCGCGGTGTCGCTGACGACCTTGAGCGTCTCCGTCATGTCGTGGCTGACGAAGTTGAAGACGAACTCGCCGACGAGGACGCCCGAGATCAGATAGCCCGACAGCTTCGGTAGGCCGAACCGGTTGACGATCTTCGCGGTGAAGTACGCGCACAGCAGCATGAAGCCGAACGCGAGCTCGGTCCCGGCGATCGACGTGTCGGTCGTGAAGCTGCGCGCGGCCTGCATGAGGCCGCCGATCGCGACGAGGAGAAGCAGCGGGATCATGTCTTGCTCCCTGGCTCGTCGCGATAGATCGGTCCCTCTTGCGGTCCGGAATCGCCGTCGTCGAGCTCGTCGATCGGCCCGGAGTCCTCGAGCTCGTCGATCGCGACGACCGGCGCGGTGCGCGGCCTCGCGCTCACGGGATCGGGCGTGCGGGCGACGAGGATCTCGGCGACGATCGCGCCGCCGATCACGGCCGTCATGATCCAGGGCAGACCTGCGTCGTGATAGAGGCTCTGGACGGAGATCACGAGCGCGATCGATAGACCTGAAAGCGGTGTGACGAGCGTGCGCTGATCCGCGAAGTTGCTCGGTAGCAACGAGCCGACGACCGTCTTCGACGCGACGATGCCCATCCACTTGCCGATGATCCGGCCGGCGACGAACAGCGGCACCAGCGCCCAACCGCGCCAGTCGGTGATCGTCCACACCGCACCCGCGATCATCAGGAACAGCATGTGGACCGGTCGCTCGAGGTGGTTGAGGATCCGGAACACGCTCTCGCGTTGCTCGTTCGGGAAGTTCGTGACGAGCACGCCCGCGATGAAACAGATCACGATCGGCGATAGCCGCAGGCTTCCCGCCAGGCCGGCCGCGAACGCGATCGCGCCGAGCACGACCGCGAGGAACTCGACGTTCGAGACCGGGACCCGGATCATCGCGAAGATCAACACGCCGATCGCGACGCCGAGACCGAGCGAGACGAACACCCACGCGGTGTTCGGCAGCTGCCAGCTCGTCGCGCCGACGTCGTCGCGGAAGTAGGCGGTGATGAACAACAGGCCGATCACGCCGACGAGCTCGTCGAGTTGACCGAGCAGGATGTCGGCGCCGCGGCCCTCGTGCCACGTTCGGTTCGCGAACCCGCGGAACTTGCGCGGTGCGGTCATCGCCGCGGCGGTGCCGAGCAGGATCATGTCGCGCCAGGTTGCGGGATCGTCGAGCGACATTCCGAACGACACCATCACGATCCCGCAGCCCGCGGCGGTAAGCCCGAACGGGCCGAGCGCCTCGACGAGGATCAAGTACGCGGTGCCTTTCGGTACGCGATCGAGGACGCGGATATCGAGCTGGGCGCCGACGATGAAGCCGACCCAACCGAGCCCGAAATGGAGGACGGGACGCAGCTTCGCGAGCACCTCGGTATTGAGGATGCCGATCTGCGGCAGGCTCGCGATCGCGCCGAGCGCGACGAACGGAAAGCCCGCGGTGATCACGCCGGTGATGCCGAGCTGCTCCTGAAACCTCACGACTCGGCGATTGCCGCCGAGGTAGGCGAGCACGAGCAGCGCCGCGAGCCCGCCGATCACCTTGATCGCGAACAGCGAGCTGACCTTCGTCTTGTTCTCGGCCGGTTCCGCGGCGGCCGGCTTGTCGGCTTTCTTCGGGATCGCGGGATGTGCGAGCTTTGGCGGTGGCGTCGTGACGGGCGCTGGAACCGGCGCTTGGACCGGCGCAGCGACCGCGGCATCGGCGGGCGCGACCTTCGCATCGGCAGGCGCAGCGACGGCAGCGTCGACTGGTGCTGCAACCGGCGCATCGGTCTTCGCGTCGATCGTCGCGTCCGCCGGTGCGCCCGACTGCGCGAACGCGAGCACGGGCAGCGCGAGCAACAGCCAGACGACGATCGGCTTCACGACTCACCTAGCAAACGATCGATCGCCTTCGCGAACGCCGGATCCTCCGCACACGTCTTCATCGTCTGCGACTCGCTGATCACCTTCGCCGCGGCGTCGAGCGCGTCCTGATGCGGCTCGATCGCGTTCTTCAGCTGCTGGATCTTGTCGTGACCGGCGTGCAGGACCTTCGCGTTCGCCGCGAGCACGTCCGCGTTGTCGGTCGCGATCTTGTCGAGCTTCTGCGCGACCGCCGCGCAGTCGGTCGACGGCGGCGGCCCGAGGACCTTTGCGAGCTCCTCGTAGAGCGCGACCGAGCGTTCGGCGAGCCGGGGCAGGTCGTCGTCGAGCGTCTTCGGTCCCGCCGCGTCGGGCGGGGGCGGCGTCGCGTGCGTGCCGCCGGGCTCGGTGGGCGCGGGTGCCGGGTGGCCGCAGCTCGCGAGAACGGCAAGGGCGAGCCAGCGCAGCATCGCGCTTATTTTACACAGCGATCGATCAGGGCATACACGTGGCGTCGGTATTCGGCGCGGGCGGCGGCAGCGTGACGCCCATCGGCACGATCGCGACGCCGGTCGCCGACAGCACGACGACATCGTCGAGACCGTTGCCATCGAGATCGCCGGTCACGATGTCATCGACATCGACATCCTGTGGCTCCGACAGCGCCTCGAGGTTCACCGCGCCGACCTTGCGCGCGTACGCGATCTCGAAGCTCGTTCCCGAGCTGCGCGTCGCGAGATCCCAAAATAGATCCGTGCCGGTGTCGGTATCGACCTGGGCGGCGACGAGGCGATCCGGAATCGACGCCGCCGCGACCCGGCCGCGTTCGATCGTCGTGCCGATCGTGCTCGCGGCGCCGGTCGATGGCGCGATCACGAGCTGGGTCAACACGACGCCCGTCGCATCGACATTCGCGACGACGATCCGCGGTTCCTGGTCCGCGGTGAAGCCGACGCCGGCACCGCGCACGAGCGGTTGATCGAGCAGCTTGCACGCGCCGCTGCCGGTGCAGGCGGCGAGCAGCGTCGCGGCAGGTACGAACGTCGATGCGAGCACGGCGCCGGCATGGAACGAGGCGAGCTGGACGAGCGTCGGCGCACCGGCGGCCTGGAGCTGGGTCACGCAACCCGCGTTATCGAGCCGCACCGCGGTGACGCCGGGGACGTCGAACGACTGGAGGTTGCCGCCGTGCAGATCGATCTGGCGGACCCGGTTCGTCGGACCGGCGAGCAGTACCTTGCCGGGCGTCGTTCCGCACGGCGGGACGACGACGGCGTCGTTGCACACGGGGCACACGAGCGTTTGATCGGTGACGTTCGTCGCGTTGAACAGCGGGACGAGCACGCCGCGATCGGTGACCGAATAGACCTCGCGGTCCGTGCCTGCGCCGGGTTCGGCGACGACGGCGACGACGGTCTGCGCGCCGGCGATCGTGGGCAACGCGGACTGGGTGCCCATGTCGGTCGCGATCGCCTTGCCGGTCGAATCGACGGTGATCGCGAGATCGTGCGCGACGTTCGCGTTGTCGATACAGACCAGGCGATGCACCGGGCCCTTCTGGCGGATCGTGCAGAACCTGCGCGCGGTCGACTGGGTGAACTGCAGCGCGGTGATCCCGAATGCGCTCGCGGCGAGAGACGAGTACGTCTGTGGCTCTTCGCTCGCCCAGCCCGCGCGGATCTGGACCGCGTAGCCGCCGAGGCTGCTCGGCGGGTTCGGGCGCAGCTTCGTGATGCCATTGCCGGTGCAGCTCGGCAGCTTCGGCTCCCACACGCCGTCGGAGATCGCGGTGATGTTCGCGGGATTCGCCGCGGTGCTGCCGGCGGGGCCGTAGACGGTCCACATCACCGGGCGCATGTCGGGCAGCGACGCGCCGCTCGCATCGGTCAGCGTGATCGCGACATCGAGCATCGATGGATCGGTCGGCGGATGGATCGACACCGTGGCGGCGACGAACGTCGAGATGCTCACCGAGTCGGCGCCGATCACCTCGTCCTTTTCAGCGCAGCCGATCGAGACGAGCGCCATGTTCGAAGCGAAGCCGCGCGCGACGATCACCTTGTGCCCGGTGCGCGAGATGCCGGACAGCGCGCCCGTTGCCGAACCGTCGAGCATGACGTCGTCGGCCGACAGCGCTTCGAGGCCGGCCGGATCGACGCGCGAGAACTCGATGTCGGTGCACTTCAGCGAATCCGACTCGTAGACCGTGACCTCGGTCGTCGCGACCATCACCGGCGATGGATGCGTGACCGAGACCGAAAGTGTCGGGTCGCTACTACAGGCGAGCAGCGTCGCCGACACGACGACGGCGAACCATCTCATCGATCGGATCCTATCACCGGAGACAGGTCGCATCGGTTTACCGTATCCTTCGCATCGTGAGCTTCGATCGGCGGACGCTGATCCAGACGGGTCTCGCGATGGCCGCCACCAAAGGTCGGACTGCACCGCGGTCGTACGCATTGCAGATCGTAGGCCACCAGGCCCCTCCGGTCATGCTCGGTGCGAGAACGATCACCGTCGGTGCTCATGCGAGCTGTGATCTCGTGCTCACCGACGCGCAAGTGTCCCGCAAGCATGCGGAGCTCGCGATCACGCCCGACGGCATCCGGGTGAAAGACCTCGGCTCGACCAACGGCACCTGGTTCCAGGGCACGCGGATCGGCGAGGTCGTGGTACCCGGAGGTGCCACCATCCAGTTCGGCAACACGCCGGTCCGGATCGCCGGCACGGACACGCCGAGCCTGCCGCCGAGCGATCGCGATCACTTCGGCGCGATGGCGGGGCAAAGTGTCGCCATGCGCGAGCTGTTCGCGGTCCTCGAGATGGCCGCGCCGAGCGACGCGACCGTGTTGATCGAGGGCGAGTCGGGCACCGGCAAGGAGCTCGCGGCGCAGGCAATCCACGATGCATCGTCGCGCGCGAGCGGGCCGTTCGTCGTCGTCGACTGCAGCGCGATCTCGGAGTCGCTGATCGACTCGCACCTGTTCGGCCACGTGAAGGGCGCGTTCACCGGCGCCGAGCGCGATCGCAAGGGGGCGTTCGTCGAGGCGAGCGGCGGCACGCTGTTCCTCGACGAGCTCGGCGAGCTCCCGCTCGCGGTCCAGGCGAAGCTGCTGCGCGTGCTCGAGGCGCAGACCGTGCAGCCGGTCGGCGCGGATCGGCCCGTGAAGATCGATACTCGCGTCGTCGCGGCGACCCATCGCGATCTCGCGCGGATGGTCGCGGCGAAAGAGTTTCGGTTCGATCTGTTCTACCGGCTCGCGGTCGTTCACGTCGCGCTGCCGCCGCTCCGCGATCGGCTCGAGGATCTGCCGCATCTGGTCGCGACGTTCTACGCGCGCAAGAAGCTCGAGCCCGGACCGATCGACGGCGACAACCTCGACAAGCTGCGCCGCTACGCCTGGCCCGGCAACGTTCGCGAGCTGCGCAACGCGCTCGAGCGCGCGTGGGCGATGTCGGGACCGAACACCAAGTTTCGCGAGCTCCGCCTGTGGCTCGACTCGAGCGCGGCCGCGGCGCCGCAGCACGCTGAAGTGATCGATACGTCGCTGCCGTTCAAGGAAGCGAAGGAGCGCTGGAACGACCAGTTCGAGAAGCGCTACGTCGCGATGGTATGGCAGGCGAACGCGAACAACGTGACGCGCGCGGCGGAGCACGCGGGCTTGTCGCGCCGGCACTTTCGCGAGCTGCTCTACAAGCACGGTCTCGTCGAGCGCCCGAGCGACGATCCGGACGCGGACTGAATGACCAAGTTCGGCGCGTACGAGATTCTCTACGAGCTGAAGAGCGGCGGCATGGGCGCCGTACTGCTCGCGCGCCGGCGCGGCCCCGGCGCGTTCGAGCAGCTCGTCGCGATCAAGACGATCCGGCCCGAGTACGCACAAGCGCCCGCGGTGCGCGCGATGTTCCTCGACGAGGCCGCGATCCTCGCGCGGCTCAATCATCCGGGCATCGCCACCGTCCACGACTTCGGCGAGCAGGACGGCACGCTCTACATGGTGATGGAGTACGTCGCCGGCTTGCCGCTGCGCGATGTCGGCACGCACGTGATGCCACCGGCGGTGCTCGCGCGCGCGATCGCGGAGGCCGCGCGTGGTCTGCACGCGGCGCACGAGGCGCGCGATCCGAGCGGTGCGGCGCTCGGCTTGGTCCATCGCGACATCAGCCCCGACAACTTGATGCTCGGCTACGACGGCCACATCAAGGTGATCGATTTCGGCATCGCGCTCGTGAAGAACCGGCAGGCGCCGGTGACCGAGTTCGGCACGGTGAAGGGCAAGCCGCCCTATATGTCGCCGGAGCAGGTCAAGAACGAGCCGATGGATCGGCGCAGCGACGTGTGGGCGCTCGGCGTCGTGACGTGGGAGCAGCTCACCGGCCACGGATTGTTCGACGGCGATTCGATCTACGCGATCGCGATGGCGGTCGAGCACCAGGCGATCGTGCCGCCTTCACAGGCGATGGCACCGGGCACGACGCTGCCGATCGGCCTCGATGCGGCGGTGATGGGCACGCTGCAGCGCGATCTCGCGGCGCGCACGCCGACGGCGGCGGCGCTCGCGGAGCAGCTCGAGCAAGTCGTCCAGGCCGCGGGTGGCGAGACGCTCGCGGCGTGGGCAGCGCGCGAGCTCGAAGCGGAGCGTGTGAAGCATCGCGAGTGGCTTGCGGGCGTGACCTCGGGCGCGAAGTTGCCGCGCGCGGTCAGCCGGCCGACGGATCAGCCGACGCAGGTCGGGCCGATGGCGGTCGTCGCGGTCGCCGACAAGGCCGCGGTGGTGCCGCCGCCGGGTGCGGTCGTCGAGCCGTCGCCGGCGACGTCGCTGGGTGGAGCGGCCGACGATGAAGCGATCGCGCCGGCGCGCAATCGCACGCCGATCGTGATCCTCGTCCTCGCGCTGGTGGCCGCGGCGGTGGTCGTGTTCTTCGCGACGCGCACGCACGAGGTCGCGAACAAACCTCCGATCGACGCGGCGGCGGTCGCGCACGGCGACGCGCCGGTGATCGTCCAGCCCGGGCCGATCGATGCCGAGATCGATGCGCCGGAGCTCGACGCGGCGGTGCCCGTCGATGCCGCGATCGCGCACACGATCGTGCGGCATCGCGATGCAGGTGTGATCGCGGTGAAGCCGGATGCAGCGGCGATGGCCGTCGTGCCCGTCGGAACTGGCACCGTGACGCTTCGCGCCGCCGAAGGCTCGAACACGATGACGATCGATGATGGCGGCCCGCTCTCGCCGCCGGTCAACCACAAGAAGCTCGCGGCCGGCAAGCACACGATCAAGTTCTACGACGGCAAGACGAACGCGTTGCTCGACACCCAGGTCATCGAGCTCCACGACGGCGAGCAGCTCACCATCGTCGAAAAGCACTAGCTCGCGAGGTCGCGAACGTCGCGGAGCTCGTTCGTGATCCCGAACTTGCCCTTGTCGTCGCGCGCGAGCGTGCCCATCGCGACGACGGGGTCGTGCGTGAAGAACAACCGGCCGTGGCGCGCGAGCAGATCGGTCAGCAGCTTCGACTTCTCGTCGATCAGCATCTCGGGATAGCGGTCGTAGCCCATCGTGATCGGGAGATGGACCCACGCCTTGCCCGGGATCAGATCGGCGGCGAACACGACGGGCCCGTCGGGCATCGCGACCTCGGCGAGCAACAGCCCGGGCGTGTGGCCCTCGCTCTGATGGAATCGAAAATCCGGTCCCAGGATCTCGGAGTGGGTGCCGGCGACCTTCTCGACCCGGCCGGTCGCCTCGAGCAGCTCGACCAACCCCGGGATGAACGACGCGCGGTCGCGGGCGTGTGGCTTCACCGCGCGCTTCCACGCGTCGGCGCCGACGACGTAGTGCGCGTTCGGGAACGCGAGCTGCGGCTTCGCACCAGGCTCGTACGCGGTCAGCGCACCGCCGGCGTGATCGAAGTGGAGATGCGACAACACCACGACATCGACCTTGTCCGGCGCGACGCCGACCGCGGCCAGCGACTCGAGCAGCACGTGGTGGCTCTCGACGACGCCGAACCGCTCGCGCATCGCCGGATCGAAGAACGCGCCGATGCCGGTCTCGAACAGGATCGTGCGAGCACCGTCGCGCACCAGCAGGCAGCGACAGGCGAGCGGGATCCGGTTGTGATCGTCAGGCGGGATCCAGCGCTCCCACATCACCTTCGGCGCATTGCCGAACATCGCGCCGCCGTCGAGGCGCTGCGAATTACCGAGGACCGACGTCAGGCTCCGCACGCAGCGTCCTTACCACGCGGTTCACTGTGGCGCGACGGATGCCTTGATCAGCTTCTTCACGTTCGCGACATTCACGTTCGGGTTCGACGGGTTCCACTGACCGGTCGGCGACCACAGGAAGTCGATGTGCGCGTCTTCGGTGTCGGTGCAGAACCGGCCGCCGATGATCTTGCCGGTGCCGTCGAGCTCGAGGATGTAGTGGTAGTCGTCGGTCGAGACGTTGTCCTTGTAGCCGATCGGCGCGGTGCTCGGCGAGCCCTCGACGACGTAGCTCACCGTCATCTTGACCTCGTAGAGCGACTTCGCCTTGGTGTTGTAGGTCCACGTCGAGCCGGTGTTACCGACGCACTTGTTCGCGGTGGTCGCCGTGACTTTGGTCTGCTTGGTCACTTCGTAGCCGACGACGGGTTGGTTCCAGACCTCGTAGTTCGCGGTGCGATCCTCGACGAGCGGCAGCGTCGTGAGGCCGAGGAAGTTCGTCATGATGACGTGGAGGCCGCCGGGGTTGACGTCGGAGCACTCGTCGTTCGCCGAGCCATGGACGTCGTGCGTGATCTCCTGCGAGTTGCAGCGCCCGCCGAGCATCACCGCGCTCGTCGAGTCGAACGCGTTCTGGATGATCGCCTTGATGTCGCCGACCTCGAACTTCACGTTGTTCATCGTCACGGCGTGCTGCGGCTCGGGCACGAGCTGCGAGGCCGGCGTCCACGCGTGGCACGTGCCCCACCAGCCCTGGATGCCGTCGATGCTGCCGTCGTTGCCGTAGTCGTCGGTCTTGCCGTCGTTGTCGTTGTCCCTGCCGTCGTGCATCTCGCCGCCGCCCTGGAAGTTCTGCGCTTGCCACTTCGCGGCCGGACCGGCGCAGCCGTAGTACGTGTCCCACTCGGCCTTCGCGCCGGTGCCGTAGAACTTGCTCGGGTAGTGCGCGCAGCCGGCAGCGTTGTTGAACGCGGCGTCGTACTTCTCGAGCGGCGATTGGATCGCGTCGCCCTGCCAGCGGATGTTGTGCGAGCCCTCCGAGGTCGGCCAGTACGTATCGGCCCAGACGGTCGCGGCCTTGCCGACGGCCTCCGGGTACGTCGCCTTCCACACGGGCGTGTTGCGCCAGCCCTTCTTCGGCAGGTCGGCGAGCTTGTACGTCAGGTGCTGCGACATCCGCGCCGGATCGTTCTTGTAGTCGAATCCGTCTGCCTTGCCGCCGTCGCTCGCGGGCGCTGCGCAGTCGATGTCGCCGGGCAGATCGCAGCTCGAGGGAGTGTCGTTGGAGGCGGCGCAGCCGACGGTCGCGCCGAGAAGAGATAAGCCAAGGGTCGTAAGAAGCCGCATATGGCGCGGGGCAAAAGCACCCAGCGTGCCATCGCTCACGCCCGTGCTTTCACCTGGTTGCACTGGCGACTTCCTTTACCGGCTGATCGATCCGCCTTCTAGATCGGCTACCGTGGTTGCTGATGAAGCTGGTCATCGCGGTCGTTCTCGCGGGCTGTGCGAGCAGCAGCGGACCGCGCGGCACCCACGTCAGCCTGCGCGCCGCTTGTACCGGCGCGACGTACTGGAACGGCCACGCGTGCGCGCCGGCCGGCGATGCGCCGAAGCAGCTCGCGGTTGGTGCGCAGGCGATCGCCGCGCAGGATCCCGACGCGATCAAGGCCGCGGTCGATGCCGCCGAGAAGGCTGGGCCGCTCGACTACAAATCCAACGTCGAGCTGTGGGAAGAGCGCGGCATCGGCCTCGCGTACGGCGACGACGATCCGGGTGCGAAGGCGTCCTTCGACATGATGCTCGCGCTCGATCCGAAGCACGTGCTGAGCTACCGGCTGTCGCCGAAAGCGACGCTCGTGTTCGAGGAGGTCCGCAAGGCGGCGCCGCCGGCACCCGCGCTCGATGTCACGTGGGCGCGCGGTCAGAAGGTCGGCGATCCGGTGCCGATCGATGTCGAGGTGATCGCGGATCCGAAGCGATTCCTCGATCGCGCGACGCTGTTCGTGCGATCGCATGGCGAACAGCAGTGGCACGCGACCGACCTCGCGCTCGCGAAAGACAAGACGATCATCCTGCCGCCGATCGCGGCGACCGCGCCGGTGTCGCTCGAGCTCTATCTCCGCGCGTACGACGCGCACGACAACGAGGTGCTGACGTGGGCCGACCCGCAGCATCCCCGCGAGCTCGCGCTGCGCTACGAGGCTCCGACGCCGTGGTATCGCAAGTGGTGGGTGTGGGCGATCGGCGGAAGCGCGGTCGCGCTCGCGACCGGCGTCACCGTCTACGAGCTGACCCAGTCGCCGCCCGAGACGATCGGCGGCAGCGCGATGGCGAAGTAGTCACTTCTTCTTCGCGGGTTTCTCGAACTGCGTCGCGATCTCGGCGAAGCCCTTGCGCTTCCACTCGGTCGCCTTCGGCTGTGCGGCACGGATCGCCTTCGCGATCTTCTTGCGGGTCGCTGCGTCGAGGTCGAACACCGAGTCGTAGCGCTGGAGGATCTCGAGGTGATCGTCGCCGGCGGCGAGCCGCGCGAGGATGAAGTCGATCGCCTTCGCGAGGTTCGCGACGCACGCGTCCTTCATGCTCGCGATCCCATCGGCGGCGAGCGACCACTGCTTCGCGCTCGGCGTCAGGTCCGCATCGATCGCCGCGCACACCGCGGCCTTGTCGTCGATCATCTTCACCGCGTTGAACGCTTCGCGCTGCATCGCGGTGCCATCGGCGCGCAGCGATGCGAGCGCGAGCTCCTGCGCCTTCGCGGGTGGCTTCGGCCCCGAGCCCATCAGGTACTGCGGGAACAGCGAGCTGAACACGTACGACGCCGCGGTCTCGGTCTTCGGATCGGCGGCGAGCTTCTGGGTGATCGCGAGCACGCGATCCTCGAGGTGCGCGGTGACCGCCTCGGCATCCTTGATGCCCCACGCGATCTCCTCGCGGATCTTGGGATCCTTCTCGGCCTCGATCGCGTCGAGCGCGAACCCGAGCGACGGCGTGACGCCCGTCGCGTTGAAGTGCGCGAGGCACTCGGCGGCGAGCTTCTTCTTCAGCGGATCCGGATCCGACAGGAACGCGGCGCAGGTCTCCGATGCTTCGGTCGAGCCCTGGTGCTGGAACGCGTAGTCGCCGATCGCCTTGTACTCGGGGCAATCGAGGGGAAGCCCGTCCTGAAACAGCTTGCAGCTCGTGCCCTTCGCGAGCAGCTGCTTCGCGCCGTCGTCCTTGATCTGCGGCTTCGTCGCCGGCTGTGCCGACGGCGGCGCCGGTTTCGGAGCGGAAACGGCCGAGCCACCAGAACCCGAGGTTGCTGGCTTGTCGGCGGCCTTGCCGCACGCCACGAGACTGACCACACCGAGTGCCACCGCGATCTTCATCGCGGTGGTTGTACTACTGGATCACGCCGATACAGCAGCCGCTGCTGCAATACGTCTGATCGGGACAGCCGCTGCCGGTCGGGCAGCTCGTTTCTCCGGTCGGGCACGTGATCGAGCCGTTGCAGTCCGGCGGCAGGTCGTTCGGGTCCTCTCCGGGGCAGAGCACGCAGCTCGTGCCGCCGCAACCGGAGCCGCCACACGTCGTGGTCTTCGTGCAGCGCTTGCACGCGGTCGGGTCCGCGAGATTGTCCTGCGTACAGTTCGGCGAGACGATCGGGTTGAGCGCGATGTCGAAGCACGTGTTCGTGCCCGGCTCGCACACCGTGCAACAACCGAAGCAGTCACAGCCGGGCGGCGTGATCGGGCCGCAGACCATCGCGCACTTCGCGGGCATCACGGCGCTGCCGAGCGGCGCGAAGCACTTGGTCACGTCGTACTTGTTGCCCTCTTGCGTCGGGTTGTTGACGAGGCCGACGAGATCGGTCTGGCACTCGGCCTTCGTCGTCGCGCCGAGGAGGCAGCACACGTGCTGGTTGCAGCCATCGTCGCCACCACCACTGTTGCCATCGAAGAAGCAATCCTGGTTGATCGCGTCCTTGTTGTCGCCGGGGATGCCGGTCGCGAACGAGCTCTCGTCGTTGTCGAACGGACCCGTGCACTCGGGATCGAAGCCGTCGATATAACCGTCGTGGTCATCGTCGATGCAGTTCGAGCACTGCGGGCCGCCGGGGGTGCAGGTGCCGTCGAACGGCGGCGCATCGATGAAGGTCGTCGAGCCATCGCCTCCATTCACCGTCCCGCCGTCATCGCCGCTGCTGCCGTCACCATGATGCCCGCCGCAGGCGGCGAGCAGGATCGCGATCGCGAGCAAACTCTTCAAGGCGTGCCCTTCAAGCGACCGAGGAGCTGGCGCGCGTCATCGGCGTTCGCGCCGTGCGGAAACCGGCGCAGGTAGATGTCGAGGAACGTCGCGGCGCGGGTCTCGTGGCGATCCGCGGCGAGCCGGCCCGCGGCGTAGAGCGCGACCGGCGCCCACCGGCCCGAGCCCTTGGCGAGCGCGAGGTAGCCGGCCATCGCGGCATCGGGAGAGCTCGCCTCGAGGCGCGCGAGCTCCGCGTACTTCAGCGCGTCGCGGTCATCGCTGTCGTTCGCGGCCGCCGTCGCGGTCTGGGTCTGCGCGGGACGCGACGCGAGCTTCGGCGTCGGAAGCGGTTGAGGCGTCGCGGGCATCTCGGGCATTTCGATCTCGGGAGTCACGACCTCGGGCGTCGCCATGCCGATCACCGACGACGGCGCGTCGCTCGACCAGACCTGGCCGTTCGTCACGCGGGTGACATCACCGTGGTAGCCGATCTCGACGATGCCGTGGTCGACCGTGACCTGAACGCGCTCCGCACTGCGAGCGACCTTGAATCGCGTGCCGATCACGCGGACGCGCGTGTCACCGGCGAGCACCACGAACGGCGGGCGCGAGCCACGCGGCTCGACCGAGAACCAGGCAGCACCTTGTTCGACGATGACGTTCGGTGCGGTGTCGTGCGAGCTCATCACGATCGCGCTGTGCGGATCGAGTGCGATGTGCGCGTCGCCGAGCGACACGCTCGACGGCGAGGCTTCCGAGACGATGCGAGTCGGACCGGCATCGGCGAGCGTGGTGCGCGGCGCCGACGGCGAGTGCAGGAACAGGAACAGGAGTGCGGCCGCGGCGGCAGCGACGAACGGAGTGGCGACGAGCCACCAGCGCCGAGGCGTCGCATGGCGGATGCGTGCTGTATCCTCGCCTTCGTCGAGGCGGGACCACACACCGCGTTCGACGCGCGACCACGCGACGTCGCTCAACGGCTCGACAGGCGGGCGTTCGGTATGGCTCACGAGTCACCTCCCAGCTCGGTGAGGTACTCGGCGAGTACCTCGTCCTTGCGCGCGCGACGCATCAACTCGCGGCGTGCGCGCCAAACACGGGTCTTGACGGCAAGCACGGTGCTGTCGGTCAGCTCGGCGACCTCGGCAAGCGTGCGTCCATCGATCGCGAACAGCGCGTAGGCGATGCGCTGCTTCGCTTCGATCTTGTCGAGTGCACCGTACAACCGGCGCACGGCATCTTTGGCGCGCATCGTGCGCTGGACATCGGGCGTCGCATCCGCGACCTGCTCCTCGACGAGCTCGAGCAGGGCGGGGCGACGCTTCGCGATCGTCGCGAACGCGGTGCGCATCGCGATCGTCTGGCACCACCGCGCGAGCGTGCTCTCGCCGCGGAACGAAGGCAGCGCGCGGAAGATCGCGACGAACGAATCCTGAAGCAGATCTTCGAGCTCGCGGTTCGAGCCGAGCACGCGGAACAGCGCGTGGTGGACGCCTTGCTTCTGGGCGTGGAACAGCTCTTTTTGCGCGGCGCGGTCTCCGCCGCCAGCGCGTTGAGCGAGCGCGACGTCGTGCTCGCGCGGTGTGCGTGCAGCCATTCCCACGGTTCCTTTAGTGGGGGGCCTAGCTGGAAAAGTCGCAACTAGTTAGGGGGTGAAGTCGACACCTACGAGTAGGGACAATACCGCGCCGATCCTCGGGATCTCGAAGACTTGCGCGGGAGAGTCGAGCCTCGTGTACGTCGTGTTCGTGAGAAGCCCCTCGATCGCGAGCTGACCGCCGACAAACCATCCCGGCATCCGGTACCGCGCGGCCACTCCGCCCCGCAGCGCGGGTGAGAGCTGCTCTTCGTTTCGCGCCATGCCCGACTCGGTGCCGGACATCGTCGAGTGCTCGAGCCCGACCGCGATCCACGGGCCGAATTCCCAGGGGTCGGCGAGCGCCGCGTCCCAGCTCGCGAGCGCGAGTAGCGACCAGTTGTTCCACCGGCCGTGAAAGCCGGCTTGATCGACGGTCGCCGAGGCACCGCCGTCGCCGATCGCACCGAACCGCCAGCCGGCATCGCGCCACGGTCGGATGGCGAAGCCGCCGCCGAACCGGAGCGCGACGTTGCTATCGAGGCCGTACTCGACGCGACCGCCGACGAGCGCCATCACGCGGAGCTCGACGCCGTCCTGATCGTTCGTCACCGGAGGCGGGACGTGCTTCGGCTTCGGCTTCTCGACGATCTGGTTCGGCGGGAGGTCGGGCAAGCGCAGCATCGTCTTGACGCTGAGCGCGACGGCCGCCGCGGCGACCGCATCGAGCGTGCCGGCCGGTGCGGCGCGGCGATCGACCTTGTCACCTTCGCGATCGACGACGACGACCTCGGCGCCGTCGCGCCAGATCACGTAGCGCGCGTTGTTGTCGGTCGCGAGCTGCGCGGCGGCGGCCATGTCGGCCGGCGCATCGGACGCGGGGACGACCTCGATCAGCCACGGCTTGAGCGAATCCGCGATCGCCGCGCGCAGCTGGACATCCCCATCCGCGACGACCGCGCGTGGACTGGCCCCGGCGAACACCGGGAACGCGAGCACGAGCAGGAAGCAGACTAGTCGTTGGGGCACGGATCGGTCGCGGGACTATCCCACGTGTAGGCCACCGAGCGGAGGATCTGGACGTGATCCAAGATCGCGCGATCGGTTTCGTCCGTGCGCGCACCGTAGGGGTACGCGAACGTCGAGATCGGAAACCCGTCGGCGCGGAGGTGATCGATCGACGGTTGGATCTCGTCGGTCATGTAAGAGCCGAGACCCTTCTCCTCGACGTAGACCGGCCCGCGATAGTGCTTCACGCTGTGGGCCTCGATGTCGTGGCCGTCGCCGGCGAGATCGTGGAGCGACGCGCGATCGACCGCGCTCAGCTGATCCCAGAACGCGATGAAGAACGTGAGCCGCGCGTTGTACTGCTGGAACATCGGGCGGAGCGCGACCCACTGCTTGACGTACGCGTCGTCGAACGAATAGGCGAGGCCGCCGCCGGCGGGGCGCACGCCATTCGCCATGTCCGTGTACGTGACGAACGCGAGGCCGCGGCTCTGCGCGCCGGCGAGCACGTGCTCGATCACGTCGGGTTGGATCGTCACCCCGGGCTCGTGGTTGTAGAGCTCGAGCACTTCGCCGCGGTCGCGCGCGCGATCGAGCCCGGTGTCGATGCTCGGCTCGCCGATCCGCGCGAGCGAGTCGATGTCGATCGCGCAGTGAACCTTGCGGCTGTCCCAGTTATAGAACGCCGAGTCAGCTTGCCCGACGTCGTAGTGGCACGCTGCCACTAGCAGCAGTGGTAGGGTCCGCGCGTGCGAACGCTTGCGGTGCTGTTGCTGATCGCGGGCACCGCGCGCGCTGACTCCGACGACTTCGTCGCGCGGCCGATCGTGTTGGCGCCCGGTCAGATCGATGCCCAGCTCGTCGTCGAGACCAACCTCGCGCCGAGCGGCGGGTTCGCACGCCCGCTGTCGTTCGCGCCGGACATCTGGGTCGGCGTCTCGCCGCGGCTGACGCTCGGGCTCGTTCACAGCGACCCGAGCCTAGATCGAATCGCGCCCGGAGCCAGCATCTGCGTGCGCACCGATGACTTCCTGTGTGACGGGGTCTACCGCGGCGGTGGCATCGACGCGCGCTACCTCGCATATGACGATGCCTCGTGGTCCATCGCGCCCCGGGCACGGTTCCTCGTGCGCGATCTCGATCCCGTGAAGCCGGCGCTCACGCTCGGCGGTGAAGTCCGCTGGCATCGCGGGCGCTACGCGATCACCGGCGATCCATATCTCCAGCTCGGGTTGATGAACCTCGATCGCGGCAATCGCGCGCAGCTGTGGTTGCCGATCGTGTTCGCGCTCCAGCCGACGTGCCGCTGGGTGCTCGAGCTGCACAGTGGCTGGAACAGCGAGATCGTGAACGCGAACGACGGCTGGCACATCCCGGCGGAGATCGCGGTGCGCGCGGCCGCGACGCCACATCTAGATGTCGGTGGTGCGTTCGGGTTCACGAGCATCCTCGGACCGCAGAACACGCCGAAGGAGCGGGTCGCGTTCCTCATGATCGGCTGGCGCAGCTGAGCTCTCATCTGCGGCGCTCCTCATAATTCGTCGTCGAGAAGTTTGATGTTTCGCGGTGTAGGTGAGGTGCGCAAGAGTGCGCCGTATGATCAAGCTGCTCGTTCTTCCGCTCGTTCTCTCTACTGCATGTCTCGACGCGACAGACCTCGGGTCGGTCGATCAAGCCGCCACCGGCGAACAAGGTCTGCACGGTGCGCCCGAGCACCTGCAGCTCGCGAAGGATGCAAGGCCGGGCGGCGGTGGTGGCGGCGGCTCGCCGCTGATGACCGCGCACGGCGGCACGGTGCTGACGTCGAACACGACCCACGCGATCTTCTGGGGCACGTCGTGGGCGACGAACCCCGGCGACAAGATCACGGGCATGGATGCGTTCTTCACCGGCTTTGGCGGATCGACGTACGCGAAGGCGTCGACAGAATATTCGGGCACGAACGGCCAGGTCACCGCGTCGTCGACGTACGGCGGCCACACGCTCGACTCGACCGCGGCGCCGCGCAAGGCGCTGACGACCAACTCGGCCGTCGCCGAGGCTTGCAAGATCGTGAACGACAACCCCGATCCGAACGGCGTCTACTTCATCTTCACCGACACCGGCGCGGGTCACGTCAACTACTGCGCGTGGCACAGCTGGGGCACGTGCTCGAACGGCGCCGCGATCCAGGTCGCATACATGCCGAACATCGACGGCATCGCCGGTTGCGATCCGGGCGGCGCGAGCAACGGTCACTCGCAGGGCCTCACGGCGCTCGCGAACGTGACCGCACACGAGCTGTCCGAAGCGATCACGGATCCGCGCGGCGCCGGCTGGTTCGATGCGAGCGGCGCCGAGAACGGCGACAAGTGCGCGTGGTCGTTCCCGTCGACCGATCAGAACTTCGGTGGTTCGACGTGGCACCTCCAGGGCGAGTGGTCGAACGCGGCGTATACCGCCGGCACCGGCTACAAGAACACGAGCGGCCAGGCCGGCTGCTTGCCGAACTAAGGGCGCGCGCTACCGAACACGGTCGAGCCGTCGCGCAGGACGAGGCCGAGGCAGGTCGTGCCGACCGCATCGTCGAGGCGGTCGAGCGGCACCATCTGATCGACCGTCGCGCGATCGCCGACCCACTCGCAGGGCTGGCACGCGAGGCTCTCCGCGATCCGGATCTCGTCGTCGACGAGCTTGATGTCGCGGCCGTTCGTTCCTGCTTGCGCGACCATCGCGCGATGCCGGCGCAAGAGCTGGAGCAGCTCCGGCTTCGTCTTACCCGCGGGCGAGCACGCCTTCGCCGGTTCGTCGTGACAACCGACGATCAGCGCGAGGAGCAACGTCCACCTCACGCGCGGCGACGGCGCAGCACGAGCGCGAGCGAAAGGCCGATCATGCCGAGCAGCGTGCGACCGTCGCCACCGCCGATGTTGCAGCCACCGCCCGATGGGACACACAGGTTCTGCGCACCGACCATCTGGCACGCGTAGTCGTCGGGACACTTGTTCGCGTCGTCGCAGGTCTGCGTGCAGAACTGCGAGTTGTCGGCGTTCGCGGCGCAGATGTTGCCGTGGCAGTCGCCGTTGTTGACGCAGTTGTCGCCGACGTTGCCGAGCGCGATCGTGACCGCGAGGTCCTTCTTCGTGATGTTGCCGGCGAGGTCGATCGCCTGGACCTCGAGCGTGTACATGCCCTCGGGCTGGTTGTTGACCGCGACCGAGTAGGTAGTGCCCATCGGCGACGTGCTCGACCCGACGGTGTTCGCGTTCAACAGCACCGCGACCTGATCCATCGCGGTGTCGTCGCTCGCGTTCGCGGTCACGATGAACGAAGGCGGGAGCTTGACGTTGTCGCCGGGCGACGTGACGTCGAGCGTCGGCGGGTTCGTCTCCGTCGGTCGTAAGCCGATGAACTGGCCGAGCCGCACCGCGGAGTCCGTGACCTGGCCCGTGCCGGTCGTCGTGCAGCTACAGTTGTTGGTGTTCTGCGCGTCGGTGCCGCACTGCGAGTTCGCGTTCGTGAAGCTCTTCATGCCCGCGGTCGCGAACGGCACGTACGACATCGTGTCGGGCGACGAGATCTCGTGCTCGAGCGAGAGCAAGTGGCCGACCTCGTGCGCGACCGTCGCGCACAGCTCGTCGTTGGGCTTCGCGATGCCGATGTGGTTGTGCGCGAAGCTGAATGCGATGCCCTTTTCGGTCACCCCGCAGAAGTTGTCGGCTGCCGCGACACCGAGGATGCCCGAATTCGCGGACCAGCCCGTGCTCGCGCCATCGCCACCGACGACCGCCTCGACGTAGTTGCCCGACGTCGGCTCGGTCTCCGTGATGATCACGTCGTACGGCTTGTACTGGGCCTTCACGCACTGGACGATGTAGTTCCAGTCGAAGTTCGCGTCGATCGGCGGGATCACGGCGTTCATGTGCGCCTTGCCGTCGCCCGATGCGATCACGTTCGCCGTGTTCGTCGACGAGTCGGTGTTCCCGGTCGTGATGTTGTAGGTGCCGCCGTTCTTGTTGAGGTAGATCGTCCGCGGCGCGTTCGAGGGCGCGCTGTACACCGCCGCACCCGGCACCGGCTGCTTGATCGTCGTGGTTCCGCAGCTATGGGCGTCGCGGATGAGGTTGCCGTTCGCGTCGGTATGCGGCCTTGCGAGCGCGCTCGAGCTGACGAGAAGGACGACCCAAGGCGCTTTCGGCATGGCATGCACTGTACTAGATTCCGCCCCCATGTCCGACGACGTCTTGCTCCCAGCGCCTATCGCGAAGCGCCGTACCTTCGCGATCATCGCGCACCCCGATGCGGGCAAGACCACGCTCACCGAGAAGCTGCTGCTGTTCGGCGGCGCGATCCAGCTCGCCGGTGCGGTCAAGGCCCGCGGCGACCGCCGGCGCGCGACCTCGGACTGGATGAAGGTCGAGCGCGAGCGCGGGATCTCGGTGACGACGTCGGTGATGACGTTCGACTACGGCGACTGCACGTTCAACCTGCTCGACACGCCGGGCCACCAGGATTTCTCCGAGGACACCTATCGCACCCTGACCGCGGTCGACTCGGCCGTCATGGTGATCGACGCCGCGAAGGGCATCGAGACCCAGACCCGCAAGTTGTTCGAGGTCTGCCGGCTCCGCGACGTGCCGATCGCGACGTTCATCAACAAGATGGATCGCGAAGGCCGCGATCCGTTCGAGTTGCTCGACGAGATCGCGCACGACCTCCAGCTCGAGGTCACGCCGGCGAGCTGGCCGATCGGCTCGGGCCGCACGTTCCTCGGCTGCTACGACCTGTTCCGCGATCAGCTGATCCTGATGGAGCGCAGCAAGGGCGAGTACATGCAGGAGGGCATCCAGATCTCCGGCCTCGACGATCCCCAGCTCGACAAGCTCCTGCCCGAGTCGGCGGTCGCGAAGCTGCGCGAGGACGTCGCGATGGTCAAAGGGCTGTGCCCGAAGTTCGATCACGAGATGTACCTCTCGGGTCACCAGACGCCGGTGTTCTTCGGCAGTGCGGTGAACAACTTCGGGGTACGCGAGCTGCTCCAGGGCGTCGCGAAGCTGGCGCCGCCGCCGCGCCCGCAGCCCGCGCGCGAGCGCAAGGTCAACCCGACCGATCCGAAGGTCTCGGGCTTCGTGTTCAAGATCCAGGCGAACATGGATCCGAAGCACCGCGATCGCATCGCGTTCGTCCGGCTCGCCTCGGGTCACTTCACGCGCGGCATGCGCCTCCTGATCCCGCGGACCGGCAAGGTCCAGAGCGTGCACAACGCGATGGTGTTCCAGGCGAACCAGCGCGAGCTCGCCGAAGACGCGTGGGCCGGAGACATCGTCGGCATCCCGAACCACGGCACGCTCCGGATCGGCGACGCGCTGACCGAGGGCGATATCCTGCACTTCACCGGCATCCCGAGCTTCGCGCCGGAGTTCCTCCGCCGGGTCCGCGCCGACGATCCGATGAAGGCGAAGCACCTGGGCCGCGCGCTCGAGCAGATCGCCGAAGAAGGCGCCGCGCAGGTGTTCAAGTTGTTCCTCGGCTCGGATTTCGTCGTCGGCGTCGTCGGCGCGCTCCAGTTCGACGTGCTCGCGGATCGGATCCGCCACGAGTTCGATCTGCCGTGCCACTTCGAGGCGACGTCGTTCGAGGTCGCGCGTTGGGTCGATGCCGACGATCCGAAGCTGATCCGCAAGTTCGCGGACGCGAACCGCGACAACATCGCCGAAGATCACAGCGGTGCGACCGTGTTCCTCGCGCGCAACGACTGGCAGCTCAACCGCGCGAAGCAGGACTTCCCGAACCTCCGGTTCCTGCAGACCCGCGAACAAGCACCTCTGACCGCCGCTGCCGTGTGAGTTGGTCTACCCTCGGGCCCGGGGGTAGTGATGACGAAGCTCGAGGATGTCCGGCCGGCTGATTGTTTTGCTCACGCGCAACGCTTGCTCGCCGAGGTCCAAGCGATCCGGATCGAGATGGGCCGCAGCGAAGATGTGCGAGCGCCGCTCGAGCTGAGCGATGCGAAGCCGCGCGAGTGTTACTTCGCCGCGATCGCGACCTGGCACAAGGTCTCGCGTCTCGCGGCCGAGGTCGGCGCTTCGCCGGCGGGATTGATCCGCACGGTGCCGTCGCTCCGCGAGATTCGCCCGGGCCATGTCCTCGGCCACATCGAGGCGATCCAGCGCCAGGTCGATGCGATCAAGAAGCGGCTCCACATCGCGGAGACCAGCGACGTGCCCGCGATCGAGGCGTCGCGCCAGCCGAGCGACGTGTTGGTCGTCCTGATGCAGATCAATCGCCAGATCTCGCGTGCGCTCGAGCGCCCGTTCACGCCGAGCGACGTGTTCGCGCGGCTCGAGCAAGCGTGCGCGTACGTCGGCGGCACGGCGGGAGACGTCGCGTTCGAACGCCGCCGCACGCCGCGCCATTGCTACGAGCGACTGATGGCGTGTCACGTCGCCGCGGCGAAGCGGCTCGCGAAGCACGGCGAGACGTCGGTCGCGATGCGAGTCGTGCCGGCCGAGGTCGTGCCGGGCGACGTCTACGACCTCGCGACACTGGTGCTCGGTGACGCCGCCCTGCTGCACTCCCTGACCTCGAATGCCCCGCAGGTATATGCGTTCGAAACGAACGCCGAGGGCTACTGGCTCCCCGGCCACGTCGATCAGCTAGCGCGCACGCTCGAGGCCCAGCTCGCCGCAGTCGGCTGAACTGACTCACATCCACTAGGGATCACGTACATTTCTTACACTCGCGATCGGATATCGATCGGGTAGCGAGCGACGTTCCTCATTCTCATCTTCGTGAGGCGCCGCTAGCGTGTTCCTCACGGATGGCGACGGAGCAGCACGTGTTGATCATCGAGGACGACCGGGTGACCGCGCTCGTCATCTCGGAATATCTCTCGGCGCATGGCTACCGGACGACGGTCGCGTCGAACGGGCAGGAGGGCGTCGAGCGGTTCGAAGAGGATCGTCCCGATCTCGTGCTGTGCGATGCGCTGCTGCCCCGCGTGAACGGTTTCGACGCCTGCACGGCGATGCGCAACACCACGTTCGGCGGCGTCGTGCCGATCGTGATGATGAGCGCGTACTACCGCAGCCATCGCCAGGCGATGGATCAGATTCCCGAGCTCGACGTCGATGGCTTCTTGGTCAAGCCGTTCGACCTCGACATCCTGCTCGATCGCGTGGCGGCGCTGTTGCCCCGCTGATGCTGCGCGAGATCGCAGCGGAGCTCGCGACTCTTCGCGATCCCCGCACGCTGCGCTACGGCGTGATCAGCGGCTTCGCGCTGCTGGTCGTGTTCTCGGTGCTGATCGCGTTCGGCGTCAGCTTCGGCGGGCTGCCGTGGCATCCGCTGCTCGGCGGCCTGTTGCTGCTGAAGCTCGTCGCGAACACGCTCGCGTGGATCGGCGTGCGCTTCAACTGGTACGCGCTCGAGCTCAGCGCGGTCAACGTCTTCGCCGACGGCGTCGTGATGACCGGTGCGATCTGGGCGACCGGCGACACGGCGAGCCCGATCTTCGCGATCTACACGATCCAGGTCACGGTGCTCGCGCTGCTCACGAACCTGACCACCGCGGTGATCGTCGGGGTCTGGACGTTCGCGTTGTTCGTCGCGATGGCGATCGCGACCCACACTGGCGTGCTCGCGCGGTTCCCGACACCGGCCGAATGGTCCGGCAGCTCGGGCACGTACGTCGCGATCTCGATCCTGTTCACCGCGATCGTGATCGGCGTGCCGACGTTTCACGTCGGTTTGATCCTCCGCCGGCTGCGCGATCACGAGCGCCGGCTCGAAGCTCGCACCCACGCGCTCGTCGACGCGAACAAGCAGAAGGCGCAGTTCATGGCGAACGTCACGCACGAGCTCCGCACGCCGCTGCAGGGCGTGATGGGCCTGTCCGACCTCGTCGCGAAGGGCATCTACGGCCCGGTCGGCGACCGCCACGTCGAGGCGATGACGAACATCAAGGGCAGCGCGCGCCGCCTGCTCGCACTGATCGATGACCTGTTGCTGCTCGCGAGCGACGATGCCGGCAAGCTCGCAGTCCACATGGACGAGGTCGACCTCGCCGATGCGCTCCCCAGCGTGCTCGCGACCGGCCAGTGGTTGCTCGCAGACCGCGAGCTGACGCTCAAGCAAGAGCTCGGCGCGCTGCCGATGATCACGACCGACCGGAGCAAGCTGAACCAGATCGTGCTGAACCTGCTCGCGAACGCGATCAAGTTCACCCCCGACGGCGGCACGATCACGCTGCGCGCGCGCCGGTTCGGCGAGTGGATCGAGATCGAGGTCGAGGACACCGGCATCGGCATCGCCGAGGAGCAGCTCGACAAGATCTTCGACGAGTTCCATCAGGTCGATGGCTCGATGTCGCGCGAGTACGGCGGCGTCGGGCTCGGCCTCACGCTCGTCAAGCGCTTGCTCGGTCTGCTCGGCGGCTCGATCAGCGTGACCAGCACCGTCGGCGCCGGCTCGACGTTCCGCGTGAAGCTGCCCCGCCCGCGTCGCGCGTCGAGCCTACCGGCCTAGCGCGCCGGAACGGTGCCTCTTACGGCCCACGCGCGACCTTTCAGGTCGAACGGGCCATCGCCGAGCCGTTTGCGCAAGCGGGCGGCGAACGCGTCACGGCGTTCGGGCGCGAGCTTCGCGACGTACGCGCCGCCGGGGCCGGTGCCGAGCAGGAACGGCTTCCAGTAGTCGTCGAACGACGCGAAGTGGAGCGGCGTATCGATCGCCTTCTCCTCGACCTGATCGAGTCCGGCCGCGCGGAACGCTTCGACGAGCTTGCCCGGGCGACCGAGCGGCATCCGGCGCTCGTCGGTCGTGAACGTCGGGTCGAACGCGACCGCTTCTTCGTTGAAGATTCGCAGCATCTCCATGTCGCCGCCGTAGTCCCACACCGCGGCGGCGAGCGTGCCGCCGGGCTTCGTCACGCGCCGCATCTCGCGGAGCGCGAGCACGGGATCGGGAACGAAGTTGAGCACGAGCAACGACAGCGCCGCGTCGAATGACTTGTCGGGGAATCCGAGCTTCTGGGCGTCGCCGACCTGGAAGTGGACGCGCGCGTCGGCGTGCTGCTTCGTCGCGTACTCGACGAACGCCGGCGACAGATCGATGCCTTCGATCGTGCCCGAGGGATTCGCGGCGCGGACCGCGAGCGACAGCACGCCGGTTCCGGATCCGACGTCGAGCACGGCGGCGCCATCCGCGATGCCTGCGAAGTCGACGAATGCCGGCGCGAGCAGCCGACTCCAGCGGCCCATGAACTGCTCGTACGAGTCTCCCTGCGCGAACATCGATGGCTCCTTCGGTGTGTGGTGAGTACACGCCGCGAGAACCACCGCGACGATCAGTCTTCTAGCTGCAGCCCACAATCAGCGCATGCTCCCTCGACGAGGGGGAGCGCGCAACCACACGCCGGACACGCATCGCCGCTGAGATCGACCTGATGGCCGTCCACCAGCTCCTTCCAATCATCCTGGAGCAGCTCGGCGAGCTTCGGCAGTTCGGCCTCCTGGACCAGGAGGTGCGTCTTGGTCCCTCAACCTTTGCCGGCTGCGCCGGGAGGGCAGCCGATCTCGACGGACATCCCGGCGTCGATGCAGCGATCGCGGAGGCGCTTCATGTCGGGGATCGAGCCCGACATCGCAGGGATCAGCTTGATCACATTGACCTCGCTTCGCTCTCGCTCGAACCTGGTTCGAGCTCGGTCACTTTTTGAACAGCTTGTCGAACGCGCGCCGCATCGCACCGGACTTCTTCGGCGCGGTGTAGCCCTCGTTCGAGTAGGCGATGCGCGCCGACGGGTCGATGCCGAACGCGACGTAGAGCGACAGCAGGTCGTGGACCATCGCGGAGATGCCGGTCGTGCGGAGGTCGTACGACAGGCAGTAGGAGTCCGGCTTGTTCCGGATCATCGCCTTCGCGATGATCATCAGGATCGCGGGATCGATCAGCTCGCCGTTGCCGTCGAGGTAGTGCTTGTAGCTGAAGAACCGATCCTCGGGCGCGAGCTCGGGTGCGCCCTGGCCATCGGCCTTCGGCGCGCGCAGGTTTTGGATCGTGCGGTACTCGTGCTCGATGTACGCGGCGATCGAGTTGTTCTCGTCGCGCCTTTCGTACTCGACGAACTTCCTGAACGCGTCGAACAGGTTCTTCGGGTTCGCGTAGGCGCCGCTGATCAAGTAGTAGAACACCGCGCCGAGCGAGTAGATGTCGGCGGGGCGACCGACCGACTTCACGACCCGACCGCGCACGTTGATCTCGCTCGACTCCGCGAACGGGCGGTTGAGCAGGATCTTCTTGCGCGCGCGATCGGCAGCCGCGATCGAGTACAGCTCGTTGCGGTTGAACAGCGAGAACGTGTCGTTCTCGAAGATGTCGATGTAGAAGTCCTCGAAGAACTCGACTTCGGGTGAACCCTGCGTCGTGTTGACGAGCAGCTCGAACGTGTTCGTCTCTTGCTCCGGCGACTGGAAGTACAGCGTGCCGGGCACGGCCTGGAACCGCGTCATCGACACGTCGAGATCCGGATCCGCGACCTTGCCGACGTTGAAGTCGGCGAGCTTGATCTTCATCTGCGCGCCGCGCAGGTTCGGATCCGGCAGCTTGACGAGAATGTTCGCCGGCTTGATATCGCGGTGACACGTGTCGCGCACGAGGTGTGCGAACTCGACGGCCGTCGCGACCGGGATGATGTACTCGAGCACGCGGAAGATCCGCTCGCGCAGCGGCACCGCGAGCAGATCGTCGCGCCGGCGCTTCTGGCGTGCGCCCTTGAGGCGCTCCTCGAGGCTCATGTCGAGCAGCTCGAGGATCATGAAGTCGTTCTCGACCTTCTCGCGCACCGACGGCGGGATGAACCCGGCGCTGTCGCCTTCGCCCGATGCGAGTAGCTCGACGATGTTCGGGTGACCCTGGACGCGCTCCAAGATCTCCTTCTCCATCTGGAACCGCATCTGATCTTCGCCGGTGACGCCGCGCTGCAGGCACTTGATCGCGACGGGGCGGCGGAGTGTCGTCTTCGATTCGACCCAGCGCTCCTCGCCGAGGTACGCCTTCGCGAACCGGCCAGAGCCGAGCTCGATCGGCATGCCGGTCTCGTCGACCACGAACGCGTAGATCCGCGAGCGCGACACGTACGGCGTCGGCTGCGCGATCACGCCGGAGACCTGCTGCATCGGCGGGCCGGGCGGCGGTTGGGCTGCCATGCCGAGGTTGGTCATCCCCGTGACGAGGCCCTGCGGATGCGGCTGCATCGGGGCCTGCGGCGGTCCCATGTGCGAGAGCTGCGGCGAGCCCTGCGGGAACATCTGCGGCACCGACTGCCGCGGCGCGGGCATGTTCGGCATCGCCGGCATCCCCGGTTGCGGGATCTGGTTGACGTTCGTCGCGTCTTGCTCGAAGTCGTTGAAGTCGCCGTAGTCCTCGCTGATCGGAGGACCCTGCGAAGGCGTTGGCTTACGCCCACCCGGCGGCGCTGCTGGCGGCGGTGTCTGACCCATGACTGTGCGTGGTGCGCTTACCCGCGTCGCCCTGACGACCTGGGTACCGTACGCCCTTGAGTGTACACGAAATACGCATCAGATCCGGGTCCGAAGTCGAACAGGATGGGATCCGCGCAGTCGTCGAAGCCCACGCCGACCCGTTCGTTGCCGATGGGAAAAACAACGAGCCCGCCTTCGGTCGCGCCCTGCACGACGCGGAGGTGCCCGATCTCCTGCGCGCGCGGCGTGACGAGCGCGAGGTCGCTCGACTGATTCAGCGACACCGCGGGCGACGGTCGGCCGCCGAGGTGCGCGATGAAACAGGTCAGGCCCTTCACGTGGACGACGCGCTGGCCGCCCGGGCCAGGGATCAACGTCAAGCGGACCTTGATGCCCTGCGGTCCGACGAGGTCGGCCATCCCCGTCGACACCATGACGAAGTGGACGCGGCGATCGCTCACCTGCTGGGGCGCATCTGCGAGCGGGAGCCTGCGGCCCGGTCCCGTCGGCTTCGGCGCGGTGCTCATCCACGCCTGGGTCGCCGGCGCGCGGTACGTCTGCGGCGTGAGGTCCGTCGGAATCACGGGCGGCGTCGGCGCTGCGCTCGGCTGCACGGCGGGTGGTGCTTGCGGATCGATGGTCGCCGGATTCGCGACCGCGGCGCCGGTCGGCGGTGGTGGCACCGTGATCGGCTTCGATTTTTGCGCGGGAAGCTGCTGCGCGTTGCGCACGACCTGCGCGCCCGCGGGCGGCGTCACCATGCCGACCGGCGTCGTCGGCGTCGCGATCTCGATCTCGCTGCGCCGCGGTGGTGCCGGCAGCTCTTCCGGATCGAGGACGTGCTGGAGCTCGGTCGCGAGATCGTCGACGCGCGACAGCCGCTTCTTCGGATCGAACGCGAGCGCGCGCGACAGCACGCCGCCGAGCCCTTGCGGCAGATCGAACGAGACCAGCGTCTCCTTCACGAGATCGTCGGCGTGGCGGCGCTTCTTGTAGCCCGCGTAGACGTCCTCGTCGGCGAAGATCGCTTTGCCGGTCAGCATGTAGATCGCGACGACGGCGAGCGAATAGATATCCGTCGCCGCCGACACCGGCTGACCCGCGAGCTGCTCGGGGGCCGCCCAGCTCGGCGAGTACATCGCGAGCTTCTGGCCCGCGACGATCGCGGTGTCTTCGGCGCGCTGCTCGCGATCGGCGTCGGTATCGGCGCTCCACTTCGCGATCCCGAAGTCGGCGAGCTTCGGCAGCTTCAACGAGCCGACCGAACCGAACAGGATGTTCTGCGGTTTGATATCGCGATGGACGATGCCGAGCGTGTGCGCTTCCGCGAGCGCCGCGCACATCGCCGACGTGATCCGCACCGTCTCCGCGAGCGGCTGCTTGCCCTGCTCGCGAATGATCTGCGACAGCGTGCCGCCGTTCATGTACTCGCAGACCTGGAGCGGCATGCCGGCCGCGTCCTTCGGGCCGAGGTGGCCGAAGTCGTAGATCCTGAGCGTGTTCGGATGGGTCAGGCGCGACAGCGCGAACGCCTCTTGGACAAAATGTTCGTAGCTCGTGCGGCCCACGCCACTTTGTCCACCGAGCCCGCTGAACACCTTGATGCAGACGGGGCGCGAGAGCCGCTCGTCGGTGCCGCGGAACACGACGCTGTGGCCTCCGGACCCGATCTGTTCGACGACGCGATAGCGGTCGAGGACGAGGTCATTCACTTTGACCTCCGGCAGCTTCTGCGTCGGCATCCGATCTGCATCGTAGCGCGGCTGATGCACGACTTGGAGTGGATCGGTCAGCATGCTATCGGTTGAAAGAGTGAGCGCTCGCCACGTCGTCCTCGGGCTGATCGCCGCCGCGGTGCTGATCGCGGGCGTCTATCTGTTCATCGAGGTGCGCTCGACGTCCCCGGCGATCGCAGCCGCGCCGCCGTCGCATACGCCCGAGGTCGCGCCGGTCTCCGACGAGCATCCAGTCGATCGCCACGGCCCCGCGCCGAGCGTCCACGACGACCACGTCGCCGGGACCGGGGTGTCGGCACCGCCTCCGCCTTCGACCGCGAGCGACGAGGAATCGAGCGACGACACGGTCGCGGCCCTCGACAAGCCGAATCCGAAGATCGACGCGATCATGGACCAGGCGAACAAGCACTACGACAAGGGCGAGTGGGAGGACGCGAAGCTGATCGCGGCCAAGGTCCTCACCAAGCAGCCGAACAACATTCGGATGATGCGGATCATGGTGTCCGCGTCATGCGTCGACGGCGATACCACCGTCGCCCAGAAGTGGTTCGATCAACTGCCGAAACCCGACCGCGAACAGATGAAGGTGCGGTGTGACAAATACGCCGTCACGTTCAAAGAACCCGCACAGTAGCGTACGAAGATCCATTGTGGTACGCGGTACCCGATGTCGAGCATTCTCGTCGATACGCTAGGTCGGGATCCCGTGCGCCCCAAGGTCATCGAAGAGACCGTCGGGCTGATCGATAGCCAGGTGAAGCAGAAGGGCTTCCTGATCAAGGGCGCCTACTCGACGATCAAGGCGATCAAGAAGGGCTTCGTCTCGGAGACCGTCGACGCGCTGCTCGACGACTGGCTCGGCAAGCTCCAGCCCCACTACGACAAGTGGGAGACCGCGAAGTCGAGCACGTTCGCGGATTACCTGATCGCGCGCAGCGACGATGTCGCGGAAGATCTGCTCAAGGTCACTGACGAACGCGCGGAGCGCACCTCGCACACCACCGCGAAGAAGATGTACGGCCGGATGCGCGACTCGGCGAAGCGCAACGTCGTCGAAGCGATTCCGGATCTGTCGCGCCTGCTCGAGAAGCACCTCGACACCGCGCTCAAGGCGCACGCCCAGGCGTAGATACGTGCACGTACTCGTGTCACGTGCACGTGCACGTGCACGAATCAGTGGCACAGCTTCGTGAGCATCTCGACCGTGCGGACGATCAGTCGCTTGGCCGAGTCGACCTCGACCGACGGGACTACCCCGATCAAGCGGACGACGTCGAGGATCGCTCCACACTCCATCGCTTCGCCGCGGGCGATCGCAAAGCGATTCGAACGATCGGCTGGGCTCGTCTTTCCCACGGCCTCCGCGATGTTCAGCGGGATAGAAGTCGCGGCGCGCCGCCACTGATCGGCGAGCGAAGAGAAGCCGCGTGGAACCTGCGGCAGCGCCTTGAAGACGAACGCCAAGTGTTCGATCGCACAGCGGTAAACATCCAACCTCTCGTAGTCGAGCATGGTTGGCGTATCGGTCACGCCCGGTTCGGGTTGCTCGAGCACGAGCACGTGCACGTGACACGAGTACGTGCACGTATTTACTGCTGGTCGAGCAGGTAGACCATCAGATAGCCCTCGGCCGTACGGCGAGGGCCGGGCGCGGACGACATCAAGCGGAAGTCCGCGGCGAGCTGGCGGCGCTGGTAGCTGCGATAGAGCGCCATCGGATCGATCTCGTGCGAGTGCTCGAGCTCCTCGATCTGGCCGCCGAGCACCTCGGCGGCCCACGCGGGGCTGGCGACGCCTTTCTGCTGCTGCTGCATCGCGCGCCGGAGCAGGGCGAGCTCTTCGCTCGTCATGTTGAACAGGAACTCTTCGAACGCTGCCGACTCGTCGACGCTCATCCCGTCGCGGCCGAAGAAGTCGAGGACCTCCGGGCTGCAGTCCTCGCGGACCAGCCGGAACGTCTCGGTCGCGCCGAGCAGCGTGCCGTAGGCGCTGTTGATCCGGTTGCGGGCGTGCCAGGCGGACTCGAGCAACGGCGCGAAGTCGTCGATCTCGAGCGCGGCGTCGTCCCAGATCGTGATCAGCTGGTCGGCCGCGCGCTGCTTGGTCCGGCGGGTGACGTCGGGCTTGCGCAGGAGCGCGAGCAGCAGCTCCTCGGCGAGCAGCGTGTAGATCGACTGGGCGACCTCCTCGCGGAGCTCGTGGGTCATCCGCGCGGCGCTGGCGACATCGCCGAGCGCGCTGGTCGCCTTCACGAACCCGCGGAGGAAGTTGATCTTGGTCAGGAGGTGGGTGCGCGACAGCGTCGCCTTGAGCGGCAGCGACAGGTCGCCGGAGAGGCCGTCGATCGAGCAGAGGTGCTCGATCAGGGTGCTCTCGTCGCGGGCTTCGCCACCGAGCGCGGTCGGCCGGCGGAGCGGGCGCTGGCGATCGAGCAGCTCGGAGGTCGAGCGCAGCTCGGCAACGAGGTTCGCGAGGATCGCGGCGTCGCTCGGCGATTCCGCGGCCACCGCCGCCATCGCCTGCTCCACCAGCTCGGTCTCGTGACTATCGAGCACGTGCGTCGCGAACGCTTGTGCGTGGGTCGACAACCCCATCGGCGATGAAGCTAGCACGCTGTCCCCGGCCGGCGCGATGTTCGTCGGTAGCGGCGGACTGGTGGGGGTACGACCGGGGTACGACACGTGGGCTTCGGGCACGACTAACCGCTTGTGCGCTCTCGACGGCGACGTACCACAAATCGGATGGCGAGAGCTATTAGCACACCGATTATGACCACGCCGATGATCAGGTCGACGTGCTTGAGCTGGCGGGCCGTCGCCAGGAACGAGTCGCCGAAGTGATAGCCCAGAACGATCAGGATGGCTCCCCAGATCGTCGAGCCGATGAAGGTTTGGGTGAAGAACGGGGCCAGGGGCATACGGGCGATACCTGCAGGTACCGAGATGATGTGACGTACGACCGGCAGGAACCTTCCAATGAGGATCGTCGCCTTGCCATGTCGCGCGAAGAACCGCTCGGTCAGCTCGATATCCTTGGCCCGGACCAGCGCGAACTTGCCGTAACGTAAGAGCAGCGGCTTGCCGCCCGCCGCGCCGATCCAGTAGCTGATTCCCGACCCGAGCAGCGCCGCTGCGCTGTTGATGACGAGGATCACGGGAAGCGAGAATTCTCCTCGCGCTGCGAGGATTCCCGCGAACGGCATGACCAGCTCCGACGGAATCGGAACCAGCGTGCTCTCCAGCGTGATCAGCAGAAACAGGCCGGGATAGCCGACCCGGAGCACGAAATCCTGGACGAACGTAGCGAGGTGATCGAGCACGCCCCGGCTTTTAGCTCGGACGCGGCGTTTCTGGAACGAGGAACGAGAAGTAGCGCTCCGGGAAATCGTTGAAGGCCATCTGGGCCGCGCATTCGGGGCAGGTGATCGACGGCGCGACGAGGTTTGCCAGGCCGACCGCGTTGGCTGCGACATCGATCAACTGCGACTCCTCGCGACCGCAGGAATCGCACGCGTAGGGCGCGTAGAACGAGGTCACGCGCGAGTTGCCACGCGTGGCGATGATCATGTTGAGCTGGTGGATGATCGGCTCGGAGACCCGGCGGAGCTCGATCGCGATGCCCTGGCGGGTCGCCTCGCTCTGCATCCGGATCCAGTCGCGGACGCCGAGCGAGTTGATGAACGTCACACCGGCGAGGTCGAGCACCAGGACGCCGTTCTGCGCACGCGACAGGAGCTCGGTAAGCGCCGAGGTCTCGTCGATGGAACCGGACAGGTTCCATTGGCCCTGGCCTGCATCGATGTTCAGTCGGCCACGGGTGTCGGTCACGGCGAAGACTCCACGAAGACGTTGTAGGACGAGGCGGGAATGCGTTCGGTCGGCGGATAACGCACGTCGACCAAGGCGATGATCTGGGTGCGTTTCCCCGGTGCCAGATTGAATACCAGGTGATCGCAGGATCGGTAACTGAGCGCGACGCCCATTCCCGCGCCGCCGCCCGATTCCCGCACGTCGTGTTGCGCGAGCGAGCGCAGGATCGTGTCGCGGTCGAGGCTGCCGAACGGGTCGGTGACCTCGACGGCGACATAGCGCGCGTCGCAGCCCCAGCGGACCCGCACGTGATGGCGCTCGTCGAGCTCGATCTCGATATCGCGCGCCATTTCTGCGCGATAGTGATGACCCTTCGCGTCGACGGGCGCGTTGTGGACCGCGTTCGAGATCAGCTCGTCGGCGACGAGCATCGTCATCGACGCGACGCGCGCGGACTGGCCGTGCGCGCGGATCGACTCCGACAGCCCGGCGACGACATGCGAGCGCTGCGACGCGCGGGTGATCGTGATCTCGTGAAGGTCGGTTCCCCACAGCAGGTATTTCTCGACGCCGAACAGGTCGCCGCGCATCAGCTTGTGCGCGGTGATCGTCAGCTCCTCGGCGAGGACGGGCATCGGGTGAACGAGCAGGTTCGTCACCGCGCCCATGTCCAGGATCTGCGGGACCTGATCGATCGCGGCGGTGCCGAGCAGCATCATGCATGCCTCGGTGCCGCGCGCTCGCGCAGCTTCGAAGAACGCCGCGGCTTGCGGCGATTGCGCCGCGCTGCCGTCGACGACGACGAGCTTCGGCGCGACGTGCTGGAGCAGCCGCATGCCTTGCTCGAGCTGATCCGCGATCTCGATGCGATAGCCGGTCACGCCCAGGATGCGATGCACCACTCGCTGAGTCTTGCGGTCCGGGTGGACGATGAGGATCGACGCTTCCGGCACCCTACGTCCACGGTATCAGATACCTCGGCCCCCTCGGCGATTTCGTAGGACCAGGGCAGCGCAAAACAGCGATGCAGCAGCCGCCGAGATGAATAGGATTGCGAAGACGGGGGCCATACCGGCGGTTTTCTCGTCGTAGACCCTGGGCACGATCACCTCCTGGACCACCGGGCCCAGGCTGCCGAACCCCGAGATCACGGCCGCGGCGAACGTCGCGGTACGGCGATTGCCGAGATCCATCGCGCCGGCTCCCGACAGCAACGCGTCGGGACCGTAGAGGAAGAAGCCGACGGCGCCGAGCATCACGACGAACACCGTCACGCTCGCACCCGCGAGCGCGAGCAGCAGCGCGGTCGACAGCGTCATGCCGATCATCATGATCAGTGCGACCCCGGCACGCCGGCTGCCGAAGTACTTGTCGGAGACATAGCCTGTGAGGAACACGCCGGGGATTCCGCACACGTCGAACGCGATCGAGTAGATGTTCGCGGCCTTGCCCGAAAGTCCGTATTTCTCTGCGAGGAAGTACGCGGCCCACGACCAGATCGCGTAGCGCACGAGCTTCGCGAAGAAGTAGAAGCCCGCGATCAACAGGAGGTTGATCCATGCCTCGCGCGTTAACGAGATCTTCTCGGTGGTCGCAGTCTTCGACTCGTCGAGCGTGGTCGCCGGATCGTCGATCGCGCCGAGGCCGGCGTCCTCGGGGCGGTTGCGCTGCAGGAAGAAGAACTGGATCCACACGACCGCGAGCACGATCGCGCCGGTAAAGAAGCACCAGCGCCACGGCTGGACCGCTGTTTCGCCGTCGCCGAGCACGAACCCCATCACGAACCCGGCGCTGATCGCACCGACGGTGAAATTCGTCGACCATGCGCCCATCACCTTGCCGCGCTCGTGCTTGTGGAACCAGTTCGCCATCGTGCCGACGTTTCCGGACCAGCCGGTCGCCTGCGCGAGCCCGTTGACGGCGATGAGGCCGCCCATCACCCAAGGCGACAGCGTGATGCCCATCGCCGTCGTCACGACGATCGACAGCGCCATGCCGAGCAGCACGTTGACGCGCGGCCCGAGCTTCGGGCCCATCCGCGATGCGAGGAACTGACCGATCGCGTACGCGATCAGATACGCGGCGTAGATGTTGCCGATCGTCGTCGCGGACCAGTGGTTCTGGTCCTTGATCGCGGCCTTCGCCGCGGTGAACGGCTTGCGGCAGAAGTAGAACCCGACGTAGCTCAGCCACGTCGCGATGAACACCTTCGTTCGCCACGTACGATGCGCGGGAGTCAGCGGTGTCATGCCCGGCGGATCCGGTCGTACGCGCCGCCGAGCGCCTGGGCGAGCTGACCGAGCTCCGCGGCTGCGGAGGTATCCGCCGCGCCGAGGATCGATTCGCCGACGGCGATCGTCGCGATCGCGTTATCGGCGACGACGACGGGTACGGCCGTGATCGCCGTCGACTTCATCACGCGGACGAGCTGATCCTGCGCCGGGCTCGGCGGTGCGGAATTCGCGAGCCGCTTCGTCTCGATCGCCCGCTGGATCGTCGACGGCAAGCGCAACGGCAGGTGGAGCTCCGCGAGGTCGGAGATCCCGTGGCCGCGATAGCCGATCGCGGTGGCCTCGCGGATCACGACGATCGCGCCGGTTCGCCAGCGGCCGGCGATGAAGCTCATCGCGAGATCGCTCGCGGCATCGCGGGTCGCGGCGTGCTCGAGTGCGAGCTTCGTCGCGTCGATCGTCGGCGCCGCGGGTGGAAGCTTGAACGCGCCGCTGATGTTCGTGCCCGAGGCCCGGAACGAGCCAGAAGACGACGCCATCGCGTTGATCTGGAGCAGGCCGCTCTGCGTCGGATCCTTGGAGACTCGCTCGTCGTCGAGGTCGGACAGCGCCATCCGGACACTATCCGGATCGAGCATGTCGAGCTCGGCTGGCGGCGGTGACATCGCGGGCAGCGGATCGAGATCGACGGCGGAGTCGAGGTCGATATCGAACTCGTCGTGTGGAGAATCGCCGTACGCCGCCGAGACCAGCTGTTCGAGCCGGGTCGCCGGCGTGATCACGAGCGTCACCGCACCGAGCTGCTTCTCGAGCGTCGCGCGGAGGGCTGGGGCTGGATCGCGCGCCGCGACGATCAGTGTGCCGTTACTGGTCCGGCCGATCGGCAAGACGTGCGAGACCCGACCGAGCTCGGCCGAGATCAGCGAGAGCACGGCCGTGTCGCGATTCGCGAGGTGCTTCGCGAGCGCGCACGGGAACCCGCGTTGCTCGCCGAGCGTGCGGGCGGCATCGTCGTACTCGAGCGCGCCCTGGGCGACGAGCAGCGAGCACAGGCGCTTCCCGCTTCCCGGCTGATCGGCCACCGCACGCGCGAGATCGCTCGCTCGAACGAGGCCTTTCGCCAGAAGCAGATCACCGATGCGCACGCACCGAAAGGATGCCACCGCTCAGGTCGCGCCGTCACTGCGGATCGCGGTGTAACGACCGTGGCCCATCACGACGAGTGAGGTCCCACTCGCGAACACGAGCACCGTGATCTCCCGCGCGAACGGCAGGGCTGCGTGACACCCCGGCTCCTCGACGAACCGCGCGACGTACGGCCGTGCGACCCACTCGCTGAACAGCATCGCGTGGCGGCGATTGTTGATCGCATCGCCGGGATGGAGCTCGATCGCAGGGATGGGGTGGCTGAGCACGATCTGAAACGGCGCGAGGTCCTTCGTCGTGATGCCGGGCGCCGGCAGCTGCCACGCCCACGCGATCAGCCCGGAGCAATCAGAGCGGTACGCATCCCACGCCGGGTTGTCCTCGCGATCGCACGTCGCAGGGCAATCGCCGTCGAAGTCGCGCTCGTGGTTCGGCGCCTGGCAATAGCCGAGCTTCGCATCGGCCCACGCGCGCGCGCGTGCGACCGCGGTCGGTGCGCCGGCCGTGAGCGGCGCGAGCGGCGCTGGGTCCGGCGTACAGCTTGCGAGGACGCAGGCGCAGAGGGCCGCGCGCGTCACCCGCGGATTTCGGCGGCGAGCTTGTCGAGGTCGACGGAGCAGCCGAGTGCGGCAGCGAGCTGACCTGCGACCTCGCGCTCGTCGTTCGAAAAGTCGTCGTTCGCGAGCGCGATCGCGACGCCGAGCATGAGTGCAGCCTCCGCTGCTTCCTTATCACCGACGAGCTCGGCGACGCGCGCGATCCGCGGCTCGAACCCCGAGGCATCGAGGTCGCGCGACACCGCCATCAGCTGGTCGTCGATCTTGTCGCGGTCGACGCCGCCGAGGATCTCGAGCCGGTCGAGCAGCGCGTCGTGCTCTTCTTCGCTCGCTTCACCATCCGCCGCCGCGACCAGAAACGCGGTCGTGACCGCGGCTTCGAGGAAGGCCGGATCCTTCAGGCGCTGGGTCAACTGGTGCCGCGACCACCACGTACGCTTCTCGTAGCTATCCATCCTGGAACGGATAGTAGGCTATTCGTGCTCGAGCTGGCGCGTGATCCGGCGATCCGGAACGAGCCAGATGATCGCGATCGCGACGTAGATAACGATCGCCACGACCGGCTCGATGAACGCGAACGCGACCGCGACCGCATAGCCGAGCCCGGAGAGCTTGCCCTTCCAGTCCTCGCCGATCGCGCGCTGGAGCTGCGACTCGCCGCGATCTGCGTGGACGATCGCGCGCTGGAGCAGCAGCCACGCGATGCCTGACATGAAGAGGATCACGCCGTACGCGACGATCGGCCAGCGCGCGAGGTGGGCCTCGCCGATCCAGCCGGTCGTGATCGGCACGAGCGACAGCCAGAACAGCAGGTGCATGTTCGCCCACATGATCCAGCCGTCGACCTTCTTCACGGTGTGGAGCAGGTGATGGTGGTTGTTCCAGTAGATGCCGACGTAGATGAAGCTGATCAGGTACGCGAAGAACTTCGGGCAGATCGGCGCGAGTGCTTCGAGCGTGACGCCCTCGGGCACCTTCAGCTCGAGCACCATGATCGTGATGATGATCGCGAGGACACCGTCCGAGAACGCCTCGAGTCGGCCCTTGCCCATCATTCGATCTTCGCCATGATTTCTTGGGTCCACCGGATCGCGTCGAACCACGCGACGAACACCTGATTCGCCGAGAACCCGGAGCCTCGTACGTTCGACAGGTCGCCGCGGTTCTGGTGGCGGACGGTGTCGAGGATCTTGCCGGCCTGCGAGCCGGTGTCGGCGAGTGCTTGGCGGACGACCGGTGCGACCGCGAGCTCCTTCAGGACCTCGTGGAGCGGGCGATCGAGGATCGCGTCGAGCAGCGACAACAGGCCGGCGGTGAACAGCTGATCGGCAGGCAGCTTCACGTGACGCGCGAGCGCTTCAGCCATGCGTGCGCGGACCAGCGCCTGGCGCGCGAGGTCGATCGGCTTGTCGTCGAAGCCCGCGACCATGATCAGCATGATCAGCGCACCGACCTGCTGGACGCCGAGCCGGAGCACCGCCTGGCGGACCGAACCGATCGGCTGGCCGAGCGACATCGCAGCGGAGCTCGCGAGCTTGATCAAGCGCACGCTGAGCCCGACCTCGGCTGCGATCAGCGTCTCGAGCTCGCGCAGATCGAGCTGGTCCTTGTACAGCGCGTTCAGGATCTTCACGAGCGCGATGCGATCGTGCGGGAGCCGCTTCGCCTTCGCGACGATCGGCATCTCGAGGAAGTGACCCTGGAACAGGTAGAACCCGAGGTCGCGCAGGAACATGTGCTCGTCGTGCGTCGAGATCTTTTCGGCGAGCATCGTCGGCCCGAGCCCCTTCAGCTCGTCGTACTGGCGCTTGATCTCGTCCTTCGCGACGTTCAGTACATCGACCTTGATGTAGCTCGCGAGCTCGACGAGCGGCCGCGTCTCGTCGGTGAGGATGAAGTCGTCGAGCGCGATCTTGAAGCCTTCGGCCGCGAAGCCTTCGAGCGCCGTGATCAGCTGCGGCGTGACCGGGACGTCCTCGAGGACTTCGATGACCGTCCGCTCGGGCGGCATCGGCAGGGGGTAGCGGCCGTTCAGGAAGTCCGCCGGAAGGTTGACCCACACCGGCAAGGAGCCGACGAGCGAATCGAGACCCATCTCGACGAACGCGTTCAACATCGTCGTCGCGGTCGCCTGGTTCGCATCGGAGAACCGCGCGCGATTCTCTTCGCTATTGCGGAACAAGAGCTCGTAGCCGACGACCTCGAGCCTGCGATCGAAGATCGCCTGACGCCCGACAAACGCGTCGAGCTGCGGGATCGGTCCCGTCCCGGTCCCTGTCGTCATTCGTACACCACGACGCTGCGGATCGACTCGCCCTTCGTCATCAGGTCGAAGCCGTGGTTGATGTCGTCGAGCTTCAGCTTGTGGGTGATCAGCTCGTCGATCTTGATCTTCCCTTCCATGTACCAGTCGACGATCTTCGGCACGTGGGTGCGGCCGCGCGCGCCGCCGAACGCCGAGCCGCGCCAGTTGCGGCCGGTGACCAGCTGGAACGGCCGCGTCGAGATTTCCTTGCCTGCCGCGGCGACGCCGATGATCACGCTCGTGCCCCAACCGCGGTGACAGCACTCGAGAGCCTGGCGCATCACGTCGGTGTTGCCGACGCATTCGAACGAGTAATCCGCGCCGCCCTTGGTGAGATCGACGAGGTACGGGACGAGATCCTTTCCCGGCACGTCCTTCGGGTTCACGAAGTGCGTCATCCCGAACTGCTTGCCGAGCGCCTCGCGCGCCGGGTTGAGATCGACGCCGACGATCATATCGGCGCCCGCCATCTTCGCGCCCTGGATCACGTTGAGGCCGATGCCGCCGAGCCCGAACACGACGACGTTCGCGCCGGGCTCGACCTTCGCGGTGTAGATCACCGCGCCGATGCCGGTCGTGACGCCGCAACCGATGTAGCAGATCTTGTCGAACGGCGCGTCGGGCCGGACCTTCGCGACCGCGATCTCCGGCAGCACCGTGTACGTCGAGAACGTCGAGCAGCCCATGTAGTGCGCGATCGGTTTGCCGCCGATCGAAAACCGCGACGTCGAGTCGGGCATCAGGCCCTTGCCCTGGGTCGCGCGGATCGCGGTGCACAGGTTCGTCTTCTGCGACAAACACGATTTGCACTGGCGGCACTCGGGCGTGTAGAGCGGGATCACGTGATCGCCGGGCGCGACCGAGGAGACGCCGTAACCGACCTCGACGACGACGCCCGCGCCTTCATGGCCGAGGATCGACGGGAAGATGCCCTCGGAGTCCATGCCCGACAGCGTGTACTTGTCCGTGTGACACAGGCCGGTCGCCTTGAGCTCGACGAGGACTTCGCCAGCCTTCGGCCCTTCGAGCTGAACGGTTTCGATCGAGAGAGGCCTGCCTGCCTCCCAGGCAACAGCAGCACGGACGTCCATACACGTGAGCGTGCCAGACCGCGCGGTGAGGCGCGACGGCGCGCCTCACTTCTTCTGGTAGGTCCCGACGAGCTCACCTTCGGCGATGACGTGGCCCTTGATCTCGCTCATGAAGTCGCTCTTGCTCGCAGGTCGGTCGAGCTTCAGATCGAGCGCATAGACGCGAAAATGATAATGGTGCGCGGCGCCGGCAGGCGGGCACGGGCCCATGTACGCGGTCGCGCCTCTTTCGTTCTTCGCCTGCATCGCACCATCGGGCACACTCCCGCGCGACACGGCGGTCAGCGCGGGGTCGATGCCCGTCACGAGCCAGTGGAGGACGGTGCCTTTCGGTGCATCGGGATCCTCGACGAGGATCGCGACGCTCTTCGCAGTTGCGGGCATGTTCGACCACGCGAGCTGGGGCGAGACGTCGCTGCCGGCGCAAGTGTACTCGTCGGGAATCGCGCTGTTCGCTGCGAACGCCGACGACGTGACGGTCAGTTTCTGGGGCCCGCTCTTCGCACCGGCCAGGGCCGGCGCCGCGAGCAATACGGTGGAGAGCAAGATGGTCCGCATGCGCTGCTGTGATGCAACGGCGAGGCCCTAACCTGCGAACTACTGTTACGCGCGCGCTTCGCGAGCCCGCGTCCGCGCTGCCTTGCGAGCCGAGGCCGAACGGGCCGCAGGACCGCGGCGCTTCGCCACCGCATGCGCGTGGCGCGACAGCGCCTTGTGGCTGGCCGCGGCACGAGGCTCGCGCTTCAACGCCTTCTCGGTCGCGCGGCTGCGCGTGCGCGACGGTGGGTGCGGATGGCGACCTGCGGCGCTGTCGCGGGCGGCGGCTTTCTTCGTCGCACGCGAGCCGCTCTTCGGCGCGCCGGGGTCATAGCCAGCGCGCCGCGCCTTTGACAGGCCGATCGCGATCGCTTGCTTCGTCGAGCGCGCGCCGTGCTTGCCCTCGCGGATGTGGTGCATCTCTTCGCGCACGAACTCGCCGGCGGCACTCGCCTTCGACTTGCCGCGCCGGAGATCGCTCTTCGCTCTCTTGATAGTTTGACGGTCAGGCATGCGACGCGAGCGTTGCATCGCGCATGCCTTCAGTGCGGCGGCGGCGTCACGACGGGCAGCTGCGCCGACAGCGTCGGGCCGCCTTCTTCGCTGCGCTTGACGAGGCTCGCGAGGTCGTCGGCGATCACCCCGGCTTCGGCGGCCGGAATGTTCTCTGTCAGTTCTTCGTAGACGCGCACGGCCTGCTGGTCGAGCTCCTTCATCCGATCGTGCTCGACCGATTCGCCGGGCAGGTCGACGCGGAGCTCGCGCATCACCATCTGGAGGCCCGCCGCGATCGGCAGCGCGAGCAGCGCGCCGACGATACCGGCGAGCGTGCCGCCCACGAGCAACGCGACGAGCACGATCGCGGGCGGCAGCCGGAGCGTGCGGCCATACACGCGCGGGACGAGGATGCGGCTCTCGAACTCCTGATAGAGGAACATCAGGAACGTGACGCCGAGGATCGCGGAGGTTCCGCTCGGAATGACCGCGATGATCACGGGCGCGCTCGCGACGTAGCCGCCGACGAACGGGATGATGTCGGTCAGGCCCGCGAACAGCGAGATCGCGAGCGCGTTATCGGCGCCGAAGATCGTCAGGATCACGAACACGAACACCGCGATCGCGGCCGACGTGATCAGCTGGCCGCGCATGTAACCGCCGACGATGACCTTGAGCTCGAGCAGGACCTTCGCGAGCTTCACGTGATGGTGGCGCGGGACGACCGAGTAGAGCAGGCCCTTCGAGCGCGCCGGATCGGCGAGCAGATAGATCGAGAGAAACAGCGTCGAGATGCCATAGCCGACGATCTCGAGCAGGTCCGTCGAGTAGCCGATCATCGCGCTGGTCGCCCGCTTGCCGAGGTCGTCGACCGGCAGATCCATCAGCGTCTTCACGAACGGCTTGGACCAGCCGTAACCCTGCAGGCTATGCACGAGGTTCAAGCGCTGGCGCGGCGCCTGATCGATCAGCGAGAGCAGCTGCGAGATCAACGGAGGCACCATCAGCACCATCACGGTGATCAGCGCGAGCCCGGCCACCGCGAACACGAGGACGAGCGCGCGGCCCCGGCCGAACCCGCGGCGCTCGAGCCACGCGACCAACGGATCGAACGTGCCGACCATGACGAGCGCGATCGTCAGGACCGTCATCACGGTGCGTAGCTGGCCCAGGATCCACACGCCGGCGACGATGCCGAGCAGCAGGAAGATCGTGCGGGGCGCGATCTCGATCCGGCGCGTGCCGGGCGCTGCGGGCGTGGCCATGAACCGGATGTATTGCGGCGTTCATGCCAGGTGTGTCAGCCCGGGCACGTGGCACTTGCGCTCGCCTGGCGGTGGCGGCGCGGCACAGCGTGCGCGACGGCCACGTGCGGAGCTCGCTTAGCCGACGTACGTGATCTGCCACTCGCGGAGCTCGCCCTCGACGGTGACGTCGACGACGTCGCCCGACTTCTTGCCGAGGACGGCCTTGCCGATCGGCGAGACCGGCGTGACGACCGACAGGTGACCATCGCCACCCGGCCCGGTCAGCGTGATGCCGGCGCCGACCGGCGCGAGAAAGAACGTGCGGCCTTCACCGCGCTCTTCATCTTCGATCTCGACGATCGCGCCGACCGCGATCCGCGCGGTGCCGGCGAGCGCGCCCGGCTTGAACGAGACGAGGGCATCGGCCGCCGCGAGCGCTTCTTGCGCGCGCTTCTGCTGGGCCTTGCCGAGCGTGCCGAGCTGGTGGGCGGCGCGGGCATCTTCGCGCTTTTCATCCGGCGTCGCGCCTTCGCGTGCCTCCAGCGCGGCGGCATCGCGCGAGGCGAGGGCGGCGCGCGCGGCGGTCGAGAGCTGCGTGCGGAGCTGGTCGACCAGCATCTGCTTGTCCATCCCGCGATCGTCCCTGGGCGGGTCGCGGCGGAGCAAGTTTTCAGTCGATCATCTACCCGCTCTTATCCGCGGGAACCCTACGGCGACGACCTCGGCCTCGCCGCGCGGCAGGTCGAGCGTGTCACCGACGCGAGCGCCGAGCAGCTTCTTCGCGAGCGGCGACAGCCAGCTGAGCTTGCCCGCCGTCGGATCGGCCTCGAGCACGCCGACGATCTCGTAGCGCGTGCCGTCGTCCAGCTCGATCGTCGAGCCGAACCGCGCGCGATCGGTGGGCGCCGGCTCGACGAGCTCTGCCGTCGCGAGATGCTCGCTCAGTTCCTGAATGCGAATGTCGGCGTCCGGCTCGCGTTGCGGAGCGGCGCTCAACGCCGAAAGCTCTTCGCGCAGCACGCGCGCGCCGGCGACAGTGAGGTAGTTCGGCACGCCTTCCGGAACCGGCACGCGACGACGACGCACCGTCACTTGCGGCACATCGTCGTCTTCCCTCGTGAACGCCTTGCTCACGCCAATACCGTAGGTCGGCGGCACGACCGCTGCAATGCGACGCCGCGCATGAAGCTACAGCTGCTTGGTCTCGCTTATATCTTTTCGTTCGGCTGCTCGCAGGTCCAGAACGCCTACGACTGCAACCACATCTGCAACCGCTACTCGGAGTGCTTCGACTCGAGCTACGACGTCAACGCGTGCGAGTCGCGCTGCAAGGGCTCCGCGAACGACAACCAGAGCTTCGCGGACAAGGCCGAGTCGTGCCAGACCTGCGAGGATGACAAGTCGTGCGCCGGTGCGACGTTCTCGTGCATCGACGAGTGCGCCGGCATCGTCCCTTAACGACCGATGTTCTGGATCGTCCGCACGACGGTCGGATCCGACGCGCACTTGACCATGAAGTCTGCGACGTCGGCGTGGGGAAGCCGCGCCGTTGCGTTGATCGCGAGTCCTGCGCCGTGCTTGTAGGTCCCGAGCGCCGGGCCGTGCGATAGCGCAGGCGGACGGATGATCACGTAGTCGAGCTGGCTCGCGACGATCGACTGTTCGGCGATCCGCTTGTCGGCGCGCAGCGCGCTGTAGATCCCGCCGAACAACTTCACGCCGAGCCGGCTGAACAACCCGAGCTCGGAGCCATCGCTGCACATGAGGCCGCTCTCGAACACGAACCGCTTGATGCCGTGCTGCGTGCAGCCGGCGACGATGTTCGCGACGCCCCGCGACATCAGCGTGCCGGGGTGCTTGTTGCTCGCGGGGCCGAACGCGGACAACACCGCATCGGCGCCTTGGACCGCAGACGCGACATCGCCGGGATCGAGGACGTCGCCTTTTTCGACCGCGAGGTTGTCGCGGAGTGGAATCGCCTCGGGCTTGCGCGCGAGCGCGAGCACGTCGTGACCCGCGGCGAGCGCGATGTCGAGGATGCAGCGGCCCGTGCCGCCGGTACCGCCGAACACGACGAGCTTCATGCGTGGAGTCTAGAACGGCTCGAAGCAATCGTAGTTGCGCTGGGCGACGATCTTGCCGTCGCGCCACGTGAGGAACATCGCGAGGTACGCGCGCATCGTCTGACCGGCGGCGAGGGTGCCGAGCGCGACGTTCAGCGTCGCCGTCCAGATCGCTTCGACCGCGACCTCGTCACCCTCGGCGACCAGGCTCACGATCTCGTAGCGCTCGCCGGAAGTCGCCCTCTTGCCAGCCTCCATGCCGCGCTGGAGCGCTGCGAGGTCGCGGGTCGCACCGGCTTTGACGAGCAGGTTCGGAAACTCGCGCTGGACGACCTCCGGTGCGTAGTAGCTCGCGTTCGAGCCATCGCGGGTCTCGAACGAATGCAGGAAGGCGCGCGTGCGCTCGGCGTTCGTCATCCATGTCGGATGCTACGCCCCGCCGGATCGTGTCAGTGCGGAACCCAGTTCTTGATCGCGTGCTTGATATCGACCGCACTGCGGAACCCGAGCGCGGGAGCATCGGGCGTGCTGCCATCGAGCACCGCGTAGAACGACCGCGCGACGCCGGTGCTCGCGTGGACGTCGAAGTCGTAGAGCGACATGTCGAGGGCGAGCTCGCCGCCGCCGGTGTCCGCGCGCTGACCCGGATCGGTCTTCGACGTCCACCAGCGGGTGCGCGCGACGAACGCGCTCGCCGACAGCTTCGCCTTGTCCGCGAGCGGCAGCGCGGCGGTCAGCGACGCGCGATCCTCGATCGACATGTCGCCGTCGAGCGAGACGTAGCCGCTGCGCTTCGCACGGGTGTTGACCTCGATCGGACCGACCATCGTTGCGATCGCGGCGTCGTAGGCACCGACGTTGATCAGCGGGAGGTCTTGGGTCGTCACGGTGCCGAGCTCTTTGCCATTCGAGTCCTGGATCCCGAGCTGGCCGGTATCGCTGATGACGCCGATGCCGAGCTCGCCATACGCGATGCCGAGATCGAGGCCGGTCCACCGCGCGAAGTAGATGTCGGAGACGACCGCCTGCGAGCCGCCGCTGACGCCGAGCGCCTGGATGTCGAGGACGTGCAGGCACGCCGCTGGGCCGTCAGCGCGCAGCCGGCAGTGGTAGTAGAGGTCGACATCGAACGTGTACGTCGCTCGCTTCGCATCCTCCTGCGCCTCGAGCGAGCCGCCGATCTTGAAGTAGAAGATGCCGTTGATCGCGTTGGCGTGGCGGATCGCGGGCCCGATCTCGAACCCGGCGCCGGAGCTCGCGTACGCGGCGCGGCCGACATCGCGGCGCGCGTCGAGCGAAGGTCGCGAGCCGAGCGCGGCATTCGCGTAGAGGCCGAGCACCGGGCGCTCGGGCAGACCGAGGTAATGAGCGTCGAGCTTGCCCGCGACATTCGCGGCGACATCGGTGCCATCGGAACCGGACCGCAGCTCGACGTTCGATTCAGCGCTGGCGGTGCTGCTCGAGGTCGCGGTCAGGTCGGTCTCGCTCGCGCGAGCGTTCGCGGCCAGCGTGCCCTGCGACGCCTTGCCGATCTGCTCTTCACCCACTCCCGCGGTGATGCCGATGTCGGTCGCCTTCGCGAGCACCGGCTCCGAATCCGCGGCGGCAAACCGAGTGGAAATCACGATCGCCGTGGCGACGAGCTTGCGCATGGCGTTCACCGTACGCTCGTCGACGCAGCGCACCAGAGGCCGGCCGAGAGCTGCCTGCGAGTGCTTCCGGTTGCCGGAGATCACCCCTCCGCTAAAGCGGACGATTTTGCTTTTTTCCGTCGACGAGTAATCCTAGACTCACCGCGTCATGAGCGCCGGGGAGTTCAAAGATGCCTGCGGGGTCGGTTTCGTCGCCGATCTGGCCGGCCAGAAGTCGCGCCGGATCGTCGAGGACGGCCTCGAGATCCTGCGCCGGCTATCTCATCGCGCGGCCACCGGTGCCGACCCCGATACCGGCGATGGCGCCGGCATCTCGCTCCAGCTGCCGGAGAAGTTCTTCCGGAGCGAAGCCGAGCGGCTCGGCTTCGACATGCCCGCGCGCCGGTTCGCGGTCGGCAACGTGTTCCTGCCTCCCGACCCCGCGATGCGCGAGGCGTGCGAGCAGTTGATCGAAGGCGCGATCCACGATGAAGGCCAGCGCGTGATCGGTTGGCGCGACGTGCCGATCGATCCGAGCGTCACCGGTCCGGTCGCGCGCGACGTGATGCCGGTGTTCCGCCAGGTGTTCGTGCGGATGCGCCGGGTTCCACCTTCGGCGTGGGAGCGCACGCTGTTCGTGATCAGAAAGCTCGCCGAGAACCGCGTGCGCGAGCGCGGCGCGGATCCGATCGGCTACTTCCACATCGCGTCGCTATCGACCGAGACGATCGTCTACAAGGGCCTGCTGCTGCCGGGCCGGCTCGCGCAGTTCTTCCCGGATCTTCAGCGGCCCGAAGTCGAGAGCGCGGTCGCGGTCGTTCACTCGCGGTTCTCGACGAACACGTTCCCGACCTGGGACCTCGCGCAGCCGTTCCGCTACATCGCGCACAACGGCGAGATCAACACGCTGCGCGGCAACGGCAACTGGATGCAGGCGCGGCGCAGCCAGCTCCACTCCGCGAAGTTTCACGGCGGGCTCGAGCGGCTGATGCCGATCATCGTCCCCGGCAAGAGCGACTCGGCGCAGTTCGACAACATGGTCGAGCTCCTCACGCTCGGCGGCCGAACGCTGCCGCACGCGATGATGATGATGATCCCCGAGGCGTGGGAGAGCGGAAAGCTCGACGACGATCGGACGAGCTTCTATCGCTACGCGGCGTCGCTCGTCGAGCCGTGGGATGGGCCAGCCGCGATCGTGTTCTTCGACGGTCAGATCGTCGGCGCGACGCTCGATCGCAACGGCCTGCGCCCCGCGCGGTGGACGCTGACCACCGACGGCCGCGTGATCCTCGCATCGGAAGCCGGCGTGATCGACGTGCCGGCCGAGCAGGTCAAGGCGAAGGGCCGATTGACGCCCGGCATGATGTTCGTCGTCGACACGGCGGAGGGTCGGATCGTCGACGATGCCGAGCTCAAGCGCGACGTCGCGGGCCGATTCCCGTATCGCAAGTGGCTCGACAAGAACGTGTTCGAGCTCGCCGAGCTCGACGATGCGGTGCCGCCGCCGGGCACGTCGGGCGATGCGCTGGTCCGCCTGCAGCGCGCGTTCGGCTATTCGGATGAAGACGTCGAGCTGATCGTCGTGCCGATGGCCGAGACCGGCAAAGAACCGGTCGGCTCGATGGGCACCGACACGCCACTCGCGGTGCTGTCGGAGAACGCGCCGAGCTTGTCGGCGTACTTCCATCAGCTGTTCGCGCAGGTCACGAACCCGCCGATCGATCCGATCCGCGAGGCGCTCGTGATGTCGCTCGAGACCACGATGGGTCCCGACGGCAACACGTTCGACGAGACGCCGGAGCAATGCCACCAGCTGCGTCTGCGCGGCCCGGTGATCGACAACCGCGACGTCGCGAAGATCCGCGCGGTTCACGAGGGCGTGTTCGATCCGGTCACGCTGTCGCTCGTGTGCACGATCGAGGACGGCTGGCTCGCGCGCGGGCTCGCCCGGTTGCATCGCGCAGCGGTCGCGGCGATCGACGACGGCCACAACGTGCTGATCCTCAGCGACCGCGGGATCGACGCGAAGCGCGTCGCGATTCCGGCGCTGCTCGCGCTGTCGTCGCTCCAGCAGTACCTCGTGCGCGAGGGCATCCGCATGCAGGTCGGTATCGTCGTCGAGACGGCCGAGGCGCGCGAATGTCACGACATCGCGCTGTTGATCGGGTTCGGCGCCGCGTGCGTGAACCCGTGGCTCGCGCTCGATACGGTGAAGGCGCGCGGGCTCGATCCGGCGAAGCTGATCCACGGGTTCGAAGAGGGCCTGCTGAAGATCATGTCCAAGATGGGCATCTCGACGGTCCAGAGCTATCGCGGTGCGCAGATCTTCGAGGCGGTCGGGCTCGATCGCGAGCTCGTCGAGGAGCACTTCACCGGCGTGCCGTCGCGGATCGGCGGCGTCGGGCTCGACGAGCTCGGTGCCGAGGCGCTCGCGCGTCACGCGCGTGGCTTCGCCGAGTTCCAACCGCTGCTACCGGTCGCCGGGCAATACCGCTGGCGCCGCACCGGCGAGCTCCACAAGTGGAACCCGGCGACGATCGCGACGCTGCAAGACGCCGTGCGCCGCGAGGACTACGCGCGGTTCAGCGAGTTCGAGCAGCTGTGCGACGACGAGGAGCGCGCGCTCGTCACCCTGCGCGGCTTGCTCGACATCCAGTACGCCGAGGATCCGGTGCCACTCGAGGAGGTCGAGAGCGTGCGCTCGATCGTCAGCCGGTTCGTCACCGGTGCGATGTCGTTCGGATCGATCAGCGCCGAAGCGCACGAGACGCTCGCGATCGCGATGAACCGGCTCGGCGCGAAGTCGAACAGCGGCGAGGGCGGCGAAGAGCCGCATCGCTTCGAGCTCGACGCGAACGGCGACGCGCGGCGCTCCGCGATCAAGCAGATCGCCTCCGGCCGGTTCGGCGTGACGACCCACTATCTCGTCAACGCGGATGACCTCCAGATCAAGGTCGCGCAGGGTGCGAAGCCCGGCGAGGGCGGCCAGCTCCCCGGCGCGAAGGTCGACGAGCGGATCGCGAAGGTCCGGTGCTCGACGCCGGGCGTGACGCTGATCTCGCCGCCGCCGCACCACGACATCTATTCGATCGAGGATCTCGCCCAGCTGATCTACGACCTCACGGCGGTCAACCCGACCGCGCGCGTGTCGGTCAAGCTCGTCAGCGAGGTCGGCGTCGGGCTCGTCGCCGCCGGTGTCGCGAAGGCGCGCGCCGCGTGCGTCGTGATCGCCGGCTACGAAGGCGGCACCGGCGCATCGCCGCTGAGCTCGCTGAAGCACGCGGGCCTGCCGTGGGAGCTCGGCCTCGCGGAGACCCAGCAGGTCCTCGTCGAGAATCGCCTGCGCGATCGCGTGCGCGTCCAGGTCGACGGCGGCCTCCGCACGTCGCGCGACGTGATCGTCGCCGCGCTGCTCGGCGGCGAAGAGTTCGGCATGGCGACCGCGTCGCTGATCGCGACCGGCTGCGTGATGCTGCGCAAGTGCCACCTCAACACCTGCTCGGTCGGCATCGCGACGCAGGATCCGCGGCTGCGCGAGCGCTACGCCGGCACGCCGGAGCAAGTCGTCGCGTACTTCACGTTCGTCGCGGAAGGCGTGCGCCGCCACCTCGCGCGGCTCGGCGTGCGCTCGCTCGACGAGATCATCGGCCGGGTCGAGAAGCTGCGCGCGAAGAAGCGCGGCCTGCAATGGCACGCGAAGGCCGCGACCCTCGATCTCTCCGCGATCGTCCAAGCGCCGGTCGCGCAGGGCGAGGTCCCGCGGCGATTCGCGCGCGCCCAGCCGTGGGATCTCGGCGATCACGTCGATCACGCCGTCATCGCGAAGCTCGACAAGTTGCCGATCGAGATGGATCTGCCGATCGACAACAGCAAGCGCGCGGCGGGTACGCTGCTGTCGGGCGTGATCGCGAAGCGCCACGGTGCGCGCGGCCTGCCGGATAACTCGATCTCGCTGCGGTTCACCGGCTCGGCGGGCCAGAGCTTCGGCGCGTTCCTCGCGCCGGGCGTCACGCTGGCGCTCGCCGGCGAGGCGAACGACTACACCGGCAAGGGTATGTCGGGCGGTCGGATCATCGTGAAGCTGCCCGAGGGCGCGCGGTGGGTCGCCGAGGACAACGTGATCATCGGCAACGTCGCGCTCTACGGCGCGACCGGCGGCGATCTGTTCGCGAACGGCCTGGGTGGCGAGCGCTTCGCGGTCCGCAACTCGGGTGCGCGCGCGGTCGTCGAAGGCGTCGGCGATCACGG
>Ga0105245_10000068_pt1 | contig 106973 bp, 113 predicted proteins | sample KBSM54metaG_FD_81523 | JGI IMG/M metagenome (GOLD analysis project Ga0105245, IMG submission 81523) | Miscanthus rhizosphere microbial communities from Kellogg Biological Station, Michigan, USA - KBS M5-4 metaG | ecosystem: Host-associated > Plants > Roots > Rhizosphere > Soil | place... | reverse complement strand
GACGCGGTTTCATCGAAGTGGGCATTGCTCGGCGGGCTCGCGATCTTCCTCTATGTCGGCGCCGAAGTCGCGATCGGCACGCAAATGGCGCTGTTCCTCAACAGCAGCTACGTGTGGGACATCCCGCTCGAAACCGCCGGCAAATATGTTAGCCTGTACTGGGGCGGAGCGATGGTCGGCCGCCTCGTCGGATCGGGCCTCCTGACCCGCGTTCCCGCACCGCGCCTGCTCGCCGTGTTCACCGCGGTCGCCTGCGCCTTGTGCCTGTTCGTGTTCGCCGTCGGCGGCGTTCCGGGCGGTTATGCGGCGCTGTCGATCGGACTGTTCAACTCGATCATGTTCCCCGTGATCTTCACCATCACGCTGGAGCGGTCGACCGCATCCGAAGAGGCGACGTCCGGATTCCTGTGCTTCTCGATCGTTGGCGGCGCAGCGATCCCGCCGCTTACCGGATTGGTGTCGCAGCACACCAATTACGTGACCGCGCTGATCGTCCCGGCGCTTTGCTACGCGGTGCTGTTCCTGTTCGCGATGGCCTCGGCCCGCGCGCGAACCCATCATCGCGACGAGCCCGCCGCGGCGACGATCCACTAGTCAGCGACGGGCACCGGGCGCTTCTTGGTGCCCGCCAGCTCATCATTCATGTAGCGGACTTCGGAGGCAATTGAGCGGTCGCTGATCGTCCAGTCCGGGTGAGCTGATCGAATCTTCGGAGCGACCAATTGCACCAGCGCGTCGTCCCTGAGCTTCGCCTTTCGACCCTGCGTCACCAGCCGCCGGAGGTCGGTGAGATAGACGCGGAAATCCTTCACATCAGCCGCATTGGCGACGTCGCCATGTCCGGGAACGAACGTAGTGTCGCCCATCGCAGCGAACTCCGCGTCGGTTGCCAGCCACTCCTTGACCGACCCGTCGATCAGGTTCGGCGGGATCTTACGCCACAGCATGTCGCCGGTGAACAGCACCTTCGCATCGGGCACCGCGATGACAAGGTCGCCGCCCGTATGCCCAAGCACCGTCCGCACCGTCACCTTGCGCGACCCCAGCCAGACGGTCAGGTCCTTATCCGTCACCACATCGGGCAGCGGCAACGCCTCGATCCGCGCCTTGATCTCGGGCGTAATCCGGTCGCCGAACAAATTGATGTTGTTGACCCGCACCCAGCCGTGGACGTTTTTGTGCGCGATGATCATGGCGCCCGCATCGCGCAGAACGACGTCCCCGCCAGTGTGGTCCGCGTGATAGTGCGTGTTGACGACGTAGCGGATCGGTTTCGGCGTGATGCGGTGGATCTCGCTCACCAATGCCTGCGCGGCCTCGGGCGTGAACAACGCATCGACGACCAGCACGCCATCGTCGCCGACAACAAAGCCGGCGTTCGATCCCGCTTTATGCTCCGGCCCGTCGATCGCCGCGTATACGCCCGGTCCGACCTGCTTGAGGACGAATAGTAGCGCGGGCGTCTGTGCCGATGCCGACGCACTAAGCGCGATCGCAATCGCGGCGACCGTCAATGCGCAGCGCGACATCACGACGCCCAGGTCTCAGTGCAGCCGACGCGTACCCAACGTGCGTCGCGCCTTTCGAAATAGCATAGGCCTCCTCCGCCCATGAGCTCCCCAATCTGATAGCCGCCTGAAATCGCGACGACCGAGCCGTCGCGTGAGACACCCATGCTATCTATAAAGCTACCGAATCCCTCCTCGTTCAGATGTGTGATCCGCCTCCGTCCACTGGCGCAGCGCAGAGACCTCGGTAGAGGTTTCCAGACCATCGACTTATCCATTTCCGAAAATCGGACGAGCTCGGGCGGAACCTTATTCGCCGGTGTTTCCACGAAGCTTTGACTCCCCAGCCCTCGCGTAAGTTCGCACGCGAGCTCGACTTCATTCGGCGTGACGCGCTGCTCGATCGGAATCGTCGCGCACGAAGTTGCCGCGGCGACTATCGGAGCAATGCTGGAAACTCGTTTCAGCATCGAACCAGACTGCGGCGCATCGGTCAGCAGCACAAGCGCTCGATAGCCGCGGCGATGCTGAACAGCCGCCGGTCGTGATCGCGCCGCGCGAACACCATCAGCCCGACTGGCAATTCGGTTCCGGCTAGTGGCAGCGAAATCGCGCACAGGTCGAAGAAGTTCGCGATCGCCGTATTGCGCAGCAGCAGGCGGTTGGCGCGCTGGAATCCCTCGTCGGTTTCGATCTCTGCCAGCGTCGGCGCGACTATCGGAGTCGTCGGAAGCACCAGCGCGTCATATTGCGTCAGGCGCTCGTCTAGTTTGCGCACCAGCGCGTCCCGATCCGCGAGCATCCGCGCATAGGCTGCATCGTCGACCCTGCTGCCGAGCTCGATCCGCCATTTCACGCGGCGGTCGTAGTCGTCACTTCGCGTCGCCAGCCAATCGCGATGAATCCGCCAGGCTTCCGCGGTCGGGATCGTCGCGACTTTGTTGACCCCGTCCATCTCGTTGAACTCGGAGAACTCGACGGCCGAAACGATCGCGTCGGCCCGAATGAGCTGGCCGAGCGCGACGTCGAGCGCGCGCGAGACCGTGAAGTCGAGATCATGCAGCGCTTGCTCCTGCGGAACGCCGAGGCGCAAGCCGCTGAGCCCCGCCGGTTCGATGACCCATGGCTTCTCACCCGCCAGCACGGCGTCCGCCTTCACGCAGTCGGCAACCGTCCTCGCGATGGGGCCGATCGAATCGAGGGTCCACGACAGCGGGAAAGCACCTTCGGCCGGCACGCGATGCTTGGTCGGCTTGTAGCCGACGAGACCGCACAAGGCCGCAGGAATCCGCGTCGACCCGCCCGTGTCGCTACCAATCGAAATCTCGCACATACCGTCAGCGACCGCGACCGCCGCGCCCGACGACGATCCGCCCGGAACGCGGGAGCGGTCGGAGGGATTGCCCGGCGTGCCGTAGTGCGGGTTGGCGCCGACGCCGGTGAATGCGAATTCCGACATGTTGGTCTTGCCGACGATCACCGCGCCGGCCCTGCCCAGCCGCTCGACCACCGGCGCATCGCGCGATGCCCGAGCTTCGTCGGCGAGGATGAGCGATCCCGCGCGCGTCGGCTCGCCGGCGACGTCGAACAGATCCTTGATGCTGACGATCACGCCATCGAGCGGACCGAGCGACTTGCCCTCCGCGGCGCGCCGATCCGCCGCATCCGCCGTTTCGCGAGCCTGCTCGGAATAGACGGTCAGGAACGTCCGCGCGCCCTCGCCGTCCGGATCGGAGATGCGCGCCAGCGCCTGCTCAAGTCGATCGCGCGAATTACTCGCCATCGCCCCTCTCTATCCCGCTGTTGCAGCGCGGCAAATCCACAGGAAAAATTTGGTTAACCATCATTTACCGGCTTGCATCCCCGCGCGGTTAAGGCACAATAGATAGTAGCGAACGAGGGGTTACACTCAATTACTGGTGTTCGGCGCCGGAATGCTTATATTCCGGTGACGGGCCGACTCGTCCCCGATTTCCACAGGGACGGCGCTGTAAAAAGACCCGCTCGACCGCGAAAAAGGCTAGGATGCCAGGTATGGCTCCGAGTCGAACGTATAGCGAACAAACGGCTCCAGAGGGAGCCGCTGAAGGACGGGGAAGCGCAATGGATTTTTCAACCGGCTCTGAAGTACCGAGCGACGACGTTGCCGTCAGCACTTCCAGCACGAAGTCGGTCTACGCACCGCGCTTCGACGTCACCACCGACGACAAGCGCGACGACCTCCTGACCGAATTCGGCAAGGACACGTTGCGCGACCGTTACCTGCTTCCGGGCGAAAGCTACCAGGACCTCTTCGCGCGCGTCGCGGCGGCTTATGCCGACGATGCCGAGCACGCCCAGCGGGTCTACGATTACATCTCGCGCCTGTGGTTCATGCCGGCGACGCCCGTTTTGTCCAACGGCGGCACCGGCCGCGGCCTTCCGATCAGCTGCTATCTCAACAGCGTATCCGACAGCCTCGACGGCATCGTCGGCACCTGGAACGAGAATGTCTGGCTGGCATCCAAGGGCGGCGGCATCGGCACTTATTGGGGCAGCGTCCGCGGCATCGGTGAGCCGGTTGGCCTCAACGGCAAGACCAGCGGTATCATCCCGTTCGTCCGCGTGATGGACAGCCTGACGCTCGCGATTTCGCAGGGCTCGCTCCGTCGCGGTTCGGCCGCCTGCTACCTCGACATCTCGCATCCGGAGATCGAGGAGTTTCTTGAGATCCGCAAACCCTCGGGCGACTTCAATCGCAAGGCGCTGAACCTACACCACGGCGTGCTCGTCACCGACGAATTCATGGCTGCGGTTCGCGAGGGTACCGAGTTCATGCTTCGCTCGCCCCGCGACGGTTCTGAACGCGGCAAGGTCGATGCACGCAGCCTGTTCCAGAAGCTGGTCGAGACCCGGCTCGCGACGGGCGAGCCGTACATCATCTTCATCGACGCGGTGAACAAGACGATGCCGAAGCATCACCGCGACCTCGGCCTCAAGGTCACGACGTCGAACCTGTGCAGCGAGATCACGCTTCCGACCGGCCGCGACCATCTCGGCGCCGACCGCACGGCGGTCTGCTGCCTCAGTTCGCTCAACCTCGAAACCTGGGACGAGTGGAACAAGGACAAGCAGTTCATCGAGGACGTCATGCGCTTCCTCGACAATGTCTTGTCCGATTACATCGCCCGCGCTCCGGACGAGATGGCCCGCGCCAAGTATAGCGCGGAGCGCGAGCGGTCCGTCGGCCTTGGAGTCATGGGCTTTCACTCCTTCCTCCAGGCGCGCGGACTTCCGTTCGAAGGCGCGATGGCGAAGTCATGGAACCTGAAGATCTTCAAGCACATCCGTGCCCAGGTCGACGAAGCGTCGATGATGCTCGCCAATGAGCGCGGTCCCTGCCCCGACGCCGCCGACATGGGCGTGATGGAGCGCTTCAGCTGCAAGATGGCGATCGCTCCAACCGCGTCGATCAGCATCATCTGCGGCGGCACCAGCGCCTGCATCGAGCCGATCCCGGCCAACATTTACACCCACAAGACCCTATCGGGCAGTTTCTCGATCAAGAACCCGTACCTCGAGAAGATGCTTCAGGAGAAAGCCAAGGACGGCCAGATCGTGTGGAACTCGATCCTCGAGCAGGGCGGCAGCGTCCAGCACCTCGACTTCCTGACCCAGGAAGAGAAGGACGTGTTCAAGACCAGCTTCGAGATCGACCAGCGCTGGCTGCTCGAGCTTGCGGCCGACCGCACGCCCTTCATCGACCAGGCGCAGTCGCTGAACCTGTTCATTCCGGCCGACGTCGACAAGTGGGACCTGATGATGCTCCACTTCCGCGCGTGGGAGCAGGGCATCAAGTCGCTCTACTACCTCCGCTCGAAGTCGGTGCAGCGCGCCGGGTTCGCGGGCGGGGTCGAGGCCGACAACACGCCCGAACTCAAGGAAATCCAGCTCGCGTCGACCACCGACTATGACGAGTGTTTGGCTTGCCAGTAGATCCGCTCATCTTCCTCGGGCTTTGGCTGCTCATCTGCGTGGCTTCGTTCCTGATGGGCTTGCGCTTCTATCGGATGACGGAGCCCAGGGGCGACTTCACCGTCGACCATGCCAGGCGCTTCGGCCGGCTGATGATGATGGGGTCGATGGCGATGCTGATGTTCGCCGGCGCGGCCTACCTCCACGGCGACCTCAAGAATGTCCGGACGGCATGGGAAGGCTAGAATGGGTCCGATCCAGCTCATCGAGATCGTCTGCGCCGTCCTCATCCTCGGCGCGGGCGTGTTCGTTTACCGTCGCAAGCCGGTCGACGGGGACTCGCGCCATTACGACACGCAGGGCGCGGTGGTACTGTTCGTGATCGCGGTCATCATCGCGATCCACGGCCTCGGCTGGATGGAATATCACCCGTCGGCGACGGAGCTTGAGACCTATAAGGGCCTCAAGGCGATGACGAGCCACTGATGCGCCGGCTCGCCCCGATCTTTGCGCTTCTGGCGCTGTCCGCCTGCGCCGCGACCCAAGCGCCGGACGCGGTCGCGCCGACGGCGCCGGGCTTCCTCCTCGGCCTTTGGCACGGCTTCATCTTCCCGGTCGCCTGGGTGGTATCGCTGTTCGTGCCGAGGGTCGCGGTCTACGCCGTGCCCAACAACGGCGGCTGGTACGACTTCGGTTACTTCCTTGGTATCGTCGTGTTCGGCGTCGGCGCAAGGAAGAGCCACACCGTCACCCGCAACGTCTATCGCGACCGCGGTCCGGTGGTCGATTCCACCGCCGAGAGACTCGACTGATGGAGCGTTTTGTCTGGCCGAATGAACCTTGGCGAAAGCATGTGCTCATCGCGCTCTGGATCGTCGCCACCCTAATTGTGGTTACAGGCGCGGTTTCGCAGTTTGTGCTCCACCAGAAGGCATGGAGCAACGTTCTAAACGCGGCCTTCTATGCCAATTTCGGCTTGTTGCAGTGGTTCTTCGCCGAGATGTCGGTGCTCCCGACAGTCGGACGTCGCATTTTTGCTGTTTTCCTGTGGGCGTTCAGCGCGTCCCTGCTGTTTCTGTGAAAGGCTAAGTTATGCCCCTCCTCCAAGCCTCCAAGACCTACAAGCCCTTCGAATATCCGTGGGCGTTCGAATATTGGAAGCGCCAGCAGCAGATTCACTGGATGCCGGAGGAAGTGCCGCTGGGCGAGGATTGCCGTGACTGGGCGCAGAAGCTCGACCAGACCGAGCGCAATCTGCTGACGCAGATCTTCCGCTTCTTCACCCAGGCCGACGTCGAGGTGCAGGATTGCTACCACGACAAATACGGCCGCGTGTTCAAGCCCACCGAGATCAAGATGATGCTGACCGCGTTCAGCAACATGGAAACGGTGCACATCGCGGCTTACTCGCACCTCCTCGACACGATCGGCATGCCGGAGAGCGAATACAGCGCCTTCCTCCAGTACAAGGAGATGAAGGACAAGCACGATTACTTGAGCACCTTCGGCGTCGACACCGACGAGGACATCGCCAAGACGCTTGCCATGTTCGGCGGCTTCACCGAGGGACTGCAGCTGTTCGCCAGCTTCGCGATGCTGATGAACTTCCCGCGCTTCAACAAGATGAAGGGCATGGGCCAGATCGTCAGCTGGTCGGTCCGCGATGAGAGCCTTCACTGCGAAGGCATCATCAAGCTGTTCCACACCTTCGTGAAGGAACGCGACTGCCTGACCAAGGACGTCAAGGAATCGATCATCGACGTCTGCCAGAAGACGGTGCGGCTCGAGGATGCGTTCATCGACCTCGCGTTCGAAATGGGGCCGGTCAACGGCATGAGCCCCAAGGAGATCAAGAAGTACATCCGCTACATCGCCGACTGGCGGTTGGGGCAATTGGGCTTCGCGCCGATCTACATGGTCGACGAGCACCCGCTCCCCTGGCTCGCGCCGCTGCTCAACGGCGTCGAGCACGCCAATTTCTTCGAAACTCGCGCGACCGAATATTCAAAGGCCGCAACCCGCGGGAACTGGGGCGAGGTCTGGGACGCGTTCGACCGCCGGCAGAAGGCGAAGGCGGCGAACGACGCGAAAGTTGACACCGCCTCACCAGAGGGTGAGGGCGATATGTTCTCAGCTGCGGGGGTGGCGGCCGAATAAGTTGGGCTTGGCCAGTCGACCGGGAGCCACGGCCCACAAATCATCTCCGCGGTGAGCCTGCGCTCCGGATCAAAGTCGATGCAATAATTGTAGACATGTGCTCGCTTAAGCACGGCCAAAGTGCGAGGCAGCTCAAGTCAACCCGGCCTCACCGGCAATAGTCGTAGGCTCCGAGCCGTCGAAACCGTCCGGAGTTAAGGCAACAGCGCTTGAAACCTCTTTCCCGACCCGCATAGGCATGGTCGAATGGGACCGAGCGGAGCCCTCCTAGCAGAACCACGGCTGTTTATTTGACTCCGCCAGGTGTATCAGAGTACTAATACACCATGATCCCGTTTGTCGTCACCGCAGCGGCGGCTGCAACGCTGGTCACCGTCCCGCCGCAGCCAGAACTGACCCGCCAGATCGAGGCGGCGGACGCCAATCTGTTCAAGCTCTTCTTCGAAGCGCCCTGTGATGCGCCACGCTTCCGGGCGATGATCGCCGACGACGTCGAATTCTATCATGACAAGGACGGTTTCAACGTCCGCTCGGCCGACGAATTCATGAAGGGATATCGCGAGAATTGCACGAGCCGAGCCGACCCAGCCAACTGGCGTTCACGCCGCGAGCTCGTTCGCTCCTCGCTCCGCGTCGACCCGATCCCCGGCTGGGGCGCAATGGAGGTCGGCGACCACCTCTTCTACGAAAAGCACGGTGCCGGGGGCGCGGAGAAGCTTGTCGGCAAGGCCAAGTTCGCGATGGTCTGGGTGCTCGGCGCCGACGGCAAGTGGCACGTGTCGCGAGTCCTCAGCTTCGCCCACGAAGCGGCGCAATAGACGCATTCCTAAAGGGACCCATTTGGTTCATACGTCTATTACGCGTCGCGACCTTTTGGTTCGTAGCGAAAAAATCACAAAGTGAAAGACCCCGCGGATACTTTGACAACTTCGGCAACTTTGAACCACCGCCTTCTCGCCGGCCACCAATGCTGAACCTCTGGGGGGCCTACCGAATGTTCGCACGCACACTCTTTCTCACCGCGGCATCAATCGCCGCCACGTCGGCAATGCCGGCCGCAGCCAGCGCCGAAGTGCTCAAGTTCCACGTCGCGCTCGACGGGCACTACGGTCCCGAGCCGACCGGTTCGCCGGCCACCGGGACCGCCAAGGTCCAGGTCGACACCGTGACGCATCGCGTCTCGGTCGACCTCGACGTCAACGGGATCACCATCGACGATCTGTGGGACACTTTGGTGAGGGCGCCGATTGGGCCGATCCACTTCCACAAATATGCGAATGCGGCGGGCGGGGATTCGGTGCTCGCGCTGCCCCTGCCCTTCGGGCCCAATTACCATGCGGAGAAATGGGGCCTGAAGGTGCGGATGAAGAATTACGATTATGTCGCCGGCGTGACGCTGGTGAAATCGACGCTCAGCTTCGACGATTTCGTCGCCGGCATGAAGAGCGGGCTGATCGTGCTCAACGTCCACACCGACCAGTTCAATCCAGGGGAGATCAGCGGTCTCGTCGTCCCAAACTGACTGGGAATTACGACCCGAGCTTCATGAACTCGCCGATGTCGAACACGACCGCGGTCAGCGCGAGCGCGAAGAAGATGATGCCGGCGAGGGCCAGGCGGACTTCCCACTCGGGCGAGCTGAAATCGATGCGGTCGAGCTTCTTGGCCAGCGCCGTCTGCGGCTGCGGCGGCGGCTCGCGCCGGATCCGCGACGCGCGCGGCGGACGCGGCGTGTCGGGCTTCAGCTCGACGGTCTTCTTCCGGTTCGATTCCTTGCTCACGGCTAAGTTTCTACGCCGACTGCCTTACCGGAGAGTTAGCAAATTGGCGCTTTACCGCTCGGCAACCATCTCCATGGCACACCATGGAACATGGACCGCAAGTTCCTCTTGCTGTGCGCCGCCGCGATCCCGCTGGGGCTTGCCGGCGGTTATGCCTGGTCGGCCTACACGGCACCGACGCCAAAGGCCTATGGGCCGCCCAAGGCAACCATCGCGCCGATCGCGGAGTCGCCCGACGACTATCCCGCGGCGCTCGATGACGAATGGGCGACCCGCGGCGGCAACAAGCCCTCGGTCGCGACCGCTCCGAACCGCAATGCCAAGGTCGAAGGACCGGCCGGATGCAGCGAGGTTACCGAGGGCGATAGCGACGTCGGCTGCGAAACCGCGGCCAAGCAATAACGCCCTACGGCGTGAAGACGTCGCGGGGACCGGCAACCTTGTAGAGGATCGCGGCAATCCCAACGCACGCCGCGGCGACCAGGATCAGTCCCGCCGTCGCCCCTTCGGGCCAATGCGCCTTGGGCTTCGCCTCTGGGCGAGCCAAATCGGCTTTGGGGCTCCAATGCCTGCTCATGACTGTCGTGTATCCGACTTACGGTAACCGAGCGGTTACCGGCTTGATCTGCGCCGTTTCAGCTACGCCCACGAAGCGGCGAGACAGGGCCTTATTCGCCCAGCCATTTCTGGAGCCAGGCCCCGAGGCTCTCCGCTTCATCCTTAAACGTCTTCGACCAGCCGCCGTAGTCGATCTCCTCGGCGTCGAAGTAGACGAGCGTCCCGGTCTGGCGGTCGAGCGACGTGATGTCCCAGCGGTCGCCGTGAATCGGAAGCAGGTTCTGCGGCCATTTTTGGCCACGCGGTCCGACCGGCTCCTCGGTCATTTCGCGCCACTTGGCGATGAGCTCGCCCAGGCTGTAAATCCCGTCGCCGGGCCCGACACCGCCGTCAGCAACCTCGAGGTAGAAATGCTTGAGGTCCTCTGGCAGCTCGAAGCCCAATTCGTCTTCGGTGGTCGCAACCGCTTCCGCCGTCGCTGGCGGAGGCGCTTTGCTCGGTTCGGCCTTGGCGCCCATCGACACCGTCTGACCGCCCGGCCCCACGGCGAACATCTGCTTGCCGCCGAGAAGGCTGCTCAGCGCGCCCATCAGGCCGGCCGCTTCGCTCCCATCGCCAGCCACCGAATTGCTGATCATCCGCGCGAACGGTGAATTCATGCCCTTGAGATATTCCTGCATCTCACGCTGGAATTCGGGCGACCTCGATGCAAAGTCGGCGCGCTGCTGGCCGAGAATATCCGCCATATCCACACTCCCCGCGGCCATTGCTGAGGCGCCGGTGCGACGGGCGGGATCCGCAGCGCGAGATTTCAGTTTCACAATGATGTCGTTGCTGAGGGCCATGCACGCCTCTCGCCTGGTCACGCTGCCTTGCTCGCCCGCCGCCGCGATTTGGGCAGCAAGGCAGCTTCGTTCTTGCGGCGGATACGCTCGGTCACTTCGACGGTGTGGTCAATGCCCGACGAATTGCATCGGCGATGGCACAGGCGAAGGTTGCCGATCTCCTCACCGCCCCCAGCGATCGCCGGAATGACCAGTTCGATCGCAGCGCCCTGGTCATGGCCGTCAGTGAGGTCAAAGCGCACTGGCCGGCGGCAGCGGGCGCAATTGTCGCCATCGCGGTCGCGGAGCGAACGGACGCGTTCGGCCTGCTGCTCGCGGCGGAACTTCCACGGGTTGAGATATCGGGCGATCGACGAACTGGCCATGAAGCGACGCTAACCCAAGAGCATTACTACGCGGTTAGCGATTCGACTTATTGTGCTGGCGCAGACTTCGCAGTCTCGGCTTTCGCTTCCGCCTTAGCCTTTGCGGTCGCAGCGGCGGCCTTGCCGGCCTTGTCGGCTTCCTCAGCCTCGCGCCGCTCCTTTGCGGCCAGATAAAGCTGATATTCGGTCGGCTGGGGGTCGGTCTTGAACATACTGCCGACCTCCTTGCCCTCCGAGAGGCGCTTGGCCATTTCGGCAGCGGTTAGCGCCGCAGCGACCAGGTTGATCCCGGCCTGCGGTCCGCACCCCATCGGTCCGACCGCGCAGTCACGGTAGGGCGTCAGGTCCGGGCCGGGCCGTTTGGGCCGACCGCCGCTCCGCATCTCACGCCGCGCCTGGAGCACATCGGGATTGAGCCGATAACCTTCGGTGCGTTCCGCGCAGATCACGATCTGATTGCTGTTCGAATCCGATGGCTTGGTGTCACATGTCGGGACTTTGGTCGTTGCGGCAGGCTTGGGTGCCGGCGGGGGCGCCGGGCCGGCGGGCACGGTCGCGGCCTGGGCGAACAAGACCAATGCGGTTAGGCCGGCTGGCATGAGCTTATCCTAATGCACCTGCTCCTTGCCCGGCAATGAACGGCGGCTAGCTGCCGCGACGCATTTCCTTCTGAGCCTCCTGGAACCAGCCCTTGGGCGCATAGCCCTTTTCGTGCTTCGCCGCCCATTTCGCCGCTTGCGGTTGCGAGCCGGGCCAAGCTGAGACCGCAATCCCAATGGCGAGGATAGCAAGACCGAAGAACAAGGCGAGGAACGGCAAGGTACTGAGCACAAACCTGGGCGCTTCTGGCTCGGTGCGCTGCATCGGCTCACGGGCCCGGCGCGCGGTCCGGCGCCGCGCGAGCGATTCAAAATAATCATCGACCCGGGTCCAGCTTCGGACCTTTACAGGGGCCGTCTCACCGCCTTCGTCCACCGGCCTAAAGTGCGCCTCCGAGGCCACCGGCGCAAGGCCGGAACGCGCCCATCAGCCCTTTTTCAGCGCCAATTCCGCAATCGACTTTGGCCCGCAGGTGACGCTGACCGCCTGGATTGCAGGATTGGCAGGAATGGAGGCCTTCAGGTCCCACCAGTCTTCGACCGCTCCGTAGGTGCCGCTATTCTGCGCAATGGTAACCGCGATGCTGGCTTTCGATCCTTCGATTTCGGGCTCGCCGAGCTGCGCGACGTAGCGCGAATCCTTGACGTGCGCCTTGCCAGTGACGGTGATGTTGCCCTTGGCGTCGAGGGACGCCTTCCAACCCTTGGTCTCCTCGGGCTTGAAGAAGCAGAAGCCGGCCTTGTTGGCCGGCGCAGCTGCGTTGGCGGTCACATTGTTGGCAGGCTGCTCGACGGTTTGGTTGCAGCCAGCAACGCCTGCGGCAGCAGTCAGCAATATGATCGATCGACGCATGGCGCCCCTCCCCTTCGGCCAAGCCTGCGGGGAAGCGCCATGCGCGTCAAGTCAACCGATCGGCTCGCCGCTCTGCTCTTCCTCGAACAGGTCGGCGACGACGTCGCCGTTGGCGCTCAGGCGCACGGTGTCACCCTTAACGTCGGCCACCAGGCCGCGCGGGATGAAGTGATGATGCTGCTCGTGACCTTCGCCACTGTCGTGGCGGATCAGCTTGATGCGGTTGTCCTCGACCCGGTCGACGGTGCCAATGGGGGCGCCGTCCGCGCCGATCACCTTCATATGTTCGCGAATGTCTTCGAAGCCGCTCATGCGAGTCCTCCTGCTTTGATATGCAACCGTAACGCTCAGGCGGCGGACGGGTTCACGCATTGGTCACCGCTGGCGGCTCGGTTCGGCGTTTGGATCGACCTTATGCTCCCTGCAAACCCAGTCGATGAGCTCGTCGAGCTGAATTGCTTCTCGACCTCCTCGCGCGGCAGCATCGCGCCTGTATAGCCATGCGCCCTCGCGACCGTTTCGGTAATGCCGAGGTAGGTCGGCCCGCCTTTGTCCGCGGCGCAATTTACGAAGCCGCCCTCCCGATCGATCAAAGCATCGACCATTTGATCGGCGTCGATTGTCTCATACATCCCGGACTCCTCCCCAAGTTATCGATGCTAACCTTTTTGGTTAAATATCGGAAAGCTACTTGTGCCGATGCGGACTCGTGACCGGAACGCAACGGCTCGCTAACGTGGCGTCATGACGTCACGTTTATTGCTTGCGCTCAGCGCCCTCGCACTCCTCCCCGCAGCTGCCGACGCCGCGCTCAGCCCCGCCGAGCAGAAGATGCTCGCGACCGTGGATTCAGAGCAGGGTCGGACGGTCGATTTCCTCCAGCGCATCGTCGACCAGAACAGCGGCACCATGAACATCGCCGGCGTCCAGGCCGTGCGCGCTATGGTCGAGCCCGAGTTCCAACAGCTAGGCTTCAAAACCGAGTGGATGGACATGAAGGACGCCGGCCGCGCGGGCCATCTCGTCGCACGTCATGTCGGCAGCCGCAGCGGCAAGCGCCTGCTGCTGATCGCTCACCTCGACACGGTGTTCGAGCTGGACTCGCCGTTCCAACGCTGGGAGCGTCAGGGCGACCAGGCACATGGCCCAGGCTCGGGCGACGACAAGGGCGGGATCGCCGTCATCGTCGCCGCGCTCCGCGCCATGCAGGCCGCCGGAACGCTGAAGAACGCGAATATCACGGTCTTCATGACCGGCGACGAGGAGGACGCGGGAAGCCCGGTCGCCCTCGCCCGCCGCGACCTGATCGCCGAGGGAAAGAAGGCCGATGTCGCGCTCGACTTCGAAGATTTGGCTGTTGATGACGGGCCGGACGGCAAGCCCGCCGACTTCGGCTCGATCGCTCGCCGCAGCGCCGGGAGCTGGACGGTGACCGTCACTGGCCAAAGCGGGCATTCGGCTGGCGTCGGCACCGGCGGCCAGGGCGGAAGCTTCGGCGCGATCTACGAGCTCGCAAGAATTATCGACACGTTTCGCCGTGAGCTTCCAGACGACCGGCTGACCTACAACGTCGGGCTTGTGGGCGGCGGCCAGTCGGCCAAGCTCGACGCCGGCAAGATCCGGGTCGAAGCTACCGGCAAGACCAACATCATTGCCGCGACCGCGGTCGCCCGCGGCGACCTACGTGCACTCAGCGAAGAGCAGATCGTGAAGACGCAGGCGAAGATGAAGGCGATCGTCGCCCAGTCGCTGCCCGGATCGAAGGCCGCGATCAGCTTCGATGAGGATGCCTATCCACCGATGCCGCCGACAACGGGCAATCGCGCGATCCTGGCCAAGCTCAACGGCGTGAACCGCGACATGGGCCTGCCGCAAATGGCCGAGCTCGACCCATCGAAGCGGGGCGCCGGCGACATCAGTTTCGTCGCCAAGGACGTCGACGGGCTGGTCGGAATGGGACCGTCGAGCGAGGGGTCGCATACGCCGCGTGAAACGGTCGATATCCCATCCCTCTCCAAGCAGGCGAAGCGCTCGGCGATCCTGATGTCCCGGCTTGCGAAGGAACGTCGTTGAGTCGATGTTGAAACCGCAGCTCTTGTCGCGTGTTGAGCGTGACGCGCGGGCCTATGCGCTGCGCCTGTGAGCTGGAGAGCAAGGTGGCCGGGGCGTTCGATTTGGTCGACGACGATATTTCCGAAGATCCGTTCCGGCTGCTCATACAGTCGATCGTCGACTACGCCATCTACATGCTCGACCCGAAGGGATACGTGACCAGCTGGAACGCCGGCGCCGAGCGCATCAAGGGCTTCCAGACCGAAGAGATCGTCGGAAAGCATTTTTCGAATTTCTATGCTGAGGAGGATCGTGCCGCCGGCATGCCGGAGCAGGTGCTCGAAACCGCTCGCCGGGAAGGAAAGTATGAGGGCGAAGGCTGGCGCGTCCGCAAGGACGGCAGCCGTTTTTGGGCAAGCGTTGTCGTCGACCGCATCAATGACGACAAGGGCAAGCTGATCGGCTTCGCGAAAATCACTCGCGACATGACCGAAAGGCGCGAAGCCGAGCAGGCGTTGCTGGCGTCCGAACGCAGGTTCCGAATCCTGGTCCAGGGAGTCACCGACTATGCCATCTACATGCTCGACCCAGAGGGTCGGGTAGCCAACTGGAACGCCGGGGCGGAGCGGATCAAAGGCTACTCGCCCAGCGAGATCGTTGGCGAACATTTCAGCCGCTTCTATACGCGCGAAGACTTCGATGCCGGCGTCCCCAAGCGCGCGTTGGATACCGCTCGCGAGACCGGCCGCTACGAGGCCGAAGGCTGGCGCGTGCGCAAGGATGGCACGCGCTTCTGGGCAAGCGTCGTCATCGATGCCATCCGCGGCGACGATGGCGAGCTGATCGGCTTCGCCAAGATCACGCGCGACATGACCGAAAAGCGCGAAGCCCAGCAGCGGCTCGAGGAATCGCGCGAACAATTGTTCCGGTCACAAAAGATGGAAGCGCTCGGTCAGCTGACCGGCGGGCTGGCCCATGATTTCAATAACCTGCTGACGGCCATCCTTGGCGCCGCCGACCTTGCCGGGCGCCACGTCGGCAACCGGGCCAAGGTGCAACGGATGCTCGACGGAATCCGCAATTCGGCGGAGCGCGGCGCGGGCCTGACCAAGCAGCTGCTGGCATTCGCTCGCGCCCAGCCGCTCGAGCTCAAGCCCATCGACCTCAAGCATTTCCTTGGGGATATCAGCACGTTGCTGCGGCCGTCGCTGCGGTCGGACATCGAGGTCACCCTCGAAATCGCCGACCATTTGTGGAACGTCGAGGCCGACGCCGGAGCACTGGAGCTCGCGCTTCTGAACCTCGCCTTCAATGCCCGCGATTCGATGAAGGACGGCGGCAAGCTTCGCCTCAGTGCGAGCAACGCCGTGCTCGAAGGCACGCCGGAGGGCCTGCGCGGCGAGCATGTCGTGCTGAGCGTTTCCGATACCGGAAGCGGCATGTCGCTCGAGACGATGGATCGCGTGTTCGAGCCCTTTTTCACCACCAAGGGCTATGGCGAAGGCACCGGCCTCGGCCTCAGCCAGGTGTTCGGATTCGCCAAGCAGCTTCACGGGGCAGTCACGGTCGGGTCGAAACTCGGCGAGGGATCGACCTTCGCCATCTACCTGCCCGCGCGCCACGGCAGCTCGCGACACGATGAGGACGGGAACGAGAGCCATGCCCTCGGACGCGGGCTGGTGCTGGTCGTCGAGGACGACGAGGTCGTCGCCGACCTTGCCGCCGGGATGCTCGAGGAACTGGGCTTCGCGCCCACCATCGTCCACAGTGCGAAGGAGGCTCTCGACCGCCTGACCAACGGCGACCGACCAAACCTCATCTTCACCGACATCGTAATGCCGGGCGGGATCAGCGGGCTCGAGCTCGCGCGCAAGGTTCGGGACCGCTACCCCGAGCTGCCGATCCTGCTAACCACCGGTTACAGCGAGCAGGTCAGCGGCACGCATGGCTTCGAAGTGCTGCAGAAGCCGTACCAGTTGTCATCGCTCGGCGAAGCGGTGACGAAGGTGATGAAGCATGGAGTCAGCGCCGGCTGACCCATCGAGCGCTTGACATTGCGCTCACGAAACGTCCCACTGTCGGCACGCCGACCTAGCGGCGCAACTGAGGGGGTTGGACATGCAACAGGCCGTCAGCGCGCGGACTCCCGTGCACGTGTGGATCGTTGGAATTCTCTCGCTGCTGTGGGGCTGCTTCGGGGCCTACGACTATACCATGACCCGAATGCGCAACACGGATTACATCAAGAGCGCGATGCCTGGAGTCGACCCGAATGCGGCGCTCGCGTGGGTCGATTCAATGCCAATGTACGCGCAGATCGGCTGGGGTCTCGGCGTCTGGGCGGGGCTGCTCGGCGCGATCCTGTTGCTGATGCGCAGCCGCTGGGCGGTGTGGTCGTTCGGCCTGTCTCTACTCGGAGCCGTCGCCAGTCTCGGCTACCAGATCGCGCTTGCTCCGCCGATGCCAGGCGCCGGCGACAGCGCAATGATGAAGTTCATGCCATACGTGATCATCGCCATTTGCGTGGCGCTATTCCTCTACGCGCGGGCGCAGGCCGCGAAGGGCGTGCTGCGGTAATTGAGTCGGCGCGGGTGGTAGCGCACTCGCGCCATTTGGAGGCCTTCGTGAAGACCGACCGCGTCAATGCGTTCACAGACGGCGTGATCGCGATCATCATCACGATCATGGTGCTGGAGCTGCCGGTGCCGAAGGCTGCGGGCATGGCCGCGCTGAAGCCGGAGGCGACGTTGTTCGCGGCTTACGCGCTCGCCTTCATCAAAGTGGGGATCTACTGGTTCCAGCACCATCATTTGCTGCAGGCCTCGCGGCGCGTCGATGGACGTGTCCTGCTCGCCAATTTGTTCTTCCTGTTCTGGCTGAGCCTGGTGCCATTCGTGGTGCGCTGGGTCGGGGAAGCGGGCGTGACCCGCGACACGGTGCTGGCGTTCGGCGTAATCATGCTGCTGTGCGCAATGTCAGTGGCGATCCTTCGCGCGGCGTTGCTCGCCGCGAACGAGGCCGATGCTCCGATTGCCAAGCTGGCCGCGCGCGGGCGCAAAGGCCAGGCCACGATCATCGCTTACATCATCGCGATCCCGATCGCGCTGATGTGGCCGATGGTGGCGGTCGCCATCTATTTCGCGGTTGCGGCGATGTGGCTGATGCCGGACAAAAGCTTCGAGCAACTGACGGACTGAGATGAAGCCCGACCGACTGAACGCGCTGACCGACGGCGTCGTTGCCATCGTGCTGACCATCATGGTGCTGGAGCTGAAGTTTCCGGAAGAGGCCACGCTGCGCGCCGTGATGGCGGTGCTGCCGCTGCTTGGCGCCTACCTCCTCGCCTTTATCTACGTCGCCATTTACTGGAACAACCATCACCACATGATGCAGTCGGCGAAGAAGGTAACCGGCGCCGTGCTGTGGGCCAATCATTCGCTGCTGTTCTTCCTGACCTTGTTCCCGCTGATGATTCGCTGGATCGACGAGGTCGGACCGACGCATTTGCCGGTGGCCGCATTCGGGCTCGTGCTGGTCGGCGCGTCGATTTGTTACCTGCTCCTCGAACGGGCGCTGATTGGCGCGGAGGGCGATGGCTCGGGCGTGAAATCGGCGCTCGGCGGTGGGATGAAGGAATGGGTCAGCTTCGCTGGTTACGTTGTGGCTCTCCCCGTGGCGTTCGTGTCGCCGCTGGTGTCGATCGGGATTTACGTCGCGGTCGCGATCCTGTGGCTGGTGCCGGACCGCCGCTTCGAACATCGCGCCTAGTTGCAGCCGTTCGCCGGCCTTCCCACATCGCGGCCATGGAACAGTATCACGGAACCACGATCCTTGGCGTGAAGAAGGGCGGCAAGACCGTCGTCGCAGGCGACGGCCAGGTCAGTCTCGGCAACACGGTCATTAAACCCAACGCAAAGAAAGTCCGGCGCCTCGGCGCGGACGGCAAAGTTATCGGTGGATTCGCCGGAGCGACGGCAGACGCTTTCACGCTGTTCGAGCGGCTGGAGAAGAAGCTCGAGCAATATAACGGCCAGCTCCTGCGCTCGGCGGTCGAGCTCGCCAAGGACTGGCGGACGGACAAGTATCTCCGCAATCTGGAAGCGATGATGATCGTTGCGGACGCCGAGCAATTGCTGATCCTCACCGGGAACGGCGACGTGCTCGAGCCGGAAGGCGGGATCGCGGCTATCGGGTCGGGCGGCAATTATGCGCTCGCCGCGGCGCGTGCGCTGTCGGACTATGAGCAGGATCCGGAAGTGCTGGCCAAGCGAGCGATGGCAATCGCGGCGGAGGTCTGCGTCTTCACCAACGACCGGCTCACAATCGAAACCGTCGAGTAATCGTCATCCCGGACTTGATCCGGCATCCATGAACACGGCAGTGTCCCCTTTGGAAGGGAAGGTGTTCATGGATTCCAGCTTTCGCTGGAATGACGGTCTCCGGATCGATCGTCGAACATTCGCTGCCGGCTCCGCTGCTTTGCTCGGCGGCTGCGCGACGATGAGCGGTCGCCATTACAGTGGCTGCACGCCACTCGCGCCGGTGATTGTCGACGAGAGCCGGATCATCCGTACCGTCGCCGGCTTGAGGCCGTACCGCAAGCAAGGGTTCGTCGTCCGCGCCGAAGCGCTCGGCGAGAAGCGCCTCGTGCACAATTACGGCCACGGCGGCGGCGGTATCACGATGAGCTGGGGCACGTCGAAGCTCGCGACCGAGCTGGGGCTGCAGGGCCATTCAGGCCCGGTTGCAGTGATAGGTTCGGGCGCGGTGGGCCTCGCCACGGCGCGGCTGGTGCAGGAGGCGGGTTTCCCCGTCACCATCTATGCCGCCGCGCTTCCGCCCGACACAACGTCCAACATCGCCGGCGGCCAGTTCCACCCGTTCGCCGTCTTCCGCGAAGGCTTCGTCACGCCGGTGTTCATGGAGCAGTTCGCGCGAGCGCTCGACTACAGTTGGCGTCGGTACCAGATCATGGTCGGCGACGATTACGGCGTTCATTGGCTCCCAACCTACGTGAAAGATGGCAGCCCCGAAGCGAAGACCATTGCCACATTCCCTCCGATCAACCGAATGGTGTCCCAGGCCGAGCATCCATTCCCCGACGTGACCGTCTTCCGTTACGACACGATGTACGTCGAGACCGGGCGCTACCTCCGGCAGATGACGCACGACGTTCAAATTGCCGGCGGCAAGATCGAAGTTCGCAAGTTCGCGACCCCGGCGGACATTGGCGCATTGCCGGAAAGTCTGGTGTTCAATTGCACGGGCCTCGGCAGCCACGACCTGTTCGGCGATTCCGACCTGCATCCGATCCGCGGCCAGCTGGCGATTCTCGAGCCGCAGCCCGAGGTTCGCTACGCGTATCTTGGCGACGGTTACATGTTCCCCCGCGCAGACGGCATCGTGCTCGGCGGTACCTTTGAGCGCGATGTCTGGGACCCGACGCCGCAACCGGACGACATTGCGCGCATCCTCGCCGCACATAAGCGCCTGTTCTCGGCTTTCCGCTGCACCGCTTGAAGCAAGCCCTCGGGTCTCCAATCTAACTCCTCAATGAACTACCAATCCTCATTCTCCCAGGGCAGCGGGGAGCAGGCCGACGTGCTGAAAGACAAGCTCACACCCAAGGCGATCGTCGCTGCGTTGAACCACCACATCGTCGGCCAGGACGACGCCAAGAAGGCTGTCGCCGTGGCATTGCGCAACCGCTGGCGGCGCCAGCAGCTCCCGCCCGAGCTCCGCGACGAAGTGACGCCCAAGAACATCCTGATGATCGGCCCTACGGGCTGCGGAAAGACCGAGATCAGCCGGCGTTTGGCGAAGCTCGCCGACGCGCCGTTCGTGAAGGTCGAAGCGACCAAGTTCACCGAGGTCGGCTATGTCGGCCGCGACGTCGAGCAGATCGCCCGCGACCTGGTCGAGGAGGCGGTCCGGCTCGAGCGTGAGCGCCGCCGCAACAAGGTCCGCGCTGCCGCGGAGGAATCGGCGATGGACAAATTGCTCGATGCGCTGACGGGCAAGGGATCGAGCGAAGCGACCCGGCAGAGCTTCCGCCAGCGCTTTGCCGACGGCAGCCTCAACTCCGCCGAGGTCGAAGTGGAGGTTGACGAGGCTGCGGCGACGCCATTCGAGATTCCCGGCGCCGGCGCGCAGGTCTTCGACCTCAGCTCGATCATGGGCAAGCTCGGCGGCCAGCGACCCAAGACGCGGCGCAAGCTGAAGGTGCCGGACGCGCTCGCCCGGCTGACCGATGAGGAGGCCGACAAGCGCATCGACCCCGACGACATCAACCGTGTCGCGCTGGCCGATGCGGAGGCCAACGGAATCGTCTTCCTCGACGAAATCGACAAGATCGCGGTCAGCGACGTCCGCGGCGGATCGATCAGCCGAGAGGGCGTCCAGCGTGACCTGCTCCCGTTGATCGAGGGAACGACGGTCGCGACCAAATATGGACCGCTGAAGACCGACCACATCTTGTTCATCGCGTCAGGCGCATTCCACATCGCCAAGCCGGCCGACCTGCTGCCCGAGCTTCAAGGCCGGCTTCCGATCCGCGTCGAGCTGAAGGCGCTTACGCAGGAGGACTTCGTCCGCATCCTGTCGGCGACTCGCGCCAGCCTGACCGAGCAGTATCGGGCTTTGCTTGGCACCGAGGGCGTCACCATCGAGTTCGCCGACGACGGCATCGAGGCCCTCGCGCGCATCGCTGCCGAAGTGAACGAAGCGGTCGAGAACATCGGCGCCCGCCGCCTTCAGACGGTGATGGAAAAATTGCTCGAAGACGTGAGCTTCGATGCGGAAGACCGCGGCGGCGAGACGCTGACCGTCGATGCGGCATTCGTCGAGAAACAGCTCAGCGGCATCGCCCGCAACGCCGATCTCAGCCGCTACGTTCTCTGAACGTCCTCGAGCGGTGTGAGTAGTTGCCGCAGAAGCGGCGTAGCGACGAACAACGCCGCGCTTCCGGCAATCGGGACCAACGCAATTGCGGTCCAGAAGAAGGTGGGACCGCGCCTCTCGTAAATCCCGCTAAGCGGGCCGCTCAGGAAGCCAGCAACACTGATCGTCAGCATATTGAGGCCAAGCATCGTTCCGCGCCAGCGCTCGGGTGAATAGGTGGCGACGAACGCCGCGCAAGTAGGGACAAACAATACCCAACCGGCGTTCGAAATGATGTGGAAGGCGAGCGGCAGTACGATCGGGATGTTTGTCTGACGCCCGGCGACGGACGACGCTGCGGCCAGGACCAGCATGCCGGCGCCGAACAGGAAGCAGCCGGCAATCATTCGCCCATAATTTTCCGACCGCGGCGCACGCTGTCGCCAGTAGAAGATGGCGGCGACCGCCATGACAATCGGGGCGAGACTGTCGAACGATTGCAGCCACGGCACCGGAACTCGAAAGCCGCCGACCATCCGGTCGACGCGATCGTTCACCCAGATGTTGTAGATGTTCCAAATCTGCACCTGCGCCATCCAGAATGAGAGCGGAACCGCAAGAAAAAACCCGAGCAGGGTGAGGTTGCGCTTTTCGCCGCTGGATAGTGCGGCATGTAAGCCGCTGCGCATCGCGCGGGGCGGATCGGGTGGCAGAGTCTTCATTCGAAGCACGTACCAAACGAGTCCGAAGAACATGCCCGCCGCCGCAATGGCGAAGGCCGGATGGAAACCGTAGCGATCGTTCACGATGCCGATGATGAGCGGCGAGATGAACCCGCCTCCAGAAACAGTCAGGTAGAAAATCTGGAAAGCCTCGGCGATGCGAGGATCTTCTGCGTCATAAAGCGCCCGGATTTGCGGGGTGACGTTGCCGCGCAGCAGTCCAGCTCCGCCGAGGACCAGCACGAGCCCGATCAGGAAAGTCGAGGTGAAACCGAGCGAGAGGTGCCCGAAGGTCATCAACGATGCGCCTGCGATCACGCCCGACCGCCGCGAGATGAAGCGATCGCCAAGCCAGCCGCCCACTAAGGGCAGGAAGCCAAGAAGAGTAACGTAGAGCGCGAAGATCTGGGTCGCCTGGCCTTCGACGCTAAGCTGGCCGCGCATGGATGCGATCGCGGCATTCAATGCGCCCAGCCCAATCACATGTTCGGCGTGGCCGGGCAGCAGCAGATATTGGGTCATGTACAGGATGAGCAGCGCTTGCATCCCGTAGAAACTCGCGCGGTCCCATAACTCGGTAGCGGCCAGGGTCCAAAGTCCCGGTGGGTGGGTGCGCATTGGCTGCGCGGTTTGGGCATCGAGCGCGATCGTCGCCATCTGCCAATCCCTTGCTGACGCCAAGGAGACTGACCGGTTTCGTGACTGACGCAAGCTATTTCGCCGGCGTTACGGTCCGCCGGTATCGCCAGGTTAGGCCGTTGGCGAACGGTGGCCAGAGGCTCGTCTTGACGCCGGCAAGCCTCAGCCATCGCGCGACCCAGCTGTTGCAGGTGCGGACCGCGCTTTCCTTGCCCTGCGCGCGGTAGAAAGCGTCGCAACAGCCGTAACCCGGGTGTGATAGCCGGACTGGCCGCCTCTTCTGATCGAGCGTGAAGTCGGCGCGGATCGCTGACCAAAGTCGACGATATTCCTCGGGCCGAAGGCGGATCTCACGCACGGCATATTCGGGGCCCGGGACATATTCGACGTGCATCACCCGGTTGCCGCCGGTCAGCGCCGACCAGACCGTGTCCGGCGTGATGTTCCACCAGGTCGGGGTGTTGAGATAGACGCGCTCTTCGCCAGAGCCGAACGCGATCCAGTCGGTGGACGGAACGTCGGACCGCGGGACGAATTGCGCCCAGTCGAGGCCGAGCGCTTTCACCGGCATGACGATGTCGGCATGGATTCCGTTGTCGGCGATATAGACGGTCATCCCCTGCTCCGGCTCGATCCAGCCGCGATTGACGGGCGTCAGCGACCCGATCAGCGCGGCCACTAGATAGATGCCGGGGATCGCGAGCAGAAAGCTCAGGGCCCGCCCAACCCATTTCCCGGACTTCGATTTTCGCCGACGCTTCGCCATTACAACTCCCGCCCCACCTTGCCTTGAATGATATGGCTGCCTAGATGCGCCGGCCAGTCGGGGCGTAGCGCAGCCTGGTAGCGCATCACACTGGGGGTGTGGAGGTCGCTGGTTCGAATCCAGTCGCCCCGACCAGCCTCCGCCGAAGCTACGGCTGGCAAGCCAAACGCCCATTGTGGCGGAGGCTGCCCGCCGAAGCCTTGGCGTAGGAGGGCATCAACGATCTAAGGAAGTCAGCCGTCTCCATGTCCAGCCAGCCCACATTATTGATGATGCAAACGGCCGCCGGACAAGGCAGCTCTGCCGGAGCATGGCTCAACTTCTTCATGCCCCTGATCCTGATGTTCGGCGTCTTCTATATCCTCGTCTTCCGCCCGCAGCAGCGCCGCGTGAAGGAACATCAGGCGACGATCGCCGCCGTGAAGAAGGGCGATGACGTGATCACCGCCGGCGGCATTCGCGGCCGGGTCACCAAGGTCACCGACGAGGACGCTGAAATCGAGATCGCGCAGGGCGTCCGGGTCCGCGTGATCAAGTCGACGCTGACGCAGGTCACCAGCAACAGCGCCAAGCCAGCGAACGACTGATGTTAGAATTTCCGCGCTGGAAAGTCTGGCTCGTCTCGCTGGTCGTTGTGGCCGGCATCTTCTTTTCGATTCCGAGCCTGCTGGCCGGCACGCCTTATGCGGACCGCTGGCCGGCGTGGATGCCGCACGACAAGATCAATCTCGGCCTCGACCTCGCGGGCGGCAGCCACCTACTGCTGGAGGCCGATGCGCGTGATGCGATGAAGCAGCGCATTTCGGGCATGGAAGACGCCGTCCAGACCGAGCTTCGCCGCGACCCGCGCATCGATGTCGGCGACATCTCGACGGCGGATGGCCGGGTTTCGTTCATGGTGCGCGACCCGACCAAGGTCGACGCCGCGGTCGAGCGCCTGCGCACCCTGACCCAGCCGCTCGGCCTCACCGGCAATCGCGACTGGGACGTCCAGGTCATCGATTCGACCCGGGTCGTCCTCATCCCGACCAACAGCGGATCGCTCCGTGCGATGAAGGACGCGATGAACGTCGCCCGCGACGTCGTCCGCCGCCGTATCGATCCGAGCGGAACGCGCGAAATCACGGTCGTCACCGAAGGGTCGAACCGAATCCTCGTCGAAGTTCCGGGTGTCGACAATCCCGACCAGCTCAAGCGCCTGATCGGCCAGACCGCGCGGCTCGAATTCAAGCTGGTCGACCTCGACGCCAACGTGGCGGATGTCGGGCAGGGCCGCGCTCCTCCAGGTAGCGAAGTGCTCGACTATCCGGACGCAACGCCGGGCCTGCCGTTCGTTGCGTATCCGACAGCGGCGGGCCAGCTGCCGAAGATCGCCGTGAAGCGCCGGGTCATGGTGTCGGGTGACCAAATCACCCGTGCGAAACAGGGCTTCGACCAGCAGAGCAACGCGCCGATCGTGCAGATCACCTTCGACAACAACGGCGCGCACAGGTTTGGCCGGGTGACCCAGGACAACGTGAACAAGCCGTTCGCGATCATCCTCGACAACCACGTCCTGTCGGCCCCGAACATCAATGAACCGATCCTTGGCGGCCAGGCGCAGATCACCGGCAATTTCACGGTGCAGAGCGCGAACGACCTCGCGGTTTCGCTCGCCTCGGGCAAGTTGCCGGTGAAGCTGATCCCGATCGAGGAGCGCTCGATCGGTCCGGACCTTGGCAAGGATTCGATCCACAAGGGAGCCATCGCGAGCGTCATCGGAACGCTTGGCGTCATCCTGTTCATGCTCATCACCTACGGCCGGTTCGGCGTCTATGCGACGATCGCGCTGATCGTGAACGCCTTCCTGATCCTCGCCTGCCTGGCGTTGTTCGGATCGGCGCTGACGCTGCCCGGCATCGCCGGCTTTGTGCTCACGATCGGCGCCGCGGTCGACGCCAACGTGCTGATCAACGAGCGCATCCGCGAAGAGATAAGACGCGGCCGGAGGCTGCTGGACGCAGTCGAGACCGGCTACCGCGAGGCCTTCCGCGCGATTTTCGACGCCAACGTCACCCACGTCATTTCGGCGGCGATCATGGCCTTCTTCGGCTCCGGACCGGTCCGCGGCTTCGCGGTCGTCCTCCTCATCGGTGTCATCACCTCGGTGTTCACCGCCGTTTACTTCACCCGAATGTTGGTCGCGCTGTGGCTCCGCAAAGCCCGTCCGCGCGAACTGCATATCTAAGGTTCCCATTCATGAAGCTGCTGAAGCTCGTTCCCGACCATACCAACATCGACTTCATGCGATGGCGCAACCTTGCGGTCATCCTGTCGACGTTGCTGACGGTCGCGTCGCTCGCCTTCACCGCCTATCGCGGGTTGAACCTCGGCGTCGACTTCGTCGGCGGCCAGCTGATCCGCGTGACGTTCGTCCAGCCGGTCGATGTCGAGCAATTGCGCGGTCGGGTGCTTGGCCTGCATCTGGGCGAGGCCAGCATCTCCGAATTCGGCGGACCCAAGAGCTACCAGATCCGCCTGCCCAAGCCCGAGGGCGGCGATGCCGCGGCAAACATTGCCGCGGACCGGGTGAAGCAGCTCGTCACGACCAATTACCCCGGCGCGCGGGTCGATGCGGTCGAGACCGTCTCGGGCAAGGTCAGCGAGGAGCTGGCGAGCGATGGCCTCAAAGCCATCATCTTCGCGATGGTCGGCATCGCAATCTACATCTGGCTGAGATTCGAATGGCAATTTGGCGTCGGCGCGCTCCTGACGCTCGCGCACGACGTGGCGATGACCCTGGGCTTCTTCGCCTTCACGCGATTGCAGGTCGACCTCAACGTCGTCGCGGCGCTGCTGACCATCGTCGGTTATTCGCTCAACGACACGGTCGTGATCTACGACCGTATTCGTGAGGATTTGCGCAAGTACCGCAAGATGCCAATCCTCCAGCTGCTCAACCTGTCGTTGAACGAGACGCTGGCAAGGACGGTGGTCACGTCGCTGACCGTCCTAATCGCACTGGCCGTCCTCATGTGGATCGGCCCAGAAGTCATCTTCGGCCTGGCGATCGCGATCTTTCTGGGCGTGCTCATCGGCACCTATTCGTCGATCTATATTTCGGCGCCAGTGCTGGTGTGGCTGAAGGTTACGTCCGACAGCTTCGTGAAAGTCGACGACAAGGAACAGACCGGGCCCCAGCCGGCCTGATCCGTTCAGCAAACGCCAAGCTTTGACCGACCAATCTTCCGTTCGGCACAACGCTTGGCCAGCCCAATGGCGCACGCTAATGAGGACCTCATGCTGAAGCCTACCCGTACGATCGTTCTACTTCTCGCGTGCGCCGCGATCCTTCCCGCGGCCGGCTGCGCTCGCAACAAGGCGAAGGGCGATACGGCTTACGTCGCCCGCGACGTGAACACGCTTTATTCGGCCGCGAAGCGAACGATGGACAATGGCGATTACCTGCAGGCAGCCAAGCTATTCGACGAGGTGGAACGCCAGCATCCTTATTCGGTCTGGGCGCGGCGCGCGCAGATCATGAGCGCGTTCAACTATTACCTCGCCGAGAAATATACGGATGCCGTCAGTTCGGCGAACCGCTTCCTGACCATTCACCCGGGCAACGCCGAGGCGCCCTACGCCCACTATCTCGTCGCGATGAGCTATTACCAGCAGATTGCCGACGTGACGCGCGACCAGGCGGTGACCCAGCAAGCGTCCGATGCGTTCGGAGAGCTGATCCGTCGCTATCCCGATAGCCGCTATGCCGCCGACGCGCGCCTGAAGCTCGACCTCATCAACGATCACTTGGCCGGCAAGGAAATGGAGATCGGCCGCTTCTACGAGCGCTCGGCCAACTGGCTCGCCGCCAGCCTGCGCTTCCGCGCGGTGGTCGATCAGTACCAGACGACCAGCCACACGCCCGAGGCGCTCGAGCGCCTGGTCGAATGCTATCTCGCCCTCGGCATTCCGGCGGAAGCCGAGAAAGCCGCGGCCGTCCTCGGGCGCAACTACAACGGCACCTATTGGTACAAGCAAGCCTACAAGCTGATGGGCAAAGCGCCCCGTCCGGCCGAGGCCGCCGCGAGCGCCAAACCACAAGGGTGAGTACGGGCGGGCGCAGCCGATGCTGAGGCAGCTCGCAATCCATAATGTCGTGCTTGTCGAGAAGCTCGAGCTCGAGTTCGAGCCGGGCCTTGGCGTGCTCACGGGCGAGACGGGAGCCGGCAAGTCGATCCTGCTCGACGCGCTTGGTCTCGCTTTAGGGGCGCGGGCCGACACCGCTTTGGTTCGAGCGGGACAGGAGCAGGCAACGGTCTCCGCGGAGATCGAGCTTCCGGCTACACACCCCACCCAGGCCTTACTGCGCGAGCAGGGCATCGACACCGATTCCGGCGAGCCGCTGATTATCCGGCGCGCACTTAAGAGCGATGGCGGCAGCCGCGCTTTCGTCGGCGGTACCAGCGTCCCGGCGGGCCTGGTCCGCGAGCTTGGCGGCCTGATGGTCGAGATCCACGGCCAAAACGACGATCGTGGACTGCTCAACCCGAAGGGGCATCGCGACTTGCTCGACGCCTTCGGCCGGCTGGACACTGGTCCAATCGAGCAGGCGTGGGCCGAGGTGACCCGGATCGAAGCGGAGTTGCTCCAAGCTCGCGAGGAATTGGCCGCCGCCGAGCGCGACCGTGAGTATCTCGAGCACGCCTGCGAGGAAATCGAGCGGCTGGCGCCCGAAGAAGGCGAAGAGACCAAGCTCTCCGAAGACCGCGCTGCGATGCAGGCCGGTGCCAAGGCCGGCGAATCGCTGACCGGCCTCGATGAATTGCTTGGCGGTTCGGAAGGCTCGCTCGCGCAGCTGCGTCAGGCGGCGCGAAGGATCGAGCGCGGCGCGACCGACCATCCCCTGCTGGCCGAAGCACTTGCGGCACTCGACCGGGCGGTGATTGAAGCGAGCGAGGCCGAAGACAAAATCGCCCGAGCGGCGGATGCACTGGCCTTCGATCCGGCACGGCTGGAGCGCGTGGAGACGCGATTGTTCGACATTCGCGCCCTCGCCCGAAAACACCGCGTAGAGGCGGACCAACTGGCCGCGCTCGGCACGCAGATGCGCGAACAGCTGGCGGCGATCCGTGCGGGCGGGGAGCATATGTCCGAGCTCGACCGCGCGTTGGTTGCCGAACGCGAGGCCTATGCGGCCGAAGCCAGTGGCTTGAGCAAACAGCGCCGCGATGCGGCTGCTCGGTTGGATGCGGCGGTAGCGGGCGAGCTTGCCCCGCTGAAGCTGGATGCGGCTCGCTTCCGGACCAGCATTTCGGGTGCTGAGCCAGGCCCATCCGGCACCGACCGGATCGAGTTCGAGGTCTCGACTAACCCCGGCGCTCCGTTCGGGCCGCTAACCAAGATCGCCAGCGGCGGTGAGATGTCGCGCTTCGTCCTCGCACTGAAGGTCGCGCTAGCCGAGGCCGGAACCGCGGCGACGATGATCTTCGACGAGGTCGATCGCGGTGTTGGCGGCGCGGTCGCCAGCGCGATCGGCGAGAGACTGGCTCAGCTTGCGCTCAAATCCCAGGTTCTCGTGGTGACCCACTCACCGCAGGTCGCTGCGCGCGCCTCGCACCATTACCGGATCGAGAAATCGCACGGCGAAGACGGCACCCGGACGACGGTTCGCAAGCTCACGGCCGACGAACGCCGCGAGGAGATCGCGCGGATGCTGTCGGGCGCCTCGGTCACCGACGAAGCCCGGGCCCAGGCCCTGCGGCTGCTCGACGCGGCGTGACCAGCTACGTCGCCTTGCTGCGCGGCGTGAATCTCGGCCAGCGCCAGCTGAAGATGGAGGACCTGCGACGGATCGCGGGCGAACTCGGCCTCGAAGACGCCAAGACCTACATCGCCAGCGGGAACTTGCTGTTCCGGAGCTCGAGGGGCGCGGCAGCGCTCAAGAAGTTGCTCCAAACCGCGCTCGCCGACCACATGGGCGCGAAGGTCGGCGTGATGGTCCGCACTGCTGCAGAAATGGCGGCGGTCACTGCTGCCAACCCGTTCCATGACAAAGCATCGAACTACACCGTCGCCTTCTTTCTCGACGATGCTCCACCGAAAGACGCGACAGACCATGCAAAGAACGTCGACGGCGAGCTGATGGCTCTTGGGAAACGTGAAGTCTACGTGCATTACCCGCGCGGCCAGGGCCAATCGCGCCTCGCGATTCCCGCGACCCGCGACGGCACCGCGCGCAACATGAACACCGTGGCCAAACTGGCCGAGCTGGCGAAGGAGCTTAAATGAGCAAGCAGCGTGAAATCGCCCAGGAGTTCGAAGGCGAACAGCTAAGCCATGTCTTCGTCGGTCGCCGCGACGGCGAGGCGCGCCCGACCGTTATCCTGATCCCGACGGTAATGGGCGTGTCGGACCTCGAGATCGGGTTCGGCAAGCAACTCGTCGAGCTCGGTTACAACGCCTTCGTCGCTGACACCTTCGGCAAGAAGTTCCGTGGGAGCGACCGCGACACGATGTTCGGCGAGCTCAATCGCCTGAAGTCCGACCGCGTCGCCTTGCTGCGCCGCTTGCAGTCGATCCTTGAGGAGGCACGGGCGCAGGACGAAGTCGAGAGCGGCAGCGTTGTCGTTGCCGGCTATTGCTTTGGCGGCATGTGCGCGCTGGACCTGGCGAGGAGTGGCGCGGATATTACGGCGGCGGTTAGCTTCCACGGCCTGTTCGACCCGCCCGGACTTCCGGAAAGGAAGATCAGTGCAAAGGTCGTCGCCTTCCACGGCTGGGACGACCCGATGGTCCCACCCGAAAAGGTTGTCGCGCTTGGGCAGGAGCTGACCGAGGCCGGCTCCGACTGGCAGATCCACGCCTACGGCCACGTCGGCCACGGCTTCACCAACCCGCACGCGCACAAGATTGGGATCGAAGGCGTGGCATATAATGAGCTCGCGGCCGAGCGGTCGTGGACGGCCTTCATCAACTTGCTTGAGGAACTCTTTGCCAGCGCCGACTGACACGCTTAGCGAGGCCGATGCCGCCAACCGCCTGATGCGGCTGGCGAGGGAAATTGCGCGGCACGACAAGCTCTATCACGATCAGGACGCGCCAGAGATTTCCGACGCGGACTATGACGCGCTGGTCCGCGAGAACCGCGATCTGGAAGAGCACTTCCCACAACTGGTCCGTGCGGACTCGCCCTCGAGGCGGCTGGGAGCGCCGACGACTTCGGGGCTTGCCAAGGTGGCGCATGCGCGGCCGATGCTCAGCCTGGAGAATGCGTTTTCGGCGGAGGAAGTCGGTGAATTCGCGGCACGGGTGAAGCGCTTTCTCAACCTGTCCGGCGATGCATTCGTGGCGATGACGGCCGAGCCGAAGATCGACGGGCTGAGCTGCTCGCTTCGGTATGAGGGCGGCAAGTTGGTCTTGGCTGCAACTCGGGGAGACGGCGCGGTAGGCGAGGACGTCACCGCGAACGTCCGCGCCATTGGCGACATTCCGGGGAGCCTACCCGGTGCTCCTGCCGTGCTCGAGGTGCGCGGCGAAGTGTACATGTCGAAGGCCGACTTCGAGGCGCTCAATGAGCGGCAGGAAGCAAGCGGCGGAAAGATCTTCGCCAACCCGCGCAACGCCGCCGCAGGGTCGCTGCGCCAGAAGGACGCGAGCGTTACCGCCGCCCGTCCACTGCGCTTCTTGGCGCATGGCTGGGGCGAAATCAGCGAACTACTCGCAGATACCCAGTTCGAGGCGATGAAGCGGATCGAAGGCTTCGGAATCCCGGTCAGCGAATTGCTCGTCCGCTGCGACGACACGGACGCGATGCTCGCCCATTACCGAGCGATCGAGCATGCTCGCGCCGATTTGCCGTTCGACATCGACGGCGTGGTCTACAAGGTCGACCGGCTCGACCTGCAGGAACGGCTCGGCTTCGTCGCGCGCGCGCCACGCTGGGGCCTCGCCCACAAATTCCCGGCCGAGAAAGCCGAAACCGCGATCGAGGCGATCGACATCCAGGTCGGGCGCACCGGCAAGCTCACGCCGGTCGGACGGCTGAAGCCAGTCGGAGTCGGCGGCGTCATCGTCGCCAACGTCACCCTCCACAACCGCGACGAGATCGAGCGGCTCGGCCTCCGGGTCGGCGACCGGGTCCGAATCCAGCGCGCCGGCGATGTGATCCCGCAGGTGGTCGAGAACCTTACCCGTGACGAGCCGCGACCGGCCTACGAGTTCCCCACGCGCTGTCCGATGTGCAATTCGGAGGCAGTCGCCGAAGAAGGTGAAGTCGACGTCCGCTGCACTGGCGGCCTGATCTGCCCGGCGCAGCGCTTCGAGCGGCTACGGCATTTCGTGTCGCGCGGCGCGCTCGACATTGAGGGCCTGGGCGAGAAATCGATTTTGGAGTTCATCGATCTCGGCTGGCTGAACTCGCCCGCCGATGTCTTCCGCCTCCGCAACCACCGTGCCGACCTCCTCGGTCGCGAGGGATGGAAAGAGAAGTCGGTCGACAACCTCTTCGCTGCGATCGAGGACAAGCGTCAGCCGGACGGGCCACGCTTCCTGTTCGGGCTTGGCATCCGCCACGTCGGGATCGTCACCGCCCGCGACCTGTTGAAATGCTTCGGCACGGTCGAGGAACTTCGCCGCGCGGCGATTTCCGAGGGCAGTGAGGTCGAGCTGTCGTCGGTGCAGGGCGTCGGCCCCGTCGTCGCCGAAGCGCTCGTCGATTTCTTTCACGAAACGCATAACCGGGAGGCGCTCGACGACCTGCTGTCCGAGGTGTCGCCCAAGCCGTTCGTCAGCGACGCCAAGCAAACTGAGTGGAGCGGCAAGACGATAGTGTTCACCGGCAGCCTCGAAACCATGAGCCGCGATGAAGCCAAGGCTCAGGCCGAGCGGCTCGGCGCGCGCGCCGCCGGATCGGTCAGCGCGAAGACCGACCTCGTCGTTGCTGGCCCGGGCGCGGGGTCGAAACTGAAGAAAGCTGAAGAACTCGGCATCCGCGTCGTCAACGAAGCGGAATGGGCGCAGATCGTGGCCGACGCCTAGCGAGCCGGCAGATCGACCTTCACCGCGTGGGTTTCAATCGGTGTGAACAGGATTGCGGCGCCGACAAGGATGCCAAGTGCGGCCCACAGAAACCGCTTTTCTCGCAGGTCGAAGATTGCCCTCACCACGCAGTAAGCGGCGGCGACAAAGGCAACCACCATCCATTCAACCATTTGCTCCCCCTATTGCGTCATCACTAGCACCGGCCATTCGCCCAAGCCGCAATCTGCGAGAGTGAGCCCGAGCTTCTCGTAAGCCGCGCTCACCTCGTCGGCTTGCGTGTCGAGCAGGCCGGCAAGGACGATGGTGCCGCCGGACGATAGTGTCTTAGTGAAGTCCGGCGCGAACTCGATCAGGGGGCCGGCGAGGATGTTAGCGACGATCAGGTCGAATGGCGCGCGGGCTGCGAGCATCGGTGAGTCCATGCCGTCGGCGACTGCCAGCAGTAGCTCGCCTAATCCGTGGCCGAGGTTCACGCCGTTGATGGCGGCATTCTCGCGCGAGACGTCGATAGCAACAGGATCGATGTCGGTCGCGATGCACTTGGCTTCCGGCCAAAGCGCCAGCGCCGCGAAGGCCAGCAGGCCCGTTCCGGTGCCGATGTCGGCGATGTTGGCGAAGGATGCTCCGGCTTCACACAGCGCATCCAACGCGGTGAGGCAGCCCGCCGTCGTCGCATGCTGACCGGTGCCGAACGCGAGGCCGGCATCGATTTCGAAGTTAATGCGGTCGGGGTCGGGCTTGTAGGTCGGCGTGTGGACAGTGAAGCGACCGGCGCGGATCGGCTGCAGCCCGGCCTGGCTCATCGCCACCCAATTGGCGTCGCCCAATTGCTCGATATGCGGCGGCCCGCCGCCGAGAACCGTCAGCGACGCGATTTCATCCTCGGTCGGCCGATGATCAAAATAAGCGTGGATCAACCACTCGTCGGGCTTCGATTCGTCGGGCTCGTCCGCGACCAGGATTGGCGGCTTGTCCCCGAAGCCGTGAAGGTCCTCCATCGCGCCGATTGCCTCGCCCTGGGCGCGGTTACAGGCGATGGTGACTCGAAAGCTCAAGGCTCCTTGGTCTCCGGCGTCTGCTGGCCAGCCTTTTCTTTCGCGAGCCGCTCGTCGAGTTGCTTCGTCAGGCCCGCCGCATATTCCTTGCAGGCGTTCGGGTTCTCGACTTTTGCCAACGCAAGCCGGTTGACCATGTCGCTGGCCGACGGGTGCGGGGTCAGCAGGATCTCGCAGTCGAGTGCGGCGATCTTGGCGATGCTGGCGCGATAGGCGGCGACATAATCGGGATGGTCGCTGAAGCGGTAGTCGGGTCGGCTCACCGGAGTCAGGCTGTCGGCGTAGACGATACTTCGGCAGATGCCGCTGTAGCAGCTCACCCAATGCCAGCTGAGCGCGCCAGGCGTGTGGCCGGGAGTGGCGACCGCAGTCAGCATCAGGTCGCCTAGTCGGACTTCGTCGCCATCCTTGATGATGCGGTCGACACGCGCCATCGGCAGCGGCTCTTGCATCCCGGCCTGCGGATCGCCGGTACTGGCGGTGCCAGTCGTGAAGACCTTCGCCGCTGCGGCGGATGCGTAGAGCTGCGCTCCCGTCATGCGCTGCAGCTTCGAAATGCCGCCAACATGATCAATATGCTCATGGCTGTGGAGCAGGATCTTCACGTCGCTCGGGCGGAACCCGAGCTTGCGGATATCGGACGCGATCAGGTCCGCGCCGGCCTCGGTCCCGCCGTCTATGAGGATGTCGCCGTCGCTGCCGGTGATCAGGATCGACGAGATGCCGCAGGTACCGACGAGGTAAGTGTTCGCATGGATCCGCACCGGCGGCGCCGGCTTGTCCCAATCGTCCCAATCCTTGCACGCCGCCGCGAACAGCGGACCATTGGTCTGGAGGACCGCAGGAGGATGGTAGACCTGCGGTGGCGGCTTGCCGAGCGGAACGACGATCTGTTGCGCCGCGGCGAGGAAGGCGAGGCTAGCGAACATAACTCGCGCCGTTGACGTCAACGACATTGCCGGTTGCTGAAGCAGGTGCTTCGGTTGCGAGCCAACGGATGGTCTCCGCCACTTCGTCGGTCGAGGCGACGCGGCCGAGCGGGATGTCGGCGACGATCTGAGCACCGCCCCGTCCCTGCAGATATTCCTCGGTCATCTCGGACACAGTGAAGCCTGGAGCGACGGCGAAACAGTAGATGCCCTCGGACGCATAGCCGCGCGCGATCGTCCTCGTCATGCTGACCATCGCGCCCTTCGAAGCGGCATAGTGCCAATGATTCGGACTATCGCCTCGAAAGGCCGCGCGGCTGGCGACATTGACGATGCGGCCGCCTCCGCCGCGCTCGCGGAAATGGCGGATGGCGAGGCGGCTAAGGTCAGCTGAGGCCTGAAGATTGATGGTCATCGTGCGCTGCCATTGCGCGTGCCATTCATACTCTTCGGAATGGTCGGCGACGGCTTCATAGACGCCGGCATTGTTGACCAACACGTCGATGCGGCCGCCGAGCCGCTCAAGCGCCGCTTCCCAGACGCCCTTCGGTGCCGCCGGGTCGGTCAGTTCGCCGGGGATCAGCTCGTCGCTGCCGCGGCTCGAATGGCCGGTGACATCATGTCCGCGCGACTTGAGGAGGTTGTAGGCCGCGGCGCCAATGCCGCGGCTCGCTCCGGTGATCAGGATGTTCATTCCCCCCGCCTACTGCTGTGCAGGCGCCGGGGAAAGAAGTCAGGCCGTCATTCCGTTAACGAACGCCTTGGCGGTCGACTTGAAGTTGGCGATCTGCTCGCTGAACCGCCCGAAACCTTGCTCGACCTGGTCGATGTCCTTCGCGACATTTTCGGTGTCGGTACGGATCGCGGCGATGGTCGAGCTCATCGAGTCGGCGGCGAGCGCGGTTTCGTCGACGGCGGCGGTGATCATGGTCACCGTCTGAGCCTGCAGCTCCATCGCCTGGCGGATGCGGTCGGCCGAGCTCTGCACTTCTTCGACTGTGCCCTGGATCGAGCCGTTGGCGTCGACCGTCTCGCGGGTCGCCTGCTGGATCGCGGTGATCTTGGTGGTGATGTCGTCGGTCGCTCGAGCCGTCTGCGAAGCGAGGCTCTTCACTTCCTGCGCGACGACCGCGAAGCCGCGACCGGCATCGCCGGCGCGGGCGGCCTCGATCGTCGCATTGAGCGCGAGGAGATTGGTCTGGCCAGCAATGTCGCGGATCAGTGATAGGATCGATTCGATCGCTTCGACGTGAGCCGACAGCGCCTGGCTGACCTTCACGGCCTGGCTGGCCTGGTCGCCGGCACGGGTCGCGACACCAGCTGCGACCTCGACTTCTGACCGAGCGTCCTCGATGGCGCGAATGAGGCCCGCAGCAGTCTGCGCAGCTTCGCGCATTGCGACAGCCGACTGCTCGGCGGCGGCAGCAACTTCGCTGGTCTTGCCCAGCATCCCGCGCGCCGAAGCAGCGGTCGAACGGGTGCGATCCGTAAGCTGCTTCGACTGGTCGGTGCTGGCGCGTACCAGCTCACCGACGCGAGCCTCGAACTGTTCGCTGTCGCGTCCGCGAGAGTCGGCTGCCTCGTTCGCCTCGAGCAGGGCGACCTGGGCAAGGATGATATCGGTTTCGATCGACGTCAGACGCTGGAAGCTGGTGATGCAGCGCTGCAGGGTCGCGCCATCGCTGGCGTGGCGCTCGAACAGCCGCTCAATGATCCGGGTGATCAGCTGGTCGCGGGCGACCATGTAGCCGGGGACCGAGGTCTTTTCGCTGTAGATGCGGCGGCCATATTCGGCGACGTTCTGGATCCAGGCCGCATCGACCTTGCCACTGTAGTGCGAATGGACCCGCTCGGCCGCTTCATTGCCGAACTGAGCGCGGACTTCGGCATCGATGATGTCGCCGGCGTCCTGCCAAAGGCCGCGAACGTCGCGTTCCAGCGCTCCGTCGGCATTGTAAGCCTGAAGCCGCGCATTCACCTGCCCGTCGGTCAGCCGCTGCAGCTGCCCAGTCTCGACACCCATCGATCCAGTCTCCGTATTCGCCAATGCTCCCCTTCGGAGCCGTGGGACCGCTTTGACCGACAATGGTTAAGACCCGGTTAGGGGCGGCTCCGGGCAGCTCACAAACTTGCCTCTCCGGAGAGCGCGCCCTAAGCGGTCGCGCCATGGCAACACCACATCCCCGACCCCTTTCGCCCCACCTCACCGTCTGGCGGTGGGGACCCGGCATGACCGCCTCTATCGTTCATCGCGTTACCGGAAGCGGTCTCGCGATCGTCGGGCTCGCGGTCCTCACCTGGTGGCTGACGGCGCTTGCCGGCGGCGCTGACACCTACGCAAGGTTCACCAAGGTTGCGGCGAGCGTCCCCGGCAAGGTCGTTCTGATCGGGCTGACCTGGGCGTTCTTCCAGCATCTCTTCTCGGGCATCCGGCACCTGGTGATGGACACCGGCGCCGCGTTCGAGGTGAAGGTCAGCAATACGGCGGCAGTCATCACCTTCATTGCCTCGGTCCTGCTGACTGCGGCCCTGTGGTGGTACCTGCTGGGAGTAGCGAAATGAGTGTCGGCGAGAGCTCCACCCCGCTGGGCAAAGTCCGCGGCCTCGGATCGGCGCGCGAAGGCGGTGAGCATTGGCTGACCGAGCGCGTCACCAGCGTTGCGTTGCTGCTGCTGGGAATGTGGTTCATAGCATCGCTGCTGATCCTTCCCGCACTCGATGTGCGGACGGTCCTTGAGTGGCTGCACGCGCCGAGCGGGGCTATCCCGATGGCATTGCTGATCATCGTCGGCTTCAAGCACGCGCTCGACGGGATGAAGGTCGTTATTGACGATTACGTCCACGACGCGGGCAACAATTTCGCGCTGAACACCTTCCTGCTGTTCCTCGCCGTCGGCGGCGGAGCGATCGCTCTGTTCGCGCTCGCCAAGATCGCGTTCACGGGTGCGGCGTGACCGCCTACAAGATTGTCGATCATACCTATGACGTGGTTGTCGTCGGCGCCGGTGGTGCTGGCCTCCGAGCCACCATGGGCTCGGCCGAGCAGGGCCTGAAAACCGCCTGCGTCACCAAGGTCTTCCCGACCCGCAGCCACACCGTCGCCGCCCAAGGCGGGATCGCCGCCAGCCTCGGCAACATGGGGCCGGACCATTGGACCTGGCACATGTACGACACCGTCAAGGGATCGGACTGGCTCGGCGACCAGGACGCCATCGAATATCTGACCCGCGAAGCCCCGGCTGCGGTCATCGAGCTCGAGCATATGGGTCTGCCCTTCAGCCGCACTGCCGAAGGCAAGATCTACCAGCGCGCATTCGGCGGAATGACGCAAGACATGGGCCAGGGACCGCCGGCGCAGCGCACCTGCGCGGCTGCCGACCGCACCGGCCATGCCATGCTTCACACGCTCTACCAGCAGAGCCTGAAGTACGACGCCGACTTCTTCGTCGAGTACTTTGCGATCGACCTGATCATGCAGGACGGCGTCTGCCGCGGGGTCGTCTGCCTCAACCTCGATGACGGCTCGATCCATCGCTTCCGCTCGCAGGCCGTGGTTCTCGCGACGGGCGGCTACGGCAAAATCTACTACACCGCGACCTCGGCTCACACCTGCACCGGCGACGGTAACGCGATGGTGCTCCGCGCCGGACTACCGCTCCAGGACATGGAGTTCGTGCAGTTCCACCCGACCGGCATTTACGGCGCGGGCGTGCTCATCACCGAGGGCGCGCGCGGCGAAGGGGGCTACCTCACCAACGCCAAGGGCGAGCGCTTCATGGAGCGCTACGCACCCCACGCGAAGGACCTCGCCAGCCGCGACGTCGTGTCACGATCCGAGGCGATGGAGATCCGTGAGGGGCGCGGGGTCGGCGAGCACAAGGACCATATCTTCCTTCACCTCGACCATATCCCGGTCGAGATCCTGCACGAGCGCCTGCCGGGCATCACCGAGACCGCGAAGACGTTCGCGGGCGTCGACCTGACCCGCGAGCCAATTCCGGTCGCGCCGACGGTCCACTATACGATGGGCGGCATCCCGACGAATTATCACGGCGAGGTCGTGACGCTGAAGGACGGCAATCCGGACACCGTCGTCCCCGGCCTGTTCGCAGTCGGCGAAGCCGCTTGCGTCAGCGTCCATGGCGCCAACCGCCTCGGCTCGAACAGCCTGATCGATCTCGTGGTATTCGGCCGTGCCGCCGGCAAGCGCCTCGGCGAGGTCATCAAGCGCGACACTCTTCAGGAACAGCTCCCGAAGGACGCCGCCGATCTCGCGCTCGGCCGCCTCGACAAGTTTCGGCACGCCGAAGGCGGCAGCCCGACCGCTGAGGTCCGGCTCGAGATGCAGCGGACGATGCAATCCGACTGCGCGGTGTTCCGCACCGACCGCACGCTCAGCGAGGGCGTCGCCAAGATTGACAAGGTCTTCGCGCGCATGGCCGACGTCCACGTCACCGACCGCAGCCTGATCTGGAACAGCGACCTCGTTGAGACGCTGGAGCTCGACAACCTCCTCTCCCAGGCTGTCGTCACCATGCATTGCGCCGCCAACCGCAAGGAAAGCCGCGGCGCGCACATGCAGGAGGACTATCCCGAGCGCGACGACAAGAACTGGATGAAGCACACCGTCGCCTGGTTCGACGGCCGGGGCGCAGCCAAGGGAAAAGCCGGCGGCGGATCAGTGAAGATCGACTATCGCCCCGTGCACGAGTTCACGCTCACCGACGACATCGAATACATCAAGCCGAAGCCGCGGGTTTATTGATTCCGTTTGTGGCTCTTGCGGTCGCCCTGACGGAGCCACCGGCATCCATCGAGGGCAAGTAGGTCTATTTCCACACCTGGTCCGACACGGTCGATAAGCTCGACTACTTCTACGACTCCTCGAGCGTTCGCGTGATTGATGGGAAGATAACGGCTCTTGCCGATGCTCTGGGAAGGTCGCCGCCAACGCTTATTGTCTATCGGACTTCGATTGATTGCCGGAAGGGGATCTTTTCGGAGCTGGGGACCACCACCATTGATGCGTACGGCCGTTCGAGGGAAACGCCAAAGTCGGGGCTTTGGATCGACCACCCGATCCGCACCGACAGCTCCAGCGATAAGCTGCGGAAGCGCTTCTGTCCGAAGCCCTAAAAGTCCACCTTGTCGTAGTGGCTTGGAGGGACGATCACTTCCATCCGCTCGCCGAGCAGCGGCCGGAAGCCCGGCCGCGACTTCATGACGGCATACCAATCCTTGGTCTGCTTGTGCCCGCGCCAGTCGAGCGCGCCGAGATAGTCGATCACGCTGAAATGCGCCGCCGCGGTGAAGTCCGCGAGGCTTAGGCCCGGCCCCGCCAGCCAGCGGCGGTGGTCGAGCAGATAATCGACATAATCGAGATGCTCGGACGCGACCCGCATCGCCTCGCGTAGCACCCGGGTATCGGGACTCTCGCGGGTCACCAGCCGCTTCCTCATTCGCTCATTGAGCAGCGGCTCGACCACTTCGCGATAGAGCTTGATGTCGAACCATTCGACCATCCGCCGGATCTCGGCGCGGAGCGCAGCATTGCCGTGGATCATCGGCATGCGGTCCACGGTCTCATCGAAATATTCGACGATCGGCTGCGACCCGATCAGGGTCACGGCCTGGTCCGGCTCGACCATCACCGGCGTCTCGCCGGCCGGGTTCAGGTCGATGAACTCGTCGCGCTTCTCCCACGGATTCTCGCGCACCAGCTCATGGCCGACGCCCTTTTCCGCCAGGACCAGGCGGACCTTGCGTGAAAAGGGGCACAGCGGGAACTGGAAGAGCTGCCACATTGGTGGCCAGCTTTAGCGCGTGTGGAGTCTGCGTCTAGCGCTTCGGATAGTTCGGGTCGGGCATGTTCGCCGCCGCGCGCTCAAGCGACTTCTGGACCTGCTCGATGCCATGCATCATCTCCGGCAGCGCGTCGGAAAGCGCCTTCGCGCTCCGACGAATCATCGGTCGGGCCTGCGCGACTTGGGTCTTTACCTCGCGATCGAGTCCAGGCTCGATGTCGCGAATGCGACGGTTACGGTCGGCTGGAGTCGCCGGACGCCCTTCAAGCGCGGCTTCGATATTGCCGACCGGCAAGTCCATGATGGCTTGCGACATCGCCTGCATCGCGTCGGTTACCCGGTCGAGCGCGCGCGGATCGGTCAGCTGCGGCGGGACCTGCAGCTGGGATGGCGATGGCGCCGGCGCAGCAAAGACGGGCGCGGCAACCAACAAGACCGGAAGCAGAATCAAACTCTTAGCCATAGTCTCAAACTATCACTCTCGGCCTCGGAGACAAACTTAACTATCCGTTGTGGTCTTTTTCGCCGCGTAATAGTCGGTGACGGCGGCAGCGATCTTCTCTTCGAGCTCGGTGCGATGCGATTCGACGACTCCGTGGACGAGCGGAAGCATCTCGGCCGCCATTTCGGGCGAAACCTCGGTCCATTTCCTCATCACCGGGTCGCGGTAGAGGTCGACCATATGGTCCAGCTCCGTGGCCGTGAAAGCCCTTGCGTAGATGAGCGCGGTGGCCCGCCTGACGTCAGGTGAATCGACCAGCACCGCATGCAGAAAATCGGATTCGATCTTCACAAGTTTCTCAACCAGCGCGTCGTCGACCTTCTCGCCAGTCTTGTCCTCGATCGCATTCTTGAAGAGAGGCCCCATCTGCAGGAGCATGGCGTCGCAGGTCCGTCTCATCATCCGATCGTAGCCCATGGCTGTGAGCACACGATCCGCGGCCGCCAATGCAGCGGGATCCACTTTTTGGGTCTGAATTACCGGCGACGCGGCCGGCGCAGCGACCAGCGTTTGTGCACCGAACACCGCCATGGCCGCGAAAAGATACCAATGGCGCATATTACTCTCCCCCGGTCGATTCCCATTAGGTTACGACAGGTGAGCGAGGCGTCAATCAACGCATTGCGAGCCAAACCAGGGCGACTGCTCCGGCGACGATCCGGTACCAGGCGAAGGGCGCGAAGCCGTGCCGCGAGATGTAGTGGACGAACGCCTTCACGACGACGATCGCGACCAGGAAGCTGACGACGAAGCCGACCGCGACGGTGCCGAAGCCAACCCCGCTGGCGCCGGCCATCAGCTCGTCATGGTGCCGCGCCAGCTCCAACGTCGTCGAGCCGAGCATCGTCGGGATGGCGAGGAAGAAGCTAAACTCGGCCGCAGTGCGCCGTTCGACGCCGAGCGACAGCCCACCCATGATCGTCGCGCCCGAGCGGCTGACGCCCGGGATCATCGCCAGGCACTGAACGATTCCGACGCCGATGGCAGTCTTCACCGGCATTTCGGCGACGCCGATGATCGGCGTGTTCTTCACCATCCGCTCGATCACCAGGATTGCGATGCCGCCGAGGATGAAAGCCACCGCGACCACCTCCGGCTTACCGAGCAACGCCTCGATATGCTTGATCAGGATGAAGCCGAGGATCGCCGACGGCAGGAAGCCGATCAGCACGTTGCGGACGAACCGGAACGAGATCGGCTGGCGCTTGAACAATCCTTCGAGCACCGCCCAGAACGTTCGCCAGTAAAGCACAACGATCGCCAGGATCGCGCCCAGCTGGATGATGACGTTGAATGCGTCCCACTTGGCTGAATCGAAGCCGAGCAGCTCGGTCGCGAGGATCAAATGCCCGGTCGAGGAGACGGGCAGGAACTCGGTGACGCCCTCGACGATGCCGAGGATAATGGCGATGATCAGGATTGGCATGAGTGCGGTTGGTCCGGGCTCAGTTGGCGGGGGTCAAATGAATTCGCCGGCTGGTGAACCGGTTGCCCGAAAAGAGGCGCAGCCACTCGCCGGCGACCGCCGCCAGCGGGGTCGGCTCGATGCCGAACGCTTCCAGTCCCGGATGCTTGCCCGAGGGAACGCTGCCGCGCTGGAGCATCAACCATTGGTCGCGGGTTAGCGGCGCACCAGGCAGCCAGCCGAACTTCGACATCAGGGTCCCGGCGATGTTGGGCAGCTCCAGGATCTCGGGTCTTTGTCCCGTCAGATCGAGTATCGCCCGGTGCAATTGGAGCATACTCAACACCTGTGGACCGCCAATCTCGTAGGTCTTGCCGCCATGCTTGTCCGGATCGAGCGCCGCCAGCGCGATCGCCTTGCCAAGGTCCCGGACATAGACCGGCTGGAAATTGGACTTTGCCGCAATGACTGGAAGGACGGGCAGGTTGGCCATGCCCGCGAAGCGATTGGTGAGATCATCCTCCGGCCCGAACACCAGCGATGGGCGGATGACGGTCGCATTCTTGAACGCCTTGCGGACGGCGGCCTCGCCTTCGCCCTTGGTCCGGCCATAGTTCGATTCGGACGCCGGGTCGGCATTGATCGCGGAGACCTGCACCAGAGCCCCGGCGCCCGCCCTCTTCGCAGCTTCGGCGACATGGCGCGCGCCGTCCACATGGAGGCCCTGCATCTGCTTACCGAATACGCCAACGAGGTTGATGACCGCGCTTGCGCCCTGGACGGCGTGATGGACGCTGTCGGCATTGCGGAGGTCGGCTTTGACGAAGCCGAACGAGCCGACCTGGGCGAGCGGCTGGATGAAATAGCTGTTGCGCGGATCGCGCGACGCGACGCGGAACCTGACGCCCGATCGGGCCAGGAATTCGCACACATAGCGCCCGATAAATCCGTCGCCGCCGAAGACGGTGACGAGCTCTTCCTTGCGGTCGATCATGGGGTTGGCTGTAAACGCTCGCTTCCTAGATTGACAAGGCGGGGCGGCCGCCCGTAAGCGCCGCCGCCTGCCAAAAGCGACGAAGTGCCCAGGTGGCGGAATTGGTAGACGCACCAGCTTCAGGTGCTGGCGCTCGCAAGGGCGTGGAGGTTCGAGTCCTCTCCTGGGCACCATCCCCCGAATTTAGGGGTTGGACATGACGCATCTTAGAATCTGGAAGTTCCGACCGCCGGCCGACCGCGAGGACGAGTTCGCGCTCGCCTACGGCTCGGACGGTGTGTGGGCGGCGCTGTTCGGGAAAGCCGAGGGCTATCTCGGCACGACGCTCTACCGGCCGGGAGAGCCCGGCGGCTGGTGGATGACAATCGACCGCTGGAATTCGGCGGGCGACTTCGGAGCATTCCAGCGCAATCTCGGCGAGGACTATCGAGTGCTCGACGCCGAGCTCGAAGGAATCGCGGGCGAGGAAGAGTTTGCAGGTGCGTTCGAAGAGGAGTGAGCCAAGGTCACATCGCTGACACTTGAAGGCAATTATGAACCCGCCATCTCGGGTTCGAGCACTCCAATCAGGGGCAAGACAAGATGATCGACGTCCGCAAATTCGACAGCCTCGGCCATGCCGACCACGGCTGGCTCAACGCCCGCCACCATTTCTCTTTCGCCAGTTATTACGACGCGTCCCGCATGGGCTGGGGCCGGATCCGCGTCTGGAACGACGACCAGATCGGGGCGAAGAGCGGCTTTCCGCCGCATCCGCACCGCGACATGGAAATCGTGACCTACGTGCGCACCGGCGCGATCACTCACCAGGATTCGATGGGGAACAGGGGTCGCACCGGCGCCGGCGACGTCCAGGTGATGAGCGCAGGCACCGGTGTTCAGCATGCCGAGTACAACCTCGAGGATGAGGCGACGACTTTGTTCCAGATCTGGATCGAAACCGACAAGCCGAATGCTCAGCCGAGCTGGGGCGCCAGGCCCTTCCCCAAGGACTCGCGCGAAGGCGCGTTCCAACTTCTGGCCAGTGGCAATGCCAACGACGGCGCGCTCACCATCAACGCCGATGCCAAGGTACTCGGCGCGACGGTGAAGGCTGGTTCGAGCATCGCGATCGACGCTGACCCCGAGCGGCACCTCTACCTAGTGCCGAGCGGTCGGGTGCGCGTGAACGGGGTCGAAGCTGGCCCGCGCGATGGAATCGCCATCACCGGCGAGGCCAAGGTCGAGATCGCGGCCGAAGACGACAGCGAGCTGGTGCTCGTCGACGCTCGATAAGGCCCGAGTCCGTCCCCATTCATCTTACATGTGCTTGAAACGACCATGCTTCGCGGGCATGTGCTGCCCGCGCGCGGGGAGACGACGCGGTTCACGCACATGAGCGGAAGGTGATGAGGGCGGTTTCACGCATGGGTTTGGCAATGGCCGCGGCCGGGCTAGCGCTCGCGCCGGTGCCGGCGATCGCCCAGAGCGCGCCGGCGGCGACCGGCAACACGCCGGCGTCCGATGCGATCGGACCCCGCGAACTACAGGATTTCAATCTCAACGGAACTGTGACGAGGCCGGCGGACACTCCGCCGGCGACAACGCCGGCTCCGACCCGGACCCGCCCGCAGCCAACCACTACGACCGTGGAGCGCGCGGCCACTCCCGCGCCTGTACAGAAGGCGCCCGAACGCCGGGCCAATGACGGAACGACGCGGGGTGCCGCCGCGCCTCAGGCGCCTCCGCCGACAGCCAGCCAGAGCTCGGCGCTCGACCTGCCGACCACGGTCACCGCGACCCCGGCCAGCATCCCGCAGCCGGGCTTCACATCCGAGCCGGGAAGTACGCCGGCGAGCCTGGCTCCCGACCAGAAGCTCCTAGTCTGGCCGTGGTTGCTGCTCGCCTTGGTTCTGGGCTTCGGCGGAGCGCTGATCCTCTGGCGCCGCCGCTCGCGCGAAACGTTCGCGGGTGGTCCGGAGATCGACGCCTTTGTTGCACCCGACCCGGCGCCGTCCCCGCCGAAAGCATCCTCTTCGCCTCGCCCGGCAACGGCTCCAACGCCGCCGGCACCCGAGCCGACGTCCCCCAAGCCGGTTGGCCTTGTGTCCTCGCGGCTGCGCCCCTGGGTCGAGATCGGCTTCGCGCCGCTTGGCTGTGCCGTCGATGACGACCAGGTCGTGATCGAATTCGAAATCCAGCTGACCAACAGCGGCAGCGCACCGGCTCGCGACGTCCTGGTCGAAGCGAGCATGTTCAACGCCGGCGCCAGCCAGGACCATGACATCGGCGGCTTCTTCGCCAATCCCCGGGGACAAGGCGACCGGATCGAGGTCATCGCGCCGCTGCAACAGATCTCGATCCGCCATTCGCTCGTTGCGCCACGACAGCACATCCAGGTGTTCGAGGTCGCCGGCAAGCAGGTGTTCGTGCCGCTCGTCGCCTTCAACGTGCTCTACCGCGCGGGCGCGTCAGCCGGGCAGACGTCGGGGGCATTCATGGTCGGGCGCGAGACCAGGACCGAGAAGCTCGGCCCGCTACGCATCGACCTTGGGTCGCGCGTGTTCAGCGACCTTGGAACGCGGCCGCTCGAAATCGGAATCCGAACCTAAAGGACGGCGCTGTTGTAGCTGTGCCAGGCGATCACCGCTGCGGCGCCGCGATAGGGTCGCCACGGCTCGGCAAGCTCGCGCAGTTCCTTCTCACTGGGCCGGTTTTCCATCCCCAGCAGCCGCCCAAGCTCTATCATCACGGCGAGGTCACCGGCTGGGAAGACGTCGGATCGCCCTTCCGCGAACAGCAGGTAAATCTCGGCCGACCAACGACCGATGCCCTTGATCTTGATGAGGTGGGCGATCGCCTCTTCATCATCCGCCGGCAGCGACGCGAGATCCAGCTCGCCCGAGAGCACCAGCTCGGCCAGGCTCCGGATGTAGCCCGATTTCTGCCGTGAAATGCCGGCGGCGCGCAATTCCTCGTCGGTCGCCGCCCGCAGTTTCCTGAGGTCCGGTGGAGAGCCGAAGGCGGCTTCGAGCTTTGCCCACATTGACCGCGCCGCGGCGACGCTGACCTGCTGTCCGACGATCGTGCGAAGCAAGGTTTGGGCGCCAGGATCGCTGCTTCGCGGTTCAGGGACCCCGAACTTCTCGATGACCCCTGCGAATGCCGGCTCGCGCTCGGCGAGGGCTTTCACCGCCGAACCGATGCTCTTCTTAGTCCGGACCATCAGGCAATGCTCGCTGCGTAGAGGGCGACCGCCGCCGCGTTGGAAACATTTAGGCTCTCGATCGCGTCGCTGATCGGAAGCTTGGCCAGCGCATCGCAATGTTCGCGCGTATTTTGCCTCAGGCCCGCGCCTTCCGCACCAAGGACCAAAGCCACCTTTTTCGGCCCAAGCGCGTCTTTCAGATCGGTTTCTGCATTCCCCGCGAGCCCAATCCGCCAGAATCCCGCCTCTCCCATCTCTTCTAGCGCCCGTGCAAGATTCACGACGCGGACCCAGGGCACCCGCTCAAGCGCGCCTGATGCCGCCTTGGCGATCACCCCGCTCTCCGGCGGCGAATGCCGGTCCTGCGTCACGATCCCGATCGCTCCGAACGCCGCCGCAGACCGCAGGATCGCGCCGACATTGTGGGGATCGGTAACCTGGTCGAGAACTAGCAAGACGGAGCGCTCCGGCGCGTGCGTCACGATATCGCCCAGCCACGCTTCTTCGAGGGGCGCGACTTCGATCACCACGCCTTGGTGCGGCGCATCATGCGGTACCAGCCGCCCGAGATCGGCGACATCTGCGAGCGTGACCGCGACTTCCTTCGGGAATTGCATGAACTCAGCCGCGTCGCGTGTCGCCCAGGCACGCAGCACCTTGCGCTCGGGATTGTCGAGAGCGGCGGCGACGGCGTGATTGCCCCACAGGCGCGGCCGGTTGGGTGTCCCGTGGCTCTGATGCGATTTTTTTCGGCGTGACATGGCGTAGCCGCTTAGCCGCAGCGGCTGCGCAGTCCAACTATAGTGCGGTCGCCCCAGATGCGAGCCGATGTCGGTAGCGCCAAACCGCAGCTGCAAGAATTAGCAGGATGGCATAGCTCCAGAATCGCAGCGCGGCGGCGTAGGCGAGGGGTAGCAAGTCGGACTGGATGCCCTTGAGAAGGCGTTTTCGATCATCTGGTTACTGCTCTTTCCCCGGCGCTGGACACCGAAGTGGCTGTCGGACTGATGTGAAGCCGGCCGGAGGTTAGCTCTTCAAAAGCCGTGAGAGGCTCTCAAGCCCGGCGAGATACATGCCCGCCGAAAACGCCGCTCCGATCGCGATCGCCGCGATCCAGAAGAGCCTCTGGCCGACACTCATCTCATTACGTGGGCTGCTCCTTGTTGCGAACGGCAAAGGCAGAGAAGGAGCGAAAGTGACGGCCCGTTGCTCGGTCCGGAAACCGGCCCCCTCGTCCTTCCCTGCACGGTCAGCGCGCCGAATCTGAGTTCTGACCGCGGCCTCTGGGTGGCCGGATTCGAGGTCGTCAGGAATGTACGATGATTGATGTATCAACCGTTGATATGGCTCTCCGTACTGGGCGACGAGACGCGCCGCCTGGCTGCGCCGTTCGACGCCCAAAGTATGAAGCGCGGCGCGAATGCGCTGGTCGACCGTATGCGGCGAAATATCGAGCGCCGCCGCGATCTCCTTCGATGAATGATGCTCGTTCACGAGACGAAGGCAGTCGAGTTGCCCTTGGCTGAGCCGTGCTACGCGCGCAGCCATCTCGTTTTCCGCCGAGCCTAGGGGCTCAGGTGCGATCTCGGCCACGCGGGGCCACTCCTCCAAAGCAAATCCCACCCCTTACGCTGGACTCAACAAACAACGACGAGTCCAGCAACTAAACTATTCCATGCCGGACCGACTGGCCAGTTCCCTATGGCGACACGGCGGAAGGCGTCCCTAATCCATGTTAGGCAAAACGGAATATGGTGGAGAGGGCTGGATGTTGGCGTTTCACTGATGATCTTTGGCATCTTCGTCAGTGTTGCGGTCGCTGTCCTGGAACCGATCAAGCGCAGCGCGATGCCGTACACCTGGCGGCGGGCAATGCGGCGGAGCGCGTGACGCACGTTATTGCCGGACTGCAGACGGTCCGTAGAGCACCGGAATGCCGGACGGGGAAAGCGTTACCCATCTAAGGATATGGCGCTCAAATGCCTGAGGCTCGCCCGGAGCGTGAGCGACCCTGCTGCGGCCGAGGTCCTGCGAGACATGGCAGCGGAATATGAGGCGCTGGCCGAAAGGCCCTGCAGATGCCGCCACCTCCACGGGCGGAATGACTAACCAAAGGCAAGGGTGCCGCGCCGTTTGAGGTTGTGATACGACCCTGAGCGTCTGGGCGAGGGGGCAAGCCATGGCGACGATTGCCGGGAAATATGCGGGACTGGAACCACGGACCGACGCGCTGTCGGGGACTCCGCGGGCGCATGCGATCGACCGCTGGATCTTTGTGTTCATGGCGGTTTGGTACATTGCGATCGTGCTCACCGGGTTCATCCCGGATTCAATCATGAAGGTTGGGATGGTGCAGGCCGGGCAGCGGCCGCCGTTCCCGATCGTGCTGCACATGCATGCGGTGCTGATGGGCTCGTTCCTGCTCATCCTACTGGCGCAGACCTGGCTGATGGCGACGGGACGCAGGGCGATGCACATGCAGCTCGGCTTGTTGGGGATGACGGTCGGCGGCCTACTGATCGTCGTCGGGTTCATCCTGGCGCCGACCATGTATCACGAGACGTGGAATGCGCTGAAGGTCGCGCCGCCGGCGCAGCGGGCGCCGTTGCAGGACCTGCTGTCGCTGAAGGAAAATATCCTGCTGCTGCAGGGGCGGATCGGGATCGTGTTCCCGTTGCTGCTGCTGATCGGGTTGAGCGCGCGCGGCAAGAATGACGGATTGCACAAGAGGATGATGATCCTGGCACCCGGAATTGCGATCGAGGCAGGGATTGCGCGGATCGGCTGGCTGCCCACGACAATGCCGGCGAGCCCAATTGCAATGGACGGATATCTGTTGCTGGCGGCGTCGCCGATGCTGGTGTGGGACATCGTCCGCAACCGGCGGGTGCACGAGGCCTATTGGATTGCGGCGACGATCATCGTGCCGCTGTCGATCGCGATCGAGATGCTATGGGATACGCCGTGGTGGCACTCGGCGGCGAAGACCATCATGGGGGTCTGATTGCCTTGCCAACACAGGAACGGGTCAGAAGCTGACGTTATCGTGGTGAGATGACACACTCGAAAGCTCAGAGAACGGCTATTTTGTGATGGTGGAGAGGGCTGGATTCGAACCAGCGTACGCTTGCGCGGGCAGATTTACAGTCTGCTGCCTTTAACCACTCGGCCACCTCTCCACGAGGTGAAGGCGCGCCATGTGGCGGGCCGGTCTTTATGTGTCAACGCGGGAGAACGCGCTCCACAAACGAAGGTGCCAGGCGCCCCTTCGCTGCGCTTCGGTCGCTTCAATTTCGAAGCTGCCCCCGGCAGCTCCCAAATTGGAGCGGGTGAAGGGAATCGAACCCTCGTCGTAAGCTTGGAAGGCTTCTGCTCTACCATTGAGCTACACCCGCCCGCTCGGAAGCGGTGGTGCCAAATGGCGGCTTAGCTTGCCATCGTCAACTGACGCGGCCGCTTGACCGACCGCGATTCTGTGGCTTAGCAGGGCCGCGATGATGCACCTGACCGCCATCGCTGCAACCTCGACCGTCCGCTTCTGGTGGCGCGGCGCGACGCTTGCGGCGCGATGGCGCGACTGATCGAATAGCCAATCGATCATCGACTGCCCGCCCGCCAACCGGCGGGCTTTTTTTGTTTCAGGTGACGTCCAATGACCCAGCTTCTGACCTTTCCGACCGACAATCCCGTTGAGCATTCCGCCGGCCCTCTTCCGGCCGACATTCCGGTTGCCAACCCCCTGCCCAAGCTCCTGACCGGCGAAGATCTGCCGATCGACGACGCCCAGCATTTGTTCGAGCGGCTGGTACTCGGCCGGCTCGAGCCCGCCGAGATCGCCGGCATGCTGATTGCCCTGCGAATGAAGGGCGAGACCGCGGACGAGATGATCGGCGCGGCGCATGCTTTGTCCGCCGCCGCGGAGCCGTTCGATCGACCCGATTATCTGTTCGCCGATTGCTGTGGGACCGGCGGCGACGGCTCCGGCCTGATCAATGTCTCGACCGCCACCGCTTTCGTTGCCGCAGCCGCGGACCTGCCGATCGCCAAGCACGGTAACCGTAGCGTCAGTTCGAAGTGCGGCTCGGCGGACGTGCTCGAAGCGCTCGGCGCGAAGATCGACGTCCCGGGCGCAAGGGCGCGGCAATTGCTCGACGAGACCGGCTTCTGTTTTCTGTTCGCGCCGGCCTACCATCCGGGGATGAAACACGCGGCGCTGGTTCGACGGCAACTGTCGGTGCGGACCGTGATGAACCTGCTCGGGCCGTGCATCAATCCGGCTCGGCCACCGGTGCAGCTGCTCGGCGTGGCCGATCCCAAAATGCTGCGACGGATTGCCGAGACGCTCGATGCGTTGGGTGTAGAGGAGGCGCTCGTCGCGCACGGATCGGGCCTCGACGAAGTCGCCCTGCACGGAGAGACTCGCGCGATCCGCCTGTCCAGCGGCGAAATCACCGAGCTAGAGATCGCGCCAGAAGATGCGGGCCTCGACCGGGCGCCGCTAGACGTCGTCACCGGCGGCGATCCCGCCGAGAATGCAGCCCGGCTGAGGGAGCTGCTCGCCGGTCGAGGCGGCCGGGCCGAGAAAGACATCGTGATCCTGAACACTGCTGCGCTCCTTCACACCGCCGGCAAGGCCGCAACCTTGAAGGAAGCCGCTGATTATGCGCGTGAGGTCCTGCTGTCGGGCCTGGCAGGAAGGGTGCTCGACCGCTTCATCGAGGCAAGCCGTGGCTGAACCTGTCGGAGTGCTTGGCCGGATCGCCGCAGCGAAGCGCGAAGAGCTCGTGCGGCGCTTCGATGGCATTTCGGTTGAGGCGCTGCGTGCGAAAGCAACGCCGACGCAGCGCAGTCTCTCTGCAACGCTCGGCCAACCGGGCGCCCGCTTCATTCTCGAAATCAAGAAGGCGTCTCCGTCTGGCGGCACAATTCGGCCGGGCGCAGACCCGCCAAGGCTGGCGCGAGGCTATGCCGGGGTCGCCGATGCGCTCAGCGTGCTTTGCGACCGCCAGTTCTTCGGCGGGTCACTCTCCGACCTCACCGCCGCGCACGCCGAGTTCGACGGACCCATCCTCGCGAAGGACTTCTTCATCGACCTGCGCCAGGTCGCCGAGGCTCGCATCGCGGGCGCCGACGCGATCCTGGTCATGCTGTCACTCCTCAATAACGCCGCTGCACAGGCGATGATCGACGAGGCGCGGCGGTTGGGCATGGATGCGCTGGTGGAAGTTCACGACGAGGCCGAGATGCGTCGCGCACTCGCTCTTGGGGCGCCGCTGATCGGCATCAACAATCGCGACCTCCGCGACCTGTCCATCGACCTGACAACGACCGAGCGGCTCGCGTCGATGGCGCCCGATTGCGTGCTCGTGTCGGAATCCGGGATTGCGGAGCGCTCCGACGTCGCGCGCCTGGCACCTTTCGTCGATGGCTTCTTGATCGGTTCCTCGCTGATGCGCTCTGCCGAGCCGGCGCAAGCGGCCCGGGAGCTGATCTTCGGACGCGTCAAAGTTTGCGGATTGAATGGCGGCGAGTCCCTTCACGCCGCCCGGCCAGCGGCATTCGCCGGCTTCGTTTTCGCTCCCGGCAGCCCCCGCTGTGTGACCGCGGACGAAGCCGGACCGCTGGCCGAAACCGTTCGCCAATCGGGAAGCCGGCCGGTCGGGGTGTTCCGCGATGTCGCGCTCAATGCAGTGGCGGAGACGATCGCGGCGGTCGGCCTGCGCGCGGTTCAGCTTCATGGCGATTATGGCATCGACGATGTCCGTGCCCTTCGGAGCCAATTACCCACCGATTGCGAGCTGTGGACCGCGCTCAGCGTCGGGCGTGACTCGCTCGTCGGCCGCGGTGGCGACCGATTGCTGTTCGACAATGGCGACGGTGGCACCGGCCGCAGCTTCGACTGGTCGCTGATCGAGAATCATCCGGATTTGCCTCGCGCCATCGTCGCCGGCGGCATCGGTCCCGAAAACGCGCACGCCGCGCAGAACCTTGGCGCCTATGCCATCGACCTCTGTTCATCGGTCGAGGTCAGGCCCGGGCTTAAATCGATCGATAGGATTGAAACGCTGTTCCAGACGCTTCGTCCTACTGCCCGCGAGCGGGTGCTTGAATGCACCTGACCGGCCGCTTTGGCCGCTTCGGCGGCTGCTACGTTCCCGAGATCCTCGTGCCCGCGCTCGAGCAGCTCGAAGCCGCGTTTCTCGATGCGCAGGACGATACAGCCTTCGCAACTGAGCTTAACGACCTGCTTGCAAATTACGCGGGCCGTCCGACGCCGCTGACCAAGTGCCGCAACCTGACCGGCAATATCTATCTGAAACGCGAAGACCTGCTCCACGGCGGCGCGCACAAGACCAACCAGGTGCTCGGCCAAGGGTTGCTCGCGAAGCGCATGGGGAAGGCCCGGCTGATCGCCGAGACCGGCGCCGGTCAGCACGGCGTCGCCACCGCCATCGTCGGGGCGCTGCTCGGCTTCGAGACCGTCATCTACATGGGCGCCGAGGACGTCGAGCGGCAGAAGCTCAATGTCTTCCGGATGGAACTGATGGGCGCGCGGGTCGTGCCGGTGACGAGCGGTGGGCAGACGCTCAAAGATGCGATCAACGAGGCGCTACGCGATTGGGCGGCGAGCTTCGAGACGACGCACTATCTGCTCGGCACCGCCGCCGGCCCCCACCCCTTCCCGATCATGGTCCGGGAATTCCAGCGGATCATCGGTCGCGAGGCTCGGGCGCAGACCCAGGAGCAGCTCGGCAAGCTACCGGACGCGGTCGTCGCCTGCGTCGGCGGGGGATCGAATGCGATCGGCCTGTTCGCGGATTTCATCGACGATCCGGTCCGGCTGATCGGTGTAGAGGCCGCCGGCAAGGGCCTCGACGGCGAAGAGCATGGCGCGACGCTGCTGCGTGGAACGCCGGGCATCCTGCACGGCGCCGAAACCTACATCCTGCAGGACAGCGACGGGCAGATCGCCGACACCTGGTCGGTGTCCGCGGGACTCGATTACCCGGCGGTCGGACCCGAGCACTCGCATCTGAGGGACAGCGGCCGCGCGACTTACGTCGGCGCGACCGACGCGGAAGCGCTCGCCGCGTTCAAACTGCTCGCCGAGAAGGAAGGCATTATCTGCGCCTTCGAATCCGCCCACGCGCTCGCGCATGCGTTGGAGCTCGCCGAGGTCGAGCCGGACAGCGCGATTCTCGTTGGACTCTCTGGCCGCGGCGACAAGGATGTCGCGCAGGCGCAGGTGCTGCTCGCATGAGCCGCTACGCCGCCACGTTCGAGCGCCTGAACGGCGACGGCGCGTTCGGTGCCTTCCTGATGCTTGGCGATCCGGATCTCGAAATCAGCGCCCGCCTGCTCGATGAAGTCATCGCCGCCGGCGCGGACATGATCGAAGTGGGGATTCCCTTCTCCGATCCGGTCGCCGACGGGCCGGTGATTCAGGCCGCTGCTCAGCGCGCTTTGGCCGCCGGAGTCCGAGTCGGCGACTGTCTGGACCTGATTCGGGCGTTGCGCAGGCGCAACAATGACGTGCCGATCGGAATCTTGACCTACGCGAATATCGTCGCCGCGCGTCCCGACTTCATTCGTGATTCGGCTGAGGCGGGAGCCGACAGCCTGTTGATCGCGGACGTCCCCGCGCTCGAAGCCGAGCCGTTCACCCGCGAGATGGAGCAGGCAGGGATCGAGCCGGTGCTGATCGCCGCGCCCAACACGCCGGAGGCGACTATCCAGCGCATCGCAAGCCTTTCGAAAGCCTACACTTATTGCGTCAGCCGTGCCGGCATTACCGGAACCCACGCCGCGGGCAAGTTCGACAAAGGCCTCATTGATCGGCTCGAAGCAGCCGGCGCTCCTCCGCCCGTCTTCGGGTTCGGAATCTCCAAGCCGGACCACGTCAAAGCGGCGCTCGCCACCGGTGCCAAAGGCGTCATCTCCGGATCGGCGATCGTCGACCGTGTGTCCCGCGGTAGGTCGGCCAAAGAGCTGGTGGGCTTGCTAAAAAGCGCGACTTTCAACGACAAAGTGAGGAACGACTCGCGGGCGCAACGATTGAATCGCCCTTACTAGGAGAGTGCGTGATGGCTGCGCGTCCCATTTGGCGAGGCCAGATTAGGCTCGCTTTGGTCTCGATTCCGGTCGAGATTTTCCCGGCGACCAAGAGCGGCGCCCAGATCCAGTTTCACCAAGTGCACGAGCCTTCGGGCAAGCGCATCAAATATGAGAAGGTCGTGCCCGGAATCGGTCCGGTCGACCGCGACGAGATCGTCAAAGGCTATGAAGTGTCGAAGGGTCATTACGTCCTGCTCGACCCAGAAGAGATCGAGAGCGTGAAGCTCGAAAGCCGCAAGACGCTCGACCTCGTTCAGTTCGTCGACAACGACGGCATCGACTCGATGTATTTCGAGAAGCCCTATTACGTGGTTCCGGCGGACGACCTCGCCGAAGAAGCCTATGTGGTGCTTCGCGACGCACTGAAGGATGCGAAAAAGATCGGCGTTGGCCAGCTGGCGATGCGCGGGCAGGAATATGTGGTCTCGCTGAAGCCGATGGGCCGCGGGATGCTGCTCGAGACGCTTCGCTATGCCGACGAGGTCAACAAGGCATCGGGCTTCTTCCGCGACATTGGGGAGCACAAGCCCGATGCGGATCTGCTCGACATGGCCTCGATGCTAATTGAGCGCAAAGCCGGTGAGTTCAACCCGAACGAGTTCCACAACCGCTACGTCGACGCGCTACACAAGCTGATCGAGAAGAAGCAGAAGGCGAAGGGCGAGAAGATCATCGAGCAGCCCGAAGAGGCGCCCGCAAAGGGATCGAACGTCATCGACCTGATGGCGGCGCTCAAGAAGAGCCTCGGCGACGAGAAGAAAGGCGGCGCGGCCAAGAAACCGGCGAAGGCAACCGCGAAGAAGGAACCGGCGAAGGCGCGCGAACGTAAAAGGGCCTAGCCATGGCCAAGCGCGTTCCGCTCGATATCGAGACCTACAACCGGAAGCGCGATTTTACGAAAACCAAGGAGCCCAAGGGCCGCAAGCTCAAGGGCAAAGGCGACAGCTTCGTCGTCCAGAAGCATGCGGCGTCGCGGCTGCATTGGGATTTCCGCCTAGAGCTCGACGGAGTCCTGAAAAGTTGGGCCGTGCCCAAGGGACCAAGCCTCGACCCAGGCGAGAACCGCCTCGCCATGCGCACCGAAGACCATCCGCTAGACTATGGCGGGTTCGAGGGCACGATCCCCAAGGGCGAATATGGCGGCGGCACGGTGATGCTGTGGGATCAGGGGCGCTGGATCCCCGACCCGCGCAAGGACCCGAGCAAGACTATCGAGGAAGGTCACCTGCATTTCACGCTCGAGGGCGAGCGGATGAAGGGGCAGTGGGTGATGTTCCGCCTGAAGCCCAAGCCCGGCGACAAGGCCGAACCATGGATGCTGAAGAAGGTCACCGACGATTTCGCCGATGCAGGTGACGGCGACGCCCTGGTCGACAATTGCGTCACCAGCGTCACCACCGGCCGCACCATGGCCGAAATCGCATCGGGCGAAGACGTGTGGAAGTCCAACCGCGGCGGCCAGAAGGGCGGGCGAGCGAAGCAGAAAGCATCGAAAGCACCACCGCCGTTCATGAACCCGCAGCTGGCGACTTTGGTGGACGACGTGCCGACCGGCACCGGTTGGATCCACGAGATCAAATATGATGGCTATCGGTTACTGATCAGCGTCGGTGATGGCGTGGCGACGACCTACACACGCAACGGCCTCGACTGGAGCGACAAGTTCAAATCGTTGGTGAAGGCTGCAGCGCGGCTGCCGTCTGGATGCCTGATCGACGGGGAGGCGGTCGCGCTCGACGACGAGGGACGGCCGAGCTTCCACTTGCTCCAGTCCACGTTGAAGGGTGAAAGTGCCCCGCTCGCCTTCTACGCCTTCGACCTGCTAGTCGATCGCGGCGAGGACATCCGCAAGCTTCCCAACATCGAGCGCAAGGAGCGCCTCGCGGCGTTGCTCGAAGGCGTGTCCCCAGCGATCCTCTACGGTGATCACATCATTGGTCGCGGCGTGGAGATGTTCGACGCCGTCTGCAAGACCGGCGGCGAAGGCATCATCAGCAAGAAAGCCAGCGCGACCTACCAGGGCACCCGCACCCGCAACTGGCTGAAGGTCAAATGCATCCAGCGGCAGGAATTCGTAATCATCGGCTGGTCAGAAAGCGACAAACGCCGCGGATTCCGTTCGCTGCTGCTTGCAGCGAAGGATGGGCGCAATCTGACCTATGCTGGGAAGGTTGGGACGGGCTTCAACGCCAAACTGATCGAAGACCTCATGGAGCGGATGCAACCGCTCGCGACGGGACAAGCGACGGTAGAGGTGCCGCGTGCGGACCGGAAAGGGGCGCACTGGATCGAGCCGAAGCTGGTTGCGGAGGTGAATTTCGCCCAATTCACGGACGACGGCATCCTGCGGCACCCGAGCTTCGTTGGGCTTCGGCAGGACAAGCCGGCGGAGGATGTGGTGCGCGAAGTGCCCAAGCCGGCGCGGAAATCGACGAAAGCGGCGACAGCGGCGGACTTCGGCATCGAAATCAGCAGTCCGGACCGCGTCATTTATCCCGAACTTGGCCTAACGAAGGGTCAACTCGCGGATTATTACGCGACGATCGCGCCGCTGATCATGATCGATGCGGCCGACCGGCCGATGACTCTCGTTCGCTATCCCAGCGGCCGCACCGGTGAGAGCTTCTTCCAGAAGCACGACAAGGGCACGTTCGGACCCCACGTGAAGCACATCCCCATTAAGGAGAAGGATGGCCACAAGGAGGATTATCTCTACGTCGATGACATCCAGGGCCTGCTCGCCTGCGTGCAGATGGGGACGATTGAGTTCCACGGCTGGGGCAGCAAGATCGACAGGGTTGAATATCCCGATCGGCTGGTATTCGACCTCGACCCCGACGTCGGCCTCGACTTCGGTAACGTCAAAGAGGCGGCGGTGCTCCTCTGTGAACTGCTCAAGGGATTGGGACTGGAGAGCTGGCCGCTGCTATCCGGCGGCAAGGGACTGCACGTCGTCGTGCCGCTTGATGCCTCCGAAGACTGGCCAAGGGTGAAGAGCTTTGCCGAGCGGTTCAGCCGCGCCATCTCCGAAGCCGAGCCGAAGATGTTCACCGCCAACATCCGCAAGGAGCAGCGAAAGGGACGGATCTTCCTCGACTGGCTGCGCAACCAGCGCGGGGCGACGGCTGTCCTGCCCTATTCGGCGCGCGGCCGCGAAGGTGCGCCGGTGTCCGCGCCGGTCACTTGGGAAGAGCTCGATAAATATGGCAGCGGGCACCACTTCAGCATCCAGGACGCGGACGAGCTATTGAAGCGCTCAAACTCAAAGGCGCTTGCGGCTTGGGGCAAGGCGAAGCAAGCCTTGCCGGATGCATAAGACCAGCGCCGCCGCACTCCTCCCCTTCCTGTTCCTGCTCACTGCCGCCGCTCCGCCGGAGCTGGCGCGACTGAAGTCGGAAGCATCGCGAGTGACGATCACGCGCGACGATTGGGGCATCGCCCACGTTCACGGCCCGACTGACGCCGATGCTGTGTTCGGGATGATCTACGCGCAGGCCGAGGACGACTTCCCGCGCATCGAGGCGAACTATTTGACTGCGCTCGGTCGCACCGCTGAGGCCGATGGCGGGAAGCGTATCTGGCAGGATCTGCGGGCGCGGCTTTACGTCAGCGAAGCGGAGCTGAAATCCGATTACGCTCGCAGCCCGGTGCAGATGCAAAAGCTGATGAACGCCTGGGCCGACGGGCTAAATTACTTCCTGGCGACGCACCCCGAGGTGAAACCACGCGTCCTGAAGCATTTCGAGCCGTGGATGGCGCTGAGCTTCACCGAAGGCAGCATCGGCGGCGACATCGAGCGCATCGATCTCGACCAGCTGAAGGCCTTATATTTAAACAAACCAATCGCGGCCGCACTCACGCCGTGGGTCGAGCGACAGGGATCGAACGGCATCGCCATCGCGCCCGGGCTGACGGCAAACGGCGCGGCGCTGTTGCTGATCAACCCGCACACCAGTTGGTACTTCCGGTCTGAGCTGCAGATGTCGAGCGACGAGGGCCTCGATGTCTATGGCGCGGCGACCTGGGGCCAGTTCTTCATCTATCAGGGCTTCAACCCGCATGCCGGCTGGATGCACACGTCGAGCAGCGTCGATAGCGTCGACGAGTTCGCGGAGACGATCGAACGTCACGGCAAAATCCAATGCTACCGCTACGGCGCGGATTGCCGTGCGCTGATGGCCCGTCCGATCACCATCCGCTACCGGCTCGCCAACGGGAAACTCGGATCGCGCAGCTTTACGACCTACCGCACGCATCACGGCCCGATCGTCCGTGCAGACAATGGCCGCTGGATCGCCTTTTCGATGATGGACCGGCCGGTCGAAGCGCTCCAGCAGAGCTTCCTCAGGACCAAGTCCAGCGACTACGCGTCCTTCATCCGGGTCGCCGAGCTCAAGGCTAACAGCTCGAACGACACGATCTTCGCCGACGACAAGGGCGAGGTCGCTTACCTCCACCCGCAATTCGTGCCGCGCCGCGACGATCGCTTCGATTACACGAAGCCGGTCGATGGCAGCGATCCCGCGACCGACTGGGGCTCGCTCCATCGCCTGACGGAATTACCCAACGTTTACAGTCCGCCCAACGGCTGGGTGCAGAACACAAATACTTGGCCGTACAAGGCGGCGGGCGCGTTCAGCCCCGACCCTAAAAACTTCCCCAAGTATATGGATACGGACGGCGAGAATTATCGCGGGCTACATGCGCAAAAGCTGCTGACGAGCAGCCGCGGCTGGACGCTCGACAAGCTGCAGGTCGCTGCGTTCGACAGCTACCAGCCCGGCTTTGCGGTGCTGATCCCGTCCCTGCTCCAGGCCTATGACGCGCTGCCCCAGTCGAATCCGCAACGCGCCCAGCTCGCCGAGCCGATCGCCCTGCTTCGATCCTGGGATTACCGCTGGAGCGCGGATTCCGTCGCTGAGGCGCTGGCGGTGAGGTGGGGACTTGCGCTCAAGGAGGCGCTACATGCGCCCGCAAGCGAGCCGGGCAACAAGGTGATGATGCGCCTCACGGCCGACACGCCACCGGAGCTCAAGCTGCGCGTGCTGCAGGAGACGATCACCCAATTGCAGCGTGACTTTGGGCGCTGGCAGGTGCCGTGGGGCGAAATCAATCGGTTCCAGCGCATCTCGAACGACGTCAACAATCCGACCTTCAGCGATGCGGCGCTGAGTGTCCCGGTGCCGTTTGCCGAAGGCAATTTCGGCTCGCTCGCCTCGATAAGGTCAAAGCCGAAGGCGGGCACCAAGCGCTGGTACGGCGACTACGGGAATAGCTTCGTCGCTGTGGTTGAGTTCGGAAAACGCGTTCGCGCTCGCGCCGTGACAGCGGGCGGCGAAAGCGGCCACCCGGATTCACCGCATTTCGCCGATCAGGCGCAGCGTTACGCTTCAGGCAATCTGCGCGATGTTTATTTCTATCCCGACCAGCTCAACGGCCACACGGAGCGGACCTATCACCCGGGCGAGAGTGGCAGCGGCGGCGCCTTGCCCGAGCGAGGCTAAGCTCAGCGGAACTTCACGCCCAGTTCGACGCCGATGATCCGCGGTTCGTTGACCATCGCCGTTAGGTTATTGAAGTCGATTCCGGACACCGCGCTCTTGTCGTTGGTGATGTTGCGTCCGAACGCGGCGATGTCGAACTTGTCCCATTTGTAGCCGACACGAAGGCCACCCTCGAGCAATTGGTCGTCGCTGAACTCGACCGACTTGTAGAGGAAGAACTGGATCTTCGAGCGGTGATACCAGTCGGTATAGATGTAGAGGTCGCCAGGACCAATCGGGACTTCGTAACCGGCGGTGAAGTTCACCGTCCACTTGGGCGCCTGCGGCAACTGGTTGCCGTCGATCGAGTAAATCCCGGGGCTGCCCGGCCGCTGCGGGTTGAGCACGGTGCATGGCGCTCCACAGCCAGCAACGAACAGGTTCGGGTCGTCGATCTTCGCCTTGTTGTAGCTGACGCCCGCCGTCACCGTCAGGCCGGATACCGGCCGCGCCTCGAACTCGGCTTCGACGCCGCGGCCCTTCACCTTGGCTGCGTTGAGCAGCGAAGTGAAATTGTTTGCGCCGCCGACAGCCGTCAGCTGCAGGTCCTTGGTGTTGAATAGATAGACGCCGAGATTGAAGCGCAGCTTGCGGTCGAGGAGCAGGGCCTTGATGCCCGTTTCATAACTCATCGTTTTCTCAGCATCGGCCGTCGACAGCTCACGCCCGAACAGCAGGCGCCCCTGGATCGACGGCGCCCGATAGCCACGCGCCACCCGCGCATACACGTTCACGTCCGGATTGATCGGCTGGAGCGCGCTGACGTCCCATGTGAGAACGCTGGCCTTCACATGCTCATGCAGCTCAGGGACCGGGCCGCCGAAGCCAAGGAAGCCCGGGCGGATGTCGAACGGACGTGAGGCGGTCATGCGCCTGGTGTCATGGTTCCAGCGCGCGCCGGCCTGAAGCGTCAGCCCTTGCGCAAACTTGTAGTTGACCGACCCGAAGATGCCGAGGCCGTGCGTGATCTGGCGCTGGGTCGCGGTGGCGTCGGGAGAGGTGTCCTGCGGATTGGCATAATCGAGGCTGTCGATGTTCAGCTTCTCGTTGAGGTAGAACACGCCGCCCTGGTAACCGAGCCCCTCACCCTTGTTGTTCGACGCCACCCGGAATTCCTGGGTGAACTGGTCGAGGCCCGGGATATTGTCCTGGGTCTGAGAAGCGAACGGGATGAAGCCGGGGAAGCTGTTGTTCGAGAATCCGGGGCCGCAGAACGAGCAGCCGAAGCCGCCGTCGACGTCGCCGCGACTCCTGACCGAGCCATGCCAGTAACTGGTGATCGAATAGAAAGTGGCTGGGCCAAAATCATAGTCTAGCGAGCCAGCGAGGTTCTGGGTCTTCAGGCGCTGGAAGTTGATACCGTCGGTCGCGACCTCGCTCCGCTTGAATTTGCCACCGTCGAGCCCGATGAGATGATTCGTCCCCTGCTCGATGGCATTGGCGCGGAAGATGCGGGCATTGCCGTCGAGGTCGCGCAGCTGACCGGTGATGCGGAACGTCACGGCCTCACTCGGCTTGAACTGCAGCTGCCCGCGCAGCGCGATGTCGTTATAGCCTTCGAGGTCGTGCTTGCCCGGATCGGTGACATTGTCGATCCAGTCGTTGCGGTGCTGCCACATGCCCGAGAGGCGGAAGGCGAGCCCATCTTCGATCTCCGCGCCAACGCCGCCTTCGGCATTGATCGTCGAATAGGTGCCGTAGCTGACCCGCGCATAATTGCGGCCCTGGCCCGGATGGACCGGATCGAGCTTGACGATACCGGCCGGAGTGTTGCGTCCAAAGAGCGTGCCCTGCGGCCCACGAAGAACTTCGACGCCGGCGAGGTCGAAGGTCGGGAAGCCCTTCAGGATGGGGTTTTCGAGGACCACGTCATCATAGACCAGGCTGACCGGCTGCGAGGCATTGAGGTCGAAGTCGGTGTTGCCGAGGCCGCGGATGTAGAAGCGCGGGAAGGTTCGGCCGAACGAGCTTTCAATGTTGAGGCTCGGGACGCGCCCGGCGAGGCCGCGGATGTCCGCGCCGCCGCTGTTGATGACCGCCAGCTCCTGGCGATCGACGGTGCCGACCGAAACGGGCACGTTCTGCACATTCTCAGCGCGGCGCTGCGCGGTGACCACGATCTCCTGCACCTGTGCCGGCTGGTCGGCTGCCGGCAGCGCGGGCTGGGCCGGGGGCGCGGGCGCGGGCGCGGGCGCGTCCTGGGCGGCGGCCGACGTTGCGAAAAGGCAAGCGCTGGCGAACGCCAGCGTCGAGATCGACGACGTGAAAGTGCGCATTTCTGACTGCCCCCGGTTGTCAGTGTCGAGCGGCGCGAGCCGCGTACGATTACAGGACTGTTACGACCGAATGTATTCAGCCGATTGCGGACTCAAGCAACAATAAAGATTCGCGAAGTGCCTAAAGGCCCGCAAACCTGTCCGTGGCGCGGACGAGGCCGTCGGTGACGCCCGGCTCGCTGAACAAATGGCCGCCGTCGGGGACGATGTTGAGCTCGACCTCGGGCCACGCCTGCTTGAGCTTCCACGCGGCGACCGGCGGGGTGCAGCAATCGTGCCGGCCTTGGACGATGACGCCGGGGATGCCGCGCAGCTTCTCGGCCGCCTGGCGGAGCAGCTGACCTTCCTCGAACCAGCCCTTGTTGGCCATGTAGTGGTTCTCGATCCTGGCGACTGCGACCGCAACTTCGGGCGAGGTGAAGTGATCGATGGTCGACGGGCTCGGGAGAAGAGTGACGATGTCGCCTTCCCACTTGCTCCAGGCCTGGGCGGCAACGAGTTGCTCGTCCTTGTCGTCGCTGGTCAGGCGCTTGCGATAGGCTTCGACCAAGTCGCCCCGCTCGACCTCCGGAATCGGCGCCAGGAATTCCTCGAACTTGTCGGGATAGAGCTGTGACGCGCCGCCTTCCTTGTACATCCAGTCGATTTCGTACTGGTCGAACAGGAAGATGCCGCGAAGCACGAGCTCGGTGACGCGCTCCGGGTAAGTGACGCCGTAAGCGAGCGCGAGGGTCGAGCCCCAGCTCCCGCCGAACGCCTGCCACTTGTCGACCTTCGCGACCTCGGTCCGCAGCTTCTCGATATCGTCGACCAGGTCCCAGGTCGTGTTGTTGTCAAGACTCGCATAGGGCGTCGATTTGCCGCAGCCGCGCTGGTCGAACACCAGGATCTTGTACTTTTCTGGATTGAACTGGCGGCGATGGTCTGGACCTGAGCCGCCGCCGGGGCCGCCATGCAGGAACACCACGGGCTTGCCGTCCGGATTTCCGCTCAGCTCCCAATAGAGGCTGTGGCCGTCGCCCACGTCGAGCATCCCGGTCTCGTAGGGCTCGATCTCCGGATAAAGCGTCCGGCGGCTCGTCGTCTGCATGTCCATCAGAAACTGAATTCCTCGTAGATTCGGGACAGGTCGCCGTCCCATTCGTTGGCATATTTATCGAGCAATCGATCGGCGGGGGTCATGCCGCCCAAAACCACGTCGCGCAACGGGTCGAGGAATCCGCCCTCATTGTCGCCGGCGCTGTTGAGCCGGGCGCGGCGCGTAAGACCGCCGGCAGAGATGTCGAGCACCCGGCCGGCAAAGTCGCGCATGGTCTCGCCATCCGGGGTAATGGTGTCGAGGGCCTGGGCCGGAACATCGTGGCGGAATTCTTCGCGCTGCTCGATCGTCCAATGCTTGACCAGGTCCCAGGCGGCGTCGAGCGCTTGGGTGTCGTAGAGTAAGCCGACCCAGAGCGCCGGGAGCCCGCAGATGCGGCCCCAGCGGCCGCCGTCGGCGCCGCGCATTTCGAGGAAGCTCTTGAGGCGGACTTCGGGGAATGCGGTCGAAAGATGATCGGTCCAGTCGGTGACCCGCGGCTTCTCGCCGGGTAGCTCGGGCAATTCTCCATCGAGGAAATCGCGGAAGCTGCGGCCAGCGACGTCAAGGTACTTTCCGTCGCGGTAGACGAAGTACATCGGAACATCGAGCATGTAGTCGCAGTAGCGCTCGTACCCGAACCCATCCTCGAACACGAAGGGCAGCATTCCGGTGCGGTCGGGATCGGTGTCTTCCCAGATGTGACTGCGGAAGCTCTTGAAGCCGTTGGGCTTGCCTTCGGTGAAGGGGGAATTGGCGAACAGCGCAGTGGCGACGGGCTGGAGGGCAAGGCCAACGCGGAACTTCTTCACCATATCGGCTTCTGATGAATAGTCTAAGTTAACCTGAATGGTACAGGTACGAAGCATCATGTCGAGACCCAGGCTGCCGACCTTGGGCATGTAATTGAGCATGATCTTGTAGCGGCCCTTGGGCATCACCGGCAGGTCGGCGCGCGCCTTGTCCGGCCACATTCCAAGGCCAAGGAAGCCGAGGCCGAGGCGGTCGCCGATTTCCTTGCACTGATTGAGATGACGCGCAGCCTCGCTGCAACTCTGGTGAAGATTTTCGAGCGGCGCTCCGGAGAGCTCGAACTGGCCGGCCGGCTCGAGACTAACCGCGCCGTCGGCGCCCTTCAGCGCAATGACGTTGTCGCCTTCGAACACCGGGTCCCAGCCGAATTCTGTCAGGCCCATCAGCAGGTCGCGGATGCCGCCGGGCTCGTCATAGCTCGGCGCGCGCTTATCGGCGCAGCGATAGACGAACTTCTCGTGCTCGGTGCCGATGCGCCAACGGTCGGCGGGTTTCTCACCGCTCGCGAATTCTGCGAGCAGGTCGTCCCGGCTCTCGATTAGGCGCGAGTAGCTGTCGTCGGTGCGCGTCGTCATGCGCGGCGGCGCTTAGCTTCGGTCCCGCACCGACGCCAGCACTTCCGATTTATGGCTCGACAAGCTCAACGCCAGTCCCCGACCGCCGACATCCAGGCGGAGAGGGCGGCAAGTGCGGCCGTTTCGGCGCGGAGGATTCGTGGTCCGAGCGAAATCGGCACTGAGTTCGAAACGGCGCGAACGGCTGCCCGTTCATCGTCGGTGAAACCGCCTTCGGGCCCAGTCAGGATGCAAGCCGGGCCAGCTTTGAATGCATCGGATGCTCGCTCACCGCCGGCTTCATTCGCGAAAAAGAGCGTCCGCGACGCCTCGCGCTGCTCGAGGAACCGCGCCAGAGAGAGGGGTTCGGCGAGCTCAGGCAAAATTGTTCGCCCGCACTGCTCTGCAGCCTCGATCGCGATCGACTCCAGCCGCTCCAGCTTCACCCGTTCCGCGACCGTCCGCTGCGTCATCACCGGGATCAGCCGCGCCGCGCCGAGCTCGGTCGCTTTCTCGACCAGCCAGTCGGTCTGGGTTCGCTTTACTGGCGCGAAGGCCAGCCAGACGTCGGGGACGGTTTCGGATTCGCGCGTTTGCCGCTCGACCGACAGGGTCATTCGCTTCTTGCCCGCCTCGGCAATCCGAGCGAGCCACTCGCCCGAGCGTCCGTCGAACACGAGCAACTCGGCGTCCTCACCCATCCGCATCACATTGCCGAGATAATTAGCCTGCCCGGCGCCCAGCTCAATGCACGCCCGATCGCTCAGCGGTGTTCTCACGAACAGTCGTGGCAGGCTCTTCGGCGGCCAGGCAGGCGTGGCGGGCATTGCGCCCCGCTTAGCCGCCTAAATTAATGCCCGCTACGTTTGGCCTCACGACCTATTCGTTCGAGGTGGTATTGCCACGGCATGCATCGCCCGGAATGCCCGGGTCGTGGATGATGCCATAGCTGTTTTCCTGATGCGGATTCTGGACCAGGCCTGGGCCGGTCGGTACCGGAACGATGATTGGTGTGCCATCCTGATTGAAGCCGATCAGGGTCCACCCATCCTCCTGCCCCGAGAAAGCGCATACGGAACTTGCGTGGGCGGGGCCTTGGGTGGGCTTGGGATGCGGGCCTCCAGTGACCTCGCCGGCGATTGCCGGGGCTGAAAAGATCATTGCCCCCAACAGAATCGCGAATGCCTGAGAATTCCTCATCATACTCATTCCCCTAGCTTTCATAGCGAAACGACGACTCACACACCGGCGGCGAAATACTCTTCCGGACGACGGCCACCTACTTAACGAAGGGTAGTGGCGCGGTTACTGCAGCCTGGTGACTGCCACCGACATCGTCCCCGACAGCGAGCGACGCGGAATTATCGGCGCGCTACCGCCGCGGCTGCGCCCATATGCGAGCCTAATGCGGCTCGACCGGCCGATCGGGACGTGGCTGCTCTATTGGCCTTGTGCCTGGAGCGTCGCGCTAACGGGGGTGCGTGAGCGATGGGACCTGCTGCTATGGCTGGCACTCGGCGCATTCGCGATGCGCAGCGCGGGCTGTGTTTACAACGACATTGTCGACCGCGACCTCGACCGGGAGATCGAGCGGACGCGCCTGCGTCCACTCGCGAGCGAACGGGTATCCCTGCGCTCGGCCTGGATGCTCGTCGGCATCCTGTGCATGATTGGGTTTGTCGTGCTCCTGCAGCTTAAGCCGATTGCAGCGATCATCGCGCTCGCCAGCATTGCGCCCGTCGCCGCTTACCCGTTCATGAAGCGCATAACCTGGTGGCCGCAGGCGTGGCTTGGCCTGGTCTTTTCATGGGGCGCGCTCGTCGGCTGGTCCGCCGTGACCGGCAGCTTCGATTGGCGCGCGCCGATCCTGTGGTTCGGGAGCATCGCCTGGGTCATCGGCTACGACACGCTCTACGCCATCCAGGACATCGAGGACGACGCGCTGGTTGGGGTGAAATCGTCGGCACGGCGGCTCGGCGACAAGGCGCCGCTCGGAGTCGGGATCTGCTACGTCACTGCCCTGGCGCTCTGGGGCGTCGCGATCTGGATGGTCCGTCCGGACTGGATCGCGCTGGCGACCTTGCTCCCCGCCGCGCTGCACCTCGCCAACCAGGTGCTGCGTGCCGATCCCAAGGACGGCGAGCTCGCGTTGAAGCTCTTTCGGTCGAACCGGACTTGCGGCTTCCTGATTTTCCTTGGCCTGCTGGTCGTCGGCCTCACCAGCCGCTAGGCGCGCGCCATGCAATCTCCTGAAGCTGCCCGAAAAATCGCTGTATCCCTGGTCGAGCGCGGCATGGCCGCCGGAGCCACCGCGGCCGATGCTATCTATGTCGGCGACCGCTCCTCGGGCGTCCAGGTGAGGCTGGGCGAGCTCGAGGACGTCAGCCGTTCCGAGGGCGAAGGCATGGGCCTTCGGCTTTTCATCGGCCAACGCTCGGCGACAGTCGCCTCGTCCGACCTGTCCGACGAGGTCCTCGCCGCCCTGGTCGATCGCTGCCTGTCGATGGCGCAGAGCGCGCCCCAGGACCCGTTCGCCGGGCTCGCCCCGCCCGAACTACTGCTGACCGGCGACCTGCCCTTCATCGATACGGTCGACGAGCGCGAGCCCGACCCGACCGAGCTTCGTGAGCGGGCATTGGAGGCCGAGAAGGCATCGATGGAGGTAGACGGTGTCACCAATTCCAATGGCGGCAGCGCGAGCGCGTCTGGAGCAACGGTAGCGCTGGCAACCTCAAGCGGCTTCTCGGGTGCGTACAGCACGACCGGCCACGGCTGCTCGGCGTCGGTCATCGCCGGCGAAGGCACAACGATGCAGCGCGACTATGCCTGGCACAGCGCGCGGCACCTCGCCGATTTGGAAGACGCCGTAACCATTGGCCGGCGCGCCGGCGATCGCGCTGTCGCCCGGCTGAACCCGAGCCGGCCCAAGCCCGGCAAGTATCCCGTAATCTTCGACCCGCGCGTTGCGTCCGGGCTGCTCGGTCACCTCGCTGGCGCGATCAGCGGCGTCGCGGTGGCACGCAAGACCAGCTTCCTGCAGGACAAGCTCGGCGAGCTGGTCTTCGGCCCCGGAGTCACCATCGTCGACGATCCGCTCCGGCTGCGCGGTCTTCGGTCGCGCCCATTCGACGCGGAGGGCCTGCCCGTCGCCCGCTGCGAGCTGGTGAAGAATGGCGTGCTGACGACCTGGATCGCCGAGAGTGCGTCGGCTCGCCAGCTCGGCATTCAGCCGACCGGCCATGCCGCACGTGGAACATCGGGCGCACCTAGCGCGACCACCACAAACATCTACATCGAAGCCGGCGCGAAGAGCCGCGAGGAATTGCTGGCCGTATTTCCCGAAGCAGTGCTCGTCACCGAGCTGATCGGTCATGGGGTGAACCCGGTGACTGGCGATTACAGCCGCGGTGCTTCGGGGTTCATGGTGCGCAATGGCGAGATTACCGAGCCGGTCGCCGAAATCACCGTGGCCTCGAACCTGGCCGAGATGTTCGCGTCGCTCGTTCCGGCAAATGACCTCGAATTTCGCTACGGGTCGGACTCGCCGACCTTGCTGATCCCGGAAATGACGGTCGGCGCGGCCTAAGTCTCGGCGACGATCCTCGGCATTCCCAGCCGCGGGATCTCGATTTTCGGGCAGCGATCCATCACGACCTTGAGGCCAGCCGCTTCCGCGCGGGCCGCGGCTTCTTCGTTGATCACGCCGATCTGCATCCAGACCGCTTTGGCACCGACGAAGATCGCCTGATCGACCGCCTGCCCCGCAGCCTCCGGTCGACGGAAGATGTCGACGATGTCGATCGGCATCCCGAGCTGCGCGAGCTCGGTCCAAACGAACTCGCCATGTACATGCTCGCCCGCGATCTGCGGATTGACGGGAATCACTCGGTAACCATGATCCTGCAGGAACTTCATCACGCCGTAGGACGGGCGGTTGGGCCGGTCAGACGCGCCGACCATCGCGATCGTGCGTGCATTGGTCAGCAGTTCCCGGATGTCATCGTCGCTGGTGAGCGGCATCGGCTTCTCCTTCACCGACTCAATGCGCCACTGCGGCCAACAGTTTCGCGGCAATTGCGGCGAAGGCATCGGCCTCCGGTCCCTCACCCGCAGCGGGGGGATGGCCGGCGTCGGAATTCTCGCGGATGCCGAGCGACAGCGGCAGGCGGCCGAGAAAGGGCACGCCCATCTCTTCCGCCGCCGCTTCGGCGCCGCCTGTCCCGAACGGATGCGACGCCTCGCCGCAATGCGGGCAGGTGTAGGTCGCCATATTCTCGATCACGCCGAGGACCGGCACGCTCATCTTGTTGAACAGGTCGACCGCGCGGCGGGCGTCGATCAGCGACAGGTCTTGCGGAGTGGAGACGATGACTGCGCCGGCGGGCCGCGAGCGCTGTATCAGCGACAGCTGAACGTCGCCGGTGCCCGGCGGCATGTCGACGATCAGGATTTCGGTGTCGCCCCAGTCGGCGTCGATCAGCTTGGCGAGCGCGCCGGTCGCCATCGGCCCGCGCCACGCCAGCGCATGACCCGGCGACACGAGATGCCCGAGCGAGAGGAATTTGAGACCCTGCGCCTCGACCGGGACAAGCTGCTCGCCGTCCGCCGTCGGCTTCTGGCTCGATCCTAATAGGGTCGGCTGCGAGGGTCCGTAGACGTCGGCGTCGACTAGCCCGACCTTCTGGCCGGCCTTGGCCAGCGCGATGGCGACGTTGGCGGCGACGGTGGACTTGCCGACACCACCCTTCCCGCTGCCGATGGCGATCAGCGTCCGGCTCGGCTCCGCGGCAGTCACCGCAATCCGCGCCTCATCGACGCCTGGAAGTGCCAGCGCGGCGTCGTGAAGCTCCCGTTCAAGCGCATCGCGCCCACTCTTCGACAGCCCGGTCGCGTCGGCGATCACCGTCGCAACACCGCCCGCGAGCTTGCGCGAACGGATGCGTTCGGCGTGCGGAAGAGCGTCGAGAAGCTCGCTAGTTTCGGTCATCGTCGCAGGGACATAGGAGCCGGGCCGACGCTTGCCACTGTTTTTCGCGAAATCGCGCTCCTATAGTTACACCCATGAACATTCTTTCCGGGTGGGGCGCCCGCGCTCGCGGCCTGTTTGCTGACAATAAGGGGCCGTGGGGATCGAGCGGATCTGACGACGAGCCATCGTCATCCGACGGCGGCAATAGCGGCGGTCCGTGGGGCGACCCCGGGCGCAAACGCAAACGCAGCTCTGAGCCGAACCCAACCCTCGACGAATTCTTCCGGCGGAGCCGCGAGCGCTTCTCGGGCGGCGGTTTTCCCGGCCGGCCCGACGCATCGATCTTCGTCTGGGCGGTCATCGTGGTCGTCCTGCTGTTCCTGGTTTTCACCTCGATGCACTCGATTTCGCCCGGGCAGCGCGGCGTAGTCACCCGTTTCGGCCGGTATAGCTACACTTTGGGCCCCGGCTTCGGGATTACCCTGCCCTACCCGGTCGATCGAGTAGCCAAGATCGACGTCGAAGGCATTCGCACCGTCAACCTGGGAGCCGAAAGCAGCGAGGACCTGATGCTGACGGGCGACCAGAACCTGATCGACATCGCCTATGCCGTTCGCTGGAACGTCAAGGCACCAGAACTTTACCTGTTCCAGCTGTCCGATCCGGACGAAGCCATCAAGCAGGTCGCGGAAAGCGCGATGCGCTCGGTCATCGCCCAGGTTACGCTGCAGGACGCGATGGGCGACAAGCGCGGCGAAATCGAAGCGCGCGTGGTCGACGCGATGCAGCGCGTGCTCGACGGCTATCGCTCCGGGGTCGCGGTCCAGGGCGTCGCCATCCAGCAGGCCGACCCGCCCGACGAGGTCAATGACGCGTTCAAGGAAGTGACTGCCGCCCAGCAGGATGCCAAGTCCTACATCAACCAGGCCAATTCGTACGCGCTCCAGATCACTGCGAAGGCCCAAGGCGATGCGACGGCCTTCGACAAGGTCTACGAGCAGTACAAGCTCGCGCCCGACGTCACCCGCCGCCGCATGTATTACGAGACGATGGAGCAGGTGCTTTCGAAAGTGGACAAGACCATCATCGAGGCGCCCGGCGTGACGCCGTACCTGCCCTTGCCCCAGGTCCAGAAAGAACAGCAAAAGAAGGAGTCGGCGCAATGACCTCCTTCGTCCGTGCTCATCCGATTGTCAGCGCTGTGCTCGGCCTGTTCGTGCTGTATCTGGTGGCATCGAGCTTCCCGATCGTCCCGGAAACCAAGCAGGCGGTGATCGTCCGCTTCGGCAAGCCCGAGCGAATCCTCAACCGTTACCAGGCAGGGCGTCCGATCGGCACCGCCAGCGCAGGACTGTCGTACAAGATCCCGGGAGTCGACCGGATCGTGTGGATCGACAAGCGCGTGCTCGCCGTTGACATGCAGTCCCAACCCGTACTCTCGACCGACCAGCGCCGGTTGATGGTCGACGCGTTTGCGCGCTACCGCATCGTCGACCCGCTGCTAATGTACATTCGCTCGAACACCGAGGAGAACCTGCGCAGCCAGCTGCAGGTCATTCTCCGCTCGGAAGTGCGCAATGAGCTTGGCCGCCAGCCGTTTGCTGCCTTGCTCTCGCCCGAACGGCAGGGTGTGATGGACGACGTGCGCAAGTCATTGAACGTCCAGGCCGCCAAGTTCGGTGTCGAGATCGTGGACGTCCGTATAAAGAAGACCGACTTGCCCGACGGCACTCCGCTCCAGTCGGCGTTCGAAAGCATGCGCACCGCGCGTCTGCAGGAAGCCCGCTCGATTCGGGCCCAGGGCATGAAGCAGGCCCAGATTATCCAGGCGGAGGCCGACGCGAATGCTTCGCATACCTACGCAGCGAGCTTCGGCAAGGATCCGGATTTCTACGACTTTTACCGGGCCATGCAGAGCTATCGCCAAACCTTTATTGGCGAGCCCGGGAAGCAACCTGCTCCGACGACCGTCGTTCTGTCGCCTCAGAATGACTATTTGAAGGAATTCACTGGACGGTCGCGTTAATTCCGCCGCTGTTCAATCATTATTCAGCGCCGTCGGAGTCAAGCGACCTTGCGTCCACCCCAGAATGATGGAGTATCGATGAGCTCGAAGGAGACCGGAAAAGTGCGCTACGCCTATGGGGTCGCGATGGCCCTGCTTCTCGGGGGAACGGCATTCTCGCTGACCACGGGACGCGCCGGCGCCCAGGTCGCGCAGAACTCGCCCTCGGTCATGGCTCCGCGCGGCGCTCCGCAGTCGTTCGCCGATCTGGTCGCCAAGCTGCAGCCGGCGGTCGTCAACATCTCGACCAAGCAGCGCATCCCGGTGAAAACCCAGGCGGATCCGTTCGAGGAGTTTTTCCGGCGGTTCGGCGGCCCCGGCACTCCCGACAGTGGCGGCGGCGCCGACCAGGGTCAGCAGCAGGGACAGGGACAACCACGCACCCGCGAAGCCGGCTCGCTCGGCTCGGGCTTCCTGATTTCGCCCGACGGCTACATCGTCACCAACAACCACCTGATCCAGGGCCTGACCGGCACCGGCACCGTCGACACGGTCACGGTGACGCTGACCGACCGCCACGAATATCCGGCGCGCATCATCGGCCGCGACGAAACTTCCGACCTGGCGCTGCTTAAGATCGACGGCACCAACCTGCCGTACGTAAACTGGGGCGACAGCACCAAGGCGCGCGTTGGCGACTGGATCATCGCCATCGGCGATCCCTATGGCGTTGGCAGCACCGTGACCGCGGGCATCATCTCCGCCCTCCATCGGGGGATTACCGGATCGGGTGCCTACGACCGATACATCCAGACCGACGCGGCCATCAACATGGGTAACAGCGGCGGTCCGATGTTCGACCTCGACGGCAACGTCATCGGCATCAACTCAGCGCTGATTTCGCCGACGGGCGCTTCGGTCGGCATCGGCCTCGCCATCCCGGCGGAGCTGGCGAAGCCGGTTATCGACTCGCTGCGCCGCGGCCAGAGGCCCTCGCGCGGTTACCTCGGTGTCGGCCTGCAGCCGCTCGACGACGATTCGATCGCTTCGGCGCTTGGCCTCGCCAAGGGTGGCGGTGAGCTCGTCCGCTCGGTCGTTCCAGGAGGGGCCGCGGCCCGAGCCGGGATCCAGCAGGGCGACGTCATCGTCCGGGTTAACAACCAACCGGTAACCCCCGACCAGACGGTTTCCTACCTCGTCGCGAACTCACCGGTCGGGCAGCGCATCCCGATCGAGGTGGTCCGTAACGGCAAGCACTTCATGGTGAACACGATCGTCGACCAGCGCCCGACCGAGGAGCAGCTGGCGAAGATCGTCGGTGGCGGCGCGAACGACAACGGCGCAACCACTGGTGGAGGTGCGTCAACCGCCGCTCCACAGAAGGCACTTGGCCTGTCGCTTGCGACCCTGACCCCGGAACTCGCGCGTGCAGCCAACCTTCCGGCCACTGCCCATGGCGTCGTCATCACGGCGGTCGATGCCAACAGCGATGCCTCGGACGAGGGGCTTCAGCGCGGCGACCTGATTATTTCGATCAACAACCAGCTGGTGACCTCGCCGGCCCAGGTGATCAACATGGTCGATGCAGCCCGAAAGGCCGGCCGCAGCAGCGTCCTGCTACTCGTCAAGCGCGGCAACGCTCCCGAAGCCTTCGTCGGGATCGACATCAGCGGTAAGTGACCAAATTCTCAGCTTCAGGACTTATCCGGCGTTCTGGGTAGCGGCTGCCTGATCAGCTGCCGGCGCAGCTGTTGCAGCAAAGCCGCACTGCTTCTGCTCCATCGGAATCTGCTTGGTGATGCGGGTCGCGTTTTCCGAATAGGCCTGCGTCACCGATCCGCTGTTCACCTGCTTGCCGCGCAGCGGGCTAACGCCCTGGCAGATGTGGAAGACGTGCGGCGTGGATGACTTCTTGGCGCCATTCTCCGGCGCGATCCAATAGACCGTATCGACGCCATTCGGGTTCGCGTCGCTCTTGGTCGCATCGGTCACCGACTTGGTATCCGCGGCGATGGCCTTCGCCTGCTCGGCGACCTCGGGCGAGCAGTCCGTGGTCGGCTGGCTAGCCCTAATCTCGGCCGCGCACTTGTTCATGTCCTGCGTATATTGCTCGGTCGACGGCGGGTTGAAATCGACCCCGATCAAGGTCGCGACGGCGGCGAGCACAACGCCAATGCCGCCGGCGATCTTCTTGTTCTTGGGATCCATATCCTTGTCCATGAAGATCAGGACGATGAGTGGCAGGAAGGCGATGATCGTGATGATTGCGCCAAGCTGGTTCTGGAAGAAGAACCGGGCAGTGTCGGCCTTGCTGGCCGGATCGTGCTTGTTGGCGGCTTTCCACATCAGGCTGCCAGCGATCGCGAAAATGGCAATCACCACAAGGATGCCGATCAGCAATGGCAAATTGCCATGATCGAACTTGTGCTGGCGGAGCATGACGACGCCCGCGATTTCCGCTCCGATGGCGATGACCCAGGAGACGGCGGCGAAGATACGAAGGCGCGTTGCAGCGGACTTCTGGCCCTGTGTTGCCCGCCACTCCTTGGTGACGTCGACTTCTGCGCCTGATTTGTTGTCGGACATGTTGTCAAACCCCCCAGCGTTGCGCCGAGCGCGAAACCTAACCCTCGTCAGTGACCCCGTCTATCCCCGCGTCACGTAGCCGACGTTGGTTCCAGCGCTTATAATGTTGCGAATGCCTCTCATGGCTTTCTTGCTCGCTGCGGCTCCTGTCCCGGCACCCCTCGCCGGGATCTACGAAATCCATCAAATGGAAATGGCCGGCGGGCTCGAGCTCCGGGCCAATGGCCATTTCCGCTACGCCTTCACGTACGGAGCGGTCGACGAGGAGAGCGAAGGCGACTGGACTTCGGACGGGAAGACGGTTCGGCTGACATCGAAGCCGATGCCGAAGGAACCAACCTTCGAGGTGATCAAAGACAGTCCCGCGCCGAAATGCGAGCTCTCGATCTCGGTCGATTGGGGCAAGTTCGGCTGGAGTTCCGCGCCCGACGTGCTGGTCACTTACGGCGATGCGCCGCGCGAGCTGCATTTCCTGCAGACCGATGAGAAGGGGGTGCTCCATCCGGAAAAGTGCCCGGTCGATGCCCTGTTCCCCCTGGTTCCGATGTTCGACATTCCCGGCGAACCGCTGAAACTGTCGCCTTCAACCGGCCATGTTTTGGCGCTTCGCTTCGTTCCCAACGATCTTGGCCACATCGCTTTCAGGGGCGAGCCGCTGAAGATCGAAGGGTCGGCGCTGGTCATGGAACGCTACGATGCGGAGATTCGCTTTCTTCCGCGCCGGCCCTAAAGAGGTCGCCGAGGGGAACGTGTGACGAAGCATAGTCGTGAGCTGATTCAACGCCTGGAGGGCGATTGGTGCGACGCTCTGTGCCGCAAGGACACCGAGAAGCTGCGCTCGCTCGTGCACCCTGATTTCGTCCTAATCGGAACGCGCTCGTCGGGCCCGTTCATGATGGCCCGCGACGAATGGATCGACGCCATCCAGCGCCGCGAGGTCGAGTCCATCGACGTTCAGGTGCGCGATGCGACGGTCATGGACCAGGTGATGGTCGGCACCGTGCATGCCCGGTGGCGACTCAAATATCTGGGCCGAATTATCGAGGATTGTGTTCTTTTGACTGACGTTTGGGTGCTCGACGAGGGCCGCTGGCAGGCGATCCGCCGCCATTCGACGCCGGCTCCGTGTGACGTTCCCTAGGTTTTGCGAAGGGGAGAATTGATGGCGACGAGCGGCACGGCGCTTCGCGCGAGGGGGGAAATCAAAGAGCTGACGATCCGGGGAATCGTCCTGGGCGCCGTACTGACAGTGATCCTCACAGCGGCGAATGTTTACGCCGGGCTCAAGATCGGACTGACGGTCGCCACGTCGATTCCTGCAGCGGTCGTCTCGATGGCGGTTCTCCGGCCCTTCAAAGATTCGACGATCCAGGAAAACAATATCGTCCAGACGATTGCGTCGGCCGCGGGAACGCTTTCGGCGATCGTGTTCGTGCTTCCCGGACTGGTCATGGTCGGCTGGTGGACAGGCTTCCCTTACTGGCTGTCGGTAGCGGTGATCGCGATCGGCGGAATCCTGGGTGTCATGTACTCGGTGCCTCTCCGGCGCGCGCTCGTGACCGGGACGGATTTGCCTTACCCCGAAGGTCTTGCAGCAGCCGAAGTGCTCAAGGTCGGATCCGGAATCGGCGGCGCCGAGGAGAACAAGCGCGGCCTGCTGCTGATCGTATGGAGCTCGATCGCATCGGCCTTCTTCTATGCCTTGGCGCAAACCAAGCTTTTGACAGCTGACGCGGCGAAGTCGCTCACCGTCGGGCCTGGAGCGACCACCGTTTCGGCGAGCCTGTCGATGTTGCTCATCGGCGTGGGGCACTTAGTCGGCGTGACGGTCGGCATCGCCATGCTCGTTGGGCTGATCATCAGTTGGGGCTTCCTTGTGCCGCACTACACTGCGCTGGCCGGCGCAATCCCGGCCGGCACCGGTCTCGACGACTTCGTGCACGGCGTTTTCGTCGGGAAGGTCAGATTTATCGGTGCGGGAACGATCGGCGTCGCGGCAATCTGGACGCTGCTCAAGATTCTCGGCCCGATCATTGCCGGCATCCGCTCGGCAATCGTCGCGAACAAAGAGCGCAAAGCCGGCCGGGGCGAAGCTCTGCCAATCACTGAGCGCGACATCCCAATCGGAATCGTCGCCGGGTCGATCCTCGCCCTCATGATCCCGGTTGGCTTCCTGCTCTACGCGTTCGCAAGCACCAATCCCATCGCCGCCAATCCCGGCCTGACGATCGTGCTGAGCATTATCTACATCCTCATTGCCGGCGTCGTGATTGCATCCGTGTGCGGGTACATGGCGGGCCTTATCGGAGCGTCGAACAGCCCGATTTCGGGTGTCGGCATTCTCTCGATCGTCGGGATATCGCTGCTGCTGGCAATTCTGTTCCCGGGCGCGACCGGCGACGCTTCCAAGGCTCTCGTCGCCTTCGCCTTGTTCGTCACTGCCGTGGTATTCGGCGTCGCGACAATCGCGAACAACAACCTCCAGGACCTCAAGACCGGTGAACTCGTGGGAGCGACACCGTGGCGGCAGCAGGTCGCCCTGGTGCTCGGCGTCGTCTTCGGAGCGGTCGTCATTCCGCCTGTGCTCGACCTGCTCAACACGGCTTTCACTTTCCAGGGTGTGCCAGGTGCGAAGCCCAATGCGCTCGCCGCCCCGCAAGCGGCGTTGATCTCTGCCATCGCGCAAGGCCTTCTGAACGGCAATTTCGATTGGAAGCTTATCGAATATGGGGCCGGGATCGGCGTCGTCGTCATCATCATCGATGAGATTCTCCGCAAAATGAAGCGCGGTGGACTGCCACCGCTAGCCGTCGGCATGGGTATTTACCTGCCGATGGCGCTGACCTTGCTGGTTCCGCTCGGAGCGTTGCTCGGCTGGCTGTACGACAAATGGGCAGCGCGCCAGTCAAACGCGGAATTTGCTCAGCGCATGGGCGTGCTGCTGGCGACCGGCCTTATCGTTGGTGAAAGCATCATGGGCGTAGTCTACGCGTCGATCGTGGCGGCGACGCAGAATGACGCTCCTCTCGCTTTGATTTCGGAAAATCCGTGGGCGGTTCCGATCAGCCTGATCGCTTTCACGGTCGTGATCCTCGGGTTCTACGCTTGGACGAAGGCACAGGCCGCTGTGCCTGCCGTGCCAGGCGACGACGCGCCGACACCCGAAGCGACGTACCGCTAACCGAGGACTACGCGGCGAAGGTCGGCCGGAGCCAGTGGCTCCGCGCCGGCTTCGGCGGCGCGGACGAGCTCGACGATCTTGCGGTTGATGGGCGCAGCGCGGCCGAGGCTCTCAGCCAGCGCGACGAGCTCGCCGTTGAGGTAGTCGACTTCGGTGATGCGGCCGGTGGCGAGGTCGTCGGCCATGGAAGAGCGGGCTTTAGCGTCGACCTTCCATTTCTTGAGGAAGAGGTTGCGGAACAGCCAGTCGGGTGAATTTATTATAAATGGCAATAGCTTAGGACCGACAGCACCGACTTTGGCGGGAACGACACCCACTGCGTCCAACAGGGCCAGCCCCTCGCGCTGGGACGCGGCAACGACGCGGCGGTAGTCGCGCTGCTTCAGCTCCTCGAGCAGGGTCCGGCCGGACAGAGCGTTCACCGCATTGTTGAGGTTTATCAGCAGCTTGCCCCAAGCGAGACTGAGCATGTCACTCGACAGGCAGAGCTTCGCCGGTCCCTCCCCAACGTGATCGGAGAGTATTCGGGTGCGGGGCAAATCCTCAGCCCAAAGGACTCCGGCGACGCCTTTGTGGAAGCGGCCCTCGCTAAGATAGGCGACATTGTACGACACCAGCCCACGCGCAACTTCGAAGCGGTCGCCCAAGACCCTCTCAAGCACGTCGAAATTACGGATTCCGTTCTGGAAACTGATGACCAGGGCACCATCGCGAGCGTGGGTGGCGATGTCGCAGATCGCGTCTTCGGTGGAGCCGCTCTTCACGCACAGAGCTATAATGTCGGCTTCGGCGAGGGCAGACGGGTCGGTCCGGAAATCGACGTCCGAAAACGACGTTTGCGACCCGGTAAAATCGCTAATTGTGAGCCCAGTCTTCGCTATTTCGGCCGCAATTCGCTCGCGCCCGATGAACGTGACGGGCAATCCCGTGGCGAGCCAGCATCCGCCGATGAAGCAGCCGGTCGAGCCGGCGCCGAGGATCGCGACCCTATCCGCGGCCACGATAGGGTTGGACGCCCTGGTCCGGGAGCCACAGGCCCTCGGGCGGCGGGCCCGACTGCCAGAAGACGTCGATCGGCATGCCGCCGCGCGGGTACCAATAGCCACCGATGCGAAGCCAGCGGGGCTTCATATCTTCGACAAGCCGCTGGCCGATGCCGACGGTTACGTCCTCGTGGAAGCCACAATGATTGCGGAACGAGCCGAGGAACAGCTTCAGGCTTTTGCTCTCCACAATGGTTTCGCCGGGCGCATAATCGATGACGAGGTGTGCGAAATCAGGCTGGCCGGTGACCGGGCAGAGCGAGGTAAACTCGGGTGCGGCAAAGCGGACGAGGTAGAGCGCGTCCCCGCGCGGGTTCGGCACATAGTCGAGCTTCGCTTCGCCCGGCGATGCCGGAAGCTTGCTGGCCTTGCCGAGGTGCGTAGTCTCCATCGCGCGGCTGACTAGCAGCAGCGAGCGGCCACGCCTATCCTAGCACGATGGACGCGCTCGTTTCGACCGAATGGCTCGCGCAGCATCTCGGCGACGTCACAATCGTCGATTCCAGCTGGTTCATGCCCTCGCTCGGGCGCAGCGGCCGCGACGAATATCTGCAGGCGCACATTCCCGGCGCGCGCTTCCTCGACATCGATGCGATCAGCGACGGGTCCAACCCGTTACCGCACATGCTGCCGTCGGCCCAGCAATTCGCGACGGCGATGCAGCAGCTCGGCATCGGCAGCGGCGACCGCATCGTGGTTTACGACAACAGCCCGACCCGCACCGCAGCGCGCGGCTGGTTCATGCTCCGCCACTTCGGTGCGCGCCAGCTCGCGATCCTGAATGGTGGGTTCCAGAAATGGGTGGCGGAGGGGCGGCCGACCGAGAGCGACCAGCCAGATCACAGCCCGACGCGTTTCGAGGCGAAGCAGGACCCCGCGGAGGTCGTCAGCAAGCTGCAGATCCTGTCCGGCGAAGTGATGACGCCGATCCTCGACGCGCGCGGCGTCGGCCGCTTCGAGGGCAGCGAGCCCGATCCCCGAGCAGGCGTCGAGCCTGGCCATATCCCGGGCGCGTGCAACCTGCCGTTCGGATCACTCTACAATGCCGACGGCACCTTCAAGTCGACGGACGAGATCCGCCGCCTGTTCGCCGCGGCCGATGTCGATCCAACCCAGCCGTTCGTCGCGAGCTGCGGGTCTGGCGTTACCGCAAACAGCCTGATCTTCGCCGCGCACCTGCTAGGGCACGACGGAAACCGGCTGTACGATGGGAGCTGGAGTGAATGGGGCGCCGACCCGGCTACCCCGAAGGCGCACGGTCCGGCTTAGGCCAGGACGACCTTCGACACCTCGGCAAGCTCGCGGCGGATCTGGTCGACCAGGGCCTGAGCTGCTTCCTCGTGCGGTTCCGCGCCCTTCTGCTTGGCGGAGAGCAGGGCTTCGACACCGGCAGCGGTTGCTTCGACCAGCCGGCCCGAGCGGGCATCGAACCAGCGGCGCTTGAATTCGTCGGCGCGGATCCAGCCCTCGGCAATGGCTTCGTCGTCGCCGATGTCTGACGCCGGACCGGCGAAGGGATCGACCAAGCGCAGCGCGTGGCGAACCGTCGCGAGCCGGGCGACGGCCTCCGCGTAAGGCTCGGGCCGGGGCTGCGGGGCCGATTCGGGAACAATGTGAAGCATTTGACCGCGAGTAAGCGGACGAGGTTAGGAAAGGATGAATCCTTTCCTCCCGAAGGGAGGGTTAAGCGCCCTGCTTTTCGTCAATGTCGCGCAGGATCCACCCGCGCTGCGGGATCGTCTCGATGAACTCGGCGCCGCCGCTGGCATTGCGCAGCTTCTTGCGCAGCTTCGAGATGAAAACGTCGATGATCTTGGGCTGCGGCTGGTCGTCCGACCGGCGATAGAGATGCTTCAGGAGCATCGCGCGGGTGACGACATTGTTGCGCGCAAAAGCCAGCAGCTCGAGCACGCGATATTCCATCTCGGTAATGCCGATCGGGTGGCCGTCGATGCGGATCAAACGCTGGACCTGGTCGACTGCGAGGCGCCCGCCACAGAGCGTTTCAGGCATTTCGCCGCCGCTCGCCTTGAGCGAGGCGAGCAGGCGGGACGCCGCTTCCTCACTGTCTTCGGGCGATACGCTGCGCGGCGAGCCGATCAGCGCCTGCTGGATGTCGCCGAGGAGCTTATGAGCTTCCTCGACCAGCTTCGATCCTTCGTCGAAGCGGCGGCGCGAACGGTCGAGCATCGATTCGATCTCGACCAGGCGAGCTGAAAGTGTGTGTTCAGACATTATTCTAAGGTCGTTCCCCGCGCCCTATAGCTTATTGACCCGGCTGTGCCGAGGCGATGTTCGTATCGGCCGCCGGAGCGTTCAAGATCTTGACCGTTTCGGCGCCCTTGTCGACGACGCGCGTATCCGGATCGCGGACGTTCGAGCGGATGCCGATTTGCGCGCGTTCACGGCCCGCTTGGTCGAGCAGCATCAGTTCAGATGCGCTGCGCGGCGCTGGCCCGCCGAACAAGGCGTCGATCGCCTGCTGCTGAGCGTCGGTCGGCGACAGGCCACCCGTGCCGGCAACCGGCGGGGTCAGCGAGAAGTCGGGCGGAATGACTAAAGGCGCGTTGCGAGCGACGGCGAATTCGTCCGGGGTCCCGCCACGCTTCTTGAACACCGCGCAGCCGCTGGTGGCGACGGCAGCGACGATCACGGTCGCGATGATGGCTTTACGCATGTTCGATAGTCTCCTCGGCCCCCGAAGATTGCGAATGTTCCTTACGGGTCAGGAACGCCCGCAGCAACAGGATGACGACGCCAATGCTAATCGCTGCATCGCCGACATTGAATATCAAAAACGGACGGAAGTCGCCAAAATGTAGGTCGGCGAAGTCAGTGACGTAGCCGTGAAGCGCCCGATCGAGAATGTTGCCGAGCGCACCACCCAGAATCATGCCCAGCGCAATCCGGTCGGTGCGGTTGTTTTCCCGGCCGATCCAGATCGCGACACCGATCGCGATCGCCGAGGTCAGGCCGACCAGCATCCAGCGCCCGACCGGGTTGGTCGCGTTCAATAGCCCCAGCGAGATGCCGTTATTCTCGGTGTAGGTGAACTGGAAGAAGGGCAGCAGGTAATGGCTGGCCCCGATGAAGTTCACGCCGAGCGGGCCCGTTACGACCCATTTCGACAGTTGGTCGAGCCCAAAGACAAGGAGGGCCGCGGCAAAACCCACACGGTACTTAGCCATTCACCACCCCGTCACAGCGGCCGCATAAATCGCCGTCACTCGTCACCTCCGGAAGATAGCGCCAGCAGCGCCCGCATTTGTGATTCTCGGTCTTGGCCACCCTGATTGCATCGCCTTTGCGAACTGTCGATGTGATGAACAGCTCGGCGAGAAACACTGCATCCTCGTTACTCGGGACCGTAACGTCGGCTTCGAGGCTTGAGCCAACGACCTTGTCGCGGCGGAAGGGCTCGATCGCTTCGGTGACCTGGGCGCGGAGCGCGCGAAGCTCGGCCCATTTCGCGTTATCGCCATCGACCGACGGAACTTCCGGCCACACCAGCAAATGCACCGAACCCGCGTCCGGATAGCGCGTACCCCACGTCTCCTCGCTCGTAAACACGAGTACCGGTGCGAGCCAGCGCACCAGTGCCTGATAGAGGATGTCAAGGACGGTGCGGTTGGCGCGGCGCTTGTCGGTTTCCGCGCCCGTCTCCGCATTGACCTCACAATAGAGGACGTCCTTGCGGATATCGAAATAGAAGGCCGACAGGTCCTCATTGCAGAAGTCGGTCAGCGCGCGAACGTAATGGTTGAAGTCGAAGTCGGCGACGGCCTGGCGGAGCTTCTTGTCCAGCTCGGCAGTCAGGTGGAGCATGTAGCGCTCGAGCTCGGGCATCGCCCCCACCGCGACCTTCTCTTCCTCGCGGAAGTCGGCGAGCGCGCCAAGCAGGTAGCGAAACGTATTGCGGAGCTTGCGATACTGGTCGGCGACGCCGGCGAGGATTTCCTTGCCGATCCGGTGATCCTCGGTGAAGTCGACGCTCAGGGCCCAGAGGCGCAGAATGTCGGCGCCATATTCCTTCATCAGGTCGATCGGGCTGACGGTGTTGCCCAGGCTCTTGGACATTTTCATGCCCTTCGAGTCCATGGTGAACCCGTGGGTCAGGACCGCGTCGTAAGGTGCTCGGCCACGCGTGCCGCAGCTTTCGAGCAGGCTCGACTGGAACCAGCCGCGGTGCTGGTCGGAGCCTTCGAGGTAGAGGTCGGCGGGCCACTGCTCCTCGGGCCAATGGCCGCTTTCGAGCGTAAAGACGTGCGTGCAGCCGCTGTCGAACCAGACATCGAGGATGTCGGTGACCATCTCATAATCGTCGGGATTGCGGTTCCCGAGGAAGTAAGCGGCATTCTCGGCATCCCATGCGTCGACGCCCTGCTCACGCACCTTGTCGACGATGCGGCGGTTCACCTCCTGGTCGACGAGCAATTCGCCCGACTTGCGGTCGACGAAGAGCGCAATGGGAACGCCCCAGGCGCGCTGGCGGCTGATAACCCAGTCGGGTCGGCCCTCGACCATGGAGCCAAGGCGGTTGCGGCCCTTTTCGGGGACGAAGCGTGTGTCGGCGATGGCCTTCATCGCCAGCTGGCGGAGCGTTGGGGGCTGCTCGATCGCGCCGCCTTCATTGTCCCAGCGCTGCTCGGCGAAGCTCTCGCAATGCCATGTCGGGAGCGGCCGATCCATCGCGATGAACCATTGCGGGGTGCAGCGGTAGATGACCTTGGCCTTCGAGCGCCATGAGTGCGGGTAGCTATGCTGGAAGTCGGCGCTGGCGGCGAGCAAGGTGCCGGCATCGCGCAGGTCCGAGCAGATTGGGCCCTCGGGCGCGTTGAACTTGGCGTTGATGACGCTCCCCTGCCCGCCGAGCCACAGCCAGTCGGAGCGGTAAAAACCGCCCGCGTCGACCGCGAAGACCGGGTCGATGCCGTTGGCCCGGCACAGCTCGAAATCGTCCTCGCCATGGTCGGGCGCCATGTGGACGAGCCCGGTGCCCTGGTCGGTCGTGACGAAGTCGCCGGGAAGGAATGGGCGCGGCTTGGCGAAGAAGCCGCCGAGCTTGTGCATCGGGTGGCGGACGATGGTGCCGGCGAGCTCGGAGCCTTTGAAGGTTGGTCGCTTCTTGAGGTTCAGGCTAAACTCAACATCGCCGGCAAAAGCGACGGCTTTCTGCAACCGCTTCTCGACCTCCGGAACCAGATCGCTGGCAAGCAAGAGGCTCGAAGTTTCGGCAAGCGATGGGAAAGCCTCGGTCACCTTCGCAAATGCCGCCTGACCAGACTCGGCGGACCCATCAGAGCCTGCCACACCCCAAGTGTAGATCCCGTACTCAACGTCAGGATTGTACGCGATGCCCTGGTTGACGGGGATCGTCCACGGCGTGGTCGTCCAGATGACCGCATGGGCGCCGACCAGCTCCGAGATCGGGCTCTCGACGATCTCGAACGCGACATCGATCTGGGTCGAGACGATGTCCTCATATTCGATCTCAGCCTCGGCCAGCGCTGTCTTTTCGACCGGGGACCACATCACAGGCTTGGCGCCGCGGTACATCTGCCCGCTCTCGGCGAACTTGAAGAGCTCGGCGACGATGGTCGCCTCCGCGCCCTTGGCCATGGTGAGGTAGGGCTTGTCCCAATCGGCGCTGATGCCGAGCCGCTTCAGCTGCTCGCGCTGAACGTCGACCCAATGCTGGGCGTAAGCGCGGCACTCGGCGCGGAACTCATTAACCGGCACCTCGTCCTTGTTGAGCTTTTTCTTGCGGTACTGCTCCTCGACTTTCCACTCGATCGGCAAGCCGTGGCAGTCCCAGCCAGGAACGTAGGGCGCATCCTTGCCGAGCAGGGTCTGGGTGCGGACGACCATGTCCTTCAGCGTGTGGTTGAGCGCATGGCCAATGTGGATGTCGCCGTTGGCGTAGGGCGGGCCGTCGTGGAAGATGAACTTCTCTTTGCCGGCGCGGTTATCACGGATCTGCCGGTAGAGGCCCTGTTCTGCCCACTTGGCAGCAATCACCGGCTCCTTCTGCGGCAGCCCGGCTTTCATCGGAAAGTCGGTGCGCGGAAGGAATACGGTCGAGCGGTAGTCGCGCTTGGTGGGCGTATCGGCGTCGGACATGGAGGTCAGGGCCTTAGCGGGGGGTTTGCGAAGAACGCAACCGCTAGGCGAGGAGTTGACGCGCGGCGGCCTCGTCTTCGCGCATCTGCGCGGTGAGGGCTTCGAGGCCCTCGAACTTGCGCTCCTCGCGCAGGTAGGCATGGAGCGCGATTTCGATTTTGCGCCCGTAGAGGTCGCCGTCGAAGTCAAAAAGGTACGCTTCGAGCAACTCCTGCGCCGGATCGAACATCGGCCGGACGCCGAGACTGGCGACGCCGGGATGCTCGCTGCCGTCGTCGAGCGTCACGCGAACGGCGTAAATGCCGTATTTCGGTCGCTGGTAGTCGCTCATCTCGATGTTGGCGGTGGGATAACCGAGATCGCGGCCACGGCCGTCGCCATGCTGGACGACGCCTTCGATGGCATAGTCGCGGCTCAGCATGTGGGTCGCTTCGCCGATGTTGCCGGCGATGAGCTCCTCGCGGATTCGGCCGGAGGAGATGCGCTCGCCGTTGAGCTCGACCTGCAAGACGGCCTCGGCGGCGATGGCGTAGGTGTCGCCAACTTCCTTGAGGAGCGCGGCGTCACCGCGGCGGCCCTTCCCAAAGCTGAAGTCGTCGCCGGTGACGACGCCGGCCGCGCCGATCTGCTCGCCCAGCACGTTGGAGACAAACTCCTCGGCGTCCATCGAAGCGAGCGCCGCGCCAAACTCGAAAACTAGCATCGCGTCCGCGCCGGCATGGGCGAAGAGGTGCTCGCGCTGGTCGAGCGAAGTAAGCCGAAACGGCGGGACGTCCGGGCGGAAGTGACGGACAGGATGCGGCTCGAACGTCGCGACGATCACCGGGCGGCGCTCATGGAAGGCGCGCTGGATGGCGCGGTTCACCACCGCCTGGTGGCCGAGATGGAAACCGTCGAAATTGCCGAGTGCGACGATGCTCCCCTTCAGATCGTCGGGGATGCCGCCGGCGAGAGTGAGCCGCTGCATTACGAACGCGCTTAGTGCGTGGGCAGGTGTTTCCGCAACAGGCGGTACTCATGGACCGCGAGATAGATAACGAACAGGTCGAAGATGCTGAGCAGGATCAAAGCGAAGTCGTGCGTGTAGCTGTAGCGGTAGAGCTGGTAGGCGATGAACAGCCCAAACACGACAAAGCTGGCCGGGTAAGCCCAGAGCCTCTCCTTCAGCAGGCCCCATACCAACACTGCTTTCACGACGCCGTGGCTCAATAGGTAGAAGGCATAGAAATGGTGCTGCTCGACCGAGAAGTGGCTCGAGAATTCGAGCAGCTTGTTGGCCACCCAGTCGTGCCTGTCCTCGACAAGCTCATCATAGCTCCAGCGGTTGATGGTGCTGACGATGGTCGCGGTGCTTACGAGATAGAGCGCTAGCCCGCCGACCATCTCAATGAGCGCGTGAGCGCCCTTGAAAAGCACGCTGACGACGAAAATCTGATGGATGCGTTTTTCCTGCATTGGCGGCCCAACGCCTGCCGTTGGGGAAAAGGTCAAGCGCGTCCTTGACTCTAAGGGGAGTGAATCTTATCTGCGTCTTATCCCGTTTCACCGGTTTCCGGCGGCGCATTCGTGCGCGCGTCGGTTTTTCGTTTGGTACGGGACTTTCTAGCGACGAGATGGGGCATAGGGCCCTGTGGAGCTAAAGAAGGGTAGAGAATGGCTCGTATTGCCGGGGTGAACATCCCCACCAACAAGCGCGTCGAAATCGCGCTTACCTATATCCACGGAATCGGCCGCACCACGGCCAAGAACATTGTCAGCCAGCTCGGAATCGCCCCGGAAAAGCGCGTCCAGGACCTCACGGACCAGGAAGTCGTGCACATCCGCGAAGCGATCGACAAGGATCACAGCGTCGAGGGCGACCTTCGCCGTGAGACTGCGATGAACATCAAGCGGCTGATGGACCTCGCCTGCTATCGCGGGCTTCGCCATCGCAGGGGCCTCCCGGTCCGTGGCCAGCGCACGCACACCAATGCGCGCACCCGCAAGGGCAAGGCCAAGCCGATCGCGGGCAAGAAGAAGTAATTCTTCCAGGCACGCTCAGCTGCAACGCGCCCCGCGGGGCGACGAAGATTTAGGGACGGATTTTAGATGGCACAGGCACCGCAGCGTCTCCGCAGAAGGGAACGCAAGAACATCACCGCCGGCGTCGCCCACGTGAACGCCAGCTTCAACAACACCATGATCACCATCACCGACGCGCAGGGCAATGCGATTGCCTGGTCGAGCGCCGGAATGATGGGCTTCAAGGGAAGCCGCAAGTCGACCCCGTACGCGGCGCAGGTCGCGGCGGAAGACGCCGGCCGCAAGGCCGCCGACCACGGCGTTCGCACGCTCGAGGTTGAGGTCAAAGGTCCCGGTTCGGGCCGCGAGAGCGCGCTCCGCGCTCTCCAGGCTGTCGGCTTCCAGATCACGTCGATCCGCGACGTCACCCCGATCCCGCACAACGGGGTCCGGCCGTCGAAGAGGCGGCGCGTCTAACCGTTTGCGCGTCGCAGCCGTGGGATGAGACCGCGGCATTTATGAGTTTACGTTTCGGCGGGGGACGCTCCGCCAAAGGGCAGGAAGACAAATGGCCGTCAACGCAAAGAACTGGCAGGAACTGAAAAAGCCCAACGCGCTCGAGAAGAAGCAGTCCGGTGGCGACAGCCGCCGCCGTGCCGCCTTCGTCGCCGAGCCGCTGGAGCGCGGCTTCGGAATGACGCTCGGCAACTCGCTTCGCCGCGTTCTCCTCAGCTCGCTTCAGGGCGCCGCCGTCACGTCGATCAAGATCGACGGCGTGCTTCACGAATTTTCGAGCCTTGCGGGTGTTCGCGAGGACGTCACCGACATCGTCCTCAACGTAAAGCAGATCGCGCTGAAGATGGAAGGCGAAGGCCCGAAGCGGCTTCACCTGTCGGCGACCGGCCCGGCGGAAGTCACCGCGGGCATGATCGCCGCCACCGGCGACATCGAGGTCACGAACCCCGACCTCGTCATCTGCCACCTCGACGACGGCGCGACGCTCAACATGGAGCTCACCGCCGACATCGGAAAGGGCTACCAGCCGGCCGCCGCAAACCGCCCGGCCGACGCCCCGATCGGCCTGATCCCGGTCGACGCTTTGTACTCGCCGGTGCGCCAGGTTGCGTACAAGGTTGAGAACACCCGCGTCGGGCAGGAACTCGATTACGACAAGCTGACGCTGACGATCGAGACCGACGGCACCGTCGCTCCGGAAGATGCGCTTGGCTACGCGGCGCGGATCCTCCAGGACCAGCTGCAGCTGTTCGTCCACTTCGATGACAGCCAGGTGCGCATGGCGGCCTCGCCGATGATCGGCCAGCCGTCGGCGGCGATGCCGGTCGAGACGCAGACCGACACCAACCAGCTCAACCGTTACCTCCTCAAGAAGGTCGACGAGCTCGAGCTGTCGGTGCGTTCGGCGAACTGCCTCAAGAACGACAACATTATCTACATCGGCGACCTCGTTCAGAAGACCGAGGCCGAGATGCTCCGCACTCCGAACTTCGGGCGCAAGAGCCTGAACGAGATCAAGGAAGTGCTGGCGTCGATGGGCCTTCGTCTCGGCATGGACATCCCCGGATGGCCGCCGGAGAACATCGAGGAGATGGCGAAAAAGCTCGAGCAGGAAATGCTCGGCTAATTCAGCCGCTTCCGATTTCAGGAACAAGGAGGGCCGCGGAAAACCGCGGCCCTTTCTTGTTTGTGTGCTAGTGGCAGCCTTACCTAAAGCTACCTAAACGACAGGCATCGAGCATAGGCGCCAGGGCTGGACGGCTCGCGGCCGACGCGTTGAAATCAGATGGGTTTGATTCACCTCACGTAGTAAGACGTTCGGTGAATCCATAGACGCCGAATAGACTTAAGCGTGCGGTGAGTGCGCTGGATTCCGCCCGAAAATGCGCTGAAATTCCGACTCTTAGATAGTGGGACAAGAGCGAGGATTTCGGGGAGGTCACAATGGTCCAAACGGTCACGGCGCGCGCCAGTCATTATGAGGTGCTGGGCGTGGAGCCGACAGCGAACAGCGACGAGATCGCCCGCGCCTTCGCCCGCGAGATGGGCCGCCCACGCGCCTTCGGCGGACTCGCCGACGTCAGCATCGCCTATGAGGTGCTGCGCAATCCCGAGAGACGCCGCGCCTATGACGAGTCGATCGCAGTCGCGAAGAAACCCGGACCGCAGCCGGAGCTCGAGCCCTTCCGGCGACCAATGGCGCTCCATGCGCGGCCACAGTTCATCGCTTCGCCGTTTCCGCACTCACCGGCGCTCCTGAAGGAGGAGCCGGCTCCAGAGCAAATGCCCGAGGAGCCGAAGGTTGAGGTGGCGCCGGTTGAAAAGCCGAACCAGCCGAGTCTGCCGCCCTTCTTCGCCAACGCACTGCGCGAGATCGCCGATCCAGCGCCGCTGCCCAAGGCCGTTCCCACCCCAACTCCGACGCGCCGGCGGGAGGCGAAGCTCGAAGAGGCGCCGACTCCCATCCCGCGCATGGTGATCGAGCCGATGTTCGCCGACGATGGCGCGGCGCCGTGGAAGCGGCTCGCGATCCCGGCGGGCGCTGTGGTGCTGGCAGCGGCACTGATCGGCGCATACGCGGGCTGGCAGTCGAAAGACCCGACGACCGCTGCGGCCAAAGCACAAGCGGCACTGCTGACGCCGCCGCCGATGACGACCTATTCGGTCAACGACCCGGTCGAGAAGGTGGCCGAGACGCAGGTGCCGGATCAATCGCCGACGCTGACGCCGGCGGCCTCCGCTCCGCGGCCAGAGCGAAGGAATGTCCGCCGCATGGCAGCGAGGCAGTCGTCCCGGCTGGCAGACGTCGAACAGCAGCTGGCTCCGCCTGCTGTAGTGGATGCGGCGCAAACTGAAGCCCCACAGCAGGCCACAGAGCTTCAGCCCGCCAAGGCCCTAGCCGCGAGCATGCCGCTATCGAATTCGGTAATCGCGCGGACGATCGGGCGAATCGGCTATCCGTGCGGATCGGTTGCGTCGACAAGCGGCGCCGGTTCTCCGGGCGTGTTCACGGTGACCTGCACGTCCGGCCATTCGTACAAGGCCGCGCCGGTCCGTGGCCGCTATCACTTCAGCCGGGTGCGCGGCTAAGCCCGGGACCACGTTAGGGAAAGTTCACTCGGCCTCCACCGAACTGACGGGGGTGCCGCACTAGCAACGCTCCATGCAAGTCACTCAAACGGGCGTATCCGGCGCCTTGTCGCAGGCCGCGAAGGCCCGCTCTTACCCGGATCGGCGAATCCTGTCGGCGATCGGCCTGATCACGGTCATCGCGATGATCGCCGCGCTGTGGGGCACGAGGGGCATGGACCCGCTGCGATCCGACAGTGCGTCTTACATCGTCTTCGATCCGTCGCGATCGGTGGGCTATCCTGCATTTGTTGGCCTCATCCGGCTGTTGACGGGCGGTGCTGCATGGGTGGTTCCAGCGCAGATTATCCTGCTTGGGGTCTCGTTACTCGCGCTCGGCCGGAGCTTCTACGATTACACGCGCCGTCCACTCCTGACAGTCGTGTTCCAGGTCGTCCTGATCAGCGGCATCGAGCTGTGGAAGCTGTCGGCGGTGCTGCTGACCGAGGCGCTGGCGGCGACCTTTGTTGCTTTCTGGTGCGGGCAGCTGCTGCAGTTCACGAGAGCACCGAAGCTGTCGGGGCTAGCGGCGATGGTCGCGCTGGCGTCTGTGGCGACCACCATCCGGCCAGCGTTCGTCGCCTTGTTCCTCGCAACCGGTTTGGTGGTCCTCATTGCTCGGCCCCGGTTGCAGCCAGTGCCGGCGCTCGCCTTCATCGTCGCGGGCTTCATCGCTGGCTGGGGAGCAACGCCGGTCGCGCAATATTTCGTGCGCGGCTCACTTCACACGACCAGCCCGTTCGCGCGAGGAGTCCTCCAGCACACCCTGTTCTGCAATCAGCCTGGCGCGCTTACCGATCCCGACTCGATTTTCGTCGAGCAGAGCGCTGCGCCGGCTCGCCGCTACGTTCAGGAGGCTCCGGCCGAATTCCGTTCAAGCCTCGAGCGAACCTACAGCGGACAATTGAGATTTGGTTGGATCATTCCCTCGCTCGCCCAGGCGCACGGTATGGCGGCCGGATGGCAGACCGATCCGATCATGTCGCGAATTGCGGCCGAGCGGGTGCGGGCCAACCCGACCTGCTACGCCGGCAGCGTGCTCGCCGCCGACTATCGAATGCTGACCTACGGAAGCTCGGCAAGGGTGCCGGGGCTTCGGCAATATTTCGGCGAGCATCCGCCAGCAGTCGTCCCGTCAGCCCCGATGCCGCCAGCCGATTTGCACGATGCCCTGCGCGCCGGCCTGATGCTTCATGCGAAGCCCGCCTTCGAAGTGCCGCCGCAATTCAAGCTGGAGGACCGGAACCCTGGCTTCCTGCTGTTCGCCGCGCGGCTGCTGTTTGCGACCGCTGCAATCGTCGGGTTGCTGGCGCTCCTCGCGCTGCCTTTCCGGCACAAGCTGCACCCAAGGCTGGCCGAAGCGCTCCCGCCCGCCGCGGTGGCCGGGGCCGCATTCCACGGGACGCTTGCAATCACGGCGATCGTCGAGCTCGGGCTATCGCGTTACTGTGCGCCGCTGTGGCCGGTGATGGCCGTACTGATCGGCTCCCTGATGGCCGGCGGACACATTCGCGAGCGGGCCTAGCCCCAGTCCTCGATCCGCCAGCCGCGCTGCTCGGCGAGATGGCGGAGCTTGGCGTGCGGGTTCACCGCAATCGGCTCGTCCGACCATTCGAACGCGGGCGCGTCCGACACATGGTCGGAATAGAAGCGGACATGACCGTGAGCGCCTTTGAGGCCTGACGCGTCGAGCCAGCCCTCGATCATCCGGAGCTTGGCGGGACCGTAGCAATTCTCGCCAAGTATTTTGGCATGAACCCGGTCGTCGAGGCCGATGACCGACCCAGTGCCGATCACATCGTCGAAGCCGAGTCGCTCGGCGATAGCGTCGGCGTATAGACGGTAGGAAGCAGTGGCGAGGACGAGCCGGCGTCCGTCTGCCTTGTCACGAGCGATGGCGGCGCGCGCGCCAGGGCGGATGTTAGTGGCGAGCTGGGCGTCGGCGAAGCTGTCGACGATAGGCTTGAGATCGCGCGGATGCACCTTGCCGCCGAGCAACATGCGATGATTGATTTCCTTGAGCCGCGCGCGGTCGATCAGGCGCGCCACGTAAGCCAGCATCGAGAGGATCACGAGCGGCAGGAAGACGAGCCGCCACGGCGCGCGGCGAATCGCACAGTGGAGCAGGAACGGCGTGTAGGTCGCGCCGATCGTGACCGTCCGGTCCATGTCATAGACGGCGAGGTCGGTCATGCTTTCCCCGCGACAATGGCTTCCGCGAGCACATGATCCTCAGCCTTGTCGACATCGACGCCGGCGAGCGGGTTCGAGAGTTGAACTGCCTTTACGCGCAGCCCGAGGCGGGCAGACAGGCGCGCCATCACTTCATCGAGGCTGACGATCCGCAGCGCGACCGTGATGAGCACCGCCGGGCCAAGCAAGGACAGGATGCGCCAGGCTTTCTTGCGATCCTGCTCGACCGACCGCCACAGCTCGATTGCCGGACGGACGTTCGGCGATTTGAGCGCGAAGAGGTTGGCTCCGGTGTAGGCGCCGCCGCGGAACTTGAGCCAGGTACGCCGGGTCTGCGGCAACCGCCTGAGCAGATTGGCGCGTTCGACTACGCCGATGGCGATGTCGGGACCATCGACACCCGCACAGAATTCATCGACTATCGCAGCATTGAGCAAAGCGTGATCGGCGGTCGTCACTAACAGTGGCCAACCGGTCGAGAGGTCGCCGAGCAGACCCTGCATCGTCTCAGCGATCGTGCCCTTAGACGCGCGGCATTCGATTCGGGGGTCGTCGGGAAGCGCCGCGGCGATGCGCTGAGGCGCCTGGCTGAGCACCAGGATTTTGCCGACGTTCTGGCTCGCGAGTAGCGCCCGCACCGGATGCCGGACCATCGGCTCACCGGCAACCGGGATCAAAGCCTTCAAATCAGTGCCGAAACTTTCGGCAAACGCATCGCGCCCCGGCCTCGAGCCGGCGAGGACGATGGCCGTCCAGCTCACCTTTCGAGCCAGGACTTGATCGGCTTGCCGCTGGCGGCGGCTTCGCTCGCCTGGGCGTAGCGGACGGCGTGGAAGATCAGGCTGATGATCGTCCACCATGCGACCAGTACCAGCCCGCTGTCGGGCCGGCCGACGAGAAGGGCAGCGAAGAGGATCACCACGTTCGGGTTGCGGCGCGCGGTAATGAGCCGGAACTGGCTGTCGATCTTCTGCCAGACGTGGATGTGCATACCCCCGAACCGGCGCATGAACACGCCCTCGATCACGCGTTGCAGGACGTAGCCGCCGATGATCGCCCACAGCACCATGGTCGCGTAGAGCGGCGACAGCGGCTTGCCGTAGGCGGCAAGGCCGTGAAGCCAAGCCCACCACCAGAAGGGCGGGTGAATGAGGTCAATGCCATGGTCGAAGATGTTGCCCCATTTCGACGAGGCGCCGGTGCAGCGCGCGAGCTTCCCGTCGACGGTGTCGAGCACCATGAAGATGAAGCCCGACAGGACGCCGGACCAGTAATGGCCGCGCCAAAACAAGGCGAAGGCGAGAACGCACAGGATCGCCCCGACCATCGTCACGACGTTGGGCGTGAGCTCCGCCCGCGCCGCCCAGCGCGTCAAATAGAAGGCCGGCCTGCGCCACAGATAGAGCGTCAGGATGTCGGTCACGCCCTTGTAGGATGCGTCATAGGCAGCGCGCTCGACCGGCTCCGGGTCGGCAGGATCAAGAGGAAGCACGAAGGGGCGGTCGCGCTTTCGAAGCTCGGCATAGCTGAGCTCGGCGGTTTCGGACGCCAGCGCCTCGAAGCCGTCAAGCGAGAAACCAGCCTCAATGGCCGCGGCGGCGGCAGCCGCATCGCGATTGGCGGGCACGTTAGCCAGCACCGGCTTGCCACCGAGCGTCAGCACAACGCCGGGACGCGACCGCATCCCCTTCAGCCATGCGGGATCCCAGGCATAAGCGAGGCTGGAGATGAGCGCTGCGCGTCCCTGCTCCGGGTGATCGGCGCAGTCGAATCCGGCATTGGTAGCGAGACGGCAGGCGCGGTCGCGCGCATCCATCCCGAACGGCCGCGCGGGATTGATGCCGACTGGCACAAACAGGAGCTTAGTGTCACCCGCCATAGCTGTCGCATAGAGACGGCAAAGCGGGCAGGAAAGTGGCGGAAAACGCCATTCACTTGCTCCGAAATGAGGTTTCGCGCATTCATCCGCCCCGAATGGCGCAAGACGAGCCCCATCAGGCACCAGCCTCCGAAGGATCCGTCTATCGGGTCGCCGGTACGATCAACATCACTCGTGCCGCCACGACCCAGCGTGAAATCGATGCCCTGCCCGACCCGTTGACCATCGACCTCAGCGACATCAGCCGCATGGACACCGTCGGCGCGTGGATCATCTACCGCACCGTGCGCGACCGGGGCGCTAAGGTCATCGGCGCAAGCCGCGACGAGGTCAGCCTGCTCCGCCAGGTAGCCGAGTTCGATAAGCCGGCCCGGGTCACGCCCGAGCAACCGGTGAGCTGGAAGCGCGTGCTAATCGAGCTTGGCGAGTGGGTGGTCGAAACCGGCCAGACGCTGGTCGGCCTGCTCGGCTTCTTTGGCGCGACGCTGATCGGCTTCGCCAACGTCTTGAAACGGCCGAAGCGCTTCCGCGTGAATGCCGTCGTCCAGCGCTTTGACGTGGTCGGCGTGCGCGCGCTGGGCATCATCGGGCTGATGAGCTTCCTCATCGGTATCGTCATCGCGCAGCAGGGCTCGGTACAGCTCGCCCAGTTCGGAGCCGAGGTTTACACCATTAACCTCATCGGCCGGATCACTGTCCGCGAGCTTGGGACCCTGATGACCGCGATCATGGTGGCCGGCCGCTCCGGCTCCGCCTTCGCCGCACAGCTCGGCACGATGAAAATCACCGAAGAGATCGATGCGATGCGCACCATCGGAGTGTCGCCGGTCGAGGCCCTGGTGATCCCGCGCATCATCTCCGCCGTCGTGATGATGCCGCTGCTCGCCTTCTGGGCGATGCTGATGGCGCTGATCGGCGGCGGCTTCTTCGTGTGGCTGTCGCTGTCGATCCCGCCGATCACCTACATCCAGCGCCTCCAGGAAGTGATCCCGCTGACCGACATGTGGATCGGCATCATCAAGGCCCCGGTGTTCGGCTTCATCATCGCCCTGGCCGGATGTTTCCAGGGCATGCTGGTGAAGGGCAACAGCGAGGAAGTCGGCACTCGGACCACCAATGCGGTCGTCCAGTCGATTTTCCTCGTGATCGTGCTCGATGCCGTCTTCGCCGTTTTTTTCAGTTCGATCGGTTGGGTATGACCCAAATCCCGAAAAAGCTCGATCCATCAACCATCCCCGAAGGCTGCAAGCCGGTCATCACCGTCCGGAACGTGCGCAATGCCTTCGGCGAACAGGTAATTCACGAAAACCTCGACCTCACCGTGTGCAAGGGCGAGATCCTCGGCGTCGTCGGCGGGTCGGGCACTGGCAAGTCGGTGCTTCTGCGCTCGATCATTGGCTTGCAGGTCCCGGAGCAGGGCGAGATCAAGGTGCTTGGCGAGGACATGGTCGACCGCACCGAGGACGAGGCAAAGAACATCCGCCGCCGCTGGGGAATCCTGTTCCAGAACGGCGCTTTGTTCTCGACGCTGACCGTCGCGGAGAACGTCGAAGTCCCGATCCGCGAATACTTTCCCTACATCAAGCCGCCCCTGCTGGACGAAATCGCGTCCTTCAAGATCGCGATGGGCGGACTGCCCGCAGACGCGGGGCCGAAGTATCCGAGCGAACTGTCAGGCGGCATGGTGAAACGTGCCGGCTTGGCCCGGGCGCTCGCGCTAGACCCCGAACTGCTGTTCCTCGATGAGCCGACGGCGGGCCTCGATCCGATCGCAGCTGCCGCTTTCGACCAGCTTATCCGGGGGCTTCAGAAACGGCTCGGCCTCACGGTTTTCCTGATCACCCATGACCTCGACACGCTGCATGCAATCTGCGACCGCGTCGCCGTACTGGCGGACAGGACGGTCGTCGCGGTCGGAACGATTCCGGAACTATTGGCTTTGGACCATCCTTGGATACAAGAATATTTCAACGGACCGCGGGGACGCACCGCCGCAAACGCTTATGAAGAAGGGGTGACCGCCTAGTGGAAACCCGGTCGAACTATGTGATGGTCGGCACTGTAACGGTGGCTTTGCTCATCGGCGTGCTGGCGTTCATCGTCTGGCTCGCCGGCATCTCGGGCGCCGCCACCAAGTGCTACGACATCTATTTCCCTGCGGTTGGCGGCATCAATAAGGGCTCGAACGTTAGCTTCTCAGGCGTCTCAGTCGGCCAGGTGAAGAAGATTTCGCTGCTTCCGAACCGGCCGGAATTCGTGTGGGTCCGGATCGACGTCGACCAGCAGACCCCGGTGCTCGAAGGAACGACGGCGCAGATCAAGAGCATCAGCCTGGCGGGCGCGAACGAAATCCAGCTCGATGGCGCGCAGCGCGGCCGGCCCGCGATCACGCAGTTGGGGCCGCAGGGCTGCCCGGTCATCCCGGCGAGTTCGAGCGGACTTAGCGCGCTGCTCAACAGTGCGCCTGAGCTGCTCGAGCGCATCCAGCGCCTGACAGAACGGCTGACCGAGCTGCTGAGCGACAAGAACCAGAATTCGATCGCCGACATCCTCGAGAATATCGACAAGACCAGCAAGGTGCTGGCCGACCGGGCGCCCGACCTTGCGGCTGCAATGCAGGACGCGCGCACCGCGGTTCGTCAGGCGGGAATCGCCGCGCAGCACGTAACGATCCTGACCGACAGCACCAACAAGCTCGTCAACGAGCAAGGCAAGCCCGCCGCGGAAGATTTGAGGAAGGCGATCGCTTCCGTCCAGCAAGCTGCCGACAACCTTGACGCGATGCTGTCGGATGCGCGGCCCGGGGTTCAGAACTTTACCAAGTCCACTTTGCCCGAAGCCAACCAGCTGGTGCACGAAATGCGCGACCTAACGAAGTCGCTAAAGGGCGTGTCGGAGCGGGTCGAGCAGGGCGGCATCGGTGGTGCACTCGGGCCCGAGAAGCTGCCCGACTACAAGCCAGGGAAACGGAAATGACGCCTGTGATGCGGATGATGTCTGCGGCCGCAATCGCGACGAGCCTTGCGGGCTGCTCGATCGGTGGATTGCTGGGCGGTGGCGGCAAGGCGCCGACTGTGTTGCAGACGCTGACACCAGAGGCGCCAGATCCCGGCGTGGTGACAAGAACCGCCGCCGCTGGACAATCGGTGACGGTCGCGGTGCCCCTGACCTCCAAGGAGCTGCATACGGTTCGAGTGCCGGTGCAGGTCAGCCCAGGTAACGTTCAATATGTGACGAATTTGACCTGGATCGACACGCCCGACCGGCTGTTTCAAAGCCTGGTCGCGGAGACGATCCGCCGGACCACCAACCGCGTGGTGCTCGACAATGGCGTAACGTCTCTCGACCCCGGCCTGCTGGTCAGCGGGCAGTTGCAGAAGTTCGGTTATGACGCGTCGAGCGGGCAGGTCGTCGTCGAATATGACGGCGCGCTGTCGACTGCAGGCGGCAAGCAGGTCGAGACCCGGCGCTTCGTCGCAATGGTTCCGGCTGACGGCACGGCGGGAACGGTCGGGCCGGCGCTCAATACTGCCGCCAACCAAGTCGCCCGCGACGTCGCTGCCTGGGTCGGGAATTCGGGAAGCTAACCGACCGGCATTGGCATGAAGTGAATGCCATGCCGCTCACCAATTTCGGGGATCTTCGGGCCATCTTCAGGCAAGCTGCGAACCGCGTCATTCAGCTCGCGGAAGAATTCGGACCCGTGCGCCGGAGCCGCAAAGATGAGTACCCGAGCGGGCGCCTCGGACGCGCCCTTGAACCCATGGACGGTGTTGCGCGGAAGGTAGTTAAAGTCGCCCTTTGCTGACCTCACCGGCTCGCCGTCGACCTCGAAGTCGATCTCTCCGTCAAGGATGTAGTAAGCCTCGTCCCAGTCGTGGCGATGGGGCGGCGGCCCCATGCCGAAGGGCACTTCCTCCTCGAACAGCGACCATGAACCGCCGGTCTCCCGAGCTTCGCACAACATCGTCAGTGGCATGCCGAGGATATTGAGCGGGGATCGATCACCCGCTTTGACGATCGTCGCAGGCATGTGACGCCCTCCTCTTGGCTAGGAGGGTCCATACACCTTCAGGCGAGGCTCTTCGATACCTGCTCGAACACGTCTTTCGACAGGCCCGCAGTGCCGACAATCCGCTCCAGCTCCGCTTTCATCAGCGCGGCCCGCTTCGGTTCGTAGCGCTTCCAGCGCCCGAACGCCGGAACCATGCGCGCGGCGACCTGGGGGTTGAGCCGGTCGGCGGCGAGGATCATGTCGGCGAGAAAGCGGTAACCGCACCCGTCGGCCGAATGGAACGCCCACTGATTCGCGCCAAACTGGCCAGCCAGCGAGCGCAGGCGGTTCGGGTTGGCGATGGTGAAGTCCGGGTGCTTCTCGAGGCGCAGAACTTGGCTGGCTGTGTCGGGACGCTGCGCCGCGGCCTGAAGTGCGAACCATTTGTCGAGCACCAGGGCGTCGTCGTGGAAGCGATCGTAGAAGGCGTCGAGCGCCTCTTGCCGCTCGGACGCGTCGAGTGAGACGAGGACCGACAGCGCGCCTTGGCGGTCGGTCATGTTATCGGCGCGGTCGAACTGAGCCTTGGCAAGCGCCGCGCCCTGCCCCTCATCGGCGGCGGCGAGCAAGCCGAGCGCGACTGTGCGCAGCCGGCGGATGCCTTTTGCGGTTGGCGACAGATCATGGCCTGACACGCCGTCGCCGCGATGGGCGGCAAGGAGATCAGACGACAAGGCTTCCCCGAGCGCGCGCCGCAACGCGTCGCGTGACGCATGGATTGCATCCGGGTCCACGACTTCCATCCGGTCAGCAATCAACGCCTCCGAGGGAAGCAGGATCGCCTCTGCCTTGAATGCCGGATCGAGCGAGTTTGAGCGGAGTGTCGCCGCCACAGCTTCGACGACGGCGTCGGTGTCGACCCGCTCACCGCGAGCGCCGGCGACGAGCGCACGCATCATGATGTCCTGGATTGCTTCGTAGCGAGCGAAGGGATCGGTGTCGGATTGGGCGAGGCTCTCAAGCTCTCCCTGCTTGCGCTCGGCATTGATCACGATCGGCGCCGAGAAGCCGCGGTTGATCGACAGCAGCGGCGGCTCGACGACATTGTCGAAACGGATGCTGTCGCTGGACTTATCGAGGACCACCAGTTTCTCCGGGCAGATCTCGGCGCCCGACGTCTCGCCGACTAGCGCGGTCCTAAGCGGGATCGGCATCGGCTGCTTGACCGGCTGGCCGGGCGTTGGATCAACACGCTGGTCAAGGTAGAGCGTCGCGGTCTTGGCAGCCGCGTCATAATCGAGCCGCGCCGCGACCTTGGGCGTGCCGGCTTGGCTGTACCAGATCTTAAACGGCATCAGGTCGACGCCGCTGCCGTCCTCAAGCGCCTTGACGAAATCGTCGCACGTCGCGGCCTCGCCGTCGTGGCGTTCGAAGTAAAGGTCGGTGCCGGCGCGGAACTTGTCCGGCCCGAGCACGGTCGCGAGCATGCGGATGACCTCCGCACCCTTGTTGTAAACGGTCGCCGTGTAGAAGTTACCAATCTCGATATAGCTATCCGGCCGCACCGGATGCGCGAGCGGGCCGGCGTCCTCGGGGAATTGCGCTGCGCGAAGGACACGGACGTCCTCGATGCGCTTCACTGCATGGCTTCCGATGTCCGCCGAGAACCCTTGATCCCGGAAGACGGTGAAACCCTCCTTGAGGCTCAGCTGGAACCAGTCACGGCAGGTAACCCGGTCGCCCGACCAGTTGTGAAAATATTCGTGGGCGACGACGCGGCTGATGTTGTCGAAGTCGCCGTCGGTCGCGGTCTCTTGATCGGCGAGGACGTAAGCCGAATTGAAGATATTGAGGCTCTTGTTCTCCATCGCGCCCATGTTGAAGTCGCTGACGGCAACGATGTTGAACTGGTCGAGGTCGTATTCGCGGCCGTAGGCCTTTTCGTCCCAGGCCATGGAGAGCTTCAGGCTGTCCATCGCGTGCTGAGTCTTGGAAAGGTCGGCCTCGCGCACCCAGATGAACAGGTCGACCTTGCGGCCCGACATGGTGGTGAAGCTGTCGCGGTTGGCATGGAGGTTGCCGGCAACGAGCGCGAAGAGGTAACAAGGCTTGGGGAACGGGTCCTGCCATTCGGCCCAGTGACGGCCGTTGTCGGCTTCGCCCTTGGCGATGCAATTGCCATTGGAGAGCAGAATTGGGAACGCCTTGGCATCGCCCTCCATCCGCACCGCATATTTCGACAGGACGTCGGGCCGGTCGGGGAAGAATGTGATGCGGCGGAAACCTTCGGCCTCGCATTGCGTGCAGAGCATTCCGCCCGAGGCGTAGAGGCCCATCAGCTTGGTGTTGGTGACGGGCGAGATTTCGACCTCGGTCTCGACCGTGGCGCGTTCGCCGGTGAGGTCGATGACCAGCTGGGCGCCGTCCATCCGATGCTCGCCGTCGGCCGTGACCGAGAGCAGCTTGAGCTCGTCACCGTCGAGACGAAGCGGGCGGTCGTGATCGCCGTTGCGGACGACCTCCAGCGTCGCACGGACGATGGTCCGGTCGGCATCGAGCGCAAAGTCGAGCCTGATTTCCGGCACTAGCCAGTCGGGCGGGCGATAATCTTCGCGGCGGATTGCGACGTGGGCGGCGGGCGGTGCTTCGGGCGTGGTACGGACATCCATGCCCGGGGACTTAGGCGGCGTCAGGCGAAGTCACAACCGGACGCTCCCGGCTCAACGCTCCGACCATTCCGCCAAGCGCGAGCAGAGCGCCGGCAACAGTTGCCGGGGTCCAACGATATCCTTCGAACGCGGTCGAGAAACCCATGGCGATGATCGGGACGAGGACGCTTGAATAGGCCGCCTTGGCCGGGCCGATGATGCGAACGACAGGGTAATAGAGGCTGAAGGTCAAAACCGAGGCGGCGAGCGCGAGATAGGCGAGGCCGGCGAGGTAGATCGGCCTCGTCTCGAACACCGGCGCGCCGGTCATTCCGAAAGCAATGGCGCCGTCGATCAGAGCGCCGAAGGCCATCGACCAGGCGAGCATGGCGAAGAGCGGAAAGCGGCGCACCTCGGGTCGCGCCTGGAGAACATTAGCGGTCGAGGCACCAACCATGCCCGCCAGCGTCAGGCCAATGCCGGAGACGACGGCAGCGCTGTTGGCGGGATGCTCGTTGATCTCGTGGAGGAAGAGGAGGACGATTCCGCCGACCGCGACCAGCGAACTCCAGAAGAAGCGCTTGGTCGGTTTGTGGCCGAGCAGTGCCCAGCCGAGCAGACTGCTTGGGATAAGGAGCAAAGCAAAAACGGTCGCGACGACGCCCGAGGTAATGTGCCGCTCCGCGAGATAGACCGCGTTGAAGTTGATGCAGAACTGGGTGAGGCCGAGAACAATCGCCGCGACGATGCCCGTCCGGGGAAGCTTGAGGCCGTCGCCCTTGATGAGAGCGATTGCGCCCATCGCTGCGGCGGCGATGAGGAAGCGGTAGGTCACCGACCATTGCGCCGGGACGACCCCGAGCTGGCCGCGGATCACGATCCAGGTCGAGCCCCAGATCGCGGTGAAGACGATGAACGGCAGCGTGACGCTGCGGAAGGCAGACGGGGGGTGATCGCTCACAGGTCGGCGATGGCGCTGGCAAGCTTGGCGACGGCGTAGGGGTCACTGTCCCAGCTGGTCACCAGCCGGATTTGCCCCGGGCCCCATTCGTAGAAGTCGAAGCCCTCGTCGCGGAGGCGCAGGGCCTCATCGTCCCCGACCTTGAGGAACAGCTCATTTGCCTCGACTGGATAGACGAGGCGGTCCGGTGCGGCGTTGGCGAGGGACTGAGCGGCGGAATTGGCGGCGCGGCCATTGTCGAGCCACAACTCGCCGTCGAGCATCGCCAGGATCTGCGCGGCGAGCACCCTGCCCTTGCTGAGGAGATGGCCGGCGCGCTTGCGGCGCACCGCGATCTCGTCGGCGAGGCTGGTGTCAAAGAGAATGAGAGCCTCGGTGTTCAGGCCGCCGTTTTTGGTGAAGCCCAAGCTCAGCACATCGACGCCGGCGCGCCAGGTGACGTCGGCCGGGCTCTCGCCGGTCGTCGCAAGCGCATTAGCGAAGCGCGCGCCGTCCATGTGGAGCCTCAGTCCGCGGCGCTTCGCCAGATCGCCCAATGCGGCGACTTCTGCGGCGCGGTAGACGAGCCCATACTCGGTGGCGTTGGTGATCGAGACGACCGCCGGCTGGACCTGATGGACGTCATTGCGGATCGCCTCGCAGCCCGCGGTCACGAGGTTCGGCGTCAGCTTGGCGCCGGGGCCGTCGAGCAGGATCAGCTTGGCGCCGCCGGTGAAGAAGCCCGGAGCGCCGGCCTCGTCGACTTCGATATGCGCATCGCGGTGGCAGATGATGCCGCGATAGGGCGGGCAGAGCGCGGCGAGACCGAGACAATTGGCGGCGGTGCCGGTCGCGACCCAGAAGGCGCGGACCTCGCGCTCGAACAATTCGGAGAATGCGCCGTCGAGCTTCTGGCTCCATTCGTCACCGTCATAGGCGGTGTCGAGCCGGTTCGAGGCGGCAATCGCCTCGATGACCCTGGGGTGCGCGGCCGCCGCATTGTCCGAGAAGAATCTCATTCAGCGCCGTTAGCGCTGTCTTTCGCGTCCGGTCCAGCAAGCTCGCGCGACTGCGCCTTTCGGCGGCGCAAATTCTCGCGCAGCGCCGCGGCCAGCCGTTCTTCCTTTTCCTTGTCTTTTTGGGTCATGCCGGCCCCAAGCGGACAAGCGCGGGTTGACAGGCCAAGGCCCCGCCCCGCATAGGCGCGCGGCCTCCGACAAAGTGCTGCCGTAGCTCAGTGGTAGAGCGCATCCTTGGTAAGGCTGAGGTCGTGAGTTCAATCCTCACCGGCAGCACCATTTCCCGACTAGCGGGACGACGGGCGGCGTTCAGGCGTCGCGGTCGCGAAGAGGCTTTTCGCCCAGCGCATTCTCGATCCCGCCGGAAACCGTGTCGCCAAGCCAGATGATGGCTCCGACGATGAGAATGGCGAGGGCAAGAAGCAGGGCGTCGATCACGAGTCGTTCTCCGTGATTTCCCTTTTATCGCCAATGCATTAAACGTGCAATTAACGCGCGCTCCCCTCAACGTGCCAAACCGGGACTCAGACAAGCCACATCAAAGTCGCAGTCGCTCCGGCGATGAGGCCAAGCGTCAGTAAAATTGTCACGAACCAAGCGGCCGACCTACCGTGGCGATCCTCCACCTTGTCGTAGATGATCTCCAACATCCCAACGACAAGACCCTCTGCGCCGCCTCCATCCATAGCGCGCGAACCTCAGTCGCGATCAATCGGTGCACACGCCGCCTGCAGCCAATCGTGATCAGCGCCCTGAAGCTGCGGGCCAATCTTGGCCAGCACGTGAGCGTGATAGCAATTGAGCCAGCCGATCTCGTCGGCGTCGAGCATGCCGGCGTCGATCAGGCGGCGGTCGATCGGCGCGAAGGTCAGGGTCTCGAACCCGAGCATTTCCTTTTCCTCGCCTTCGATATCGCGCGGCACGACAAGGACGAGATTCTCGATGCGGATGCCGTATTCGCCGGTCTTGTAATAGCCGGGCTCGTTGGAAAGGATCATGCCCGGCTGAAGCGGCTCGTCGCCGCCGCTCTGGCTGCTTCCGACCGGCGAGATGCGTTGCGGCCCTTCGTGAACGGCGAGGAAGCTGCCGACGCCGTGGCCGGTGCCGTGGGCGTAATCGAGCCCCGCTTCCCACAGCGGACGTCGAGCAAAGCTGTCGAGCTGAGAGCCGCGAGTTCCCCTCGGGAAGACCGCGGTGGCGATGGCGATGTGGCCCTTGAGCACGCGGGTGAAGCGGTCGCGCATCTCCTCGGTCGGCTCGCCGATCGGCACGGTGCGGGTGATGTCGGTGGTGCCGTCGACGTACTGGCCGCCGGAATCGATCAGGTAGAGCTCGCCCTTGCCGAGCTTGCGGTTGGTCTTCTCACTCGACTTGTAATGGACGATGGCGCCGTTCGGACCCGCGCCCGAGATGCTGTCGAAGGACAGGTCGCGGAGCTCCGGATTCTCGCGGCGGAGTGCCTCGAGATGGTCAGAGGCCTTGAGCTCATCGACATCGCCGCCGGGCGCTTCCTCGTCGATCCACTTGAGGAACTTCGAGATGACCGCGCCGTCGCGGGCCTGCGCAGCCTTCTGGCCGGCGACCTCGACCGGATTCTTGATCGCCTTGGGCAGGATGACCGGGTCGCGCAGCGGCAGGATCTTGGCGCCGGCCTTCTCCAGCGCTTCGAAGATCGCGGCGACGGCCCGCTCGGGATCGACCACGACGGTCTTGTCCTTGTATTCGGCAAGCGCGTTTTCGAACTCGCTCCGCTCATGGAGGCGGACGCCGTTGCCGAGGTGCTGGCGGACTTCGGGGGCGATCTTTTCCGACGCGACGAACAAATCGGCGGTGCCGTCCGAATGGGCCAGCGCATAAGCCAGAGCGACCGGCGTGTGGGTCACGTCCTGGCCGCGGATATTGAACGCCCAGGCGATTGAATCGAGCGCGGACAGGACGGCGGCGTCGGCATGATGCTTGGCGAGCCAGTCGCCGATCTCGGTGCGCTTTTCGGCGGCCGACTTGCCGGCATGCTCGTCCGAATGGATGACGAGGTGCGCCTTCGAGGCTTCGGGCCGGTCGGTCCAGACTTCGTCGATCGGGTTGCGCTCGACGGGGACGAGCTCGGCGCCCCGGCTGGCGAGCGCTTCCTTGGCGCGGGCGACCCAGTCTCGCGTGTGCAGCCACGGATCGTAGCCGATGCGTCCACCCTCGGGCGCGTGCTCCTTCAGCCATTCGGTGGTGCTCGTCTCGGGCACCGACTGGTAGCTCCATTCGGTCGGCGAGACCTGCTGGCGGACCTGCAATGTGTAGCGACCGTCGACAAAGATCGCGGCCTCCTCGGGCAAGACGACCGCTGAGCCGGCCGAGCCCTTGAACCCAGTCAGCCATTCGAGCCGCTGCGCATAGCTCCCGACATACTCGCTCATGTGCTCGTCGGTCAGCGGGACGACAAAGCCGTCGAGCGAATTTGCCTTCAGCTGTTCGCGAAGGGTTTTGAGGCGATCGGCATAAGTGGACATGCGCTAACTCCCTTGCCTGTCAGCTAGTCCATGCGGCGGCGTTCTTAAAGAGGAGCGAATGTTCCCAAAGCTCGCAGTGACGGCATTCGAAGTGGAATTCGAATGAGTGGACGCTGGGGTCCTTCCACTTAATCCATTTCGTCAACTTTTGGAGGGCAACGGCCAGTTCGCGAGGATGATAGGTCCCAAAGTTCATCGAAGAGGAAGCGCAGGCTTGTAGGACAGCGTCTTCTACCCTCCATCTCATCCCTCCCTGCAGCAATTTGTGCTTTAAATGTCACAACTTGCCGCCATTCGGGTTCCCATGGTTACGCGTCCGCAATTTGCCTTGTTGAGTGTTGTTTCACCCGCAATAGTCGTCGGCCTCAACCAAGTAACCGGGGGAATTGCGTGAAGAAGTTGATTGTGATGATGGCCGCGGTAGCCGCGGTCAGCCTGACGGGCTGCGCAACCGTGCTTAACGGGACGCACACGCCTTACACGACCGAAAGCCAGCCGGGCGGCGCCATGGTGAAGTTCACCAACGGCGAAAGCTGCACCACGCCGTGCAAGCTGGAGTTCCGGCGCAAGGACGACGTCCGTGCCGACATCACCATGGCCGGCTATAAGCCGACCTACGTGCTCATCCAGTCGCGGCTCGCAGGAGCGTCGTTCGGTAACATCCTGCTCGGTGGCGGCGTTGGCGCCATCGTCGACGGAAGCAACGGAGCGAGCAATCGACTCTATCCGAACCCGCTGATCGTCAAGCTCGCTCCGGAAGGATCGACCGGCGGCGCAGTGCTTCTCGACAAGGACGGGAACGTGCTGAAGACCGTGAAGGAATATAACGATTCCGTTCGCAGCGACGTCGCCAAGACGGTCGGGCCTCGCTTGGCCGGCCTCGAAGGCGGTCCGCAGTCGGAATAACGAATACCGGCCTCGCCGCTTTCGGGCGGCGGGGCCATCACCTCAACGACTAGGCGGCCTTCGCGCGGTTCCGGAGCGACAGGCAGTATCCGAACGTGACGACCATTCCGGCAACGACGGCGGCGATGCCACCCCAGACGGCCACATTCATTGGCGCGAATGCCCACAGGCCGGCATAGACGAGGCCGCTCAATACCTGAGACCAGCCCGCGACCCGCTGAACCTGCTTGATGGCGGCGCTGGGTGCGAATCTCTTGGGGACACGATTACCGTACCAGGCAATCATCAGCCCGTTGATGGAGATGACCAGCCGGGTGACCGTGTCCCGATCCACGTAACCGAGCTTGTTTGCAGCTGTGGCGCCGAGCGCGAGGGTGATAATGCCGCCGGCCCAGGCCAGCGATCCAACGATTTCCTTGTTCATCGTGCAGGCTCCTTGCCTAGCTTGGGATCGGACGCTTCCTCGCCGATGCCAAATGAATGGACGAAGCCCAGCAGCGCTTCTTCGAGCACCGATAGCTTCAGATGATAGATGACGGACTTGCCGGACTTCACGGCGTCGACGAGGTCGGCTTCCTTCAGTACGGCGAAGTGCGCCGACATGGTCGGCTTGGAGACGTCGAACCGGTCGCTTATGTCGCCCGCGCTCATCGGCCCCTTACGCAGGAGCTGGAGGACTTCACGCCTCGTGGGATCAGACAATGCTTTGAAGACTCGACTCATTGATAAGATAATTAGCTAAACGTCTAAATGATTCAAGCGGAAATGTGCTTTCGCTCCAATCGCCCCTCCAGCTTCGAACGCCACTGGTTAGCCCGGCTGTTGTATTTGGTCGTGAGCCAGACCGCCGCGCCACCGATCAGCGCTCCGGCAACGACATCGCGCGAGTG
>Ga0105245_10000065_pt1 | contig 109701 bp, 81 predicted proteins | sample KBSM54metaG_FD_81523 | JGI IMG/M metagenome (GOLD analysis project Ga0105245, IMG submission 81523) | Miscanthus rhizosphere microbial communities from Kellogg Biological Station, Michigan, USA - KBS M5-4 metaG | ecosystem: Host-associated > Plants > Roots > Rhizosphere > Soil | place... | reverse complement strand
CGCACGCTCGATGCGATGCCGATCGCCGGCGATCCGGTCCCGCGCGAGACCCCGCTCGAGCTGTTCGGCCGCCACGCCGGCTATGGCCTCGCGTTCGCGATCGTCGCCGCCGCGTTCATCCCCGCCGTCACCATGTACGCCGCGTCGCTCGTCGCCGGCTCGCGCAACTTGTTGCAGATCGCGACCGCGATCGGCGGTGCCCCCGCCCGCACCGACGCCAAGTCCGTCGGCGTCAACCCGGCGCACTCGTCCGCCGGTGCCGTGCTCGGCGCGCTGCCCGGGCTCGCGTCGAGCGCGTCTCTCGTCGTGCTGCTGCTCGCCTCGCCGTGGCTCCTGAACCGCGAAGCGCCGCTCGCTCCGTTCCCCGCCGCCGTCCTCGTCGCTGGCATCAGCATCTTCTCGCTCGTCGGTGCCGGCGCGAGGATCGGCCCGCGAATGGGCGACATCCTGCGCGATGTCTCCGCGCTCGATCGCCAGCGCCTCGCCACGCTCGAGATCCATCCCCCGACCGCGATCGAGCGCGCCGTGATGAAGCTGATCGGTGCCGCGGCGCTGCCGTACTCGAAGGACGCGCGCCTGATGCGGCGGCGCTATCCGATGGCATACGCGCTCGGCGCGATCGTGTTTCTCGTGCTCGTGATCATCGGGTTTTCGCAGCCCGCCGACCCGGTGCCATGGCTTGTCGTACCACTCGCCGGTGCGCTGCTGTATGCCGCGTTGTTGCACGCGCGGCTCGCGGAGCCGCCGATCGAGCTCCGCCGCTTGGCGTCGACGCTGCCGATCACGCCGTCGGCGGCGCGCTTGGCGAAGCGTGCCTGGACGCTCGGCTGGCTCACGATCTTCGTCGTCGTGCCCGCGGCATTCGCCGTCGCCCGCGTGCTGTAAGCCCTTTCCCCCTCCGTCTCTAGATCGGCCTGCGTGCAGGTCTTCTTGAGATCACGCCAGCTCGACGCACTCGATCGTGTAGACCGATGCACCGATGTAGCCAGAAAGATCGTAGCGCTCCATGAGCTCAGCTATCTTCGCGACGAGCCGATCGACGTCCTTCCAGTCGTGGACGCCGGTCGCCATATTCCAACCCTCGTAATCACCGTCGAGGTTCGGCGCGCACGGTCCAGCGCCATTTCCCGCAGTCTCGATGCCCTCGCGCTTCAGCTCGAGATCGACCTGCGCGAGGAACGCGCCGACGTTGATCGACGCACAGCCGTCGAGCTTGGTCAGATCCATGCAGCCGGCACCGAACCCACCGCCAGCGATGCGTTCGATACCGAGCCTGCGCTTCCCGGTCGCGCGCTCGATCCGGATGTACGAGCTGCCTCGGCAGGTCTGCGGCTCGGCGATCGTGAAACCCGGCACCCCACGCAACGTGAACTCTGCCGGCTCACCGATCGGCGGCTGGGCTTTGCACGAACCACTCTCGAACGTCCGCTTTTCAGGCGGACGCGAAACGGGCGGCGGCTGGGTCGTCGCGCACGCCGCGAGCGCCAGGACCAAGATTCGCCACATGGTCACGAGACGCACGAGCACCGCGAAACGGGAACTTTCAGGTGAAGACGTGGAGGGAGCGGACGCCACCGGCGACGGCGCGGCCACTCGCGGTGCTGCGATCGAACAAACAAACCACCTCGGTGCGGCGACCGGGATCGACGTTCACGATCAGCGACGCGACGTTCGCGAGAACCAGGTACAGGCCGATGCCGGCGCCGTGATCGTCGAGCTCGGGGCGGCCGCTGTCGCGCTTGGCGCGGCGGACGTGATCGATGACATCGCGCTGGCGCAGCGCACCGAACGCATCGCCGACCGAGACCGCGATCGTGCGGTCATCTGCGGCCCAGCGGAGCACCGCGCGCTGTTCAGGTGCGTTCGGGTCGTACGTCAGGGTCGGTCGCGACTCGCGGGGCGCATCGTGGAGCGCGTTCATCAGCAGCTCGTCGACCACCGAAGCGAGCCTGTGGACAACGGGGCGGCGCGTACCGATCGCCTCGGCCCAGGTGCAGACCTCGGCGATGACCTGGCGCTTCTCGGCGTCGGAGCTGACGAACCGCTCGCCGACCTGGGAGCTCGGCGCGACGTACTTCTCGAGGCCGAATAGGTCGCCGGAGACCAGCTTTTGCGACGTGATGGCGAGGTCGATCGCGGCGGGATCGCCGACGAGGTGGCTGACCGGTGCCTCGAGCATGAGGCTGATCAGCCCTTCGTCATCGAGGTTGTCCCCGACGACGACGACCGGGATCAGCAGCGCCTGGAGCGCGGCTGCGCTGGCCATTCGGGTAGCGCGGTCGACGACGAGCAGCTTGGCATCGCCGAGGTCGGCCGGTACGGCCTTCGCGTGCTCGACGATCACCCCGGCGCCGGTGAGCGCACCGTCGACGACACGGGCCACGCTGGCGTCGACACAGACGCACACCGCACGTGACGAGCTGCCCATCGGAGATGCAGCGTAGCCCGTGGGCCAGCCCACCGAAATAGCAAATTCGCGGTTGCTGGCGCCAAGTTGAATTCGCCGGTACGATCGTCGACCGATGGCGGATCCGCCAAAGTTCCGTCGGCCTCCGACCAGGCCGCCGCCGATTCCGCGCATCCTCGCGCCGAAGCCGGCGAAGACGGACGTCGTGCCGATCCAGCGCATGACGAGCGACGACACGGGTGATGAACCGCAGCAGTACGGCGACGAGAATACGAAGAACGTCGAGGCGCCGGACGCGGGTCAGCTGGTGGAGCGCATGCTCGATCTCGTCGCGAGCGAAGCGGAAGCGCTGCTCGAAGGCGACGAGGATCGGCTCGCCGATCTCAACGTGCGCACCGCGCTCGCCGCGTGGGATGGTCTGCATCAGCCCGAGGAGGCGATGCGCTACCTCGAGCTCGCCGAGAGCCATCCGCTCGCCCTGCGGCTGCGGTTGTCGGCGGCGCTTGGCACCGGCGAGGAAGCGGCACTCGCCGCGGCGGTCCCGAAGATCGGCGCACCGACGGCACTGCTCGCGCTCGAGCTCGCCGAGGCGTGGCTATGGCGATTCCGCCGCGCAGATCTGGCCGCACCGTTCGCAGATCGCGCGTTGCTCGGTGCGGATCCGCGCTGGCGGGTCGAAGCGGTCGAGCTCGCCGCGCTCGCGCACGCCGCGAACGGCAACTGGAAGCGCGTCGTCGAGATCCGCCGTTCGGCGGTCAGCAAGAGCTCACCGCCCGAGGAGGTCGCAGCCGCGGCCGCGCTTGTCCTCGATCGCGGAAACGATCCGGCCGCGGCGCTGCAGCTGTGCTGGGCCGCGATCGAGCGGATGGACGAGGATCCGAACGAGCGCGACACGGCGCCTTCGCCGATCATCACGCGCGGTGGGTGGCTGCGCGTGATCGATATCGCGATCGAAGCGGCCTCGCGCGCGGGCGATCCGCGCCGGCTCGAGCTACTCGATCGCCGCGCCGATCTGCTGAAGGATCTGCCCGGCGGCCAGCTCGAGTCGCTCGCGACCCGCGCCGCGGTCGCGGCCGAGCTCGTGCGCGACGGTCAGCACGCCGAAGCTGCGAAGCTCTACGCCGAGCTCGCCGACGATCCGAACATCAGCGCACCGGGCGGGGCGCATCGGATCGCGCGCTACGGCGCTGCACTCGCGGCGATGGCCGGCAACGATCCGGCGGCCGCCCTCGCCGCTCGCAAGATCCTGGTCCAGACCGAAGCGAAAGAGCTGATCGCGGCGCACGGCTGGCGCGCGTTCGAGCTGGCGGTGCTCGTCGGCGAGAAGGCCTCCGGCGATCTGGCGCGCGCGATCGTCGATGCGGCCGAGACGCCGATCGCGGAGCGCTTGCTCGACTACATCGAGCTCGCCGAGGGCACGAGCTCGGCGACGGTGTCGCGCTTCGAGCGACGCGGCGGTTACGCGTTGCGCTGGGCCGCGGCGATCGCGGAGCAGCTCGCGAACTATCAACGCGCGGTCGAGCTGTGGAAGCGCGCCGCGAAGACCGGCCTCGGCACCGAGCCCGATCATCTCGTGCGGTTGTTGCGCGGCGGTCCGCGCGGTCGCAACCGCACCGAGACCGGCCTGCCTGACGAGGATGCGTTGGCGGAGGTCTACGACGCGTGGGCGCGCGACGAGTCCGAGCCGCGCAGCAAAGCGGCGCTGACGTGCGCGCGAGGCATCGTCGACCTGATGCGCGGCGACTTTGTCGAGGCCGAAGAGACCCTGAAGAACGCGGCGCAACTCGATCCGAAGGATTCGTTCGCGCGCGCCGCCCTCGCCGCGGTGTATCGCGCCGGCAAGCACTACGACCAGCTCGCGCAGGTGCTCGACGAGCTGTCGCGCTCGCTGTTCAGCCGCGAGGGCCGCGCCGCCGCCGCGCGCGAATACGCGGAGTTGCTCGACGAGCACCTCGGCGATCCGGCGGGTGCACGCGCCGCGCTCGAGCGGATGATCGCGGAGCGCCCCGACGACGACGAGACCATGATGGTCCTCGCGAAGCTCTACGATCACGAGCAGCAGTGGACCAAGTCGATCGACCTGCGCCAGCGCGCGGTCGCCGTCGCGCCGACACCCGAGCGCCGCGCCGATATCTGGATCGAGATCGGCCTGCGCGAGGAGCGCCGCGGCGACAAGTCCGCTGCACTGTCCGCGCTCGACAAGGCCTCCGCGATCGCACCTCGCCGCAACGAGGTGATGCGCGAGCAGGTCCGGATCTATCGCCAGACCGGCGAGCACGCGAAGGCGCTCGACATCGTCCGCGCCGAGCTCGGCTCGGATCCGCCGCTCGAGCGCAGGCTCCAGCTCCGCCGCGAAGAAGCGCAGCTGCTCACCGAGCTCGACCGCGAGCCCGAGACCGTCGTCGCCGCGTACCTCGACGTGCTCGGCTACGAGCCCGAGCAGACCGAGGCGCTCGCCGGGATCGAAGCGCCGGCCCGCAAGCTCGGGCTGTGGGACGAGCTCGCGCGCGCGTTCCGCGGTGCGCCGCAGACCCCGCGCAACCTCGAGGTGCTCGCCGAGGCGCTCGCGAAGATCGCCGAATGGAGCGAGCTCGCCGAGGTCCGCCGCCGCCAGCTCGAAGCCGCACCGACGCCTGCCGAGAAAGCGCAGCGCGCCGCCGAGATCGCGCGGATCTACGAGCTCGAGCTCGGCGACCTCGACGGCGCGATCCGGATGCTCACGGTGGCTCAGCAGAACGCGTTCGACGATGGGCGCCAGAAGGATCTCGTCCGCCTGCTCCGCATGACCCAGCGCTGGGCCGAGATGGCGCAGGTCCTCGAGCGCGAGCTGCCGACGGTGCGCGAGAGCCAGACCGCGCGCCAGGTCGCGATCCTCCTCGAGCTCGGCGAGCTCCGCGCCGACAAGCTCGAGCGCAAACCCGATGCGCTCGCCGCCTACGAGAGCGCGCTCGAGCGCGACCCGAAGAACGCGATCGCGCTCGAGAGGCTCGAGACGCTCTACGAACAACTCGGCCGCGAGCGCGAGCTCGCGCGCTTGCTCGAGGCTCGCGCCGAAGCGACGACCGAGCCGATCGCGCGCTCGCAGCTGCTCGATCGCGTCGCGGGGCTGCGCGCGAATCGCGGCGATATCGACGGCGCGATCGCCGCGTACCTCGGCGCGTTCAGCGCGGACCCGACGAACCGCGAGGTGTTCACCGCGATGGAGCGGGTCTGCTACAAGGCCGAGCGCTGGGCCGCGGCGATGCAGCTCTACGAGACCGCGATCGCGCACGTCGAGGGCGGCGTGTCGCGCGCGTATCGCCTCGGCGATCTCTACTCGCGCCGCGGCAACGTCCAACTCAACTTCCTCGGCCAGATCGACGCCGCGATCATCTCGTACCAGAAGGTCGTCGAGGTCGACTCGAAGCCCGAGGCGGCCGTGAAGGTGCTCGAGGATATCTGCCGGACCCGCGCCGACTGGCAGCCGCTGATCGCGGCGTGGGAGCGCCGCGCCGAAACTCAAAAGGAACCGGGCCGGCGGACCGAGGCGCTGCGTGCTGCTGCGGCGCTCGCGACGGAGCGAGCGAGCGATCCGCGTGCGTCGGTGCGGCTCAACCGGAAGTTGTTGTCGATCGATCCGAGCGATGCGCGCGCGTCGGCGTCGCTCGAGCGCTACTTCGAGGAGACCCAGGATCGCTCCGGCCTGATCGACGTGCTGAAGATGCGGCTCCAGCACGCGCCGAAGAACGAGACCGTCGACTTGCTCAAGCGGATCGCCCGCGCGTCGGAAGAAGGCGCGCGCGACGTCGAGACCGCGACCGAGCACTACATGAAGATCCTCGAGCTCCAGCCCGAGAATCGCGATGCGCTCGAAGCTCTCGGCCGGATCTACGAATCGACGGAGCAGTGGGCGGAGCTGATCGAAGTCACCCGCCGTCAGATCAAGGTCACGAGCGACCGCAACCTCAAGGCGCTGCTGTACTTCAAGTGCGGCTCGGTCATGGAGGCCAAGTTCGGCCGCGAGCACGACGCGATCCGCTACTACGACGCCGCGATCAAGACGTCGCCGAACTGTCTGCCGGCCGTCCACGGCCTCCGCGATCTGTATCGCCGCCGCGAGGAGTGGCCGCGCGTGATCGAGACGCTCGAGCTCGAGGTCAAGCTGTGGACCGAGGAGAAGGAGCGCGCCGGCGTGTTCGCGCAGATCGGTCGGATCTACGACCAGCAGCTCAACGATCCCGAGCGCGCGATGACGTACTACGACTCCGCGCTCGCCGTCGATCCGGACTGCTTGCCTGCGAACCAGGCGGTGTTCGACCACTACTTCGATCGCGGCGAGTGGGACAAGGCGATGCCGATCGCGAGCTCGCTCGCCCAGAAGGCGATGCGCGATGGCGATCCGTCGACCCGCAGCGAGTTCTATCGCAAGCGCGGCGTCGTCGCGAAGCAGACGTTCGATCCGAAGTCAGCGGCCGATAGCTTCGTCGTCGCACTCGAGATCAAGCCGACGAATACCGCGGCGCTCGACGATCTCGGCGAGCTCGCCGGCGACCAACCCGATGCGTGGGACTTCGAGGGCACGTACCGCGAGCTCGAGAAGATCTACAAGAAGCGCGACGACGCCGGCCCGCTGCTCGCGCGCGTTCACGTCGGCCGCGCCGCGATCCTCGAGCGCGCCGGAGAGCTCGACGCCGCCGCGAAGCTCTATCGCGAAGCGCTCGACCTCGCGCCGACCGACTTCACGGTGCTGTCCGCGCTCGTCGAATTCCACGCCGACATGCGGCACTGGAGCGACGCGATCGACGCGATCAACACGTTCGTCAAAGCCGGCGCGAGCCCCGCGGATCGCCTGCGCGCGCTGATGCGCCAGGCCAGCCTCCACGGCGATGGCGAGATGGACGCGCTCCGCGCGATCAACGTGCTCCGCAACGTGATCCAGGTCGAGCCGTCGCATCAGGACGCGTACTACGAGCTCGCCCAGCAGTACTTCCTCGTCGGCCGCTACGCCGAGGCGCGCACCGCGATCGAGCGCGTGATCGAGCTCGCGACCGCACCGGGTCAGCCGCTGATCCCCGAGGCGCTCGCGCGCTACTACTACTACAAGGGCCGGATCCTCGACGCTGCAGGCGACATGCGCGCGGCCGCGCCGCAGTACCGCCGCGCGATCGAATACGACCCGGGCTACGCGCCTCCCGCGCTCGTGCTCGCGCGCCGCGCCGCCGACGGTGGCGATCAGCGCCAGGCCGAGACGCTCTTGATCGAAGCCGCGCACGCCGCGATGGCGCAAGGTGGCCCGCGCGCCGCGGTGCCGCTCCAGCGCGGCCTCGCCCGGATCCTCCTCGGCTCGGGCGATCGCCCCGCGGCGATCGAGGCGTACCGCGGGATCTTGAACGTCGAGCCCGACGGCGCGAGCGATCGCGTCGCGCTCGCAGAGATCTATGCCGTCGACGATCCGCAGCGCGCGATCGGCGAGCTCCGCAAGGTCCTCGAGCGCGACATCCACCACGCTCCCGCGTATCGCTTGCTCGCGTCGTTCTACAGCCGGACCGGCGATACCGACCGCGCGACTCGCGTACTCACGGCGCTCGACCTGCTCGGGTTCGCCGAGGAGACCGACCGCCAGACGATGCAGCGGATGAAGGCGGTCCGCCAATCGCAGCCGCTCCGCCGCGCGCTCGACGAATCGAACCGCGAGCGCCTGCTGACCACGACCGCTGCCCGCGAGCCGCTCGGCGAGATCTGGTCTGCGCTCGCCGAAGAGATCACCGCGTTTGTCGCGCAGCCGTCGCTCGGCGAGAACCTCGCACCCGCCGAGAACGGTGCGGATGTTCGCCTCCTCCAGATCTCCGGCGAGGTCGGCAACCTGTTCGACTGCGATGCCGACGTATTCCTCGCGGACAAGGTGCCGGGGCTCGTCGCCGTCACCGCGTTCCCGCGCCGGCTGATCGTGATCGATCGCTCGCTCTTGAACGAGAAGGATCTGCCACTGCGGTTCCTGTTCGGCTACGCGCTCGAGGCGATCCGCGGCGGCTATGCAGCGCTGCTCCAGCTCGGTGCGCGCCAGCGCCGGGAGCTCGCTCAGCTGTTGCGCGCGCTCGTCCACGTCGAGGAGGCGACCGGCCCGGCCGCGGACATCATCGGGGCCGCGAATCCGCGCGCCGTGAAGGTCCTCGAGCGCCACGCCGGCACCCGCGACCTCGATCCGGGTACGTGGATCGACAGCATGCTGGAGAGCGCGAAGCGCGCCGGCCTGGTCGCCTGCGACGACTTCCACGCCGCGATCTGGATGGTGGCGCGCCAGGCGGGTGAGAATCTGGGCAGCAACGACGACACCGTCGCACTCGGATCCGTGCTCGGTGGGCCTGATTTGGTGCGGTTCTACCTGAGCGACCAGTACCAGATGATTCGCGACCTGCTCTCTTTGCCAGCCTGACTGCAGCCCGTTCAGTCGGGTCGGATACGGGATCACATAGCCGCACTAGATCCCGCGCCCAACGCGAGCTACATTTGGAGGGCTTACGAGTGCGCTGTAATCGACAATACCGCCGTTACGCGGCGCAGGGTGGCTAAGCGGGCATGAGCCAAAAGTTCCAACACTCGGTTCAGCACCGAGGCGATGTCAGCTACGTGAAGCTCGGTGGCGTTATCGACGAGGATAACGAGCTCGGCGAGCTCGTCGACAAGATCCCGAACGGCACAGCCGTGATCGATCTCGGCGAGATCGAGCGGATCAACTCGTGCGGTGTTCGCGATTGGGTGAACTGGCTGTCGAAGCTGGAGACCAACGGGACGCGCTCCGTGCTCGTCGAGTGTTCTCCGGCGATCGTCGCCCAGATCAACCTCGTCAACAACTTCACCGGCTCGGGCGTGGTGAAGAGCTTCTACGTCCCCTACTTCTGCCCGGAGTGCGACGAGGAGAAGGTGTTGCTCGTCGAGGCGAGCGACATGGGTCCGCCGCCGCACGAGCCGCCGACGTGTCGCTGTGACGAGTGCGATCTCGTCATGGACTTCGACGACATGCCGGACTCGTACTTCGCGTTCCTGTCGAATCAGCGCAAGCTCGCCGAGCCCGACAAGATCAACGGCGCGATGAAGGACATGGGCGCGCGCGGCTCGGAGCCTTCCGCCAAGGCGAAGGTGAAGTCGCGCGCGAGCCAGCCGCAGATGAACCAGTCCGGTTCGAAGCCGAGCGTGCCGTCGCTGCCTTCGATCCAGCGCACGAGCACGCAGCCGGCGAAGACGACGTCCTCGGGCCCGCAGTCGACGCCGAGCAGCAACCCGCTGCTCCGCGGAGCCGCCGGCTCGAAGCCGCCGAGCCGCCCGCAGCTCGGTACGAAGCCGCCGTCGAGCCCGCAGCTCGCTGCGATCTCGATGCGGATGCAGCAGAACCCGCCGGCGACGAACCCGGGACGCGGCAACGCGCTCGTGTTCACGCTCGTCGGCGTGCTCGTCGCGGCGATCGTCGTGCTCGCTTATCTCGTCCTGACGAAGTAAAGCTTCGGCCATGGCCGCGGAGCGCAACCGTGTTTTATCCGGTGAACGGATCTCGCGCGCTCGGATCGATGCCGCCGGCGAGCCCACGGTCGAGGCGATCGAAGCCGCGATCACCGCGTTCGATCACGAGACCGCCGCGCTGCTCGCGTTCGCGCGGGCTCGCACCCAGCCCGTCCCGGTCGAGCTCGTCGGCCGGATCCTGCCGGGCATCGAGTTTCCCGCGATCGCGAACGGCCTGATCGCGATCGCGAGCGGCGATCGCAAGGAGCTGTTCGCGGTGCTGACGGAGCGGCGATTTCCGGCGACGAAGGACGCCGCCGAGCTCGAAGCGATCGTGCTCTACGCCGCGTGGAAAGCCGGCATCACCGGCGCGACCCTGATCCCGGAGCTTCGCCGCCTCGGCGCGCGGACGATGACCGCCGAAGGCTACGCGCTGGTCGCGACCGCCGGCGCGTCGATCGACGACGTCAACACGACCGCGGCGCTGAAGCCGATCGCGCCGTTCGCGAAGGACTACGCGAAGGCCGTCGCCGCCGACGACAAGGCGATGAACGCGAGCATCGATGCGGTGATCGCCGCGCTGCCCGCCGAGGTCGAGCTCTCGCGCGGCGGCTTCACCGTGCGCGCGCAGAAGCTGCCGGGCCGCAACGATCCGTGCTGGTGCGGCAGCGGCAACAAGTTCAAGAAGTGCTGCGCCGACAAGCCGGTCGCGGCGGCCTCGCCCGTCGAGGGCCTGACCTGGGACGAGTTCATCGCCGGCGACAAGATCACGATCGAGCAGATCCGCCAGCTCGAGATCAAGGACGTGCTCCAGATCGACTTCTCGCGGCTCCAGCTGAAGCCGCTCGTCGCGGTGATCCGGGGCCTCGCCGACGCGCACGCGTGGGTGCACGCCGAACGCGCACTCGCCGAGCTCGCCGGCCGCACGCTCGCCGCCGACGACGCCTCGTGGGTCGACGATGCGCGGGAATGGCTCGTCGGCTCCGCGCTCGCGTGTGGACCGGCGCAGCGCGACCGCGCGAAGCGCCACATCGCGTTGCTGTCGCCGAAGATGCGCGAGCACTACGAGCTCGAGGCTGCGATCGAGCGCGGCCCGGCCGAGGCGTGGCAAGCGTTGCGCACCCGCGCCGCGGCGGTGATCGCGAGCGGCGACAAGCTCGAGGACGTCGACCTCGCGTACTCGCTACTCCGGGTCGAGCCGGCGCTCGGCATCTTCTTCGCGCGCGCGTGCATCGGGTCGCTCCGGGTCGACGATGCCGACGCGCTGCTCGACACCGTCGAGGATGCTCGCGATCGGCTGAACCTCGCGCCGGTCGATCCCGCGTGGGACGTGCTCGACGCGCTGACCGCCAAGGTCAAACGCAAGCCGAAAGGCGACGACGCCGGCGCGTTGAAGGAGCAGCTCGCGTCATCGGCCGCGCATGCCGATCAGCTCGAGCGCTCGCTGGCCCAGTTGCGCGGCGAGCTCGCCGCCGAACGGACGAAGCCCGCGGCAGAGCTCGTTCGCGGTGCAACGAAATCCGGCGAGCTCGACGGCAAGATCGCGGAGCTCGAGGCGCTGATCCGCGAGGGCCAGGCCGAGCGCCGCGACCTCCGCAAGCAACTCGAAGAAGCCGCCGCCGCGAAGAAAGAAGCCCCGGAGCCGCGCGGCCGCCGTCTCGACGATGCCGACGAGGGCGTCGACGATCTGCCGGTCGCCGCTCGCGGCATCACGCTGCCGCGCTTCGATCGCAAGTTCACCGATGCGCTCGCCGAAGTCCCGCCGCAGGTCGCATCCGAAGCGATGCGCACGATCGGCGTGCTCGCCTCTGGCGATGGCTTCATGTGGAAGGGCGTCAAGCAGGCGAAGGACATGGTCCGGCCGCTCTACATGGCGCGCGTCGGCATCCATCACCGCCTGCTGTTTCGCTGCGACGACGGCATCCTGGACGTGATGGACTTGATCACCCGGGAGACGCTGTTGACGACACTGAAGAGGATCCGCGCGCTTCGATAGTCGGTGACGTCGCGAAGTACGCGAAGATGATGCCGGGAACGGCCATCGCGATCACGATCAAGAAGAAGTTCGTGTAGCCGACGCTGGCGACGATCTGGCCTGCGAAGGGACCGAAGATGCTGCCCGCGAGCCCGCTGAGGCTCGACAGCAGCGCCATCTGGGTCGCCGCGAACGCGGGCGAACAGAACGAGTACTCGGCGCCGTTCAAGGCGGTCGTCCCCATCGCGAACGACAGGTTCTCGACGAACAGCGTGGCGCCGTACACGTACAGGTTGTGGCCGACGAGCGAGATCACGAGATAGCCGAGATGAACGAACGCCGCCATGCAGCCGAAGATCACGACCATCTTGCGCATCCCGTGCTTCGCGACGAGCGTGCCGCCGATGCCGCCGCCGATCGCGAACGCGGTGAACCCGATCGCCTTCGACAACACCCCGATCTCGGTCTTCGAGAAGCCGACGTCGCGATAGAACGGCTGGCTGACGACCTGTGCGAACTGCTCGCCGAACTTGTAGGTCGCACAAAACAACAGGACGAAGATCACGTAGGCGCGATAGCGGCGGACGACCTCGACGAACGGCTTGTAGACCGACTCCACGATCGACCGCGGCACCGGGCTCGGCGGCGGCTCCTCCGCATAGAACACCGTGACGATACCCACGAGCATCAACGCGGCCATGATCGCGTAGACCACGTTCCACACGATGTGGTCCGCCATCACGAGCGTGAGCGAGCCCGACACCAGCATCGCGGTGCGATAGCCGAGGATGTACGACGCGGAGCCCGCCGCACGCTGCGCCGGCTCCAGGACCTCGACGTTGTACGCGTCGATCACGATGTCCTGCGACGCCGACATGATCGACACGAACAGCGCGACGCTCAGCAGCATCGGCAAGCTCGTCCCCGGATCGAGCGTCGCCATCGCCCCCAGCCCGAGCAAGAGCCCGATCTGGAACACCAGCATCCAGCCGCGGCGCCGGCCGAGAAATGGCACGCGATAGCGATCGAGGAGCGGCGCCCAAGCCCATTTGATCGCGAACGGAAACTTCAGCGACGCGAACGTCGCGAGCTTCTTGATATCGAGATGCTGGTCGTACGCCCATTGCTGCAGCGTCTGGCCGATCAGCATGTTCGGCAGGCCCGACGAGAAGCCGAGCAAGAACACCACGGCCATCCGGCGCGAGCGAAAGATTGCAGCCCACTCGCGCATCTCGCTGGATGATGGGACGTCCGTCGCGCGTGGGCAAGATATGCTCCCCTCGCGATGGGGACGCTCGGCGCAGATCTACTCGACAAGCTGACCACCGAGCTCGCGAAGTTCCCGGGCGTCGAGACCACGAATGATCGGTTCCTCGCCCTCGCGTACGCGGTGCGCGACCGCCTGCTCCGCCGCTGGGTCGATTCCGCACGGACGATCCTCACGACGAAGCACCGCACCGTCGTCTACCTCTCGGCCGAGTACCTGATCGGGCCTCAGCTCGCTGCGAATTTATTGACCCTCGATCTCGAGGCCGAGGCGCGCGCGGCCGCGCAAGAGCTCGGCACGACGCTCGAAGCGCTCGTCGATCACGAGGAAGAGCCCGGACTCGGCAACGGTGGTCTCGGCCGGCTCGCCGCCTGCTACATGGACTCGCTCGCCACGCTCGACATCGCCGCGGTCGGTCACGGCCTGCGCTACGAGTTCGGGATCTTCGATCAGGACATCCGCGACGGCTGGCAGGTCGAGCGCACCGATCGCTGGCTGCGCGCCGGCAACCCATGGGAGATCCGGCGCTACGAGATCACCCACACCGTCGGGTTCGGCGGCCACACCGAGCACGATGCGGGCGGAGCGCGCTGGATCCCGGAGCGGGTCGTCGAGGGCGTTCCGTACGACACGCCGATCGCCGGCTACGGCACGCAGACCACGAACTTCCTGCGGCTGTGGAGCGCGATCGCGAGCGAGGAGCTCGATCTCGACGCGTTTCAGGTCGGCGACTACTGGCGCGCCGTCGACGCGAAGATCCGCAGCGAAAACCTCACGAAGGTGCTCTACCCGAACGACTCGTCGCCGGCCGGCAAGCAGCTCCGGCTCGAGCAGCAGTACTTCTTCGTCTCGTGCGCGCTGCAAGACTGCATTCGCCTGTTGCTCCACGGCGGTGCGTCGATCCACGAGCTGCCGACCATCCTCGCGATCCAGCTCAACGACACCCACCCGACGCTCGCGATCCCCGAGCTGATGCGCCTGCTCGTGGACATCCACGGGCTCGGCTGGGACGACGCCTGGACCATCACGACGCAGACGTTCGCGTACACGAACCACACGCTCTTGCCCGAGGCGCTCGAGACCTGGCCGCTGCCGCTCGTCGCGCGCCTCTTGCCGCGCCACCTCGAGATCATCTTCGAGATCAACCGGCGGTTCCTCGACGTCGTCCGCGCGAAGTTCCCCGGCGACGACGCGCGGCTCCGCCGGATGTCGCTGATCGGCGAGGACGGCGACAAGCAGGTCCGGATGGCCCACCTCGCGACCGTCGCGAGCCATCACATCAACGGCGTCGCCGCGCTTCACTCGCGCTTGCTTCGCGAGACCGTGCTGCGCGACTTCGCGGAGCTCTGGCCCGAGCGCTTCACGAACGTGACGAACGGCGTCACGCCGCGCAGGTTCGTCGCGCTCGCGAACCCGCGCCTCGCCGACTTGATCACGAGCGCGATCGGCGATGGCTGGCAGCGCGACCTCGCGAAGCTGCGCGGCCTCGAGAGCTTCGCGACCGACGCCGGCTTTCGCGATCGCTGGCGCGCCGTCAAGCAGGCGAACAAGGCCGCGCTCGCCGCGCGCTCCGCCAGCTTCGATCCGACCGCGCTGCTCGACGCGCAGTGCAAGCGGATCCACGAGTACAAGCGCCAGCACCTCAACCTCCTCCACGCGATCGCGCTGTGGCAGCGGATCAAGAACGGCGAAGACCTCGGTGCGCCGCGCACGATCATCTTCGCCGGCAAGGCCGCGCCCGCTTACTGGATGGCGAAGCTGATCATCCGGCTCGCCGCCGGTGTCGGCGAAGCGATCGCGAACGATCCGCGCGCACGCGAGCAGCTCCGCGTCCTGTTCATCCCCGACTTCAGCGTCAAGGTCGCGCAGTGGATCTACCCGGCTGCCGATCTCAGCGAGCAGATCTCGACCGCAGGACTCGAAGCCTCCGGCACCGGCAACATGAAGTTCACGCTCAACGGCGCGCTCACGATCGGCACGCTCGACGGCGCGAACGTCGAGATTCGCGAAGCCGTCGGCGCCGACCAGTTCTTCCTGTTCGGCCTCACCGCCGAACAAGTGATCGCCGAGAAGCGCGCCGGCTATCACCCCGGCGCGTATCTCGAGGGCGAGCTCGCGAACGCGATCTCCCTGATCGATAGTGGCGCGTTCTCGCGCGGCGATCGCGCGATGTTCGCGCCGCTCGTCCACGACCTCCGCGAGCGCGATCCGTTCCTCGTGTGCGCCGACTTTCGCGCCTACAGCGAGTGCCAGCGCCGCGTCGCCGATCTCTGGCAGGACCCGGTGAAGTGGGTCACTTCGTCGATCCTCAACGTCGCGCGCGCCGGCCGATTCTCGAGCGATCGGGCGATCGCCGAGTACGCGCGCGAGATCTGGAACGTCCAGCCGCTGCGGTAGATTCGGCGCATGCAAGAACGCGCCTTGGTCCTCGCCGGTGGCGGTGTCGCCGGCATCGCGTGGATGCTCGGGCTCGTCGAGGCGCTCCGCGCCGGCGGCGCGGATGTCACCGCACCCGATCTGATCATCGGCACCTCGGCCGGATCCTGCGTTGGCGCCCAGATCGCGACGGGTCAGCTCGCCGCCGCGGTCGCGATGCAAGAACGCGTCGAGTCCTCCGAGATCTCCGCCGACGTCGACCTGAGCTCGTTCTTCGGCAAAGCCGCCGAGCTCGCGGCCGACAAGCCCGACGAGACCGAGCTGATGCGCCGGTTCGGTGCCGCCGCGCTCGCGACGAACACCGTCAGCGAGGCCGCGCGGCTCGGCGCGGTCAGCGCCCGCTTGCCCTCGCAGACCTGGCCCGCACAGCCGCTCCGGATCACCAGCGTCGACGCGCACACCGGCGAATTCGTCGTGTTCGATCGCCACTCCGGCGTCCCGCTCGTCGAAGCCGTCGCCGCGAGCTGCGCCGTCCCGCTCGTCTGGCCACCGGTCAGCATCGGCAAGCGCCGGTTCATCGACGGCGGCACCCGCTCGTTCTCCAACGCCGATCTCGCGAAGGGCTTCGCGCGCGTCCTGATCGTGGTGCCTACCGTGCCGAACCCGATCGTGTCGGCCAAGCTCGCGACCGAGCTCGCCGGCCTCGCGCCCGGGCGAACGTTCGTGATCGAGGTCGATCCCGACTCCGCGGCCGCGATCGGCCCGAATCCGCTCGACCCCTCGCGCCGCAAGCCCGCGCTCGACGCCGGCCGTCGCCAGGGCCGCGTGCTCGCCGAGGCCGTGCGCGCGTTCTGGGCCTAACTCAAGAGGGCCAGCTCGCCGCCGGCGATCAGCGCGCGGAGCTCTTCGACGACCGAGTCGGGTGCGGCTAGCTCGGCGCGGAATACTTCGACCGCCCGCGCGAGCGCGTCGATCTCTTCGACCGGCTTCTGCTTCGCGCGATGCACCCACGTCAGCCGATCGAGCGAGACCTTGCCGCTGGCGACAGCGTTCGCGCCCTGCTTCGCGCACCGGCAGGCATTGCCGCGATCGACGAGCCCGCACGTCGACCGCAAGAACTCCTCCATCCGGGTGCGAGCGCGAGACAGCCGCTTGCGATACGCGTCGGATTCGATCTCGAGGATCGCGGCCGCCTCGTCGCTCGCGAGCTCGAGGATCTCGCCGAGGATGTACGCGAGCCGGTGATCGCGATCGAGGCAGTGGAGCATCGTCGACGTACAGGCGAGCTTCGCCTCCTGGATCAACAGCGCGTCGTTGCTCGGCGGGACCGGCGACCCGATGCCGGCCTCGAGATAGCTCGCGAGCTCGTCGAACGACTCGGCGGCGTGCTTCGCGCGTTTGCCGCGCGCGGTGAGTAGGTGGTTACTCGCGACCCGATAGACCCATGTGCGAAACGCGCTGTCGCCGCGGAACGAGCCGAGCGATGTCACGAGCCGGATCAGGATCTCCTGGGTCGCATCGTCCGCGTCACTCGGATTGCCGAGCATGCGAGCGGCGAGGCCGTAGACCAGATCCTTCATGTCGCGGATCAGCGCCTCGAGCGCGGCGCGGTCGCCGCCGCGTGCCCGCGCCACCAGGTCCTCGTGATTCACCATGGAACCTTAGACCCGCGCGCAGCCAATTTTGTGACCGGTCACAAACTCCGCGGCCGCGAAGTCGAAACGGCATGACGAAACTCACCGCTCTCATTCCCCTCGCGATCTCTGCTGCCGCACTCGCCGCTCCCGAAAAGCACGTCGTCCAGGACAACCTGACCTGGACCCAGCCGTTCGGGCCGAAGGGCCCGTCGTTCGGGTTCGTCGAGGGCAAGTACGGCGACAAACAGCCCGCGTCGTTCTTCGTAAAGATGACCGCCGGCGGCGACTCGGGATGGCACACGCATGCCGAGGACTACACGGCGGTCGTGATCCAAGGAACGTTCACCGAACAGCAGCAGGCCGACGCGGCCGAGGTTCCGCTTCCGGTCGGGAGCTACTTCATCCAACCGGCGAAGGCGGTCCATCGCAACGGCTGCGTGAAGGGCACCGATTGCTTGATCTTCGTTCACTTCGCCAAGGGTGCCGAGAGCACGCCGACGACGCGCGACGGGAAGCCGCTCAAGCTGTAGGGGCTCGCTACCCCACAGACACCTGGAATGCCCCACAGGCAGTTTTGTATGGTGGGCGCAGGGTGCCGAAGGAGTCAGTCGGGAGAATCGCAACGCTCGATGGGTTGCGCGCGGTGTCGATCGTGCTGGTGCTGTTCTCGCACGTCACGGGCACCCGAAACTTTCCATCGCTCGCGCATACGGAGTGGCTCGCCGAGGCCGGCGTTCGCACGTTCTTCGTCATCTCCGGCTTCTTGATCACGACGCTGCTCGTGCGCGAGCGCGCGAAGACCGGAACGATCTCGCTGCGCGACTTCTACGTCCGTCGCGCGTTTCGCATCTTCCCCGCGTTCTACGTCTATATCGGCGCGCTCGCGGTTCTGGTGATGGCGGGGGCGCTCGTGATCTCCACGACCGACTTCGCCTACGCGATCACGTACGCGATGAACTTCCACGAGCATCGCAGCTGGTACCTCGGCCACATGTGGTCGCTCGCCGTCGAGGAGCAGTTCTATCTCCTGTGGCCCGCGCTGATGATCGTGCTCGGCACCCGCCGCGCGGTGGTGTTCGCGCTCGGTGCGATCGTGGTCGCGCCGGTCCTCCGGGTCGGAGCGCTCGTCGTGTGGCCTTCGCTCTCGGGGTTGACCGATCAGGCGTTTCCGTTCGTGTTCGATTCGATCGCGATCGGATGCGTCCTCGCGATCCTCCGGCCTGGACTCGAGGACTGGGCGCCGTATCGCCGGCTGATCACGGCGCCATGGTTCTGGCTGGTGCCGCTCGTCTTGATCCCCACCTTGATCATCCAGCGCCCGATCATCGATCTCGGGTTCTCGACGACGGCGGCGAATATCGGGATCGCGCTCGCGATCCATCGCTGCGTGATGACCCCCGACTCGCGGATCGGCCGGGTGCTCGAGCGGCCGGCGCTCGTCTGGATCGGCACGCTCAGCTATTCGCTCTATGTCTGGCAGCAGCCGTTCCTCGACCGCCACGACCTGGGCTGGTGGGCCGCGTTTCCGATCAATCTCGTGCTCGCGGTGGCGCTCGCGTGCGCCTCTCACTATCTGATCGAGAAGCCGTGCCTCCGGATCGGCCAGCGGTATCGCCGCTAGACGGTCAGGCCCTTCTTGTAGGCGAGCAGCTCTTTTTGGGTCTTCAATAAGAGCTGGTTCGTCTCGAGCAGCTCCTTCGTTCTCATCCGAACCTGGTTCGCGAGGCGCTCGCGCTCCCGGGCCTCGGTCTCGAGCATCTCCTGGTATTTGACCTGGACGACGGCCTCGTCGGTCACGTTGCGCTGGATCTCCAGCGCACCTACATGGTTCCCAGCTTCATCCGTGATCGGCACGGCCGAGAGGATGAATCTGAGTTTTTGGGCCTCTCCCGCGATATTTCCCGAGATCTCGTCGAGGCGGACGTGCCGGTTATCGGCCCAGCACTGCTGAGCGATGCACTCGTTGGCGCAGATATTGAGCTCGAGGACCTCGAAGCAGTGCTTCCCCTTGAGTCCGCGTGCCACAGCGCGGGGTAGGAGGGCGAAAAATGCGCGGTTGAAGTCGACGATGCGGCGGTCCGTATCGACGATGAAGTAGCTATCGACGATCGCGTTCGAGACCCTCTTGAACTCGGTCAGGAACTGCTGGAGCGCAGGCGGCGCGGAGTCCATATGCCGCTCGAATGGTACCAGGCCCCGACCTGGTGGCATAATTGCGATGCAATGGCCAAGAGGGGTGGGCCGAGCATCTCGGTCAAGATGATCTTGACCACGACTTTATTGATCGTGGTTACGGTTGTCGGTTCTGGATTTCTTAACGTCGTCAACATCCGGCGCGCGTTCGACGCGAGCGTCGCCGACCGGATCAAGACATTCAAAGAAGGGCGCGAGCAGTTAGGTCTCGCGGGCACGCAGGGCATCGCCCGCGGCGTCACGCCGTTCCTGATCGACAAGCATGACGACGAGATCGAACAGCTGATCCGGCTGTCGGTCTCGCAAGACGATAGGACCGACGACAAAGGCCATGTCGACTACGGCTTGAAGATGGCCTACGTGCTCGACCTCAACCAAAAGGTCATCCTGCACTGCATCGAAAAAGCAGCGCTCGATTGCACGCAGGGAAATCACGAGCCGATGGGCGCGAAGTTCGGCCAGCTCGCGGTCGAGACCTGGCAGAAGAGCCTCGAGATGTGGAAGGCGGCTGGTAAAGCGGACCCGCTGGTCTCGTTCGAGATCGCGAGCGGTGGCTCGAGCTACCGCGTGTTCGCGTATCCGATCTTCGTCGGCGAGCCGCCGACCGCCGCCGCCGCGGTGCCGCCCGAACCGCCCGGTTCGGCGCGCCAGGGCTACGTCGTCCTCGGCTACGACTTGGCCCCGATCGATACGTTCGCGCAGACCGCCGATGTCGAGAAGTCCGCGGCGATCACGAAAGCCGCGCTCTACACCGGCGTCGTCGGTGTGCTGTTCGTGCTGATCGGAACGGTGCTCGCGATCTTCCAGGGCCTGTCGATCTCGCGGCCGATCCGCCAGCTCGCGTGGAAGGCCGACCAGATCGCCCGCGGCGATCTCGATGCGCGCGTCGAAGTTACTTCGAGCGACGAGATCGGGCTCCTCGGCGAGAACTTCAACTTCATGGCCGATCAGATCGCCATCCTTCTCCAGCAGACCGCGGAGAAGGCGAAGATCGAGCAGGAGCTCGAGGTCGCCAAGGCGGTTCAAGAGACGCTGGTGCCGAGCGATGCACCGGTGAAGAAGTCGACGCTGACGTTCGCCGGTCACTACATGCCGGCGGCGCAGACCGGTGGCGACTGGTGGACCTGGGCCGAGCTGTCGGGCGGGAAGATCCTCCTGGTGATCGGTGACGTCACCGGCCACGGCATCCCGTCCGCGATGATCACCGCCTGTGCGAAGTCGGCGTGCGACGTGGCGCGTCACGTCCACAGCGAGGACATCACGGTGACCCGGCTGCTCGAGATCATGAACCACGCGATCTTCGAGAGCGCGCAGCGCCGGTTCGTGATGACGTGCTTCGCGTCGATCGTCGATACCAAGAATCGCACCATCACCTACGCGAACGCAGGTCACAACTTCCCGTATCTGTTCCGCCAGGGCGAAGGCAAAGGCGAGTTCGGCTCGCTGATGATCCGCGGCAATCGCCTCGGCGACGACCCGGATTCGAAGTACGAGGCCAAGACGACCGAGCTCGCGATCGGCGACGTCCTCGTCTGGTACACGGACGGCATCGTCGAATGCGAAAACGAGGCCGGTGAGGAGTACGGCGAGAAGCGGTTCCGCGCCTCGGTCCGCAAGGCCGCCGCGCTCGATGCCGGCGAGATGCGCGATGCGATCATCACTGACGCCAACGAATATTTCGGCGAAACTGCTCGGAAGGACGACATCACGATGGTCGTAGGGAGAATGCATTGAAGTCGCTGATCGTCGCGATCGCACTCGCTGCCGTGCCCACGCTCACGCTCGTCGAGCGCATCGCGCACGCCGAAGCGGAAGACGACCTGCGCGACGGCGACAAGTACTTCGAGGAGGGCGACTGGAAGCGCGCCGCCACGTCGTACGACCGCGCGATCGCGAAGGCGCCGAGCCAGGTCTCCGCGGAGGCCTACGGCAAGCGCGCCGCGATCTTCATCATCCAGAAGGACAATAAAGGTGGTCTCGAGTTCGTCGCGAAGGCGAAGACTCGCTACCCGAACGCGCCCGAGATCGAAGAACAGGAAGCGCTGATGCTGTGGGCGAACGGCGCCCGCGATCAGGCGATCGAGGTCGCGCAGAACGTCGTCAAGGCGCGGCCGCAGGCGTTCTCGAACCAGCTGATCATCGGCGAGTACTACGCGTCGCGCGATCCGGTGAAGACGGCCGCGGCGTACGAGCAGTACCTCGCGCACCGCCCGCCCGAGCGCGAAGGCAGCGACGTGCTGCCGCGGATCCAGCTCGGCTTCGCGTATCTCGCGAACGCGCGCGCCGTCCTCGGCGATGGCGACGAAGCGCGCGCGCAGCAGCTCTACACGAAGGCCGTCGAGCAGTTCGACTACATCCAGCGCAAGCTGGCGAAGAAGCCGAACGCGCAGGTCAACGCCGACAACGGCCTCTGCGCCGCGTACACCGGCCTTCGCAAGTGGGACCAGGCGCTGACGGTGTGCGAGCGCATCGTCCAGAATCCGAAGGCGATCGATACGACCGGATCGACCTGGTACAACCTCGCGACCGCGTACCTCGCGAACCGCCAGACCAAGAAGGCGCGCAACGCAGCGACCGAGTTCGCACGTGTCCGCAAGGGCGAGGCCCGCGGCTCGATGCTGATCGGCGACACGTTCTACGCCGATAACGATTGGGCGAACGCGCTCGATCAATACAGCCGCGCCGAGAAGCAGCTGAAGCCGAACCAGTCGCGCGACCAGATCCAGCTGTCGATCCGGCTCGGCAAGACCTACCGGCGCATCCCGTCGGCGAACGGTTCGAACCTCGCGCTCGCCGTCGACAAGCTGTCGACCGCGTGGAATGCGAACCCGACGAGCATGGAGCTCGCGGCCGAGCTCGGCGGTGCATACCTCGAGGCGAAGCAGGATGCGAAGGCGACCGCGCTCACCGACAAGGTGATGTCGGGCGCCGACTTCGGCAAGGCGCCGAACGATCAGAAGGCCGCGGTCTACGTCCTCGCAGGCAAGTCGCTGTTCAACCAGCACAAGCTGAAGGAGGCGCGCCAGCGGTTCGAGTCGGCGCAGGAGATCAAGAAGGCCGACATCTCGATCCAGCGCGACCTGATCCTGACGATCAACGAACAGGCGTTCGAAGCCGGCACGAAAGACGTGCGCGCGGCGCAAGGCCTCCTCGACGAAGCGCTCAAAGTCGATCCGAGCTCGGCGATCACGCTGACGAACGTCGCGGTGCTCGCGATCGAGCGCGGTGACTGCGATACCGCGCAGAAGCAGCTGATCCGGCTGCGCGAGGTCCGCGGCAGCGACGCGGTGCTGACCGGTCGCTTGCTCGCGCGCTCGTACATGTGCTCGTCGCGCCCGGATCCGAAGCGCGCCTCCGACGCGTACGCCTCGGCTGAAAAGGAAGCGAAGAAGGCGAACGCGCAGGCGTCGCTCGCCGAGATCTACACCGAGTGGGCGCCGCTCACGTGGGACACCGATCTCCAGGGCGCGATCGAGAAGCTCGACCTCGCGGTCCAGGTGTCGTCGCAGGATCCCGAGGTCGCGCCGGCCGCGAAGCGCAACCTCGCGCTCGCGCTCTACCGCCGCGGCTGGAAGCAACTGCGCGAGGGTAAGGCGACCGAGGCATCGGCCGACTTCGAACGGGCGACGCGCGATCCGTCGGTGCTGAAGGGCACCGAATCGATGGCGTTCGACTTCTCGTACGCGGTCGCCCTCCTCGACGCGGGTCGCGCGAGCGATGCCGCGCGGATCTTCAAGAACCTGTCGGCGAAGGGCAACCAGGGCGCGTACCTCAAGGGCGCGTACGCGAAGGTCGGCTCGCAGTTCTTCTCGGCCTACGCGAACTATCGTAGCCAGACCGGCCAGGCGCGCGCCGCGGCATGCAACGACCTCGCGAAGCTCGAGGGCGATGTCGGCGGCAAGATCCGCGAGCTCGTCGCCAGCTGCTGGGAGAACGTCGCCGTCGACGAGTGGCGCGCCGGCAACCCCGGCAACGCGCAAAAGGCGCTCGCGACCGCCGACAAGACGGCGACCCCCGATCAGAAGCGCCGGCTGACGATGGATCAGGCGGCGATGGCGCTCGGCAAGGACAAGCTGAACGAGCTCGAGGCGCTGAACGGAAACCCGCCGGAGTCGCTGATCGATCTCGGGATCGTCTACGACATGCTCGGCAAGCCGAAGGAAGCGTACGACGCGTGGAACCGGGCGAAGGCGAAGGGTGCGACCGCACCTGGTCTGCAGCGCTGGATCGACGCGAAGAAGAGGATCTATGGTTACTAAGAGCCTCGTCATCCTCGCGGCGTTGGCCTCGGCCGCGTACGCCCAGCCGACGAAGATCCGGATCGGCATCTACGCGCCGTCGGTCGAGTTCGGTACCGCGCAGCAGCGCCTCGCCTACGTGCAGGGCCTCGCGAAAGCGGTCGAGCAGAGCACCGGGATCAAGACCGAGGCGCAGTCCTACGGCTCGCTCGCGGCGCTCAAGAGCGACACCGACTTCGCGATCATCGACGGTCCCTGCTACGCCACGAACCTCGGCTGGAAGCTGCTCGCGAACGCGAACATCGGCGGGACGACCCGCACGTGGGCGCTGTACTCGAGCGCGGGCGATTCGATGACCCAGCTGCGCGGCAAGAAGCTCGCGTTCGTCGCGACCGGTTGCAACGACGCTGCGTTCATCGACAACGCGATGCTCGAGTCGGAGGTCGATCCGCAGTTCTTCGGCGCCCGCGTCGGCGAGAAGGATCTGACCGGCGCGATCGCCGACGTCCAGTCGTACAAGACCGCACAAGCGGTGTTCGCACCGGTCGGCGCGGTGAAAGGCCTCACGAAGCTGTTCGACACCGGCCAGGTCCCGAACCCGGCGTTCGTCCAGGTCGATACGAAGCTCCCGCAGGCGACCGCCGACAAGGTCGCGGCAGCGGTGACCGGCTTCGGTGGCGCCGGCGCGATCAGCGGCTGGACCAAGCCCGACCGCGGCGCTTTCACGGCCCTGGCGAGCCGGCTCGGCCGCGTGACCAAGGTCGGCGTGCTCGCGAACCCCGATCCGGTACGGATCGACGCCCGCGACGTGCTCGTCGACCCGACGACGCTCAAGGACACTGCATTCGTCGCAGTACGCCACCACTACGTTCGCCCGCCCGGCGCACGAATGGATTAAAGCTAAGCGCCCGGCGCCGGGCGCGTGTGGAGACTAGACACACATTCCGGCGGCGTAAAACTGGTCGATACATTCGATCAGTAGTGACGGACCGCAAGCGCATCCTTTTCGTCGACGACGAGCCAGCCCTCCTGGCCGCGTTGTCCAACCTCATGCGGCGGGACCGTCACCGCTGGGACCTCGTGTTCGCGCTGGGCGGCGCAGAGGCGCTGCGCGAGCTCGAGCAAGGCTCGTTCGACATCGTCCTCACCGACATGCGCATGCCGGAGGTCGACGGCCTCGCCGTGCTCACCGCGGTGAAGGAACGCTCGCCGCGGACGATCCGGATCATCCTGTCGGGCTACGCCGAATCCGCCGCTGTGATGCAGGCGCTGCCGCTCGTCCACCAGTTCCTCTCGAAGCCGTGTGATGCGAAGACGCTGCGCAGCACGATCGAGCGCTGCGGCGGCGATGCGCGCCTGCCGAACGACAAGACGCTGACCGGCCTCATCGGCAGCCTGCCCTGCTTGCCATCGGTGCCCGCGCTGCTCGCTCAGCTGCGCACCGCGACCCGCGATCCCGATGTCACGATCGACGTGCTGATCGCGATCTGCGAGCAGGATCCCGCGCTCGCCGCGAAGGTGCTCCAGATCGCGAACACGACCCACTTCCGCGGCGACGATCGCCCGACCAGCTCGATCAAGATCGCGGTCGCGACGCTCGGCATCGAGGTGATGACCTCGCTCGCGAGCTCCGAGATGGTCGGCCTACCGACGAGCGAAGTCTGCCAGGCGATGATCGGCACGATCCAGAAAGAGGCCGTCGAAGCCGCGCAGCAAGCGCGCCTCGCGGCCAGCGATCCCGAGCGCGCCGACGATGCGTACGCCGCGGCGTTGCTGCATCCGATCGGTCGCCTGGTGCTCGCGCACGAGCTCGCGGACGCGTACTTGCCCGTCGTCGAGCGCGCGAAGTCGACCGGCGTGCCGCTGTCGGAGGTCGAGCGCGACCTGCTCGGCGTCACTCACGGCGCGATCGGCGCGCACTTGCTCGGCATGTGGGCCCTGCCCGCCGAGCTCGTCGAAGCCTGCGAGCGCTTGCCCGCGCGGTAGATCGCAAACGCAAACGCAAACGCAAACGCAAACGCAAACGGGACTTGGAGCGAGCGAAGCGAGCGTTCGACGAGCGAATCGTTTGCGTTTGCGTTTGGGTTTGCGTTTGCGGTTCTAGCGACCCTGAGTCATTCGCAGCATCACGAGCGGGGTCTTGAAGATGATCCCGAGCTCGGTGCGCAGAAATGTATCGAACCGCTCGAGCGACGCGGTGTACGCGAGATCGAACAGCAGCTTGATCCGCATGTCGTCGGCGAGCGAGCCCTTGGTCTCCTCGAGATCCCACGGGTTCTGCAACGTCGATGCGAGCTTTCCGATCTCGGAGCCTTCCGGAATCGAGCCGGTATAGCCGAGCGAGATCTGCGCGAGCCCGGTGATCCCTGGCTTGACGTCGCGCATCCGCTCTTCGAACAGCGGAATCGCGTACGAGAGATTCTCCAAGAGCTCGGGCCGCTCGGGCCGCGGACCGACGAGGCTCATCTTTCCGCGCAGCACGTCCCAGAACTGCGGCAGCTCGTCGAGCCGCGACTTGCGCAGGAACTTGCCGACGCGCGTGATCCGCGGGTCATCCGCGCCGGCGACGACCACACCGGTCTTCGCCTCGGCGTCCGGAATCATCGTCCGGAACTTGTGCATGTCGAACTCGTCGAACTGCAGCTTTTTATGGCCGTTCTCCGACGAGATTTGTTTCAAAGAGCCCGCGCGGCGCTGGCGGAAGAACACGGGACCGGGCGATTCCAGGTAGATCGCCGCCGCGATCACGGGCATCAGGGGGGCCGTAACAGCGAGGCCGACGGCTGCTCCCAGGACGTCGATCGCCCGCTTGGCGATTCGAACGCTTCGCAGCATGGCCGACCCTACCATGCCGCTGGTATGGTTCACGAGATGGTCGCGCCGATCAGGTTGACCGTGCCAGGCACGCTGCTCTACCGCGCGATCGCGGTGCGCGTCGTTGCCGAGGCCGCGCGCCTGGTTTCGGGGTCCGACCGCCGAGATCCCAACGACTTGCTGAGCAACGACGTGCGCCATCCGTTCGACACCGCCGTCGTGTCGGCATTCATGGAGATTTTTAACAACGTCGCGATCCACGCCTACCAGCGCCGCGGCGGTGGGGTCATCGAGCTCGCGATCACGCCGGGCGACCAGGAGCTTCTCATCGAGCTCAAGGATCACGGCAAGACGTTCGATATCGACGGGGTCGAGCCGCTGCCCGACGATATGTCCGACGCGTCGCTACCGGAGGGCGGGATGGGCATCCACATCGCGAAGACCATGCTGGATGAAGTCACTTACGAGCCGGGCCCGCCAAATCTCTGGCGGCTCGTCAAACGTATGCCGGAGAAACTGAGTGCCTAACCCGTTCGACATCACGCGCACGGATCACGAGACGAGCCTCGTCATTCGAGGAAGCCTCGATATCAACAGCGCGCCCCAGCTCGCGGAGGAGATCGATAAGCTCGTGGCCAGTAAGGTCAAGCGAGTCAGCGTCGACCTCGCCGGCCTCGATCTGATCGACAGCTCCGGCGTCGCCGCCCTCGTGAAGCTCTACAAGGGCATTCGCGGCCACGGTGGACACGTGGAAATGACAGGCGCTCGCGATCAGCCACTCGCGATCTTCAAGCTCCTGCGGATGGATAAAGTCTTCAACCTGTAGCTCTCGTGCGCGTCCTCGCGATCACGAAGATCTTTCCGAACGCGCTCGAGCCGCTCTCGGCGCCGTTCAACCGGCAACAGTTCGCGGCGCTCCGCGAACATTGCGACCTCCGGGTCATGGCCACGATCCCGTGGTTTCCCGGTGCGGGCCTGATCTCGCGGTGGTCGAGCGCGGGCAAGCTCGCGGCGGTTCCCGACCGGGAGACGATCGCCGGGCTCGACGTCACGCATCCGCGTACGCTGTTCTTCCCGCGCCTCGCATATGCGACATGGGGACCGCTCTACGCGGCGTCGATCGCGCCGGTGGTGCTCCCGCTGCGCGGCGAGATCGATGTCGTCCTCGGTTCGTGGGCCTATCCCGACGGGTTCGCGGCGATCGTCGCCGCGCGCCTACTCGGCGTCCCCGCGGTCGTGAAGCTGCACGGGTCCGATATCAATCAGATCGCGAAGCTGCCCGGCCCACGCCGGATGCTGAGCTGGGCGCTGCCGAAAGCGGCGCAGATCGTCGCGGTGTCGAAGCCGCTCGCCGACGAGGTCTGCGCGCTCGGCGTTCCGCGCGCCAACGTCTCGATCGTGATGAACGGCGTCGATAGCGAGCTATTCCACCCGCGCGACCGCGCCGCCGCACGCGCCGAGCTCGGCTTGCCGGCGAAGGCGAAGATCGCGCTGTACGTCGGCAATCTGAAGCCCGAGAAAGGCGTCGCCGAGCTCGCGCGCGCGTGGCCGACCGTCGCGCGCCATTTGGCCGATGCCGAGCTGTGCGTCGTCGGTGGTGGGCCGCTCGCGCAAGACGTCGAGCAGCACGCCGGGGTGCGCGCGCGGATGCTCGGGCCGCAGCCGCACGACAAGGTGCCGACCTGGATCGCGGCGTGCGACGTGCTCGTGCTGCCTTCGCACTCCGAGGGCACGCCGAACGTCGCGCTCGAGGCGCTCGCGAGCGGCCGGCGGATCGTCGCGACCGCCGTGGGTGGCACGCCGGATCTGATCACGGGTCCCATTCTCGGCTCGCTGGTGCCGGCAAAGAATGTCGACGCGCTCGCCGATGCGATCGTGATGGCGCTCCAGCAGCCATACGATCCGGCCGAGGTCGCGAAGCTCGGTGCGCGCGGCGGTTGGGCGGCGAGTGCCGCGGCGCTCCACGCGGTGCTCCAGCGCGCTACTTCACGTACTTGACGTTGAGATCGACGTAGACCGAGTCGCCGATCGTCGGATAGAGCCCGCCGGTGAGCAGGCTCGCGACGCCGAGGCCCGCGTGCGCCTGGATCGGACCGATCTTCACGGTGAGCGAACCGCCGGCGTAGATCCGGCCGCCCGCATCACCGCTGAAGTGATAGTGGTCGCCGGTGAACACGCCGAGGTCGGCGGCGGTCTGGATCAGATCGCCGAGCTTCAGGATGAGAGACATCGGGACCTGGACCGCGGCGTGCGAGTCGGTCTCGCCGCCCTGGACGACCCACGCCGGGACGAGCGAGAAGTCGACGAGCGACGACAGCTTCACCTTCGTGATCAGCTCGCCCTTGAAGCCGGGATGGAAGCTGCCGAGGAACAGCGGGTAGTCCTTGTCGGACAGGAGCATCGCGCCGTCGTGCATGTAGCCGAACGTGAGCCCGAGCCCGATCTCGGTGTCGTTCTTCGGCACCCCCGGCATCGCCGGTAGCTTCGGCAGCTTCGCCTCGAGGTACGCGCGGAACCCACCGAACATCTTCGGGCTCTCACCATCCATCAGCATGTCGGGATGGTGGACCGCGATCGGCGCGAGGAAGTTCGCGGTCACGCTCGGCGCGACGTAGTACGTGCCCTTCGCGTCGACGGCGATCCAGTTGTAGGTCGCGAACTTGCCGGTCTCGTCGGGACCGCTCGGGAGCTTGAGCTGGCCACCCGCATCGAAATCTCCGGCCTGGTGCTCCTTCGATTTCGGCTTGTCGGTCGCAGGCTGGGCGGTCGTCGACGCGGTCGCGGTGGTCGGCGACGCCGGGTCGCCAAACGTCTGCGCGTTGGTCGGCACGTAGGGCGCGACCGTCGGCGCGGGCATGTTCGGCGTCGGTAGCGCCGGTGGCGCGGCGGGCATCGGCGGAGGCGTCGGTGCGGGCGGCCGCGCGGGAGCCGCCGTCGGAGCCGGTTGCGGTTGGGTCGGATCCGGCGCGGTTTGCGCGGCGGCCGTCGCAGAAGCAAACAGGACCGTCACGAGACACATGCGTTGCATGGCAATCACCCCAGGATCCATCTAACCGCAGACCGCGACGCTGTTGCAAAGCTCCTCACCGTGAGTCACGCGTGAGCGCCGCGTGCTACGGTCAACGCGTGCCGTTGCTCGCCGATCCCGACGACGACGATGCCTGGTTCAACACCGAGGAGTCGACCCGGCTCGGCATGATCGTCGAGGTCCAGCGGATCCGCCGGCGGATGCGCGCGCGGCCCGGCCCGATCTTCGTCGTCGCGTTCCTGCTCGCGGTGCTGATCTCGTTCAAGATCTGGACGCGGCCCACGCTCGTCCAGAGCCGCGTCGTCCTCGCGCTCTCGCAGGGCGAGCTATCCGAGCACGACACCGCGCTGCCGGTCGACGAGCTCCGCCAGTACGTCGTCAACGTCCTGCTCCCCGACAAGAAGCTCGGCGAGCTGATCGAGAAGCGGAACATGTTCCCGTCGCGCCACCTGACGGGCATGCAGTTCGCGATCGATTCACTCCGCGAGCAATTCGAGATCGAGATCTGGAAGAACACGTTCGAGATGGGCGACGACGCCGATCGCTCGGCCCGGATCGGCATCACGGTCACCGACACCGATCCGGATCGTTCGTACGATCTCGCGCGCGACCTCGGCAGCGTCGTGATCGGTTCCGCCCAAGATCAGCGGCTGCAGATGACGAAGCTGCTCGCGAGCCGCGTCGCCGAGGTCCACGACTCGGCGGCCGCGAGGCTCGAGGAGCTCGCGCGCGAAGAGTCCGAGAAGGAGATCGCGATCAGCAACGCCCATCGCGACGGCAAGCTCGCGCTCGCGCAGGCACTGACGCTCGAGCTCGCGCAGCTCGCGCACGAGCAGATGTCCGCGGAGAAGACGATCAGCGATATCGCGACCAGCAAGGACACGCTCGCGGACCGGCTCACCACCGCGGGCCTCGACGTGTCGGTCACGGTGGTCGACGAGCGCCGCGGTCAGCTTCCCGAGCACCGCGAGTTCATCATGGTCATGATCGCTGTGCTCGTAGCGCTCGCTGCGCTCCTGGGCACGGCACTCATCCTCGGCGCTTTCGATCCGCGCGTTCACGATACGGAAGACGTCGAGCGACTAGGGCTCAGCGTCCTCGGCCATCTGCCCGGATTCCCTGGCGACGAGGTCGGGTCGCTCGAAGCGCGTGGCGCTGCTCGCCCTCGTGTACCATCGTTCACGAGATGGCGCTCGCACCGATAACTCCTCGCGACCGACTCCAGCGACTCGTCGATCTCGGACGCAAGACCACTCGTTACTGGTGGCTCGTTGCCGTCGCAGGCTTTCTCGGTGGCGTGCTCTCGCTCGGCTTCGCGCTCACGCGCGGCCATCGCTACGAGTCGTCGGCCGTGCTGTTCTATCAGGAGCGGATCCAGTCGAGCATCCTCGGCAACCGTCAGGAGGAGACGATCCGCAACCTCGGCGATCGGTTTCGCGAGCTCCTGCTCGCGCGCGCCCAGCTCATGCAGATCATCCACGATCCCAAGCTGACCCCGTTCCCCGGTATGGATCCCGATCTCGCCGTCGACAAGCTCCGCAACACGGTCAGGTTCGAGTCGCGCGGCGGCTCCAACTTCAGGATCACGTACACCGACGCCGATCCGGATCGCGCGAAGGCCGTGACCGAGAAGCTGACGAAGCTGCTGCAGGAGAAGGATGAAGCGCTGCGCAACGACCAAGCGCAGCTCACCGTCCAGTTCCTGACCCAGCAGAAGGACGAGCAGTCGCTCGAGCTGCGCAAGCGCGAACAAGCGCTCGCCGAGTTCCTCGCGAAGCACCCGGAGTTCGCTGCCGATGCGAACGCGCCGGGTGGCTCCGAGGGCGCGGGCATTCGCGCGATCCACGACAGCAAGAAGAACGCGCCGATCGTCAACACCGGCAACTCGCGGCTCTACGCGCTCGAGCGCCAGCGCCAGCGCGTCCAGGCTCGCCTCGATGCGCCGCCCGATGCGCCGGTCCGCGTCGAGACCCCGCGCTCGCCCGAACGGATCGCTGCCGAAGCGCAGGTCGCAGATGCCCAGCGCGAGCTGACGGCCGCACAGCGCGAGCTCGAGGATGCACTCGCGAAGTACACCGACAAGCACCCCGCCGCGATCAAGGCGCAAGAGCGGGTCGATGCCGCGCAGCAACGCCTGCGTCACGCGCAAGCCGCAGTGCCTCCCGACGAAAGCGTGACGCTCGCGCCGGCGACGCCCGCCGATCGCTCGAAGCTCCAGAAGGAGCTCCAGCAGCTCGAGAGCCAGATCGCCGACGAGCAGCGCGCATCGAGCAAGGCGGGCGCGGGTTCGGGCTCCGGCAGCGCGGCCCCGACGCCAGCGGTGGGGGACGGCACGAATTGGGTCGTCGAGCTCGAGACCCAGTACGCGCTCCTCCGCCGCCAGATGAGCGAGCAGCGCGAGAAGGTCGGCTCGCTCGCCGACGCCGTGTTCAAGGCGCAGATCGACGCGAGCCAGAAGTCGGCGGAGCAAGGCGGCCGGCTCTCCGTGATCGACCCCGCGTTCAAGCCGGTGCGGCCGAGCGGCCCTGGGAAGACCATCTTCCTGCTCGCCGGCATGGTGCTGTTCCTCGGACTCGGCGGCACCATCGCGATCGGTCTGGCGATCCTCGATGACCGGTTGTACCGTCGAGATGATATCGATTCGCTCGGGATCCCTGTGCTGGCCGTGATCCCGGCCCTTCACGTAGCCAAGAAGAAATGACGACCAAGCGTACGACAGGCCGTTACGGCGAGATTCCCGGCGGCAGCGCGAACCCCGGTGGTGCTCAGCGCGGCGCCCCGCTCCCGCTCGTCACCCAACCGATGGTCGCGATCGACGACACGGCCGGCGGGATCACGCGCGTCGATGTGCCGTACGCGACGCAGGTCGGCGCGCAGCAGGTGATCGAACAGGCCGCGACCCACAACCCGCACACGATCGCGTTCACCCGCGCGACCGCGATGTCGCCGCCGCTCGCGAAGTCCCAGACGCCGGCGGGGCCGCCGCCCGAGATCGGACTGTCGCAGCATCACATGCCGCCCGAGGAGCCGCTCGATCAGCGGCTCGCGCTCGTCGTCGATCCGGACTCGGAGCGCTCCGCCGCGTTCCGCGTGCTGCGCCATCACTTGCTCGAGCTCGGCCGGCCGCAGGTCGTGGTCGTGTCGAGCGCGCATCACGGCGAAGGCAAGACCACCGTCGCGCTCAACCTCGCGCTCGCGCTCGCCGAGTGCGGTCGCGCGAAGGTCCTCTTGTGCGACGCGCACCTCCGCCATCCGCAGCTCGCGGACGTGTTTCGGCTCGTGCCGCCCTGGTGCTTCGCGGAGCAGCTCGCGGCGCACCGCAATCAGCCGATGCTGCCGTGGAGCCTCGTCGAGATTCCGCAGCTGTGGTTGCACGTCGCTGCGGTCAGCCCGCGGATCGAGAAGACCCAGCTGCTCGACGCGCCCGCATTCGCGATCGCGATGGAGCGCTTGCGGCTGGCGTACGATCACATCGTGATCGATGCACCACCGGTGCTCGGCTCCGCGGACGTGAACCTCATGTCGGATGCCGCCGATTCGGTGTTGCTCGCGGTGCACGCCCGGAAGTCGACGGCGCGCGATCTGCGGAAGTCGATCGAGCAAGTTGGAGCGTCGAAGGTCGTAGGGACGGTGCTCGTCCAGTAATGCGCACGATGATCGCGGTCGCGATGATCGGTGCGTGTGGGTTCCAGCCGGGGCTCACGCCGGGGGACGGTATGGGATCGGGTTCCGGATCGGGATCGGGATCGGGCTCGGGCTCGGGCTCGGGATCCGGATCCGGCTCCGGCTCGGGATCCGGCTCGGCCAGCAATTGCTTTGGCTCGGGCGTGTACCAGGTGTGCCCGGCGACGATGCCCAACAGCGCGATCAACATCACGACGAAGACGACGATCCACACCGATGTCGGGTCGAGCGATTGCATCACGCTGTCGCCGACGAACGACGCGGTGTGCGTGATCGCGGGAACGTCGGTGACGGTGAATAGCTTCCTGCTCGGCGTCGGTACGCGACCACTCGTCGTACTCTCGACATCGACCTTCGATCTGATGGGAACGATCGATGTCGCGAGCCACGCGTCGCCCTCGCAACAAGGGGCTGGACGCAACCCGTCCGGGTGCACGGGCACGGCTGCGACGGCCGCACCCGGCGGCGGGTTCGGTGGGACCTTCACGACGAAGGGCGGCAACGGTGGCGTCACCGCACCGCCCGGCGGCATCGCGCAGACCCCGTTCACGGCGAGCACGCTCCGCGGCGGGTGCCCTGGCGGCGATGGCAAGGGGCCCAACGGCGGCGGCGCGAGCGCTGGCGACGGTGGCGGCGCAGTCGAGCTGATCGCCGCCCAATCGCTCGTGCTGTTCGGCACCGTCAACGCATCGGGCGGCGCCGCCAGCGGCGGCAAAGGCGGAGGGAACGGCGGCTATGGCGCCGGAGCGGGCGGCATGATCGTCCTCGATAGCCCGACGATCAGCGTCAACAACCTCACCCAGGTGTTCGCGAACGGCGGTGGTGGCGGCGGCGGCGGTGCGATGACGAACAACATGGACGGTGTGAGCGGTAGCGACCCCGTCGGCCCCAACGTTCCCGCCGCGAGCGGCAATGGTGGCGGTGGAACGGGCGGAATCGGCGGCACCGGCGCTTACACCATGCTGAACGGCACGGTCGTCAACGCGATCGACGGCGACGACGGCGTCGGTGGAGGTGGCGACGGAGGCGGTGGCGGTGGCCTCGGCTTCATCCACGTCCAGCAGGGCACGATCTCCGATCTCTCGCACTTCTCGCCGCGCCCTCAGTGACAGTTGGCGAGCGCGAGTAACTGGCGGCGCGCGTCTTCCCACGCCACCTCGTCGCTGGGCCACGCCGGCGAGCCCGATGCATCGCCGAGCGCGCGCGGGATCATCTGTTTCGCGAGCGCCGCGGTGCGATCTGGATCGCACGCCGATGCGAGATCGAGCAGCGCGCGATCCTCCATGCCACGCCGCATCGCCTCGAGCCGCAGCGAGGCATGACATCCTTCTGGGGCCGGATACGCGAGCACCCCGTCGAGGTTTCCGATGTCGTCGCCATCGTCGAAGCTCGTCGCGTTCGTCCGCGCGTGAAGCTCCCTCCCGCCTTTGGGTGGCTGATCGCGGTGGTTGTAGCGATCGTGCCAGTACAGCGCGTCCCACGCGTACCAGATCGCGATCCGATAACGCCAGGCGATCCAGCCCCACGTCCGCGTGCCCGGCGGTGGCGCGTCGACGACCATCGAGCCCGCGCGCGGCGAAGCGCCGTTGTAGGTCCATCGCAAGTACGTATCGGTGAGCTTCGGCGTGAGCGGGATGTAGAGATCGATCGTGTCGCCGTACTCGGCGCGCGGCTCGTCGGTGACGGCGAAGATCAGATCGCGATTCGCCTCGTGGATCGTCTCGGCGAGCGCGCGCACCCGCTCGCGATCCTTCGCCTTCGGCTCGTCGATCGGAATCGCGAAGCCGTGCTGGTTCGCCGGGAGCAGGCCCTTCCACGCGCGCGCCTCCGATGCGGCCTTCGCCGGATCGCGGCCGAGGTCGATCGGAACGTACGTGCTATCCGCGAGCTGCTGGATCCGCGCGCGATACGCGACCGCGTTCATCGGCGGCGCGAGCAACATGCCGTGCGCGCGAAACATCGCCGAGCACGCGAGCTCGCCGACCCCCGGTTGCTCGATCGTCCCGCCGATCTCGTCGGGGTGGTACTCGGCCCAGGCGGTGATAGGCAGCGCCGGTAGCGTCGTCGCGACGACCTCGAGATCGACCGGCAGCTTCTGCGCCGCGACCGCGAGCTCTCCGGCGTAGTGGCCCGGTGCGAGGTCGCGCGGCACGTCGATCGTGAAGTACGCCGGGTTCGTCGCCGGCGCATCCGCCGGCACGAGCTCGTCGGGATACGCGCCGGCGCCGCGACTGTCGCCGCCGTACATCGCGGTCGACGGCTTCACGACAAGGGCGCGCTCGACCGCGAAGCCATGAACCTGGGTCTTCGGCAGCGCGAGCGTCGTCGTCCCGGCAGCGCGATGGAGGACCTGAAACCCGAGCGTCTCGCCGCGCGCCGCGACGAGCTTGACCGTATGACCGTCGAACCACGGGGACGTGCGCGGCACCAAATCGGCGGGGCGCAGCCGGAGCGTCTCATCGACGATCTGGAGGTCGGGCCCCGGATCGACCGGCTTCTTGCATCCCAGACCGGCGATGACCAGCGTTGCGATGCTAACTTGCAGGATGCAGCCGTGAAGAAGCCCGCGATCATCGCGTTCGCGAAGGACTGGCACGAGGACCCGACTTCGAATCATCACGTCTTGCGCGAGCTTGCCAGATCGCGGCGCGTGGTGTGGTTGAACTCGATCGCGACGCGCACGCCGTCGCTCGCGAGCGGGCGCGACCTCGGCAAGATCGCGCGCAAGCTGCGCGAATTCACCAAGGGTCCGGTCAACGTCGAGAACGACCTCTGGGTCTACACGCCTCTCGCGTTGCCATTTCCGCACAGCAGCGTGGCGCGCGCGCTCAACCGCGGCATCTTGCGCGCGACGATGCGGATGCTCCGGTTGCGGCTCGGCATCAAGGACTTCCAGCTGTGGACGTTCCTGCCGAACGTCGGCGACTACATCGGCTCGCTCGGCGAGGCGAGCTCGGTCTACTACTGCGTCGACGAGTGGTCGCTGTTCGGCTACCTCGACCGCGACCAGACCGTCGCCGCCGAACGCACGCTGCTTGCGAAGGTCGACGCGGTGTTCGCGATCAACGGAGCGCTCGCCGATGCGAAGCGCGCGGTCAATCCCCACACGTTCGAGTCGCCCCACGGCGTCGATCACGCGCTGTTCGCCCGTGCGTTGAGTGCGGAGCTCACCGTCCCCGCCGATCTCGATGCGATTCCTCATCCGCGGCTCGGGTTCTACGGGACGCTGCGCGACTGGGTCGACTTCGAGCTGCTGGCGCACATCGCGCGCGCACGCCCCAGTTGGCAGATCGTGTTGATCGGGCAAGAGCTGTGCGACACGTCCGCGATCCGCGGCCTGCCGAACGTCCATCTGCTCGGGCAGAAGGCGCATCACGAGCTCCCCGCATACTGCAAAGGTTTCGATGTGGGCATCATCCCGTATCGCATCGACGAGCGCATGCAGTTCGTGAACCCGCTCAAGCTCCGCGAGTACCTGTCGGCGGGCCTACCGGTCGTCTCGACGCCGGTGCCGGAGGTGCGGCGTTATCCCGAGCTCGCGCGGATCGCCGCGACGCCCGACGAATTCATCGAGGCTGTCGAACGCGCGCTGCGCGAGGGCACGCCGGAACGCCGCGCGGCGCGCTCGCAAGCGATGATCGCAGAGACCTGGGCCGCGCGGGTCGCGAAGGTCGAACAGACCCTCGCGGATCTGCTCGAGGGACGCGCGTGAGCACGATCCTCGTCACGGGTGCGGGCGGTGCGCTCGGCTCCGCGGTCGTCGCGCGCCTCGTCGCGGAAGGTCATCGCGTACGCGGGTTCGTGCGCCGCCCGATCACGACCGACAAGGTCGAGTACGTCGTAGGCGACCTCGGCGATCGCGATGCGGTCGACCGCGCGGTCGCGGGCTGCGAGATCGTGGTCCATGCCGGCGCGACGATGAAAGGCACGTGGGCCGAGCACGAGCGCGGCACGATCGCCGGGACCGACAACGTGGTGCGCGCGTGCGATCTCCACGGCGTGAAGCAGCTCGTCTACATCTCGTCGCTGTCGGTTGTCGACTGGGCCGGCACGGATGGCGGCGCGATCAGCGAGTCCGCGGGCCTCGAGCCACGCGCCGAAGAGCGCGGTGCCTACACGCGAGCGAAGCTCGCCGCCGAGAAGCTCGTCGCGGCCGCGAAGGTGCCGCGCGTGATCCTCCGCCCCGGCCAGATCTTCGGCGGCGGGATTCCCTTGATCAACGGCGCCGTCGCGCGTCACGCCGGCGGCCGCTGGCTCGTGCTCGGCGATGGCACGCTCGAGCTGCCGCTCGTCTATCTCGACGATGTCGTCGATGCGATCGTCGCAGCGATCGCGAAGAAGCTCGTCGGCGGCGAGGTGATCCAGCTCGTCGATCCCGAGCGGCTCACCCAGGCCGACGTCCTCGCGCTCGCCGGCAAGACCAAGGTCGTCCACGTCCCGCGCCCGCTCGTGTTCGCGCTCGGCAAGTTGAGCGAGCTGCCGTTCGCGGTGATCCGCAAGCAGAGCCCGGTCGCGTCGTACCGGCTGAAGTCCGCGCTCGCTCGGCTGACCTACGACAGCGAACGTGCTCGAGACCTCCTCGGCTGGCAGCCTCGCGTCGGTGTCCGCGAGGGCATCAAACGCGTCAGTCCTTGAACACGTTCTGACGCCGGCAATCCGTGAACCGACGCGGTTTCGCGGAGATCCAGGCGGCACGCCGCTGGCTACATGTCGCGTCATGCGCTTCTTCCACTCCGCCAAGGCTGCCGCTGGAGTCGTGGCTGCCGCACTCGACCGCGATCGACCGCTGATCACGCACCTCGTGATCACGCGCCGCTGCAACCTGTCGTGCGGCTACTGCTTCGAGTACGACAAGACCTCGGCGCCGGTGCCGGTCGCGGATCTCGAGGCGCGCATCGCTCACCTCGCGAAGTTGAAGTCGGTGTTCGTCACGCTGACCGGCGGCGAGTCGCTGCTCCATCCGCAAGCCGCAGAGCTCGTCGCGTACATCCGCGCGAAGGGGATGACGCCGTTCCTCAACACGAACGGCTACCTCCTGACGAAGCAGATCATCGAGGACCTCAACGCCGCCGGATTGTACGGACTGCAATTGTCGATCGACAACGCGCGCCCGAACGCCGTGTCGAAGAAGTCGCTGAAGCCGCTGATGCCGAAGCTGCGCTTGCTCCAGACCCACGCGAAGTTTCACGTCCGGATCAACACCGTGATCGGCTCGTCGCCACCGGCCGAGGCGCTCGAGGTCGCGCGCACGGTCACCGCGATGGGCTTTCACTCGAACATCTCGCTCGTCCGCGACCAGAGCGGTGCGCTCGCGCCGCCGAGCGACGAGACGCGCGCCGCGTACGCCGAGATCCGCGCACTCGGCAAGTCGCGCCTCCCCTCGTTCATGGACGACAGCTACACCGAGACGTTGCTCGCCCACGGCACGATGGACTGGAAGTGCCGCGCCGGCGCGCGCACGTTCCTGGTCGACGAGCACGGCTTGACCCACCTGTGTCAGCCGCGCGTCGGCAACCCCGGCAAGCCTTTGCTCGCGTACGGCGTCGAGGACATTCGCGCCGCATTCGACGCGCCCAAGGCGTGTGCGAGCACGTGTCCCATCTCGTACGCGCACCACGCGAGCAAGCTCGACGGCTGGCGTTCACAGCGAGGGCCACTTTTGTTGCCCGAACGTGCGGGACGTCGCAGTCCGGCACTCGTCGTCGTCGGCTAGCTGCGCCGTGGTGTACGATCGGGATCATGCGCGCAGCCTTGATCCTCGTCACACTTGCTCTGCCCGCCGCCGCCCTCGCGGACTCGACGGTCACCGTGACGCTGACGCCCGAAGGCATGGCGTACGCCACCGCCGCCGGCATCACGCCGGCCGATCTGCAGATGCGGATCAAGGACCAGGTCGACACCGCGTACGACACGGCGAACGTGAACAAGTTCCTCCGCGCGTTCGGCGATGCGACGACGTTCGCCCAACGCGGCATCGGCGTCGATTACATGTCGCTGCCCGGCAGCTTCATGCTCGGCGTCGGCGCGCAGGTCGGCGTCGCATCCTCCGACGAGCTCACGCTCGACACCCGGCCGACCGCCGGCGGCGGCGCGGTCAACGCTTCGATCATGCTCGGCTACAACCTGAAGGAACAGGGCGCGCCGCGCTGGACGCTGTTCGCGAACGGCTTCTACGAGAACGGCAACACCTCGCAGCTGAGCGGCAACATCGCGACCGGTGGCCTTCACATCCAGTATCGGCTCGTCGAACCCGAGGCCGACGAGGGCGTCAGCGCCGCGATCGTGCGCTGGGTCGGCATCGATCTCACGACCGGCGTCGAGTTCACCCGGTGGTCGTTCGGCGCGAACCAGACGATCACCCAGCAATACCAAGTCCAGGGCGTCTCCGATCCGCTGACGCTGACCTCGACGGGCAAGTTCGATCTGTCCTCGACGGCCGGCACGATCCCGATCGAGCTCACCACCGGCTTCCGGATCGCGCTGCTCGTCAGCATCTACGGCGGCATCGGCTTCGACATCACCGGCGGCAAGTCCACGGTCGATGGCGACCTCACCGGCACGATGACGACGCCCGACAAGACGAACATCGGCAACGTCCACATCACCGAGACCGGCAGCAACACGTCGAGCCCTGGCCAGCTGCGCGGCCTCGCCGGCGTCCAGGTCAACCTGTGGAAGCTGAAGGTCTACGCGCAGGCGAACGTGTCGCAGATTCCCGCCGCCAGCCTCGGGTTCGGCCTGCGCCTCGTGCTCTAGCGCGCGATCCACGCGCCGTGAAAGCCCGCCGGCACGCGGCGAGGAAGCGCGATCTCAGCTACGGGTGAAAGTGACCGCGCATCGTGAATCACGAACCGAGCGAGGTCCTCGGTCGCGTGCGTCGCGATCCCCATCAGCCAGCCGGACTCGGCGTCGCGATGCGAGCGCTGCGCGACGAAGATCATCTCGCCCGGCACCCACCCGGACTCGAACGCATACGAGGTCCGCGCACCGCCTGCGTATTTCACCAGCTCGGCACCGCGCGCCGCGAACCGCGGCATCGTCACGGCGTAGACGGCACGGTGCGGTCGACCGGTAGACGCGGGATCGATCGTCGGGAACTCGATCGGCGTCGTGTCGAGCGTCTCCTCGCGCACCGTGCCAGCGCCGGGGTCGATCTCCCATCGGTAGAGATGTGCACCGGAGTCGTGAAACTCGCCACCAGATGGCGGCGCACCGAGGACCTCCCAGGTCGCCTCGAACGCCGCGCGATCGTAGCGGACGGCCTCGAGCACGATCGAGCGCTCGAGGTCGTACGCGTTCGCGACGTGAAACGCATATCCCGAGGAGACACCGAACCAGCGCACCTCCGACGTCGCTCGGTCCATCACGCCGAGCCGCGTCGGATAGTCCGCGCTCCATCGGAACGGCATCGCACCGCGCTTCGCGAGGGCGGGATCGAACACGACCGGCTGGTCGAGCCAGATCACGTGGTGCTCGGTCAGCGCGAAGTCGTGCATCATCGTCGGCGCAGGGACCTCGATCAGCAGCGAGCGCAGTAGCCGGCCGTCTGGCGCCGCGACGTGATAGGTCAAGAACGGCGGGCGAAAGTCGTAGCCGAAGAAGTGCAGCTCGCCGGACGCGACATCGCGCTTCGGGTGCGCTGTCATCGGGGTCGCGAGCTGGCCCGCGAAGTCGAACGGACCCAGGGTCGCGAGCTCGTCCGAGATCTCGAACGGCACGCTGCTCTCGACGAGCGCGAGCAGCTTGTCCGCGAACGCGAGCACCGACGTGTTCGCGGTACCCGCCATGAGATCGTGCGTTCCGTCCGGCCGATACGGCCTCGCGCCGTCGAGCAACGGCGTGCGAACCCAGCGGTTGCGGTACCAGGATGCGCGGCCGCGCGCGAGCCGGACCCCGTGCAGCATGCCCTGCGCTGCGAAGTCGTGGCTCGGCTGCCCCGGCAGTGCGTTGCCGCCGTTGCGGATGTACGTTCCCGCGAGCTCGTCCGGAATCGACCCGGTGAACGAGAGGTCGTACGCGGAGATTTCGTCCGCGACTGGCGTGCTCCATAGAGGCTTCATCGTCACTCCTGGTGGCACGCCATGCAGGCGAACGAAGAGTTGATCATGATCTTCGCCTCGGGCTTCGCGAACTCCGCGACGTTGGCCTGCGCGTGACTGATCCGATCCGCGAGCACGTCGCGGAACTTCCAGGTCGCGAATTCCTTCGACGCGCGGGCATTCGCGTAGATCGCCTGCGCCGTCTGCCAGTCGCCCTTCTTGACGAGCATGTCGCCCATGTTGAGGAAGAAGCCCTCGAGGTTGTGCGGCGCGATCTTGGAGTTCCAGCACGCGCGCGCGTGGCCGACCTTGGTGTCGAGCGCCATGAACCCGGCGTAGCCGGGATGCGCGCGATCGACCTTCTGCTTGATACAGACCTCGATGTTCTGCCACTGCTGCTCGAGCCCCGCCGCGAACTCGGGCGAGCTCGCGGGCAAGGCGCTCGCGACGTAGCCGGCGGTGAACAGGTTGAACTCGGGCCACGCGACGACCGCGTCCTTCATCGTCGCGGCACCGCGGCGAGCGAGCTCGGGGTCGCGATCGAGCGCGGCCTCGGACAGCTCTGCGGCGGCGAGGAAGCCGGCATAGCGCGGCTCGTGAGGATCGAGCTGGACCGCGCGCGCGAAGTACTTCCGCGCGAGCACGGCGTCGTCGGTGATCGTCGGCCCGACCCGCGGCGTCCGCGCGCGCTCGCCGAGCCGCCACATGTGAAGCCAACCGACGTGTGCCGCGGTCACCGCGTCCGTCGGCGCTTCGAGATACGCGGCCGTCTCCGCGGTGAGCGCCTTGTCGATGTCGGCATAGTTCGCGCCGTGAAACGTCGACCAGAACAACACATCCGCCTTTTCGGCGGCGGGGGTTCGTGCAGGCTCTCCCGCGAACGCGACGCCCGCGATCAACAACAACAAGATGCTCTTCATGGGTCCTCCAGGTGTGACAACCAGGTCTCTTCGGGCGTGCGCTGGAGCAGTCCGCGCAGGCCGAGCTGGATAAAAGGAACGCCCGCGCCGACGAGCACGGAGCCCGACGTGACGTGGTCGTCGTGGCGAAGCAGACCGATACCGATCGCCGCCGCGACGAGCCCGAGCACGGCCTCGCCGGTGCCGAGCCGGATCCGCTGCGATCGACTCGCGGCCGCGAGGTCGCGCCACTCGTCGAGCGTGCGCCGCGCGAGCTCGTCGTCGGCCATACCGGCGGTGCGCCGCTCGTCGAACCGCTCCGCGAACCGCTCCATGCTGGAGGTCGGCAGCGACAGGGTCGAGAATACGAGCGGGATTCCACCGGCGAAGATCAGTCCGATCCCGGTCGCGTGCGCGATCGGATCGGTTCGCTCCTCGAGCATCACGCCGATCGGGACAAACCCGGCACCCGCGACTGCACCCGCCGCGAGCGTCGCGTGACGCCGCGCCTCCGCTTCCTCGGCGCCGCCGTGGATCGCCGCCGCGAGCCGCGTCGTATCGGCATGGCCGACCCGAGCGGCCGCGAGCGCGAGGATCGCGAGCTTTAGCCCCATCGCCATACCAACCCGAGCGCGTGGTGGCGCAGCGCGGCTGCGAACAGCGCGATCCAGCCGAGCAGGAGCACGGTCTCGATCCGCTCGAGCAGCCCCCAGAACGACAGCCCCATGCCGGCACCGATCGTGATCACGACGCTCCACACGACCGTGAACCGCGCGAGCCGGAGCAACAGCCGCGCCGGCATCCAGGCGACCGGTAGCAGGCGCTTCGCGATCAGGACCTCGCCGATCGCCGCCGCGAAGAACGAGGCGAACGCGACGACCGCGTGGATCGTGCCGTGGATGGTCTCGGGCCGCGGCGTGAGGTCTGTCGGCACGAACGCGATCACGAACTTCGACGCGGCGACGCACGCGAGCAGCGCATCGCCGACCCGACTCCCGTACGCCGGCGAGATCGCGCGGCGCGCCGTGTGAAGCAGCAAGAACACGAGCCCACCGCGCAGGCAGAAGCTGACCGCCTCGATCCAACCGTACGGGCCGACGGCGAGCGCGCTCTCCGTATCGCCGATCGGCGAGTAGTGAGGCGGCAACGCCTGGGCCACGAGCTCGAGCGCGATGCTCGCAGCGAGCAGCATCAACACCCGACCGGAAGCCCGCGCGATCTGGCGCTCGGCGACCGCGGTCATGGCTGCACGCTCGGGACCGCGACGCCGATCATCGTGTCGCGGGTGACGAGCCGCGCGAGCGCGTCTTCGCTCCAGCCGTCGGTGCCGACCGGTCGCATCGGCATCACGAGGTAGCGCATGTCCGCGTTGCTGTCGTGGACATGGATCGCGACCCGCTCGGGGATCAGGGTGCCGAACTCGGCGAGCACGCTCCGCGGCCAGCGCACGGCGCGGCTGCGATACGCGGCGCTCTTGTACCAATCCGGCGGCAGGCCGAGTAACGGGCGCGGGTAGCACGAGCACAGCGTGCACACGACGAGGTTGTGGACCTCCGCGGTGTTCTCGAGGACGATCAGGTTCGTGTGGTCGTAGTTCGTGGCGCCGAGCTCCCACGCGACGTTGCCGTCGGCGAGGACGCGCTGCTTGAAGCTCGGGTCGATCCACGCGCGCGCGACGATCTTCGCGCCGAGCGCCGGCGTCGCGCCGTCGAGGTACTCGAGCAACTTGCGATGGTCGGCGGCGGTGATCAGACCTTTCGAGATCGCGAGCTCGCGCACGGCGATCTCGAGCAGCTCCCACTCGCCGGCCGGCGCTGCTTCGATCGGCGCGTGGTCGTGATCGTGGCCGTGCGAGCTCGCGCTCGCGTGGTCGGTCGCCTCGAGCGCGTGGACCTCCGCGACCTTGTCGGCGAGCTCGTCGGAGGTGATGTGCCCCTTCGTCATCAACAGATTCGCCGCGCACATCACCCACTTCTCGTAGTAGGTCAGCGCCGCGTAGATCGTCTGGCCCATATCCTCGACGCCACGGCGCTTCTCTTCCATCGTGATCACGCCGCGCGCGTTGAACGTCTCGAGCAGCGCGTGACAGCGCTTCTCCCAAGGCAGCAGCGCGTGATCGGTGATCGCGATCGGCGCGGCCGGCGCGCCCGCGAGATCGTTGACCGGATGGTAGAGATGGCTGGTTCGCTCGTCCATGACGTCGCCTTCGAGCACGCTGCGTGCCACGGTCACGCGCGCTGCATCGCGACCGCGTAGAACGGCTCGTAGCCGCCACCGCGGTCGACCTCGAGCCGCTCTTCGTAACCATCCGTGGTCGGCACGAGCCGCTTGCGAACGGCCTTCCAGCGCGCGCCGTGATCGGGCGAGCGATCTGCGAACTGCAGCTCGTCGCTGGCGAGCGTGATCGCGTAGTCGTGGATGTCGCCGCCGTCGGTGTAGGCACGCCCGCTGAGTGCGCCGCGATCGTCGATGCCGACGATCACGAGTGCGCGATGGACATCGAGCCCGTGATCCGCGGTCGGATAGTGCGCAGCCATCCGCAGCGCGAGGACCCGGCCACCGGCCTCGTACGTGCCGACGAGCTCCTTGGTGAAAGAATATGACCCATCGGCATAACGGCCTGCCCCGCGAAACCGGCTCGACAGGAAGTGGACCGCGCGGAGCTGCGCCGCCGGGGCGCCGCCGTGATCCGGATCGATGCGCAGCGGCTCGATCGCGCCGCGCTCGGGAACGAGCATCGAACCCGCGGCGAATGCCGCGCGGACGTACGCCGCGACAGCGTCGCGATCGCGTTCCGTGGTCGCGCGGCCGATCAGCTCGCGCTTGTCGCCGATCCGGACTGCGACCATCGGCTTGTGCTTGCAGAAGCCCTGGCAGCCGGTGCGCCGGATCGGAACGCCTTCACAAGCCGTCAACCGCGGCGAGCCCGCGCACGGCGCCGCATCGCAGACCAGCAGCGCGTCCTCGCCGCGATACCGCGTCGTCGCGTCGGCGAGCACGCAGGCGACCTGTTCGGCGGTCGCGATCACGCCGCGGGCCCGGACGAACGCGCGAAACCGCGCGTGGATCCGCGGGTCGAGCTTGCCGTCGTGGCGTACCGCGAACCCCGCGGCGTGGAGCTCGAGCTCGGTCACGGCGCGACGACCCCGATCTCCTGCAGGAACGTCAGGTTGTCCTCGATGTGCCAGTTGTCGCTGACCCGACCGTCGGTGATCCGGAGGATGTCCGTCGCGATGAAGTCGACCGGTGCTCCACTGCCCGACTTGCCGGCGAACGTGCCGGTGAAGTGACCGCGAAACCGCAGGTGGGCGACCGCGCGATCGTTCGCGACGAGCAGTTGCTCGACGTCGCAGCGGAGGTCGGGCACCGCCGCGCGGAAGTTCTTCGACGCGAACGCGGGTCCGCTCGGCCCCTGTGGCCGCCCGGGCGGCAGCGTACGATCGGTGAACGTCGGCGCGAGCGCCTGGTCGAGGAACTTGGTGTCGCCGCTGTCCCAGAACGCGTACAGCCGGAGCGCGGCGAGCATCGTCCGGTCGACATCGGGAGCATGCGCGTCGATCACGAGCTCGTGCGGGGTCGGCAAGCCGGGCTCGGCAGGCGCCGTGACGGATGGATGCGTACCAGCGCAGCCGCATAGCAAGAGCGAAGCGAGTGGTTTGGTCATGGCGGGGCATCGAGCACGTCGCGTGCCGCTGGCACGTGCGCTGCTTCCCGCTGGCCCATGAAATACATCCTGTTCGCCCTGCTCGCGGCATGCGCGACGCCTCCCGTCCATACCGATCATCCCGCTCCAGCCGGAGATCGAGAGCGGGCCTTCCTCGACGACAACGACCGCGCGATGACGCGGATGATGGACGCGATGATGATCCGCCCGCATGGCGACGTCGACGCGGACTTCGTCGCGATGATGTCACCGCACCACCGCGGCGCGGTCGACATGGCGATGCTCGAGCTGCGCTACGGCCACAACGAACAGCTGCGCCGGCTCGCCCAGGAGATCATCGTGACGCAGGAAGACGAGATCCGCGCCATGGCGCTCGCGATCGGAGACGCGAAATGATCCGGTGGGTCATTTTCTTGGCCGCACTCGGGATCCGGGCTGATGCCGGTCCGCGCGATCGCGTCTACGCGGCGGAGCAGTTCTCGAACACCGTGTCGGTCACCGATGCATCGACCGACAAGCTGGTCGGGCTGATCCGGCTCGGCGATCCGCAACCGGCCAGCTTCAGCCCGCTGTATCGCGGCCAGGTCCTCGTCCACGGGCTCGGCGCGTCCCTGGATCACCGACTGCTCGCGGTGGTCTCGATCGGCAGCAACGCGGTGACGTTCATCGCGACCGACACGAACGAGGTCCGCCACACGACCTACGTCGGCCGGTCGCCGCACGAGGCGACATTCACACCGGATGGCCGCGAGGTCTGGGTCACGGTCCGAGGCGAGGACTACATCTCCGTGATCGACACGACCACGTTCGCAGAGACTGCACGGATCAAGGTGTCGAACGGTCCCGGCATGGTCGCCTTCTCGCCCGACGGCAAGCTCGCCTACGTGTGCTCGTCGTTCACGCCGGAGACCGTCGTGATCCGGACCTCGGATCGCGGTGTCGCGGGGCGGGTGAAACAAGCGAGCCCGTTCTGCCCGAACCTCGCGGTGACCCCGGATGGCGCGCAGGTATGGCTGACGCTCAAGGACGTCGGCAAGACGATGGTGTTCGACGCGCACCCACCATTCCGCGTGCTCGCGACGCTGTCGACCGGACCGATCACGAACCACGTCAACTTCGCGGGCGACCTCGCATACGTCACCGTCGGCGGCGAGAATGCGGTGAAGGTGTTCCGCCAGAAGGGGTTCGCAGCGGTCGCGACGATCCCGGTCGGCAAGATGCCGCATGGCGTATGGCCTTCGGGCGACGGCCATCGCGTGTATGTCGGACTCGAGAACGACGATGCGCTCGTCGCGATCGACGTCGCGAAACAACAGGTCGTGGCGACCGTACCGATCGGCCAGGCTCCACAGGCGATCGCGTTCGTCCCCGATGCGAGCACCAGCACAGCGAACCTCGAGCCGCTCGGCACCGCGGCCGCTGCGACTCAGCTCGTGCTCGAGCGCGTCGCAGATCGTCGCGAGCAGTCGAGCGTCGTGCTGTTCGATCAAGGTCTCGCCCAGGTGCTCCAGGCCTCGATCACGGGCCTCGTGCCCAAGCAGAGCTACGTGCTCGGCCTCGCCGACTCGCCGACGAGCGCGATCGAGCCGCTCGCCACGTTCGTCGCGAACCCGGCAGGCGCAGCGGTCGTGTCGGCGACCGGCTCGATCCGCCAGCTCGCCCGCGAGGATGGCGCGCGATCGAGCCGCCGGATCGTCATCGCGCCGAAGGGCGGCGCTGCGATCCAGATCTCGCGCTAGCGAACCCGCACGCGACCGCGGCGATCACGGCGGCGGCGATCGGCAGCGTACGCAGCGGCGCGTGCGCGGCGACGAGCTTCGCGCCGATCAACGCACCGCCCGCGTTACCGAGGTTGAACGCGGCGATGTTGAGCGTCGACGCGATCGTCGGGGCCTCGCGCGCAGCCGCTACCACCCCGAGCTGGAGCCCGGGAACGGTCGCGAACGCGATCGCACCCCAGACCACGAGCGCGACCTCGGCGAGCCCCGGCACGGGCAGGACCGCCGCGAGCACGAGCTCACTCGCGCACAGCACCGCGAGGATCGCGATCATCGACCGCCCTGGATAGCGGTCGGCGAGCCTCCCGCCGATCGCGTTACCGATCGTGATCCCCGCGCCGAACAAGAACAGCTCGATCGTGACGGCCGTCGCGGATAGACCACGGACCTCGACGAGGATCGGCGCGATGAACGTGAACGCGACGAACACGCCGCCGAACCCGAGCGTCGTCAACACCAGTGCACCGACGACCTTGCGGTCCCCGACGACCCGCCAGGCACCGCGCGTCGCCCGCTCGCCGCTCGCGGCCGCCGGCACGAGCGCGGCCACCGCGACGAGCGCGATCACGCCGCACGATGCGACGCCCCAGAACGTCGCGCGCCATCCCCAGGCGTGACCGACCCACGTGCCGAGCGGGACGCCGAGCACGTTCGCGAGCGTCAAGCCGGTGAACATCAACGCGACCGCGCCCGCGCGCCGAGTCGGCGGGACGAGCTCGCTCGCAACGACCGCACCGCGGCCGAAGAACGAGCCGTGCGCGAGCGAGGCGACGACCCTGCCGACCATCAGCGTCGCGAATGTCGGGGCGACAGCAGACAGGACATTGCCCGCGATGAACGTCGCCATCAGCGCCGTCAGCGTCGCGTGCGCCGGCCACCGCGCGGTCAGCGCCGCGATGATCGGGGCACCGCACGCGACGCCGAGTGCGTAACCGGTGACGAGCAACCCGGCGTGCGCGATCGCGACATCGAGATCCGCTGCGATCTCCGGCAACAGGCCCATGATCACGAACTCGGTGGTCCCGATCGCGAACGCGGCGAGTGCGAGTGCCAGGATCGGCAGCGGCGGCCGGGTCACTTCGCGACCGGAATTTGCTCGGCCCACTGGGCGCGCGTCGTCGGCTCGCCGTTGACCATCTCGTACGACTTCTTCGCGCTCCCGAGCACCTCCTTGAGCGACTTCGGGCCCTGGAACGGGCGGCCACCGATGTGCCAGCCATCCAGGTGCAGCTCCTCGATCAGGACCCAGACGACCTCGCGGAACGCCTCCGAGCCTTCGAACTTCACCATCACGTCGGTGAGCTCCTTCGCGAGCCTGTGCTTCTCTTCCGAGCTGAAGACGCCGTCCATCAACTTCACGTTTACAAAAGGCATGTCGATTTCTCCTTCGCTCGATGCGATTGCAGGCGATATGCCGCGTCCGCGACGCACGCACGAGCGACAGACCGCGATCGCGGCCACGCGCGTGGGTCAGCGAACGAGCCGACGGCCTAGCCGCGCGCGCGCCGCACGCCGCGACGCAGCCGCGAGATCGTGAGACTCGGAATCCGCCGGGCGAGCCGCGTGACCGCTGCTTCGAGCTCGGCGAGCCGCTCGCCGGCCCCGGTGAGGTTGCCTCCCTCGGCGGTGTGCTCGAGCTCGTTGATCTGGTCGGCGGCGGTCGCGGAGAACGACCGCAGCGTCGTGGCGAGCTCTCGCGCGACCGCGACGACTCGTTCGCGGTCGCCGGCATCTACGCCGGCGCGCAACGCGGTGACGAGCTCCTCCGCGCGAGCTGGAAGGTCGCGCGCGAGTACCGAGAACATCGCTTCATCGTCCTGGCACGCGTGGAGGATCGCGACCGGGTCGAGCGCCGGCTCGAGATCGGGCTCCACCCCGAGCAGGCGATCGATGATCGAGGTCAGTGCGGCCGGCCCGACGGGTTTCGCGACGTAGTCGTCGATGCCGGCGGCCGTGCAGCGATCGCGGTCTTCTTTGCGCGACCGAGCGGTCAACGCGATGATCGTCAGGTGGCCACCGACCGCTTGTTCGCGCTTGCGGATCGCGCGTGCGACCGCGAAGCCGTCGAGCTCTGGCATGTGCAGATCGAGCAACAGGAGATCGAATGCCTGCGCGGCAGCGAGCTCGAGCGCTGCCCGCCCGTTCGTCGCGAGAGTTACCCGGTGGCCTTGGCTGGTCAGCAACTCCTCGAGGAACTGCGAGCTGAACTCGTTGTCCTCCGCGACCAGCACGTGCAGCGGATCGGCCGCGCGCGCAGATACCAGCATGCGCGGCCGCGCCGTGATCGTATCGTCGGTCTTCGCGAGGACCAGCTGAATCGTCTCGAGCAACTCGTCCTGGAGCGCGGGCTTCAACACGTGCGCGTCGATCCGGAGCTCGCGCGACCGCGCCGGATCACCCGGGCGATCGGCCGAGGACAGGATGATGATCTTCAGCGCGAACAGCGAAGCGCGCTCCCGGATCCGCGCCGCGAGCGCCCAGCCATCGGTATCGGGCATCCGGCCATCGAGCAGCACGAGCTGATACGGCTCTTGGCCACCGGAGGCATCCCACAGCGCGCCCATCGCGGCGACGCCGTCGCGCACGATCGTCGGTTTCATCCCCCAGCGCCGCAACCACTGGGCGAGGATCTCGCAGTTCGTCGGGTTGTCGTCGACCACGAGCACGCGCACAGCTCGTAGCGCCGCCGGTAGGCGAGGCTCGCTCTCGGCGCGCTGTTGCCGGCGCATCCGCGCGGTGATCACGAACACGCTGCCGTGGCCGCGCTCGCTCTCGACGCTGATCGTGCCTCCCATCAGGAGCACGAGCTGGTTCGCGATCGACAACCCGAGGCCCGTGCCGCCGAACCGCCGGGTCGTCGAGGTGTCCTCCTGCTCGAACGCGCGAAAGATCCGCTCTTGCTCGCTCGGCGGGATGCCGACGCCGGTATCGCGAACGCTGATCCTGAGCGCGACCGAGTCCTCGGAGCCCGATGCCAGAAGATCGAGGCCGGCCTGGAGAAACACCTCGCCCTGCTCGGTGAACTTGATCGCGTTGCCGACGATGTTGAGCAACACCTGGCGGAGCCGGCCGGGATCGCCGATCAGCGCATCCGGCACATCGGGGTGGACGTCGCTGAGCAGCTCGAGCCCCTTCGTGTGCGCCCGGACCGCGAGCGCGCGCATCGTCTCGCCGATCACGGCGCGCAAAGAGAAGTCATCCGACTCGAGCTCGAGCTTGCCGGCCTCGATCTTCGCGAAGTCGAGCAGGTCGTTGATGATCACGAGCAGGTTGTTCGCGGCGACCTTGACGGTCTTCAGCAGCGTCGCCTGGTGATCGTTGAGCGGCGACTCGAGCGTGAGCTCGGTCATGCCGAGGATCGCGTTCATCGGCGTGCGAATCTCGTGGCTGACATTCGCGAGGAAGTCATCCTTCGCGCGGTTCGCCGCCTCGGCAACGCGCTTGGCCTCCTGGAGCTCGCCCTCGATCCGCTTCAGCTCCGTGATATCGATCAGCGTTCCCGTGAAGCGCACCGCGAGTCCGCTCGCCGCGCGCACGACCAAGCCGCGGGCGACGCGCGTGCGGATCGAGCCATCCCGCGCGACGACGCGGAGCTCGTGCTCGAACTGGGTGTCGCGACCGGCGAGTAGCGTCTCGATCGCGTCTCGCACGCGAGCGCGATCGTCGGGGTGCGCGCCGAACGTGAGCTGGGTCGTGAGGTCCGAGGGCTCTCCGCCAGCGTAGCCGAGTGGCTCCCACACGTTGTAGAAGCTCTTCGCGCTGGCCTCGAGTCGACCGTCTGGCATGTCGAGCTCCCATGTCCCGAGCGCGGCCGCGCGGATCGCGAGCTCGAGCCGCTGCTGGATCCGTCGGATCTGCTCCTCGGCAAGCTTCTGGGACGTGATGTCGACCGCGACGCCGACGAGCCGCAGCGGCCGGCCGTCCGGGTGACGCATCGAAATGTTCCCCCGCATGACCCGCCAGGTCATCACGCCGTCGACGCGGCGACAGCCGAACTCCATCCCGTACTCGTCGGTCCTACCGTCGATGCAGTCCTGGACGACCGCGATGAACTTCGGGATGTCCTCGGCGATCACGCCGACCTTCTCGAGGCACTCGGGGAGCGAGGTGTCGGGTAGCCGATTCGCGCGATTGACCCCGGAGTACATCGCGCTCGATCCGACGATGAACGCGGTCTCGGCGCGACCGTCATCGCGGACCTCGAACTCCCACGCCGAGAGCTGGGTCAGCCGCGTCGCGGTGTCGAGGCGATCTTGGAGCAGGCGCATGTCCGCGGCCGCGTGGTGCCGCTCGGTTACATCTGCCACGGTGCCGACGAGCCAGCCGGCGACCGACTTGCCACGCACGAGCAGCCAGCGCCGCTCCTCGTGGGCCGCCGCGACCTCGAGCGCGAATCCTTGACTGGTTCCCACCGCTTCGCCGATCTTCGCGTGCTCGCTCTCGCTCACGCCGAGCCGCGCGAGCAGCTCCGGCCAGGTCGTCGGTTCGTCGGCAAAGCCCGTCGTCGACAGCTGGGCATGGCCATCGCGCCAAGCCCAGACGGTCACGTGCTCGAGCTCGCTCGCGAGCGCGTAGAGCGCGACGGGGTCCAGCGGCTTCACGTCACTCGATATCGTCGTCGGATGTGACGGCATGGGTGACTCGCACGCCGAGCGACTGCAGCTTCGAGCGCATCGTTTGGCGTGCGATGCCGAGTAGCCGTGCAGCGTGGCGATGGTTACCGTTCGTGTACTCGAGCACGCGCATCAACAGCAGGCGATCGACCTCGCGGTGGATCTGGTAGTAGAGGTCGTTCGTATCGGGTGCGAGCTTCTCGACGATCAGGGCATCGAGATCGAGCGTGCTCTCGCTCGTGGCGCGCGAACGCACCGCGAGCTCGGGCAAGAAGCTCGCGAGCAACACGCCGCCGTGGGCGCGCAACAGGGCGCGTTTGACCACGCTCTGGAGCTCGCGGACGTTGCCCGGCCAGGTGTGCGCGGTCAACGCCCGCATCGCTTCCGGCGCGACCTCGTCGATCGCGGTGCCGAAGTCGCGGTTGTAGCGCGCGACAAAGTGATGCACGAGCATCGGGATATCATCGGCGCGCTCGCGCAGCGCGGGCAGCTCGATCGTGCAGACCGCGAGCCGGTAATAGAGATCCGCGCGAAACCGCCCTTCGGCGACGAGCGCGGTGAGGTCGCGATGCGTCGCGGCGATCACGCGGACATCGGTCTGTACCGTATCCGTGCCGCCGACTCGCTGGAACGCCTGCTCTTGGACGACGCGCAGGATCTTCGCCTGGAGCGGCAGCGGCATGTCGCCGATCTCGTCGAGCAGGATCGTGCCGCCGTTGCACTGCTCGAACTTTCCGATCCGTCGTCGATCGGCGCCGGTGAACGCGCCGCGCTCGTGCCCGAACAGCTCGCTCTCGAGTAGCGCCTCGGGAATCGCCGCGCAGTTCAACGCGAGGAACGGCGCGCGCGCCCGCGGCCCGTGCTGGTAGATCGCGCGGGCGACGAGCTCCTTGCCGGTCCCGCTCTCTCCGGTGACGAGCACCGCGACGTCCTGCGCGGCAACGCGACCGATCGCCTTGTAGACCTCGAGCATCGCCGCGCTCGACCCGATGAAGCTCTCGTTGCCCGCATCGTCGTCGGACGCGAGCGCGACACGTGATTTCATCCGCGCCGAGACATCCAGCGCCTCATAGACGACGTCGTGGAGCTGGTCGAGATCGAGCGGCTTGCGCAGGTAGTTGAACGCGCCGCGTTTCATCGCCTCGATCGCGGTGTCCGTCGAGCTTGCAGACGTGACGAAGATGACCGGGATGCGCGCGTCGATGTCGCGGATCTGTTCGAACACCGCGAGCCCGGATTGATCCGGCAACCGCAGATCGAGCAGCACGACATCGGGGCACAAGGTACGGACCCGCTCGACCCCGACTGCGCCGGTCGCGACGGTGGTCACCGTGTGATCGGGGGTCGGAAATGCCTGGCGTACCTGCTCGGGCAAGATGGCGAGATCGTCGTCGATCAAGAGAAGATGCGGCATACGAGCGGCGCCGTCATCGTACTCGGAAAGTGCGGCCATGGACCCGCGCCCAGGTAGCGAGCGGCGTGCCAGTAGGCGGCGCCGTCCACGCACTCTGCGCGCGCTCGCGTGGGTCAACAACTGACCCAGTGGTCAGGTCGCTGACCCACTCGCGTACCACGCGTCGTCCTGCCACGCTGCGAGGTAAGCTCGCGCTACCGGCCCATGGTGGAGGACGAAACCCAGCAGCTCGCCCTCGCGACGAAGCTCTCGCAGGTCTACTACTACCGGTTCGAGCTCGTCGACGGAGATATCGCGAACGCGAAGGCGACGTTCGTCAACATCTGGGAGTCGCTCGGCTATACAACGCCGCCCGATGTCGCCACGTTCGGCGCCGCACTCGGGATGGTCGTCCTGCCGGAGGATCAGGAGCGCGCCGCGCGCGATGTCCACGCGGCGCTCTCTGGGGCCACGCCGATGTTCCAGTCGGAGTATCGGATCCGCCACGCGGATGGCTCGGTCCACTGGAACCTCGCGCGCGGGATCGTCCGTCGCGATCCCGCTGGCCAGCCGACCGAGCTCCTCGGCACGAGCGTCGACGTCACCGACCTGAAGCGTGTGCAGGAAGAAGCGCGGCTCCACGAGCAGCGCCTCGAGCTCGCGATCGTCGGCTCGAATGCCGCGGTGTGGGACATCGAGCTCGACCGGACGGATCTGCTCGCGAGCAAGACCCACTTCACGAACGTTGCACAGATCCTCGGCTACGACGCCGAGTTCGCGCCGACGTGGGGCGCGGGGATGTTCGCGTTCCATGCCGACGATCGCGAAGCGCTGACCGCGAGCTGCATCGAGCTGTTCGCGAGCACGCGCCGCGAGTGGCAGATGGAAGTCCGGATGCTCCACCGGAACGGCACCGTGATGTGGTTCCTGATGCGTGGCGTGGTCACGCGCGACGCCGTGGGAAACGCGATTCGATTCACGGGCATCAGCACCGAGATCACGGCCTACAAGGCGCTCGCCGAGGAGCTCCAGATCGCGAACGAGCGGCTGGAGCTCGGCCTCCGTAGCTCGGGCCTCGGCCTGTTCGATATCCGGCTCAGGAACCAGACCAGCTCGGAGCGCCGCTCGCTGATCAACGTGTGGGAGCCGCTCGGCTACGAGCCGAAGAGCGGCGACGTCGCGGGCGAGGAGCTCCTGTATCCCGAGGATCGCCCCGCGCTCCAGCAGCATCTCCACGCGTATCTCTCCGGAGAAATCCCCAAGTACGAGATCGAGCATCGCCATCGCCATCGCAACGGCTCGGAGCGCTGGAAGCTCGCGCGCGGCATCGCGATCGGCGGCAACGACGGCAAGCCCGACCGCCTGATCGGGTGTCTCGTCGACATCACCGAGCGCAAGCAGATGGAGAATCGCCTGCGCCAAGCCGAGGAGCGGTTCCGCCAGATGTTCGAGAACGCGGGCGTCGGAATGGGGATCACCGACTCCGAAGGCACGTTCATCGAGTGTAACCAGAAGCTGTGCGAGTTCTTCGGCTATCCCCACGCGGAGGCGATGCGACTCGCCTGGGCCGATCGCACCGTCGAGGACATCGAGACCGAACGCGCGCACCTCGACGCGATCGTCAACGGCAAGCTCCAGAGCTTCACGCGCGAGAAGCGCTATCTGCGCAAGGATGGGCGCGTCGTCTGGGGAAACCTGACGGCGTCGGCGATCCTGCGTGACGAGACGGGCCGCGCGACCGAGATGCTCGGCGTCGTCGAGGACATCGATGCGCGCAAGTTGCTCCAGCAGGAAGTCCAGGCCGCGCGCGAAGCCGCCGAGGCGGCGAATCGAGCGAAAGATCAGTTCCTCGCACACGTTAGCCACGAGATCCGGACGCCGCTAAACGCGATCCTCGGCATGACGGAGCTCGCACTCGACACCACCGGCGAGCACCAACGCGAGCTGCTGCGAACGGCGCGCTCCGCTGCGGGGAATCTCGTCGAGATCATCAACGAGCTGCTCGACTTCTCGAAGATCGAGGCGGGAAAACTGGAGCTCCACGTCACGGACTTCGCGCTTCGCCCACTGCTCGACGAGGTGATCCGAGGCCTCGCCCCGCGCGCAGCCGCGAAGTCCGTCGCGCTCGGTCACGAGGTGGACGCCGAGGTTCCGGACGTGCTGCGAGGCGATGAGGGGCGGCTCCGCCAGATCTTGGTCAACCTGCTCGGCAACGCGATCAAGTTCACGCCCAAAGGGGAAGCGCGGCTCGCGGTCCGGGTCGTCGAACGCGCAGGCGAGCACGCGATCCTCGCGTGCGAGGTCCACGACACGGGCATCGGCATCGCGAAGGACCGCCATGAGGCGATCTTTCGCGCTTTCGAGCAGGGCGATGCATCGACGACGCGGAGGTTCGGCGGAACGGGCCTCGGTCTGACGATCTCCGCACAACTCGCCGACCTGATGGGCGGCAGCATCTCGGTCGCGAGCGAGGTCGGTCGCGGCAGCACGTTCGTGCTCGCGGTGCCGTTCGCGCTCGGCAACCCGCTGGCGATCGCCGAGCGCCGTGACGAGGCGAGCGCGAGTCGGCTCGAGCGCGCGATCCCGCATCGCACGCTGGTCGCGGAGGACAACGAGCTCAACGTCGCGGTGGTCCGCGAGATCTTGAGCCAGCGCGCATGCACCGCTCACTACGTCGCCGACGGCCGGGCGGCGCTCGACGCGGTCGCGCGTCTCGATCCAGACCTCTTGCTGCTCGATCTCCACATGCCGGAGCTCGATGGGTTTCAGGTCGTCCGCACGATCCGCGCGCAGGAGCGCGAGACCGGACGCCATCTACCGATCATCGCGTTGACGGCGCGGTCGTCGCAGAAGGATCGCGAGGACGCGCTCGAGGCAGGTATGGATGCTTTTCTCGCGAAGCCGATCGAGGTCAACGCGCTGTGGTCCGCGATCGATCGCGTACTCGCGGACTATCCGCCTTCACCGCGCGCACCCGATCTACTCGATCGCGAGGTCATCATGCGCGTCTCCGGCGGCCGGCCGGACGCGCTCGCCCGCTTGATCGACGCATTCCGCGGCGCGCTCCCGGGTCAGCTCGAGCGCGCCCACCGCGCCTTCGCGGAGCGCGACCTCACTCGCCTCCGCGAGGCCGCCCATCGCTTGCATGGCACCCTCTCGGCGTTCTCGAGCATCGCCGGCGCGACCGCGCTCGATCTCGAGGACGCCAGCCAGCTCGGCGATACGGCGCGATGCCGCGAGGTCCTCGCAGAGCTCGATCGGATGAGCGGCGAGCTTCTCGAGACCACGCGGACGCTGGCGCACGAACATCTCGTCCCACGGTGATCCGGCACGGGCCGTGCTCGTGCCGCAGCCATGAGCTTTCAGATCGGCGATCGCGTGCGCGTGCTCCGCAAATTGACGATCGGCCATTCGCGCGTGCCGGCGTACGTCCGCGGAGCGATCGGCAGCATCGAGCGCGTGCTCCGCGAGTTCTTGATCCCCGAGGACGACGCGTTCGGACGACGCGCCGGCCGCCGGCGCACGCTGTATCGCGTGCGGTTCGCGACGACCACACTGTGGCCGGGGAACCGGAGCGAACCGCGCGACGAGGTCCAGATCGAGATCTACGAGCACTGGCTCGAGCCAGTGGCCTGAAGATCTGCCCATTGGGCCATCCGCTAGTAGCTCGGGAAGCTGCAGCCGGTCGCATCGATCAGCGGGCGCTCGCCGCAGATCGTCATCGTCGACACCGCGAACGGTCCCGCGCAACCGGCCTCTTCGCTATAGGTCGTGTCGCCACCGAAGTCATCGGGCGCGCCGTGGAACACGCGGACCTTGCCGCCATCGGTGAACACGTCGTAGGTCCACTCGTACATCTTCTCGTCGTAGTTGCCCCAATGCGTGCGAGCGAGCGCGCCGGCCTGGAGCGCGGTGTTCATGCAATCGACGACCTGCCCCGTCGGCGTTCCGAGGCTGCACTCGTCGGTGATCGTGCCGCAGTCGGTCGCGCGCGCCTTCAGACCCGCGAGCTCGTCCGCCGCGGACTGACCCGCACATCCCACGAGCACCAAGAGCAGCATCCAGCGCATGTCGCCAGCGTAGCTGCTAACGGCGCGCGAGGATCTGCCGCGCCACGCGAATGCCATCGAGTGCCGCTGACACGATGCCACCGGCGTAACCGGCACCTTCGGCGCACGGATACAGCCCGGCGAGGTCCGGGGATTCGAGTGAAGCATCGTCGCGAGGGATCCTCACCGGCGATGATGTCCGCGACTCGACACCGACGAGAACGGCGTCCTCGGTCAGGTAGCCCTTCATCTGGCGATCGAACTGGACGAGCGCTTCGCGCAGGCGTTGGGCGAGCGGCAAGTGAGTCGCGTCCAGCACCGAACCGACGTCGGTGGCGGTGAGGCCGGGCTCGTAGGATGTCGCCGGCACGGTCGAGGAGCCGCGGCGCGCGACGAAGTCGGTCGCGCGGGTCGCGGGCGCGCGCAGCATGCCGCCGCCAGCCTGCATCGCTGCTTGCTCGAGCGTGCGCTGGACGTGGACGCCGCGCAGCGGATCGTCGCCGGGGAGATCCGCGAGCGAGACGCCGACGACGAGGCCGGAGTTCGCGTACGGCGAATCGCGGCGGGACAGGCTCATGCCGTTGACGACGAGGCCATCGGGCTCGGTCGCAGCGGGCACGATCCAGCCGCCCGGGCACATGCAGAACGAGAACGCACCGCGGCCATCGTCGGGCGTGAACGCGAGCCGGTACGCGGCGGCCGGCAGCTTGAGGTGGCCCGCGGCGCGGCCGTACTGGATCCGATCGATCAGCGGTTGCGGGTGCTCGATCCGGACGCCCATCGCGAACGGCTTCGCTTCGAGGCGGACGCCGGCGGCGAGCAGCATCGTGTGGACGTCGCGCGCGGAGTGGCCCGTCGCGATCACGACGGCGCGGCCGATCAGCTCGTCGCCATCGTCGAGGCGCACGCCGACCGCGCGGCCGTCGCGCACGACCAGCGAGACCACGCGCGCGCCGAAGCGGAGCGGCGTGCCGACGGCGGCGAGGTCTTCGCGCAGCGCGGTGATCACCTTCGGCAGCTTGTTCGAACCGATGTGCGGGCGCGCATCGACGAGGATCTGCTCGGGCGCGCCGTGGATCGCGAGCACCTCGATGACGTCGCGGACGTCGCCGCGCTTGTGCGAGCGCGTGTAGAGCTTGCCGTCGGAGTACGTGCCCGCGCCGCCTTCCCCGAAGCAGTAGTTGGAGTCCGGATCGACGCGGCCGTGCTGGGTGAGGCCCTTGAGGTCCTTGCGGCGGTCGCGGACGTTCTTGCCGCGGTCGACGACGATCGCGCGGATGCCGGCGCGCGCGAGCTCGTACGCGCAGAAGATGCCGGCCGGGCCTGCGCCGACGATGATCACGGGCTCGCCGGAGGTCTCGCGCAGCGGGGCGCCGCCGAGCGCGCCGTGCTCGCTCACCGTGCCGAGCACGACGTGAAACCGCACGCGGCCGCGCCGCGCATCGATCGAGCGCTTGCGAACCTCGAGCGGTGGCAACGACGAGGCCCGGACGCCGAGCTGCGCGGCGAGGCGCGAGACCAGGTCGGCAGTAGCGTCGGGCTCGTCGAGCTCCAACTCGATCGAGTAGTCGCGTTCCGGATCGAGCTTCAGTTGATCCCCTCGTCGTCGTGGCGAAGGTGCTGCCACTTCTTCGCGAGCTTCTGGAGTGCCGTGTTCGGGTGATGAGCGAGGCGATCGACGACCGCACCGACCTCGGCATCGGGCGAGCGCGCGAGGATCGGCAGCGCGGCCGCGAGCAGGCGACGATCGTGCTCGTACACGCTCGGATGGGCGATCGCGGTGAGACACGCACCGAGCAGCGCGGAGCGTGCCGCCGGCAGCTTGCGGCGCCCGACCTCAGCGACCAGCGCGTCGCGACCGACGACGTGAACGAGATCGAGCCGGCGGATCAGGTCGGCGTCGTCGAGGCGATGCGCCGCGGCGGCGTCGAACACGGGCGCGGCGGGTTCGGGGTGACCGAGGCGTGCGAGCACCGCGTGCGCAGCGGTGCGAACGTCCGGATCGAGCACGCGGGTCAGCGGGACGATCGCCGCCGCGTCGACGAGCTCGGGCACGGTCGTCGCGATCTCGAGTGCGAGCTTCCACCGCGCGGGATCGCCCTCGGAGAGGACGCGCTCGAGCAGCGAGCGCGCATCGCCCGAGATCGGTGGCGGAGGGACGGCGGGGCTCGCGAGCTGGAGCGCGACCAGGCGCGCGAGCTGGGCCAGCGGGCCTTCCGTCGTCGCTTGCTCGGCGAGCCGGCGGCGAGCCTCGGTGCGGCGGTGCGGTGGCAACAGGCGCGCGATCCGACCGCACGCGAACATCGTCGTCGGATCGAGCGTGCCCTCGCCCGCGTCGATGATCGCGGCGAGCGCGTCGGCGAGCTCCGAGTCATCGAGCGTGCGCTTCGCGAGGCAGGCCACGAGTGCGGCAGCCGCCGCGGGCTTCGCGACGAACGCACCGCGCGCCGACGCGACATCGATCAGCGCCGGCACTGCGCGCGCGTCGCCGATCGCACCGATCGCGCGTGCGGTCGCGGCGACGAGCTCGTCATCGATGCTGCGCTCGAGGATATCGAGCAACGCGGGCAGCGCGCCGAGCGGATGCACCGCCGCGAGGATGTCGACGACCGCGCGTGGCGGGTTCGGCTTGCGCAAGCGAGCGATCAGCGCTTCGGTCGCGCGTTGATCGAGCTTGCCGGCATGCGCGCGGATCTTCAGCAATTCGCCGGCGCGGCGCGCGATATGACGACCGCGATCCTCGTCGTCGCTGCCCTCGGATTCGTCGTCCTCGCCAGCATCATCATCGTCGTCTTCGGCGTCATCATCGTCGTCGCCATCGCCGTCCTCGTCGTCGTCGTCGTCCTCGCCCTCTTCGTCGGTGCCGATCTGCGTGGGGACGACGTCGGCTTCGTCGTGCTCGGCGCTCACGATCTCGACGGCGAGCTCGCGCAGCATCATCGCGAGCTCGTCGGCGCTCCACTCGCCCTGACCGGCAATCCACGCATCGACCGCGGCTTCGCCGCCGGTCCTGTACAGCGCGAGTAACGGGTTGCCGCCGAGGACGAACGGCGTTTCCTCGTCGGTCGACGCTCCGTACTTCTGGGTCAGCGATGCAGGTGCGAACCGCGCGTGGAGCACCGGGATGACCTCGTCGAGCTTCGCGACGATCCACAGCAAGTGATGGACGAGCTCGTCGGGCTTGCACGGCACTGCGAACCGATCGACCCACAGGTGCGCCGAGTGATGCGCGGGATCGATCGTCACCGCGGTGTTGCGATAACGATCGCCATACGGCGCGAGCCACAGCGTGTGGAAGCCGAGCAACACGGTGCTCTCGCCCGGCATCGTCGAGCCCGAGAGCTTGAACGCGATGCCGAAGTCCTCCCAGTCGAGTTGCTCGATGATCCCCGGGTAATCGTCGACGGGAAACCGGACCTCGCGGATCTGTTGCGGAGAGCCGTGCGACCACGCGTCCTCACCCGCAGGCTCGCTCGGTGCGCGCTCCTGCGGCGCGTCGGCGTCCTCTTGCTCGGTCTCGTCATCGACCGCGAGCGAGACCTGCGTATCGGTGCGCTCGCCGCTGTAGATCTCGCCCGACACCGCCGCGAGCGTGAATTGCTCGCCGGTCGACGTCGACGCGCGCCGGGTCTCGCCGGTAGCGGTCGGTAATCGGCGCACGCTGATCCGCGTGCCCTCGTCGTCCTGCTCGACCTCGTCGTCTTCTTCTTCGCCGGCAAACGGCAGGCTCGTACCGGTCTGGAAGAACCACGCGGCGTCGACGCCGACCGCATCCGCGCCATCGATCAGCCGGCGCTGGATCTCGACGGCGAGCCCGGCGTCGGCGGGCGCCCACGGGATCGCGATGATCTTCAGCGCGCCCTCGAGCTCGTCGGGGAACTCGTCGATGAACGCATCGGCATCAGGGATCAGTGGCGCGATGTAGCGCAGTACCTCGAGGAGGCCTCCGCGATCGACGGCGGTGCGCAGCCGCACGACCATGAACGCGAACGCGGTCTCGCCTTCGAGCGGCTCGAGGCCGTGGACGGCGACCGCCACTAGTTGCCCTCCTGGCGCGCGTGCCAGTCGCGGAACAGCGCCTGGAACTCGGGCCACTCGAGGAGGTGACCGAGGTCGCGATCGTTCTCGACCTTCGCGAGATGCTCGTAGTCGTGCTCGACCGCGAGCTTGACCTGGTGGAACGCCTTCGCGAGGTCGCCGACCGCGGCATACGCGCACGCGGCCGAGTGATAGATGTACGGATTTTCGTGCGCGAACGGCTGCGCGCGATCCGCGATCCGCGCCGCGGCGTCGAACGCCTTGACCGCATGCGCTTGAATGCACGCGTTGTTGAGCGAGCGCAGGTAGTTGATCCGCGCCTCGCCCTCGTCGGGAATCGCCAGCTCGAGCACGCGGTCGTAGAGCGCGAGCGCGTGATCGCGTTCGTCGGCCTGGATCGCGTCGTGCGCGATCTTCGCGAGCAGCGTGACGTTCGCAGGCAGGACCGGCACGAGCTTCGCCATCCGGTTCGGCGCGTGGACCAGGATCGCTTCGGCGAGCTCCGCGAACAGCTCTTCGCCGACCTCGCCGTACGCATCCGCGACATCCGTCGCGCTGACCGTAAACGAGCGCTCGCCGACGACCTTCGCCGGCGACACATCGGAGAGGACAGCATCGACGACCTCGTCGAACCGCGGATGCTCCGTGCGGCCCATCCGGGTCGCGACGTTGATCCGGACCGATGCCTCGAACGACGGCAGTACCGAGATCAACGTGTCGAGCGTGTCGAGCCCGGCGGTATCGCCGTCGAGCAGCAACATCGCGTGCGTGAACTGGACGTCGCCGTCGCGCGGCGCGAGGCCGAGCGCGCGCGTCGTCATCGCGAGCGCCTTCTTGACCCGAACCGGCGACGGCGGCGGGTCGTCGTCTTCTTCGTCGTCGCGCTCGGGCTCGTCGTCGTCTTCAGCCTCTTCCTCGACGTCGACGCTCCGCGCGAGCGAGGCGTTGTGCTCCGCGATCAATCGCTTTGCCTCTTCCGGATCCGCGATGCCGTGGACCTCGCGGGCGAGGCCGGAGCTCTCGGTGACAAAGCTCGGCCTGACGATCACGCGGAGGCCGTGATCGAAGCGGTAGTCGCCGACGAGTCCTCCGCGCAGTTTGTCCTCGACCGCGCTCGCGAGCGCCGGCGTGAGCTCGAACGTGACTTCGCGCTCGGCGACGGTCAACCGCGGCGCCGCGGTCGCCGGACCGAGGTGGAGCTTGACGCCCGAAGGGCCGTGGATCGTGTAGGTCCGGCCGTGGCGGATCCGGCCGCGGATCGCGCGCGGCAAGACCTGCGCCGCGAGTGCGCCGAGCTCGACGCGGAGTCCCTCGCCGGTGGCGAGCGCGAGGTGATCCGCGTGGATGTCGCCCTCGTCGGAGCCCTCGAGCGCGACCCGCTTCTTGACGACGATCGAGGTCGCGGCATCCGCGAGCACCGAGCGGCGCGCCGGATCGGTGACGAGCATCGCCAGCCGGCGCTTCAACAGCTCGACGAGCCCGCCGACCGACCATTCCTGGATCAGCTTGTATTCGTCGTCGGTGATTCCGACGACCTGGACGAACCGCGCCTTGCCGAACTGCGAGTGGATCTCGGCGAGCTCGGGGTCATCCGCGAACACGATCCCGACGAGCGCGCTGTCGTGGAACGTGCCCGGCGCCGGCCGCAGCTTGTGGCCCGCGGCGAACCGATCGCCGGTGCGGAACACGTAGCGACCGAGGTTCTCGAGCATCGTCACGGCCCATTCCGGCACCTTGTCCTCGCCCGAACCGCGCGCGAGCCGGAACGTGAGCTCGAACCCGAATCCGCTGATGTCCGGATCGTCGGTCTCCTTGCGCATGAGATCCGAGAACCCGTACGTGACGAAGTGAAAGTGCGGCACCGGTTCGTCGCGGAGATAGACCGAGATGCCCTGGATCGGCCCGCGCGATCCGCCGAGCGAATGCGGCAGGGCCGAGCCGAAGTGCGCGTGCGGATCCGCGCCCTTGTAGATCGGCGCGAGCGCGCGATCGATCGCGGCCCACCCGGGTACCTCGTCGTCCTCGGCGTGCGCGGCCGCGGGTGGCAGCGCATCGGCGAGCGAGTCGTCGCGCACGAGGCTGCCGACCAGCACCGCCTCGAGCTCCGCCGACAGCTCCTCGGCGATCCGGACGAGACCGAGCTGCTTTGCATACGCGGTATCGCCGCGCAGCTCGTCGAGCTCGGCGAGCTGGGCCGCGGTCGGCGAGGTCGCGTCGAGCCGCGCGAGCAACTGGCGATGCGCGACGCCATTCGTCAACCAGCGCCAGGCGAGCTCGTTCCAGCGGGTCGGCTCGGTCGCGTCGAGCTCCTCGTTCGCGAGCGCCTTCGCCCGCGCTTCCGCGGCAGCGCGCTCGTCGGCTTCCCGCTTGCGGGCCTCGGCGCGGCGCGGATCGAGATCGAGTGCGCGGAACGCGGCGAGGTGCGCGTGCATGTCGCTGATCGCGCCGAGCTGCTTGCGGCCCGTGCGCAGCTCGTCGATCAGCGCGACCGCATCGCGGACGACGCGCGCCTTGTGACGCCGGCCGATCTCGAGGTAGCGCGCGAGCTCGGCCTCGTCGAACAGATACGCGCGCCACATCGAGTACAGCGCGGTCGGGATGAACTTCTCGCACGCGTCGTAGCGCGCCGGCAGCTGATCGGCCGGGACGATCTGATTGAAGTCCGCGTTGAACAGCTGCGCGACCTCGCCGAGCCGGTTCTGGAGCAGCGCGGTGATCCAGCGCGAGCGGAAGAACAGGAACTCGGTATCGCGTCGCTTCGGATCGAGCGACGGTGCGGTGCGGCCGGCGAGCTTGCGCAGGCCGATCTGGAGCGCGTCGTCGGAGATCTTGTCGTCGCGATGCGCGCCGCGCAGCGCCGCGAGGTACACGAGCGAGTCGAGCGAATCCGCGACGACGGTGAACGCATCGCCCGCGTAGCGCACGACCTGACGCGGGCCGTCCCACTCGTAGAGCTCGACGTGGAAGCTATCGCCGTTATCGGCGTGGCCGATCCGGAACGCGCCGCAGAACGCTTCGATCAGCGCGTTGCCGGGGCGCGCGACGAGCGACTCGAACACGTTGCGATCGGCGAGCTCGAGCGTGTCGTGATCGACGTGGAGATCCGCGAACCGCGCATCGACGGCGGTCGCGTAGTACGCGGCGACGGTCGGTGGCGGCGCCATCCCGTACGCGCGCGTGAACGCCTCGGCGTGCGCCGCGCGTGGCTCGTCGCGCCCGGTGATCGTCGCGAGGTAGTTCTTGACGAAGCCGACCGGGCCGGCGGCGAACTGGAGGTCGAGCGCCTTCGCGCCGCCGAACACGTTGACCCGGTCTTCCCACGTGCGATCGCCCGGCGGTGCGAGCTTCGCGATCAGACCGTCGTCGCCGCCGATGAGCAAACCATCGCCGAACGGCGCGACCGCCCACAGGTGCGCGGCGAGCTCGCTCGGCTGGCTCTGCCAGGTCCGGCCGTCGTCGCTCGAGATCAAGATCTTGCCTCGATCCCCGACGATCACGATCTGATCGCCGAACAGCGCGACCGCTTCGAGGTCTGCATCGGCGTCGGTCTTCACGCGCGTCCACCACGCGCCATCGGGCGAGCGCGCGACGAAGCCACCATCGCCGACGACGATCCACGTGCCGCGCTTCGTCAGTTGGAGCGCGTTGACCGGCTTCGCGGTGCCGGTCGCGGCGGCCGTGACCTTGCCGTTCTTCCAGCGGCGCAGCGTACCGTCGTAACCGAGCACCACGATCTCGTCCCGCACGGGGCGCACGCCGGTGAGCCGCACGGTCGTGTCGAGCGAGATCCGCTGGAGCTGATCCGCGACGATCCGCGCCGCATAGCCGCGATCGCCCGCGACCCACATCGCACCGTCGGGCGCGAGCGCGAGCGCGTGAAGGCAAACCTCGGTCGCGGTGTCGAACAGCTTCCAGGTCGTGCCGCGATCGCGCGACACCGCGAGCTGGCCGTACTCGCCGCACACCCACACGGCGTTTCCGTGCACCACGACATCGCGCAGGCCGAGCGTTCGCGGTGGCCGCTGGCGCTCGAAGTGACGCGCATTGGAGCTCGCCAGCAACGTCGGCGCCCGCGATGACGTCCCACCCGCGATGTGGATCATCTGATCGGTGATCGCGAACGCGGCGATGAACCCGAGGTCGGTCGGCGGCTGCACCACCGTCAGCTCGAGCTCCACCCTCCTAGTCTGCCACCGCCGACCGAATTTACTAGCGATTGCAGACACCTTCGTCGGTGCTTGACACGACGTCCGTTATCACGGATAGTTCTCTTACGCGCGAACGAGCCGCCGTCGTCTCCTCTCCTCTTCTCTCCGCATGCTCGTTCGCGCGCCCCTGTTTTCGGCGCTAGCCCGCATCGATCCGCCACTCGTCGTAGGCGTGACGTGGCTCGAAACCGACGCGCTGGTAACACGCGATCGCTGCCGCGTTGTCGGCGCGCACGTTGAGGCCGATGACGTCGATGTCGTCCTGGATGCGATGACAGAGCGCGGCGGTGACCCGCCCGGCGTGACCACGGCCGCGCGCGTCGGGGCGGGTCGCGATGCTGCCGAGCGCTGCGACGCGCATCACCGGCGAGTAGACGTGCGTGCCGGCGATCGCGGCGATGCCGTTCGCATCGCGCACCGCGACGAACCGGCCGCGACCGAGATCTTGCGGCGAGAAGAAACCGGTCGGATAGGCCACGGCATAGAACGCGACGACCTCGTCGACATCGGTTGGCGTGAGCCAGTGGACGTCGCCCACGGGCGCTGCGACCCGGCCGGTGAGCCCCATCTTGACGCTGTGAGCGAGCAGCGTCCTGTTGAATGGCGAGAGCGCTGCCTCGAGGCCCGGCGACAGGTGGGCGTAGAACGGTGGCGCGAGGTCCGCGACCACGCGCGCGAGCAGGGCGAGCTGGGGCGCTAGATCTCCGTCGGCGAGCGCGATCACGGTCGGCGTCGCCAACCCGCGATAGATCAGCGCGACCGCGTCGTCGGTCGAGTACCACGTCGTGTGCGGCGCCTCGCGCGGATCGAGATCACCGAGCTCGTACGCGTGTAAGAACGGCGCGCGGCGCAGATAGGCTTCGATAGAGATCAGGTCGCTCACGACTTCGGTCTCGAAGTACCATGTGAAGGTGCGGCTGACCTGGGCATACGCGCTCGTCGTCGGATGTGGCTTCGCGCCGCAGCCTGCATCGAGCGTTGGCGGAGATGCCGCGCCCAAAGATGCGGCGACCGGCGATTCCCCACACGCCGCACTTCGCAAGCCGATCACGATCCACGCGACGGCCGTGACTGGAACCCAGACCGACTTTCCCGTGTGGATCGATCTCGACCTCGGCGCCGATGCGCGCGCGGACGGCACCGACATCTCGTTCACCGCCGCGGATGGCACGCCGCTCGACTACGAGGTCCAGCGCTGGGCTCCGCCCCACCTGCAAGCATGGGTGCGCGTTCCTTCGCTCGCGCACGCCGACCTCACGCTCTTCGTCACGTACGGCGACGTCGCGCAGGCGCACGCTGCGAATCCGCCCGGCGTGTTCCGCGCGAGCTTCGCCGCGGTGTGGCACCTCGAAGACACGCTCGCAGCGACCACGATCGCCGACGCCACCGGTCTGCATCCCGGTACCGCCGGTTCGCTCGGCCCCGCCGCGCAGGTTCCGGGCGAGCTCGGCGGCGGCATCGCGTTCGACGGCACGGGCAACGAACAGATCGCGTTCACCGATCCGCTCACCGGCAACATGCCGCACACGATCTCCGCGTGGGTCGACGAGAGCGCGACCAATCACACCTGCGCGATCGTGACCGTCGGCACCGGCAACACCGATCAATCGCGCTTCCTCTACGGACAGTACGGCAACAACACCACCATCGGCGTCGGCCAGTACAACGACGATTGGACACCGGGCACCCGGATCGACGGCACCGGCTGGGTCCTGGTCCACTGGGTTCACGAGGGCAACAACAAGAAGACCCACGTGTACCGCAACGGGGTCGAGATCGCCGGCAGCCCACATACGCTCCAGAATCCACCCGCGACGACCGGGAGCACGGGCTTGATCGGCAACGCACCGTCACCTCAGTTCGGGTCCGACAACGGCATGCTCGGCACGATCGACGAGGTGAGGATCGCGACGGTCATGCGCGATCCCTCGTGGATCGCTACCGAGTACGCGAACCAGAGCTCACCGTCGACGTTCTACACCGTCGGCGCCGAGCAGACCGTCCCCTAAGGCGGATCGTTCGCGTCCCAGTAGTCGACCTCGGCCTGGACGATCGACGACAGATCTTCGCCGCGGCCACCTTTGATCGCCCACGTGTAGTCGGTGAAGAAGTTGTTCCGCACGCGCGTCGAGCCGAAGTGCGGTTGCTCGACGAGGATGTTCTCCGGCAACAGATCCGTGCCGCCGTGCTGGTGACAGCCGATGCAGTTCGTCGCGGCGTTGCCAGCGCCGAGCTCGATGTACGGGTTCGAGCACCAGCTCGGCCCACCCTGCCCGCCGCGCGCAGCGGATACGGCCGCGAGCGCATCGCCGAGCGATCCAGCGAAGCCGCCGCGCGGATCCGGATCGTTCTCCACGTACCCGGTGGTCACGCACATCTTGTAGTTCTTCCACGGACCGGGCAGCGCCGCGATCTCGGCGGGCCGATCGGCGCCGAAGTCGCTGTCGGGATCCGGCGACCACCACAGCGTGATCCACAGCCAGTGATCGAGCTCCTTCGACATGATGTGCATGCCGGGCATCCGGAACACCGCGCCGGTGTCGGGTAGCGTCGCGGTATAGATCAACGACGGATCCGGATCGGCGCCACCGTCGTCGGTCCACAGCGGGGCGCTCGAGCTCAGGCGCTGCGTCATCCGCGCGGCCGACGTGTCGAAGATCGGCAAGCCATCGCCGAGATCGCGATGCCAGTCGGCCTTCACGATCACCGCGTCGCGCGGCTGCGGCCCGTCGAGGCACGTCGGCGACGCGACATCGAGCGTCGTGTACGCGACGTTCAGTTTCACCGCGCTCGACTTCGCTCCGAACACGCCGACATAGATCGGCGCGCCACCCGGCACGGTGCAGGTCTCGTCGCTCGAATCGCCCTCCGACCGGCAGTCGAACGTCTTCGTATCGGGTGCGCTCCCCGCGCGTACGTAGAGATCCGCATCGCCGTCGCCGCTGAGCGTCACCGTGACGTTGCCGTCGCCCGCGTCGTACGGCCCGAACGTCTGGAAGTCGCACTCGTCGAGGGTCGCGGCTTCCTTCGCGTTCACCGGCCCACCCGGTTTCGTCGCATCGGGCGCGAACGGATCTGGCGCCGGCGCCGTGCGGCACGCGTCCTGTTGCACGTACGAATGGATCAGCTGGCGCATCGCGCCCGGCGAATAACCGACGCGATTCGCGCCCGCGATCCCGTTCGCCTTGTCCTGCGAGTCGATCGCCGCGACGTACGCCGCATAGCGACTGGCCGGCCAATCGGTCGTCAATTCATCGAGTGCGGTGGTGTTCCACACGAACCCCGCATCGATCGTCGCGCTGTCGAGCGGCGTCCGCGCGCGGCGCTGCGCCGGCGTGAAGTCGCGATACAGCTTCTTGAACACGCGATCGAAGTCGTCGTGCGTGAACCACGTCCCCCACGCCGGCAGCTGGAACGGCTGGCTCAGCATCGGCTCGGCGAGCGTCACCGGGGCGAGCACCTTGCCGACGATCTGCCATGCGACCGCGCGGCGCGCTGCGATCGAGCCTTGGAGCTCGTCGTCGCGATCCGGGAGCGTCAGATCCGGCGCGTACTCGGACGCACCGCCGATCACCTTACGGTCCTGGATCGTCGCCGCCTGATGCGCGGCGCTCAAATGACACGCGGCCGTCTTGTCGGTGTGATCGGTGCACCCGATCAACAACACCAAGACGGCCGCTCGCATCACCGGAGCTTACAGCGCCGCGTCGCTCGCGACCGCATATTCCTTGTTCGAGACCTTGTCGCGGACGAGGAAGTAGATCCAACCATCGCTGCGCCAATGCGGGTACAGCGCGTACTGCCCCGCGTGCATGTTCGTGATCCTGCGGTGCTGGCCGGTCGTGAGGTCGATCAACACGATGTTCGAGGTGCCCTTCGCGAGCATGTCCTTGAACGTCGGGTCATCCGCCGACGCGAACCCGAGGTCGGCGTAGTCATTCGGCCCAACGTAGTGGTGGACCACCATGTAGTGCTCGTCGAACGAGATCGCCGGCTTCGCACCCTGCACGCAGTAGCGACCGATCTCCTGCGTCGTGACGTTGTACGACGTCGCGGTCGGCGTCGCGATCACCTTGCGCAGCACGTAGCCGAGCTGCTGGTTCTCGTTGCCGAACCGGCTCACGACCATCGTCGTCGACGGAGATAGCACCGTGTCACCCTCGTACGGCGAGTTGAGCGTGACCGACGGCTTCCCGGTGTAGTGCGTGCCGTCGTAGACCATCGGGGTCAGCTTCATCGTCGCCGCCGCGCCGAACGCCGCGCTCGGATCCGAGGTCTGGCCCGGGCTCGGGTGGTCGCTCGTGAACTGGCTGTTGACGACGAAGTAGTCGCCGCCGCCGAGGCCGGCGCCGAGGTGCTGGTACAGGCTGACGCCTTCGACCGTGTTGCAGGAGCTCTCCGAGAAGTCGATCCGATCCGGATCGCTCTGGAGCAGCGCCATCGAGCAGAAGCCTGCACCGATCGGCGTGCCCTGGAACACCCAGCCGCGGTTATCCGGGAAGAAGCCCGGGTCGTACGCCGCGCGCACCGAGATGTCCTTGTCGGCCTGGAGGTCCGCGATCGCGGCGCCGTCGCCACCCGTGCGGCCGTTCGCGACGAACCGACCGTCCGCTGACGAACGCATCCAGTAGTACGTGTTGTACGAGAGCTCGCGCAGCACGCGGAGCGTGCCGAGGTTCGCCCAGCCGGTGCCGTACGACTTCGTCGTCGCATCGGCGAGGTTCGTCATGCACTGCTTCGGATCGGTCGCGCTGCCGCAACCGAACATCGCGATCGAGCGGCTGCGGTTGACCGCGCCCCAACCCTGCGTCGCCATCTGGCTCGCGTGGCTCTGCACGTCGGAGGTGATCGAAGCGACGCACGACGTCGGGCCGGTATCGGGCGCGATGTACGTCGTGAGATCCGGCAGGCCGCGCGCGAACCACTCGGCGACGATGTCGAAGTCGCCTTGCGACAGCCGCACGTGGTTGCCCTTCGGCATCGACGCGCGGTTCTTGAACTTGCCGTACTCGAGCGCCCACGTATCCGCGGTGTTGCTGCCCTGGCCCGCGGGATATGCGGCCTTGAACGTGTCCTGGAACCAACCGAGGTGCGCCGCCGCGGCGTAGATGCCGAGCTTCGCGGGCACGTACGGCGAATCCGCGTGACCCGGCTCGAGCCGCAGGCAATCGACGATGTCGGCCGCCGGCTTCGTTCCGGTGCCCGGCGTCGCGTACGTCACCTTGAGATCGATCGACGCGTCCGCGTAGCCCGAGACGCCGACGTAGAACTTCGCCGGGCCCGACGCGTTGAACTGCGCGCCGGTGCAGTCCTCGTTCGAGGTGCCCGTGTACGGGCGGCAATCGTAGGTCGTCGTCGAGACTTCTTCGCCGCGCTTGACGTAGAGGTCGGCGTCGCCGCTGCCCGTCATGTGGACGTCGATCTTCGCGCCCGCCGCGACGTCGTACGGACCGAACGTCTTCCAGTCACCGGCGTGGAGATCCGCGTGCTGGGTATCGGTCTGGGTCATGCCACCGGCGGTCGTGTTGAGGCACGTCGCGACCGCGGTATCGGTCTTGTCCTGCCAGTCGCGCAGCGTCGTCTGGTTCGGCGCGTGGCACTCCGCGCATTCCTGCGACGGCGCGTTCTTGTTCATGCCGAGCAGCGTCGTCGCTTGCTTAGCAAGCTCGTCGTCGGCGAGGTTGACCGGATTGCGGAGCTTTCCGTTGCCGGTCGTGTCCTCGCCGAGCGACTGCGGGATGTCCTTCCAGATGCACGACGGATCGTTCTGGTTCTGGCCGCACTTGCGGATGAACTGCAGCGCCTTCGCGAAGTCCGAGGCCGCCCACGCCGCGTCGGTATCGAACGAGACGTCGGTCGGCATCCAGTACTTGTGGAACGGCTGGTTCCAGGCGTCCGTCGTGATCGACGTCCACGACGTGTCGGTGCCCTGCAGGCGATCGAGATATTGATCGGCCCACACGCCGCTGCCGATGCGGTGGCAGCGCAGGCAGGCGTTCGCCTCGGCCGAGACCAGCTGGCGCTCCTGGCGCCAGTTCTGGCCGTGGAGGTTGACGATCGAGTACGGCGTGTCGTTCGCGCCGATCGCGAAGTCCGGATCGATGCCCATCTTCGGAACGACCGGGTTGCCCTGCGCGTCCTTCGCACCGTCGATCCACGGCGAGTGGATGAACGGATCGTTGTCGTGGCAGTGGTTGCACTCGATGCCCGAGCCGAGGCCGCCGTGGACGCCGCTCCAGAGATTTTGCGACTTGTCGTGATCCGCCGGGTGCGGCACGTGACCGCCGTCGGTCTTCGAGTACAGCGCGTTCTGGAAGAAGCAGGTCTTACCGGTGAACGGGTTGTGCCCGATCATCGCGATGTCGTTGTACTGGTCACCGGCGAGGCCGCCGATGCTCTTGCGGCAGAGCAGCACCCAGTGCGTGCCCTGATCGTTCGTCTTCTCGGCGACGCGCGGGCCGGCCTCGCACAGCGAGTAGATGTACTCGGGCCGGTCGCACTTCGGCAGCGTTCCGATCTGCGGCTTCATCACGTTGCCGCTGCTATCGGTCGCCGTCATCGGGATCTCGGTCGAGTCGAGGCAGTTGTAGGTCTCGTACGAGCCGTCGCCGAGCTTCTTGAAGAACGGAATCTCTCCCATCTCCTCGACGCAGCGCTGGCCGTACGCCTCGGGCGAGTTGATCATCACCTCGCCGCTCGGACCGTCTGCCTTGCCGTCGAGGCCCGCCGCCTTGCCGTCATCCCACGCCGCGAACAGGTCGCGCTCTTTCGAGATCTTGAGGTCGCCGCCGTCGTAGACGCAGACATCGATGATCGAGTCCGTGCCCTGCTTGACCGATTCGATCATCGCGGGCGTCGGGTTCGCCCACTCGGGGCCGTAGAACGGCTTCGTCAGCGACGGGTCGACGAACGGGCCATCGATCCGACCTTCTCCACCGCTCAGCGGCTCTGCGGTCGCCTTCAGCTTGGCGCAGTCGATCGTGCCGAAGCTGCCGCGCCGGGCCTGGGTGTAGACCTGCTTGCCATCGAGATCCTGATTCGTCTGGATCACGATGCGGCCGTTCGAGTGGTTGAACAGCGGCTTGACCTCGAGGTCACCGCTGCACGCGCCCAACACCATCAGGATGGCTACTCGACTTGCCGTTAACGTCCGCATTGCGGGGCGTAATGGCAACAAGCTGGCCAGATCTGCCTCACGCGAATTCAACGATCTGCGCGGGAGGCGGCTGCTAGTCCTGTCGCCACAAGCATCTGAATGCGCGCATGAATGCGCAAGAAGATCACCAGCCGCCGCAGTTGGGAAACGCCTGGAGCATGGCGTCCGCGCCGGCCTTGCACGCGGGAGCGAGCGTCTTCATCGCGTCGGGATCGAGACCGGTCCAGGCAGCCGAGGCCTGATCGAACGCCTGCTTCATCGCATCGCGCGAGGAGGTCGGCAGTGAATCGCACGTCGCGATCCGATCGATCGCGGCCTTGTACATCCCGCACTCGTCGGGGAGGTTCGGCATCGTCGCGGCGATCAGCGCGGGATAGCCCCAGCGCAGCGCGTTCTCGTAGCAGCGCTGCTGATCGGCGACGACGATGCACGCGCGCGTCGTGTCGTCCCAGTGATCCGCGGCGCATGCCTTCTGCATCGCCGCTCGCGACGCTGCGATCTGCTGCTTGCGATCGGCGGGCTTCACGTCCTTCAGCCGATCCTTCCACCGCGCATCGGCGTAGTGCGCGGCGACCGCCTTCTCGCACGTGATCGCACGTGCGTTCTTCTTCGCCGTCGCCATCTTCGCGGCGATCGTGTCGACCTCGGTCAGCGCCACGACGAGCTGCTTCGCGGAGGTCTCGGGATTCAAGCAGACCTCGGTCGCGAGTGGATCCTTCGCGGCGAGCAGGCACTCCTTGGTCTGCTCGGTCCAGCCGTTCGCGTTGCATGAATTCTCGACGAGCTTCTTGCGCAACCCGGTCTGCCAGTCGCGCTCGGGGACCTTGTCGTCGTAGGGCGGCGCGTAGCGCGAGACATCGTCGATCAGCTGCGCGCAGTCGGTGTACTTCTCGTCGCCCGGATCGAAGTTACCGTCGGCCGCTTCGGTGTTGCCGTACTGCGCTTCCCACGTGCCGAGCTTCGCTTCGTAGCTCTGGCGCTGCTGGTCGCTCAGCTTCGCGATGCAGTCGCTCGGCTTGCGCTCGCCGCCGATGCACGCGAGCACCTCGGGTGCCCAGCGATCTCCCTCGCACGAGCGGAGGATCGCGCTCTCGCGTGCCGGGCCAGCGTGCTCGTCATCGCTCGCGAGCGGGCCGCGCAGGATCACGCTCGCGTCGTGGCACGTGACCGGATCGGTCGGCGGTGGCTTCGCGACCGGCGCGGGTGCGGGCGGCGAACCGCCGCACGCGACGAGCAGGACGATCGGCCAACGCATCGGCCGATCCTCCCACGCTCAGGCGAACGCGTCGACGGGGATCTCGATCGCGCTGCGGTCTTCGCGCGCGATCAACTGCGCCTTCGCGGCGACGCCGGGCAGCACGTTGAGCGCGAAGTACTGCGCCGCGAACTTCTTGCCCGTGTAGAACGCCTTGTCCGGATGATCGGCGGCGAGCTTCGCGGACGCCTCCTCGGCGATCACGGCCTGCTCGAGGAGCAGCCAGCCGATCGTGGTCTCCGACATCATCTCGAGGAACCGGTTCGCGACCGACGGCACGAGCTCCATCTTGCCGCCGCCGAACCACTGCATGAACTTGCCGCCCGTCGCGGTCATCGCTTCCATCGCCTGGCCGAGGATCGCGATCGAGTCCTTGAGCACCGCGTGGTCCTTGTGCTTCGCGACGAACGTCCCGACGTCCTTCGCGAACGCCTGGACGTTCGCGCCGCCGCGCTGCATCAGCTTGCGACCGACGAGGTCCATCGCCTGGATATGGTTCGTGCCCTCGTAGATCGAGAAGATCTTCGAGTCGCGGCAGTACTGCTCGACCGGCCAGTCGCGCAAGAAGCCGGCGCCGCCGTAGACCTGGATCGCGGTCGCGCAGATCGAGAACGCCTGATCGCTGCCGTAGCTCTTGAGCAGCGGCACGAGCAGATCGACCTGGCCCTGGTGGTACTCGATCTGCGCCTTGTCGCCGCCGGCCTTCTCGAGCGCGTTCTGGCGATCGATGTGCATCGTCAGCTTCACGGCGAGCGCGCGAATGCCTTCGACGCGCGACTTCATGTCGAGCAGCATGCGCTTGACGTCCGGATGCTCGATGATCGGCACGCGCGGCGCGGTCGCATCCTTCCAGTGCTTGATCGAGCTGCCCTGCTTGCGATCCTTCGCATACTCGAGCGCGTTGAGGTACGCGCTCGACGCGATCGACAGGCCCTGCAAGCCGACGCCGATGCGCGCGAAGTTCATCAAGTGGAACATCTGCGACATGCCCTTTTGCTCGACGGTACCGACGAGCTCGCCGACGCAGTTGCCGTTGTCACCGAACGCGAGCTGCGCCGTCGCCGACGCCTTGATGCCCATCTTGTGCTCGATACCGGTCGTCGTGACGTCGTTCGAGCTGCCATCGGCCTTGAGCTTCGGCACGATGAACAGCGACAGGCCCTTCGTTCCAGGAGGCGCATCCGGCGTACGCGCGAGCACCATGTGGATGATGTTCGGGCTCATGTCCTGATCGCCGCCGCTGATGAAGATCTTCGTCCCCTTGATGTTGTACGTGCCGTCGGGGCGCTTCACCGCTTGGGTCGCGGCCGAGCCGACATCGCTACCGGCCTGCGGCTCGGTCAGGCACATCGTGCCGGCCCACGTGCCGTCGAACATCTTCGCGACGTAGCGGTCCTGTTGCTCGGGTGTACCGAACGCGAGGATCACGTCGGCCGCGCCCTGCGTGAGCGCCGGGTACATGTTGAAGCTCGTGCACGAGCCGCACATGAACTCCTCGACCATCATCGCGAGCGTGAACGGACCCGCTTGGCCGCCGTGCTTCTCTTCGACCGCGAGCGTGCGCCAGCCGGCCTCGAACAGCGCCTTCCACGCTTCCTTGAAGCCCGGCGGCACCTTGACGTTTCCGTTCTCGAGCTTGCAGCCGACTTCATCGCCGATGGCGTTGATCGGGCCGAGATACTTCTGGACCCAGCCGTATGCTTCTTCGAGGACCGCGAGCACTTCGTCCTTGCCCCAGTTCGCGTAGGGCGCCTTGCCGAGCAAGTCTCCGAGTTGGAACTGCTCGAACAACAGGAACGAGAGATCGCGAAGGTTCGACTTGTAATAGTTCTGCTGCGCCATGGTCGTCGGGCCTCCGGGTACTGAATGAACCGTCATTCATTTTATGGACCGACTGATGCGCCGCGTCAAGAGGCGTTCATCTCCGGAAATGAGTGAGTCCGGTTAGGCTCCGGGGATGCGGTCACTTCTCGTCGGGTTGGTGCTTGCCGGTGGCGTTGCCAGCGCGGACCCGTTGCCCGAGAGCTCTTACGATTACAAGAGGCCAAACACCTCGGGGATGTTCCTCGACATCGGTGGTGGCTGGCAGCGCATGCATCCGCCGAACGGCTACACGTATCGCTCGGAGTATCTGCGGATCGCGCCGGCCGTCTCGATCAACCGCCGCGTCTACATCGGCGCGGCATTCCAGTTCGGAAACATCTACAGCGCGTACGGTGCGCCGGACAGCCAGATCGGCGCGATCGACGAGAACAGCTTCACCGACGAAGGCAGCGGTACGAGCCTCGCGGGCCAGGTCTTCGTCGGTGTCCGCGACCTGATCGGCATCGTGTCGTACGGCGGCGAAATCGCACCGACGCTGCGGCGCACGAGCGCGGGTATGAACTACGCCTACGCCACAGACAACACCAACACCAGCACGATCGAAATCCACGCGCGCGGCGACGCCTGGCTGACGCCGCACATCAGCGCAGGCGTGATGGTCGGCATGGATGTCTCGTCGATCCGCGACTTTCAGGGCGGTCTCGTCGTCGGCTTTCACGTCGAGCCGTACGACGCGATGCAGCGCTAGCGCGAAACACTTCTTCACCAACGCCGCGCGCCCGAGGCGTACCGTATTCGGCATGAGGTACCTCGTGGCGGGTTTGATTCTTGGGATGGCGGGCCTCGCGAGCGCGGATCCGCTTCCGGAAAGTGCGTTCGATTGGCGTCGGCCGAACGAGAGCGGCACGTACATCGAAGTCGGCGCTGGTTGGATGCGCGTCGATCCCGACGGGATGACGTATCGAGCAAACTATCTGCGATTCGCGCCGCAGGTGTCGGTCCATCATTGGTTCTACGTCGGTGCCGCGTTCGAGGTCGGCAAGATCTACAGCGCGTACGGTCAAATGAACGGCATGATCCCCACGGAGTGCTCGAAGGACTTCGGCGGGCTCACGTGTCACGCACCCATGGGCGCCGACAGCTACGATCAGACGACCGGGACGATCGTCGAGCCGCAGGTCTTCTTCGGCGCGCGCGACCTCGTCGGCATCGTCTCGGGCGGCTTCGAAGTCGCGCCGACGGTGCGCTGGACGAGCTCCGCTGTGTCGTGGCTGAACCAGACGTTCACGACCGCCGAGAAGACCGTCGAGCTCCACGGTCGCGTCGATGTCTGGGCAACGCCGCACTTCTCCGCCGGCGTCATGGTCGGCACCGAATACGACCGATTCCATGACCTCCAGGTCGGCTTGCAGATCGGGTTCCACATGGAGCCGTACGACCTGATGACTCGCAACTAGAGCCCTTGCGCCGGCGCCAGCGCGCGCTTATGTGATCCTCGATGACCGCCGAACGTCACGAGTTTCAGGCCGAGGTAAAGCAGCTGTTGGACCTGATGGTCCACTCGCTGTACTCGGACAAAGATGTTTTCCTACGCGAGCTGATCTCGAACGCGTCCGACGCGCTCGATAAACGCCGGTTCGAGCAGGTCGCCGGCGGCGCCGAAGCGGGCGATCTGAAGATCACGCTGTCGTCCGATGCGATCGCGCGGACGCTGACGATCGCCGACAGCGGCATCGGCATGTCGCGCGAGGAGGTCGTGAAGAACATCGGCACGATCGCGAAGTCGGGCACGCGCGAGTTCCTCGCAGCGGCGAAGGTCGGCGAAAAGGTCGCGCCCGAGCTGATCGGCCAGTTCGGCGTCGGCTTTTACTCGGCATTCATGGTCGCCGATCGGATCGAGCTCGTGACCCGCAAGGTCGGCGAGGAGACCGCGACGAAGTGGGTGTCCACCGGCGATGGCGCGTACACGATCGAAGACGCCGAGCGCGCCGAGCCCGGCACGACGATCACGCTCCACCTCAAGCCGTCGACCGAGGACATGCGCGACTACACGAACGAGCGCGTCGTCGACGAGATCGTGAAGCGCTACTCCGACTTCGTCGCGTACCCGATCGTGCGCGGCGAGACGACGCTGAACTCGATGAAGGCGATCTGGGATCGTCCGAAGAGCGAGGTCTCCGACGAGGAGTACAAGGAGTTCTACAAGCACATCTCGCACGACTGGACCGACCCGCTGCGCACGATCCCGGTCAAGATGGAGGGCACGCTCGAAGCGTACGCGCTGCTCTATCTGCCCGCGAAGCCGCCGTTCGATCTGTTCAGCCCCGAGATGAAGCGCGGCGTCCAGCTCTACGTCAAGCGCGTGTTCGTGATGGACGAGTGCAAAGAGCTGATGCCCTCATATCTGAGATTCGTGAAGGGCGTCGTCGACGCGCACGACCTGTCGCTTAACGTGTCGCGCGAGATCCTCCAGAAGGATCGCCAGATCGCGATCATCAAGAAGCAGCTCGTCAAGAAGGTGCTCGGCACGCTCGACGACATGAAGCAGAACGCGCGCGACGAGTACCTCGGGTTCTGGGCCGGCTTCGGCCCGGCGATGAAGGAAGGCCTCGTCACGTCCGAGGGCGATCAGGACAAGCTGCTCGATCTCGTGATCGCGTCGTCGACGCACGACGACGGCAAGCCGACGACGCTCGCCGAGTACGTCGGCCGCATGAAGGAAGGCCAGGACGCGATCTACGTGCTGACCGGCACGTCCAAAGAGACCGTCGCCAACTCGCCGCTCCTCGAGGGCTTCAAGGCGAAGGGCTACGAGGTGTTGCTGTTCTCCGATCCGATCGACGAGATCTGGCTCGAGCGCGAGCCCAAGTTCCAGGGCAAGCCGCTCAAGTCGATCGGTCGCGGCGACGTCCAGCCCGGCTCCGAAGCGGAGCGCAAGGCCGATGCGGAGAAGGTCGAGGAGCAGCGCAAGGAGCTCGGCGATCTGCTCGTCGCGCTGCGCACGGCGATCGAGACCGAGGTCAAGGAGGTCCGGCTATCGAGCCGCCTGACCTCGTCGCCCGCGTGCCTCGTCGCCGACGAGCACGATCTCACGCCGCGCATGCAGAAGCTGCTCGAGCAGCTCGGCCAGGCGCCGCCGCCGGTCAAGCCCGTGCTCGAGCTCAACCCGAACCATCCGCTGATGGCGAAGCTCAAGGCAGCGTTCGCGGCCAATTCGACCGACTCGCGCCTCGCGGCGTACGCGCGGCTGCTGCTCGGCCAGGCCTATCTCGCCGATACCGGCCAGATTCCCGACGCCGCCGCGTTCGGCAAGGCGCTCGACGAAGTGATGCTCCGCGCGCTCTAGCTCCAGCGCGCGAGGTAATCCTTCATGTCGAGCTTCTTCTTCGTCGCGTCCGACGACATGTAGCGGATCGTGCCGAAGATCGGGCGCACCGGGCCCCACGGGCGATCGAACAGGCCGAGCGTCCACAGGATGCCGCTGTAGGAATTCGGATCGCGACCGTCGACGGCGTACTTGTTGTTGAGCTCGATCAGCGTCGCGAGCGCTTCCTGCGGGGTCTTCGACCACTCGAGGATCTTCTTGCCCCACAGCATGCGCAGGTAGTTGTGAATCCGGCCGTCGGCGACGAGCTGGCGCTGGGCGGCGTTCCAGATCGGATCGCCGGTCTCGGCGCGGTCGAGCTGTGCGCGCGTGTAGAGCTCGGGCCGCGGATCGTTCGCGTGATCGGTGAGCGTCTTCTTCGCCCATGCGGGGAGCGCGTCCCACGATGCGTAGTGCGGATCGTGGTGGCAGAAGTTGTAGCCGAGCTCGCGCCAGGTCACGAGCTCGTCGAGAAAGGCCTCGCTCGCGGCGGGGAGATGCCACCAACCTTCGCGCTTGCCGGTGACCTTCGACTTCGCGAGCGCTTCGGGCGTGCCGTCCCAGATCTTGCCGACGATCTCGTGGGTCGAGATGTGGCCGAAGTGGAGATATGGCGAGAGCTGACTCGACGGATCGTCGTCGATGTTCCGTCGATCATCGGCGTAGCGCGAGAGCTTGTCGGCGAGGAATGACTTCAACAGGGCCGACGCGGCGTGCGCTCCACCGCGGTACGACACGGGCGCGATCGCGTGATCGATCGGCAGCTTCGCGAGGTCGGTCGCCGATTTCCAGCGCAGCTTCGGCAGTGCGGCGTCGCGGAGCGCCGCGGGCAAGCGCGCGAGCGGATCGGCGGTCGGAACGTGCGCGAGGTGCGCCGGTAGCCGGCGTTGGAGCTCGCGGCGAAACGCCATCGCGGTGGGAAACGTGCGCGCGACGGCGCGGAGCGGCAGGAGGCCGTTGCTATCGACCTGGACGACTCGCACCGCCAGGCGCTTCGTGCTCGCGACCATGCGCGGCAGGAAGAATCCGGGCTGCTCGTCGGTGACGACGCAACACGCGCGCGCCGCGAGCGCCTCGAGGAGGCCGCTGCCCTCGCCCGGTGCGGGCTCGACGTACGACAGGTACGTGACGCCCTTCGCGGCGCAGCGCTTCGCGTTGTCCTCCATGCCCTGGATCACGAACGCGTGGAAGCGATCGCACGCCCACCGGTAGCCCGCGCGCAGCGGCTCGAACACGACGAGCGGACGCTCGAGCTGCTTCGCGAGCGCGACCGCATGATCGAGCGCGAAGTTGTGGGTCGTCCGGCGCGCCGCGATCATCCAGTAGAGGATGTAGTGGCCCTTCGCGGCGATCGGCGCATCGTTGACAACGGCGATGCGAAGCGCATCCATGGCACCACGGTAGTGCGCCTCGCCCGCACGTGCATCCGTACGACGCTTGTAACTTTTTCGGCGCGCGAGCATCGTTCTCGCCATGTTGAAGGACAAGGTCATCGTGATCACCGGCGCGAGCCGCGGCATCGGCGAAGCGATCGCGCGCGCCGCGGTCAAGGACGGTGCGAAGGTCGTGCTCGCCTCGCGCAAGCAAGCGGACCTCGACAAGGTCGCCGGCGAGCTCGGCGGCGCCGCGATCGCGGTCGCGTGTCACACGGGCAAGGCGGCAGATGTCGATGCGCTGTTCGCGAAGGCGATCGAGACGTTCGGCCGCGTCGACGGCGTCGTCAACAACGCTGCGACGAACCCGTACTTCGGTCCGCTCGTCGACACGCCGGATGCGGCGATCGACAAGACGATCGAGGTCAACCTGCGCGGCTACTTCTACGTCGCGCGCGCGTTCGTGAAGCACGCGCGGACTCGCCAGGGCGGAGGCTCGATCGTCAACGTCGCGAGCGTCGCCGGCATTCGCGCCGCGCCGATGCAGGGCATCTACGGCATGACGAAGGCCGCCGTGATCAGCATGACCCAGACGCTCGCGTACGAGCTCGGCAGCTCGCAGATCCGCGTCAACGCGATCGCGCCCGGGCTCGTCGAGACGAAGTTCGCATCGGCACTCGTCGCGAACCCGATGGTCCGCGATCAGATCGTGAAGCGCACGCCGCTCGGCCGCCACGCCCAGCCCGACGAGATCGCGGGCGCGGCGATCTATCTGCTCTCGGATGCCGCCTCGTTCACGACCGGCTCGGTGCTCGTGCTCGACGGCGGGATGACGAGCGCGTGACCCGCGCCGAGCTCGACGCGTTCGCCGCTGCGTGGAGCGCGAGCGGGCCGCTGCGCTACTTGAACCTGACGATGTCGTTTCCCGACGGCGATCGCGTGCTGATCGATCTCCCCGAGGTCCTGCCGGCCCAGCGCGGCGGCAAGGGCAGCGATGCGATCAACGGCGGCATCCTCGCCGCGATGTTCGACTTCGCGATCGGCGCGACCGCGCTGCTCGCACCGCCGTTGCGCCGCAACGCGACCGTCCACCTATCGATCGACTACCAGCGTGCGGTGCGCGGCAATTCGGCGCGCTGCATCGCGAAGGTCGACCGCGCGACCCGTGCGCTCGCGTTCGCCTCGGCGGAGATCCTCGACGAGCACGGCACCGCGTGCTCCCGCGCGACGGGCCTGGTCAGCCTCGGCGATCCGGTCGACCTCGCGACCTGGTCCGGCTCGATCGCCAGCTACGTTTAGTTGCAACCCTGAACGAGAGTTGCTGTTCTAAAGGGCGTGCGAAGGATCCGGTTGGTGGCCTTTCGGTTTGGCGTGGTGTTCGCGGCGATTCTGGTGTTGCCGTTCCCGCTGGATCTGATCCCGAAGACGAGCTTCATCTCCGAGAAGTACGGCGACCTGTGGTCGTGGGGCGCGCATCGCTTCGGCGATCTGATCGGCCTCGACGTCCCGCCGACTCGACAGACCGGCAGCGGCGACACGCTCGAAGCGTGGGTCATGTTGCTGTTGTCGGTCCTGCTCGCGCTCCTCGGCGCCGCGATCTGGTCCGCGATCGATCGCAAACGGATCGCGTATCCGCGGGTCGCCGCCGTCACCCGGATCGGCCTGCGCTACTGGCTCGGCTACACGATGCTGTCGTACGGGTTCGCGAAGGTGTTCAAGACCCAGTTCCCCGACCCGCAGCCGGTCCGCCTCGACGAGACGCTCGGCCAGATGTCGCCGATGGGCCTGTTGTGGACGTTCATGGGCTACTCGCTGCCCTACAACTTGTTCACCGGCGCCGCGGAATGCCTCGGCGGCGCGCTGCTCCTGTTCCGGCGCACGACGACGCTCGGCTCGCTGCTCCTGATCGCGGTGCTCGCGAACGTCGTGATGCTGAACTTCTGTTACGACGTGCCGGTCAAGATGTACTCGGTGGAGCTCTTGATCGTCGCGATCGTGCTCCTGTGGCCCGACCTCGGCAGGCTCGCGTCGGTGGTGTTCGGCTTCGCCGCGCCGGCGACCTCGGACGAGCGCTGGCCGATGACCCGCACGTGGCGGCGGGTCGGGATGGGCGTGAAGCTGCTCGCGCTGGTCTCGCTGTTCTATCAGCAGCTCGACCAGGGCTTCGACTACGCGAGCAAGATCGCCGAATTCGTAACGCCGATCGACGGGCGCTACGACGTCGTGTCTGCACCGCCGGATCTCCACATGACGCGCGTCGCGAGCGGTTACGGTGCGCTGTTCGTGTGGACGGAGGGAACACCTCAGCCCGCGCCGTTCCAGGCGACGTTCGAATCCCCCCACTCGGTCACGCTCGAAGGCAGGTCCGGCGGCGGCAAGCTCACCTACGCGAAGGCCGGTCCGATCGTCATCCTCGACGGCACGTGGAACAAGCGCCCGATGCACGTCGTGCTCCACGCGCGCGAGCCCGCACTGCTTTACACGCGCGGCTTTCACTGGGTCAGCGAGGTCCCGTTTAACCGCTAACGCTTCGCGAGGCCGGCTGCGATCGTCTTCGCGATCGACGCGTCGGCCTCCATCGCCGCGGCCCACGCGCGCGCGACGTCGAGATAACCAGCTTCGTCGAGATCGAACTGTGCGATCGCCTCGCGCGGAGTCAGCGCCGCGAGATCGCGGAGCAGCGCGACGTAGTCGCTGATCCGCGACACCTTGCCACCGGGAATCACCGTGCGATCGACGAACGCCGCAGGCGGCGGTGCATCCTCGCCGAGGACCACGCCGCCGCGGGCACGGAACTCTTGATAGAACGCCTCGCGCGTCATCCGATCGCCGAGCCGCGGCAACGGATCGCGCGGGAAGTACGCCTCCTCGCGGATCTGAAGCGCGAGGCAGCGCGCGAGCAGCGCTTCCTTGTCCATCGTGCCGGCAGAATCGGCGAGGATCGCGATCGCGGCCGCACGCGCTCGCGGCGTCACCGCGATTTGATTCTCCGATGCGAACCGGAACCGCGATGCATGGAGCGCGGCCCTGCGCACGCGCCAGCTCGGATCGCCGAGCCGTGCGGCCGCGCCCGCGATGTCGCCGGCCTCGAGCGCGGCGAAGATCGGATCACGTAGTTTCTGCTGACTCGGTTGGGTCGGCGGCGGTGCGGGCTCGCGCGCCTTCGCCCGTTCGAGCGTCGCGGCGAAAGCCTGTGCGTTCTCGGGCGATGGGTTCTGCGCGACCGCGCGCTCGGCATGCTCGATCGCCTCGTCGAACTTGCCTTGGCCGGTGAGCCCGCACGCGAGGTGGTTCCACGCGTTCGTCTTCCACATCAGGTCATCGCCCGCGACGCGCAGCAAGTGGTTCGCGATCGCTTCGCACGTGACGTACTCGCCGACCTCGTCGAGGACGCCAGCGTACGCGTTGAGCTGACTCGCATCGAACGCTTCGGGATCGAGCTGGTAGGCGAAGCGATACGCCTTGACCGTGCGCGGGTTGTCCATCGCGGCGTAGGCGATGCCGCCGTAGGTCAGCCACTGATCGGCGCGGTTGTACCAGCGGCTCGCGTAGTCGAGCACGGTCATCGCCTCGGCGAGCTTGCCGCTCTGGTAGAGCACGCCCGACAGGATCTGGGTCGCTTGCTCGCGCGTGCCGCGCACGAGGTGATGCATCGCCTCCTGCACCTTGTTCTGCTGGGCGAGCGCGAGGCCGAGATTGCGATGGGCCTCGGCGTTTGTCGGATCGAACGCGACGGCCCAGCGGCCGAGCTTCTCGGCGCGCGCCGGATCGCCGTGCTGGAGCGCCTCGAAGCAGCCCGCCGCGACCTCGGAGAACTCGAACGGCACGTCGAGGCTCGACGTTCGCCACTTCTCGCGCAACGACTCGAGCTGGGCATCGCGCCAGGTCGTCGACGGCGCCGCGCGCAAGCCGCCCGTCAAGACTGCGAGCGCTGCGGGAGCTCGGCCCGCGTCGAACAGGATCCGCGCGAGGTGAACGCACGGCACTGCTGTGATCCCGTCGCCGAGGTAGCACGCGGTGTGGAGCGCATCGATCGCGTCCTCGAGCTCGAGCTCGCGCGAAGCGACCTGGGCTGCGACCGCGTCCGCCCACTCGTCGAGGCCGGCGCTGCCTGTGTGGCTCGCGAGCCGCGCGGCCTGGACCGCGACCTTCGCTGCCCAGCCGTCGCCGCGATCGCGATGCAGGCGCGCGACCGACCACGACAGCACCGCGGTCTCCTCGGGGCCGAGGATCCGCGCCGCGACCGTCGGATAGTCGCGCACGAACCCGGCGACATCGCCGGCGCTGCGCTCGTCGATCCGCAGCGCCCGCTCGACGCTCGCGAGCCACGTCGCACCGATCCAGCGATCGACGCGGCGGAGCAGCGAGTCGAGCGCACCGAACACGGCGCGCGCCTCGCGATCGGGCAGCGCGTCGCGATGATGGCGGACGAGCGCGAGTGCTTCGCCGGCGACCGTGCGCAGCGCGCCGGTCAGCGTCGTCGGCGCGAACGTCGATGCCGCGAGGTAACGCGCGAGTGCCTGTGCTGCGGTGTAGGCGGCGGCTTGCGCCAACGCCGCGCGATCGTCTTCCGAAGCAGCGCTGAACACCACATCGAGCCAGCGCGCGACGAGTGCGTCGCCACGGCCGAGCTCGTCGGCGATATCGAAGCCCTGCGGCGCCGCTTTGCGTAGCTTGCCGAGCTCGCCGAACATCGCGTCGATCTGGCGGCGACCCGGCGTGTCGGGCGAGAAGCCGTTCAACCACGCGGCGTCGTACTCGATCGGGTTCGTCTTGCCGAGCGCGCGTGCGACGAGCCCACTCTTCGCCGCGGCGGGGACGAAGTCGGCGACGATCCGCGCCATCCGCCGCGCGAGCGTCGGGGCACCGATCGCGATCCGCTCGCCGAGCGCGGCTTCGATCACGTCGATCGGCGTGCCCGCCATCGCGAGACCCGCGCGCGCGATCGCGGTGTGGTCGTCGCGATCCGGCGCCGTCACCTGGATCCGCCACAGCTCCTCGATCCCGCGGCGATGCTCGCCCGCCGCGATCAGCGCGCGCGCTGCCGCGAGCCGCGCGACTGCACCTTGCTGGCCACCGCCGAGCCCGAACTGCGCCCACGCGAGCGGCGCTTCATCCTCGCGGCCGAGCGCGACGAGCGAATCGAGAAAGATCTTGAGATCGACGGTGTCGTTCGGCTCGACCCGGCCGAAGCCTTCGACCGCGCGCGCTTCGTCACCGCGGAAGTAGCCTTCGCGCGCGTAGCACCACGCGACGAACCGCGGATCCTTGCGCCAGCCGGCGAGGATCCGCATGTGATGCGGCCACGACGACTCGCGCCCCTCGAGCCGGTTCGCGCGCAGCGCGATCGCCTCGTCGAGCCGGCCGGTCTCGAGTACCGCGTTCGACGCGCGCAGGTCGATGTGGATCTGATCCGGATACCAGGGCAGCACCGGATCCATCGGGCAGCCGTGCAGGCTCGACGAGTGGAGCGCTTGCTCGAGCCACACGCCCTCGCGATCGGTCTGCTCTTCGAGGTGGAGCATCGCGAGGTGCGCGCGCGGATCTTCATCGTGCAGCGCGACGCCGCGCTCGACGAGCCGGAGTCCTTCGTCGACGCGCTTGCCCTCCGCCATCCGATCCGCGGCGGCCTCGAGCGTCTCGAGCGCAGCGGGCCGACACAGCGCCGCCATGCTCGCCGCGGCGACGGCCTCGAGGGTGCTCGGTGCGGTCAGCTTGGCGATCGGATCGTCGACGTCGTCCGGAACCAGCTGCTCGTACGGCTTCGCCCAGCCCGGTGCGCTCGCGATCACCTGGCGCAGCATCGCGTAGTCGCGGCCGTGCGCCGCGGACTTCTCGAACCGCGCGAACAGCGCGTGCGGATGATCGGGATCGAGCGCGAGCAGCTCTTCGCCGAGATCCTCGCGCAGCGCGAGCTCGAGCAGGCGCAGCGCAGGCGCCTTGAATGCGACCGGCAAGCGGTTGACGAGCGGCCGCGCGATCGAGCGTCGACGCTCCTCGGTCGAAGCGCGGACGCGCTGCGCCGGCAGCTCGACATCGGCGGTCGAGTCGATCGTCGATTCGACGCGCGCCGGGGCCGGCGCATCGACCTCGGCGAGCACCATGTCGAGATCGATTCCCAGCGTGTCGCTCGCACCGTCGCCATCGCCGTCTTCGGTTTCGTCGTCTTCGTCGCGCACCGGCTCGTCGGCGACGATCGCGAGACTCCACATCGGCTGCGAGACCGGTAGCGACCACGCGCGCGCTTGCTCGACGAGCGTCGGCCCGATCACGCGGACGACCGCGAGGATCTCGTCGGCGCTGACCGGCTCGAGCTTCTTGACCGGTGCCCCGAGCCCGCGCGCCGTGCACCACGCCGCGAGCACTTGCTGGATCTGCTCGCCGATGCTGCGGCCGAGCGCGTCGAACGTCTCGAGCTTGCCGTCGCGACCGATCACGTGGAGGCGAACGACGCCGGCCTTCGCGCCGAGCCCGAGCTCGAGCCAGATCACCTCGTCGCGGCGCGTCGGCGCGTAGAACGCATCGCTCGGCTTGCCGCCGCGACCCGCGTGCTGCGGCGCGAAGTGGCCGTCTTGCGGTAACAGCGGCGTCGCATCGGCATCGAGCACCGCGAGTCGTGGATGGCGCTCGCAGATCTCGATGCACGCGGTCCACAGCAGCACCGCAGCCTCGCGCTCGTACGCCGCGTCCGGCCCGTCGATCTTGACCTCGGGCACGAGCACCGCGATCCGATGCGGCTTCGGGATCGCGGGCACTAGATGCCCTCCAGCTCGCCGCTCTTCAGCCGGCGTGCGCCCTGGCGTTCGAGCTGCGCGATCGTCTGGACCGCGCACCAGTCGCCGTGGACGTAGTAGTCGGTGCCGGGGAACGGACCGTTGACGAGCCGCGCACCGGCCTTCTCGACGGCTTGCGCGATCTTGGTCTTGTCGAGGTACTTGAACTCGCCGGCGAGATACACGGTCGAGCCCGGCAGACCGCGGCCGAGCCGGCGCACGACCGCACCGGTCGCCTCGATCGAAGGCGTATCGGCCTCGGCGTCGAACGGCGCGGGCTTCGCGGTCGCGATCACACCCGAGAGGCCGCTCGCGAGTGCGGCGATCGCGGGGTTCGCCGCCTGCGCGATCAACCATTGCTCGTGGGGACCGGGAAATGCCGGCAGCGCCTTGTCGTCGACGATCTCCGACGGCGGGAGATCCTCGGCGAGGATCCGCTCGCTGAGCTCCGGCCGGCCCGCGCGATAACACGCGAGCACGCGCGCGAACACGAGCTCCGGCGTCTGCAACCGCGCAGTCGCCGCGAGCTCGAGCGCCGCGAGCGGCCGGCCCCAGATCGCGAGATGCATCGCGCCGAGATCCGCGCCTTGCAGGCTCTGCGCGGCGGCGGTCAGTTGCTTCACCCGACCGCGGCGCGCGAGGTCGACCATGTAGAGGTCGCGGACGAGGCGCTGCGATTCGGGATGCGCCGCGACGAGCTCTCGCGCGCGCACCGGATCGCCGGAGCCGCGCACCATCCACCCCCACAGGCGATAGAGATACGCCTCGGGGTGACGCGCGAACTTCGTCAGTGCACCGAGGTCGTCGGCCGCGTCGCCGCAGCGCTTCGCGCGATCCTCGACGGGCATCACCGCGGTCGCGCGCGCGACGCGCAAGCCGCGCACCGTCGGCACGACGCCGCGATTGCGCAGGTGCCACTTCGCGCGCTGGCGCAGAAGATCCGCGAATTGCATGCCCTTCAGCGTGTCCTCGAGCAGGCCGAGCTTCGCTTCGCCGGCGAGCGTGACGACCAAGAACAGCATCTCGAGCTTCTCGTCGATCGCGGCTTGCGACGCGCGCGCGAGCAGCATCGGCACCGCTTCTTCGCCGAGCGTCGCCGCGACGAGGCGCAGCGCGCGCAGCCGGTGCTGCGGCGGAATGTCCTCGAGACACACGAGCACGACCCGGGCGAGCGCCGGCGACGCGAAGCACTCGAGCGCCTGGCCCCACAGGCCCGGTGCGCGCGCGAACATCGCCGACGCGCCCTCCCACTGAACGTGGCGCAGCGCGAGCGGCAGCTGCTCGCCGGTGATCTTGCGCGCCGAGGTCGCGGCATCGGCGAGCTTGACGAGCGCTTCGTCGGCGAGCTGGACCGCTTCGGCAGGCCACAGCGTCCCCGGATGGAGGCCGCGGACCTGGCGATAGCCGAGCGACCAGATCGCTTGCTCGCGCACCGGGTGCGGGGTCGCAGGATCGAGCGCGAGTGCGGCGAGTCGCTCGGCGGTCGCGACACACGGAAACATGGTCAGCCAGATGCAGCCGCGCCGGCGCAGCTCGACCGCATGTTGCGGCTGGATCATCCAGTAGCCGACGTCGGCGAGCGAAGGATCCGCACCGAGCCAGCGCTCGCCCTCGTCGAGCAGGCGCGCGAGACGCTCGGCCGGCACGCCATCGAGCGCACCACCTTGCTTCGGCAGCACGTCCAGCACGTCGCGGATGCGATAGCGGATGCCCGGCGGCACCGCCTCCATCGCGCCCAACGTCACGGGCAGATCGGCCACCGCGCGAGCATAATACAGCTCATGAAGCTGCCCCTGGCGCTGCTCTGCGTTTCGTCCGTTGCCGGTGCTGGTTCGGTCAAAGGCACGGTCCTGTTCGAAGGCGAGGCGCCGACGCAGCCCGTGCTGAAGCGCGATTCCGATCCCAAGTGCAGCAAGGGTCGGACCGACGAAGCGGTCGTCGTCGCGAAGGGCAAGCTCCGCGATGTCGTCGTCCGGATCAAGAACGGCACGACCGGCCACCACGACGCTCCCGCGGCTCCGGTCGTGATCGACCAGCAGGACTGCATGTATACGCCGCGCGTCGTCGGCATCGTCGCCGGTCAGAAGCTCGCCGTCCGCAACGGCGACAACACGTTCCACAACGTCCACGGCGTGCTCGCCGGCCGAGACATGTTCAACAAGCCGATGGCGCCGAAAGCGGCAGACCTCTCGATCGATCCGTCGGCCGCGAAGCCCGACGACGTGGTCGGTCTCCAGTGCGACGTCCACGGCTGGATGAAGGCGTACGTCGTCGTGAACGACTCGCCGTACTTCGCCGTCACCGACGCCGAGGGCAAGTTCGAGATCAAGGACCTGCCCGTCGGCGACTACACGCTCGAAGCGTGGCACCCGACGCTCGGCACGCGGACCCTCAAGATCTCGATCGGAAAGGCGAAGCGAGGCGACGTCACCGCGCGGTTCTCCTACAAGCAATCCGAGATGTAGGTAGACTGCGCGCGGGTGAAGGCGGATCCGAGCACGATCGCGACGACGGGAGGCGTGACTCCCGAGCTCGCCGACACGGTCTCGCAGGATGGTGCGGCACCGGTCCCGGTTCCCGAGCGCCCGCAGATCGGCCGCTACCGCGTGATCAAGCGGCTCGGCGAAGGCGGCATGGGCGTCGTGTGGGAGGCGGTCGATCCCGAGCTCGAGCGCCGCGTCGCGATCAAGGTGCTCCGCGATACGCGGAGCGTCGCGCCGGGCGATGCGCGGTTGCGCAAGGAAGCCCAGGCGCTCGCGAAGCTCACGCATCCGAACGTGGTCAGCGTCTACGACATCAACGCCGATGCCGAGGGCGAGCTCTACATCGTGATGCAGCTCGTCGAGGGCACGACGCTCGCGGGCGCGCTCAAGACGAAGCCATCGCGCGCGCAGTTGCTCGAGTGGCTCGTCCAGGCCGGGCGCGGGCTCGCCGCGGCCCACGCGGTCGGCATCGTCCATCGCGACTTCAAGCCAGCGAACATCCTCGTCGGTAGCGACGGCGTCGTCCGGGTCAGCGACTTCGGCCTCGCGCGCGCGAGTCACGCGGTCGTCGACGACGACGGCGAGCCGCTCGAGATCTCGCGCGGCATGGCAGGCACGCCGGCATACATGGCGCCCGAACAATTCCTCGGTGGCCCGCTGACCGCCGCGACCGATCAGTTCGCGTTCTGCGTCACGCTGTGGGAAGCGCTGTGGGGCCAGCACCCGTTCCCCGGCGATAGCGTGACGACGATCCGCGAGGCCGTGCTCGCCGGCAAGCATCGCGAGCTGCCGCCGGCACCGCGGCGGTTGCAGAAGGCGATCGCGCGCGGGCTCGCGGTATCGCCGCGTGATCGCTTCCCGTCGATGACCGAGCTGCTCGCTGTGATCGCGCCGCGCCGGCGCACGCCGCTCTACGCCGGGCTCGGTGCGGTCGCGCTCGTCGCGGGTGGGCTCGCGATCGCGACCGCGACGCGGAGCTCCGCCGATCCTTGCGCGACGGCGCCGCTGCCGGCCGACGCCGTATGGAACGATCAGCGCGCCGATGCGCTCCGCGTCGCGTTCGCCCGCACGGGTCTCGTCGACGCCGCGCGCGCTCCGATCGCTGCCCTCGATACCCGCACGCGAGCGTGGCGCGCCGCACGCCTCGATACCTGCCAGGCGTCGAAAGTCCGCGACGATCAGAGCATCGCCGTGATGCAGCAGCGCTACCTCTGTCTCGATCGCAGCCTCGACGACGAACGCGCCGCCGTCGACCTCCTGACCGGCACGATCGATCGCGAGGTCGCGATGCGCGCGCGCGATGTCGCGACGAGCGGACGCCAGCCCGAGGATTGCGGTCGCGATCGGATCGGCGAGCACGCGCCCGTCGCCGCGAGCCCGCTCGCAGATGCACTCGCGCGCGAAGTGGCTCGCTACGATGCGCTGCGCGAGGCAGGCAGGTTTCGCGACGTCCTCACCGCCGCCGATTCGATCTCGGCGCGCGTCGACGCCGTCGGCGATCCCGCGATCGCGGCGACCTGGTACTGGACGCTCGGTCACTCGGCGAGCTTCCTCGGCCAGACCGCACGCGCGCAGAGCGCATTTCGCAACTGCGCACAGGCCGCGATGCAGACCGGCGACGATCGCCTCGCTTCGCGCGCGTGGTCGAGCCTCGCCGAAGTGGCGTCGATCGCCGGCGACCTCAAGGGCGTCGACGATCTGCTCGCAGCCGCCGCAGGTGCCGCGGCGCGCAGCGGTGACGCGCTCGCTGACATCGAGGTCGACGAAGCCGCCGGTGCGATCGCGCTCGATCGCGGCGACTTCGCTGCCTCGACCGCCGCGTGCAAGAAGGCGCTCGCGAAGGCCGAGAAGCTCGCCGGCCCCGAGTCGCAGGCGACGCTCGACGCCATCGGTTGCCTGTTCAACGTGCAACAGAGTCACGACGTGAAGGCCGCGGTCGCCACCGGCGAGCGTGCGCTCGAGATCTCGACGCGCCTCAAAGGCCCGAGCTATCCGACGACACTGACCGAGGTCATGCACCTCGCTGCCGCGAAGGAGCGACTCGCCGATCACGCCGGCGCTGCGCCGCTGTGGGACCGCGCACTCGCGGGCGAGACCGAGCTGTGGGGCGCGGACAGCGTGCCGGTGATGAACCTCCTGCACGACAAGGCGCTGTCGGAGACGCCCGACGGTGCAGAGTCGACGCCCGAAGCGCTCGCGTCGATCCAACGCGCCGTCGCGATCGGCGACAAGGTGCTCCCGCCGAAGGATCCGCAGCGCGTCGCGATGCTCGAGACGCTCGCGATCGTCCAGAGCGCGCTCCACGACCACAAAGCGACGCAGGCGACCTACGACCGCGTGATCGCGCTCTACGAGCAACTCGACGATCCGATGGGCCTCGCGCGCACGCTCTACAACGCCGGCGACGACTTCCGCACCGACAACAAGTGCGACCGCGCGACACCGCTGTTCCGCCGCGCCGCGAAGCTCGCGCGCGAGACCGGCCAGAAGTCCCTGATGGAGGCCGCGTGCCAGGGCGCGCTCGCCGACTGCCTCGCGAACGCGCACGACTACGCCGCCAGCGATGCCGCGTTCACCGAAGCGATCGCGCTGCTCGACTCGCTCGGAAATCCCTTGTTCGGTGCGCAGACCCGGTGGAACTTCGCCGACAGCCTCGCGAAGCGCCACCAGCGCGCTCGCGCGATCGAGCTCGCGACCAAGGCCGTCGATCAGCTCGCCGACCAGCCGCCGCCCGCACCGGATCTGGCGAAGCAGATCAGCGACTGGATCAGGACCCAGTGAGCGATGGATCGATCAGGTACTTCTCGCCGGTCGCACGCTTCGCATACTTCAAGATCACGTCCGGCTTGATCGCGTCGCGCAGCGAGATCGTCGCGGTGTAGCGGCTCGCGAACGTCGTCGTCAGCTCCGACAGGATCCGCTCGCGCAGCTTGCCGCCGGCCTCCGGGCCGAGCTTCAACAGCGCGGGTAGCACGAGCCAACCGGCGACGCCCCACGACAGACCGAACGTGCGGTCGAGCACCGTCGGGCGGACGTCGAGCGAGCCGTAGATGTAGACCTGCTTGTGCGTCGCCGAGCCGTAACGGCTGTACGTCTTCGCGGTGCGATTCGCGGCGAGCTCCATCGCGGTCAGGATCTGGCTCGCGAGGTTGCCGCCGCCGATCGCGTCGAACGCGAGCGTCGCCTTGGTCGCCACGCACGCCTCGACGAGATCCGCCGCGAACGTCGGCGACGTCGAATCGAGCACGTGCTCCGCGCCGAGCTCTTTCAACAGCTTCACGTGGTCCGCGCTGCGCACGATGTTGACCAGGCCGATACCGTCCTGCTTGCACACCTTGATCAGCATCTGGCCGAGGTTCGACGCCGCCGCGGTATGAACCAGCGCCGTGTGGCCCTCGCGCCGCATCGTCTCGAGGAAGCACAGCACCGTCATCGGATTGACGAACACCGAAGCGCCCTGCTCCGGCGTGATGCCCGCCGGCAGCGGGATCGCCTCGTGCAGCTTGAGCACGCGGTACTGCGAGAACATCGCGCCCGCCGCCGCGGCGACCGTCTTGCCCAGCAACGCCTGCGCGTTCGCGCCTGCCTCGACGACGACGCCTGCGCCTTCGTTGCCGACCTTCATCGCCTGATCGAGTCGCGCGGTGAGGTGCGCCATCCGCTGCTCCGGAATCTTCGCCGTCGTCATCGCGCCGTTCGCCTTCAGCGTCGCGATATCGAGAGGCCCGAGCAGCAGCGCGAGGTCCGACGGGCTGATCGGCGCCGCCTTGATCTCGACCACGACCTCGTCGGGCCCCGGTGCCGGCACCTGCGTTTCGGTCACCGCGAGCTGGAGCTCGCCGTCTTTGGTCACCCGCGAAGTCAGCTCGAGCCCTGTCCTTATCGCCATGGACCTGGCGTAGCACTTTTCGTGCGACCGGAACCGGGCTCGCGGCTCGTACTCGCATGAAGACGCTCATTGCACTCGCCATCGCCGCCGGAACCACCCTCGCTGCCGCCCCCACGTGGGCCAGCTGCCGGATCCACAACGACACCGGCTTCGACTTCAAGGTCGAGAGCGGCAACACCTCGAACCAGAGCGTCGGCGCTCACACGACGACGTCGATCGCCGCGGGAACGATCAAGGGCAAGGACGAGAAGGCCGGCAAGACCATCTCGGGCTCGTGCAAGGACGGCGACGAGCTCGAGGTCAAGGACGACCACGGAACGCCGGTCCTGTCGAAGAAGTAGTTAGAGCTCGCTCTCGAGGAACTTCGCTTCGGCCAGCGCTGCTCGCAACGTGAGAGGTTGGAGTTTCAGTAGCGCTACCTCAGGGAGCCCCTGACCAGAGTGACCGGCGTAGCCACGAGCCTTCGCGTGGGTTACCCGCTCGGTGCTCGTACCCTTCGGTACGAATAGCATCGTATCGAGCTCGGGAATCATCGAGAGGCTCACCGCGGTCTCGCGATTCGCCCAGATCCAGAGCGAGACATTATGTAGAGACCACGTCCCCTTGGCGAGGACTGCGTCGCCGACGGCGGCGAGTCGCTTTCCTGTATCTCGAGAGCGCGACGAGGGCGCCCGATGCTGGTCGGCCGCGCCAAACGCTGCCGCGATTCGATCGAGCTCGCCGAGCAGAGTCCGTGGCTTGGTCTCGTCGGAGGACATCGCCGTGAGCGACTTGCCGTCGTGGCCCCACCGATAGACGCGCAGGCGCGAATGAAGAGCCTCGATCAGCGGGCTGGTCTGGAGCTCGCTCGTCGAACCTTTTCCCGAGAAGTAGATCGCGAAGACGGCGTTGTTCCTCTGCCGCTCCTCGGTGTAATGGAAGTGGAACGAGACGAACGCCATCGCAGTCCAACGCGCACGCCCGACCTGGAAGCGCCAGCGCCGTGACACCGACATGCTGTTCAACCGCCAGCCCTGCGGTCGCGCGACGATCGCGCGCGCTGCGCGCCAGCCGAGTCGAGATGCCGCGACGTGCTCGGGCGGAAGGGCGACGAACTGCTGCCTCACTATCGCGATGCTCGCACATCGCCGCTCGGGATCGCGATCGGCGTGTGCTCGTCACTCGCGGTGCGCAGGTGGAATGGCGGCAACACGACGGCATCGCGAGCCTGCACCGCGACCTGGGTCGGGTCGCGCAGCTTGACATGGACGATGTCGTCGCGGAGCACGCAGCCCATGCACGACGCCGCGAGCGCGACGAGCCACATGCGATCAGGATAGTGACGTGCGCTCGCGACGCAGTTGAAGATCCGATGAAGCTGTTCTAGCGAGACGGAGTTCCTCACTCCGATCCAGATTCGCAATCTGGGTTACGCGCGATCGCGAGGTGCATCATCTTGCGGCCCTCGAACGCGCGCGAGCCGCGATGCACGCGTTGTAGCGTTCGCGACCGGAGGTGAGTGATATGGGTAAGAACGTTACGAAGACGGTCATCGGATTGTTCGGTAGCGTGTTGATCGCGAGCGCGGGCTGCGCCGGGGAACAAGATCAAGAACCGGTCACGGTCGCGCCTGCACCGTCGAGCACGGGCGGGCTCTACGTCGTGATGACGCGGCCGCCGAACGTGCCCGCGCACTTTGTCGCCACGCCGAACGGCTGGTTCGATCCAGACTGCGTCGTCGCGATCGCGCCCGACGAGCACGTGACGCGAGAAGGTCACGTCGCACGACGCGATGGCTCGATCCGTCGCGCGGCGCAACAGTGCAAGTCGCCTCGGTTCGACGTCGAGGGCCGCGAGATCGTCGAGTCGAGCGAGGCGCGCACGGTGCCGACGACGAATGGTTGGGTCGAGTATGCGAGCTCGACCGCGCTCGGTGCGATGAGCTACGTCCACTCGCAGTGGACGGTGCCGGCGCTGCCGACCGCGAACTCGGGCCAGGTGATCTACTTCTTCCCCGGCACCGAGAACGCGAGCAGCGTCACGTCGATCATGCAGCCCGTCCTCGGCTACAACCACTCGGGCGGCCCCTCGGGTGTGTGGTCGATGGCGAGCTGGAACTGCTGCGTCACCGGCACGACCTGGCACAGCACGCCGTACATCTCGGCGACGCCGGGCACCACGGTATCGGGCGACATGCAGGGCACGGGTTGCAACGCGTCGACCGGCGTCTGCCCGAACTGGACGATCGTCTCGCGCAACTCGGCGGGCTCGACGACAACGTTATCGACGACGACGACCCAGGCGCAGAACTGGCTGTTCGGCCACGTACTCGAGGCCTACAACATCGCGACCTGTAGCAACCTGCCGGCGAGCTCGCCGTCGGTCGCGTCCGGGTTCGCGCTGCGCAACGCGGCGGGAACCACGGTCTCGCCGCCGGCGTGGACGAACTCGCTCCTGTCCGTGTCGCCATCGTGCAGCTACTCGGTCAGCCACACGGCGACAACCGCGACGCTCGCGTGGTCGAACAACGGGACCCAGGTCTGCACGCCGGGCGCCGACCGCTCGTGCTGCCCGTTCGCGAATGGCTGCTCGTGTTTGGGCGACCAGACCTGCAATGCCGCCGGCACCGGTTGGGGCGCATGCGAGGGCGCCGGTCAGGCCGGGCATCCCTGCCCGTGATTCGCTACCAGTGGTCGTGACGGACGTCGCGTAACCAGCGATCGAGTGCGGCGGTCGCCTCGGGCGGTGGATCGACGGGCAACACCGACATCGCCCACCCTCGATCGACTTCCTTCACCGCGGCTTCGAGACGCGTGCGCCACGTCGCGGCGTGTGCGGGCTCGAGCTGCTGCTGTTCGCCCGTGCGCTTGATCGCCATCAACTCGGAAATCTCGACGGGCACGTAGTCGGCGAGTCGCGCGACATCGGTCTCGAGCACACCGGTCGCGAGCACGCAGCGGCCGGTCGCAGCGGTACGCAAGACGTACAACGCGCGCTTCGCGGTCGGCTTCTCGCCGAACAAGCGCAACTGACTCGCAGCGAAGCCACCGTAGTGCTTCGCGGCGCGGCGCGACAGCACGGCCTGAACGAGCGGGCGCAGCGTCGCGAGCAAAGCGAGGTCACCGCCGAGCGCGAGCGAGCCGAGGATCCGCTCGAGGAAGTTGCCGTTGCCCTTCAGGCAGCCGCGGAGCACGGGCGCGAGCTCGTTCGAACCGTAATCGAGCTCGACGCCTTCGCGGACCTCGATCCGGTCTTCGGGCTCGTTCGGTTGATCGAGGCCGACCAGTTCGCGCGTCGCTGCGATGTGCACGCACTTCAGATCGAGGTCGCTATCCGGAGATGGAAAGCCGTACGCGTGCGCACCCGAGAGATAGACGACGAGGTGACGGCGCTCCGCTTCGCGCTCGGCGACGAACGTGCGCGCGACGCGCTGCTGCTCGCCGGAAAGGACGCTCCACGGATCGGTCACGGCGACTCGCTTAGATGGTTGTGGTCGTCGCTGAACAGCGCGTGCGCCCCGTCAGGGCTCGCACATAGAAACCCGCCCGTCCTCGCGAGAGGTCGCGAGCGCAGCGTTGCGGCGTCCAGTGCGATATCGGGCGTCCCCCGTAGGATCAGCCCGTGCGGTGCGATCCACGCCAGCGGTCGTTCGCGAGCCCGATCGATGGCGCGCACGTCACCGCGAACGTGCGGCGTGAAGTGCGCGACGGTCTTCTTCGCACGATCGACAAGATCGAGGCCCTTCGCGTTCACGACGGCCGCGTAGGCGCCATCCGGCGAGGTGGAGATCGCGTCATCTGTCGACGCTGCCGGCTGGCCGGGAACGACCTTCTGGCGCTGGCCCTCGAGATCGTGAAGCTGGATCCCGTCGACGTCCCACGCGTAGATCTGCGCGAGATCGGTGGTGCGCGTGCGCGTCGTCGGGCCCTTCCCGACGGGAAAGATCACGACATCCGAGTTGTCGATCAACGCGACCTGCGTTCCGTCGGGAGACAACGCCGGCCTGCTGAACGGACCGAGATGGCTACCGGCCGGTACCGCGATGCGATGACATCCACCGGGATCGATGCTCCATAACGACGCTGCCATTCCCGTGGCGATCACGCCAGACCTCGCATCGCGTGCGGTCACGATCGCGATCGCGTTCGGGCTGTTCGCGCCCACTGCGACATCGTCGACCGCACCGGGCAGCTCGCACACCTTCGTTGCCTTACCGCCCCAAGGTGCGTGAACGACCATGTCGTGGGTGGTGTCCGCGCGGAATGCGGACCAGCCATCGCGGGCACAGAACACGTCGTGCCCCTCGTCGAACGCGAACGGATGCGCGGAAGGGAACAGCGGCTCTTCGGTCTCGAGATTCGGATCGTTCGCCTTGGTCCGCGGAGGCTCGGGGCCGTCACGCAGCGCGTCCGCGAAGATCGAGATCAAGGCGCCCGCGTAACCGGAATCCTTCGGCACGAGCTCGACGTGCGTCGGATCCTTGATGTTGATGTACATCTCGGCGTACTCGGCGCCGACGGAGAAGAACACCTTGTGGTCGCCATCGCCCATGTCCAAGGCTTCGAACGCGATCGGCTGGAGAGGCTCGGAATGCGTCTTGATCGGCACCGGCTGCTTCATCCACTTCGCGAGCGCCAGCAGCGCGATCTCACCTCGATGTGAGTCGGGTGCGACCAACGAGCCCGCTGGGCCGAGCTCGAGCACGATCACGCCCTGACCGAGATGGAGCTCGTACTTGCCGGGCTGGATCTCGCGAGCCGGAACTTCGAGGATGTCGTCGTCGCTCGTCTTCGGATCTGGCCACACGACGGCCGCATCGTGCGGCGCGATGACGGGGGGCGGCGCGGCGGGCCGCGAACGATCACAACCGACCGCGCAGACGAACGCGACCCATGACCAGCGCATCACGGTTCTTCGTCGAAGTGAGCGTCGGGCGCTTCGGGCGCGTGCTCGCCCCACGGGCCGGGCGCGAGCGTGACGGCGCGACGTGCCGCTTCCGCGCGAGCCTCGCGCAGGATCCGATCGGCCGCGGCGACATCGCCGCGACGCGGCAGCGGGCTGCGCTCGCGCGCTTCTTCGAGCTTCGGGGTCATGGAGCGAGCGAGCTCCATCACGTCATCCATCGCCATCTCGCCGCCCTTGATCGCGAGCAGCGTCGGGCGCAGCCGATCGGGCACGCGGACATCGGGCGTTTCGCCGGAGAGCCAGCGGATCGCGAGGTCGAGCAAGCGGATCAGGTTGTAGGCGTTCTTCGGGCGCAGATCGCGCGGCAGCGGCAGGTCGCGCTTCGCCGCGACGCGCAGCGAGACCCAGTCGTTCGCCGCGATCAGGCCCTGGTCGTACATCGAGCGGTAGAGCTGCTTGAGATAGTCGCGCGCACGCAGCACGGCATCGCGGCGCGACGGCGCCTCGACGTGCGCGACATCGGCGAGCCGCTCGGCGGCGGCGTCGATGCCGAGCGTCGGGTTCTCGCGCAACCAGCCGATCACGACGGCGCGATGATCGGCGAGCCGCTGGTTGTGCTCGAGCCGATCGAGCTGCGACAGCGCGTAGCGGCCGAAGCTGCCGTAGATCTCCTGCGATAGGAATCCGTTCCTGATCTCGACGAAGTGCGCGCCGATCGGATCGACGATCTTCGCACCCGCGAACAGCATCTCGAGCGTGTTCGGATCGGCGCGCAGCGCCTGGCGCACGGCCTTGCCGATCTCCCAGTACTGATACGAGCCATCGACGGAGATCAGATCCACCGGCGGATCGACGAGCCCGGTCGTCCACGAGAACGGCAGCACGAACACACCGCGGTGATCCTCGTCGGAGTCCTCGCGGGCGAGGCCCCACGCGCGCGAGCCGACGACCGTGTCGATCGCGACGCACGGGCGCAGCTCGTCCCACGCGGCGGCGCGGCGTTGCGCATAACGTGCGACGCCGAGCTTGCGCGGCGCGACCTCGATGCGAAGGTATGTCGCGCGTACGTCGTCGAGGAACACGACCTCGACGCGCTCGCCGTCGTGGCGAGTCACGCGACCGTATGCACCTTGCGGCCGGCCGTCGCGATCGACGCGAGTTGTGACCTCGGTGCCGATCGGGAGCGGGACGGTCGTGGGATCGAGATCGGCGAGCCCGCCGAGCCGGAGCGTCATGCGGCGACTGTACTGCGGTCCGGCTGGAGATAGTCGACCAAGCGGCGTGTCCCGCGCACCGGCGCGACGAGGTCGTGGGTCGCGAGCCCGCACGCGAATGCGGCGAACTGGGCGATCCGCGGATGAAAGGGGCGTAGCGCGAGCGAGCCGAGCCGGCCGAGCCAGCGCGGCACCCGCGCGATCCGGACCCGCCGGCCGGCACTCGCGGCGACGAGCTCGAACAGCTGCGCGCGTGTCATCACGTCGGGGCCGCCCGCTGCAAGCTCGCGTGGACCGTCGTGGAGCGCCGCAGCGATCAGCACGTCCGCGAGGTCGCGCTCGTCGATCGGGTTGGTCCGCGCGCGGCCGTCGCCGAGATCGATCAGCACGCCGCGCCGGGCGAGCTCCAACAAGCCGGCGAACGCGGAGAAGAAGCCGTTCGCGCGAACGACGCAGCCATCGATCGCGCGCATCGCCTCGACGACTCGCTCGTGCGCAGCGACGTACGGCGTCGCGCGCTGTGCCTCCGCGAAGTTCGTCGCCGCATAGACCATCCGTGCATTCGCGCGCTTCGCCGCCTCGACCGCCGCGAGCCCGATCGGCGTATCGACCGCGCGGTAGCCGCGCCAACCCTTGCCGAGCGCGAGCGCCGTGCTCGCACCGGCGCAGTCGACGATCACGTTCGGTCGGCTCCGCGCGATCGCCTCGGGATCCCGAGTGTCCGCACGTGCGATCGCGGTCACCCGATGCCCGCGCTCCACCAGCCCTGAAGACACCCACGTCCCGAGCGAACCACCCGCGCCGATCACGACGATCTCCATGACGTTGGGATGCCGCGATACGTCGCAGCGGTGGGTGGCAAGTCGTCGCACCTGCAACCTCGCCCCACGTCGCGATGTCCGATCCTGCGTGCAAACCCTCCTCGTCCACGGCGATCTGGTCTGGAAGGGCTGCCTGGTCGCGTTTGTCGTGCTCGTGTTCGTCGTCATCGCGCGCGTCCGCCGCGCCCGCGCCCGCCGCTGGGCGACGAACCTGCCCGCGGCGCTCGACCTCCACAGCGACGGCGTCGTCCGCGGCACGCTCGGCGGTGGCACCGCGCGCTCGCTTGCAACCGGCGACGATCATCGCGATCAACGCGACGCCGAGCTGTGGATCACGACTCCGGAAGGTCGGATCCCGCTCGTCGGCACGATCCACGTCCTCGCCGGATCGATCTCGACAGTCGAGCGCGGCGGCGTGCGCCACCAGATCGCGACCGGCGACGAGGTGATCGCCCGCGGCGTGCTCGAGCGCCGCGCCGGCGCCGCCGACTATCGCAGCGACCCGACGACGTTCGCGCTCACCGGCGATCCGATCACGATCTGCGCGCGCGCGCCGGCGATCGTCGTCCCGCGCCTGAAGGTCACGGCGCTCGCGTTGATCCTCGCGACCAGCGCGTCGCTCGGCTACATCGTCGAGCGCGCATTCGGTGCTGGTTGGCGCGGCGCGTGCGCTTCGGCCCACGCCGATGCGTGCGTGCTCGCAGCGACGATGCCGGGTGGCGATAACGCGGGTCACATGCTGCTCGCGGTCCTCGATGTCACGCACCACAACACGCGAGCCGACGTCGCGCACCGCATCGAGGTCGCGGAGATCGTCGGCGATTGCGACTACGCGATGCGCCCGCTCGAGCAGGCACAGCTGTGGGAAGAGCTGCTCGTGATGGCGGAGCGCTGCAATTCCCCCGTCGAGCAGCAGCTCGCGCTTGCCCAGCTCGGCCGGTTCGAAGAGGCCGCGATATTCGCCCCCGCGAACCCGAAGGTGCCGCGCCTGCAGTTGCTGATCCTCGCGCACGAATGGCTGGCCGCCGGAACCGAGCTCGACCATGCCGCGCGCAAGGAGCACAGCGACGTACGCCGCCGCCTGCTGCGCTGTCGCGCCGACCTGCTTCGCGCCTGGGGCGGCGATGCCACCGCCGCGAGCTGGCTGAATGGCTATCCGGCGACCTCGGCCGATCGCGCGATTCCCCAGTACTGGTTGCCGGAGCGCTACTGCGACTACGAAGCCAGCCTGCGCGACCGCCCGGCCGACCCGTGGAACGACTACAGCCATGCGGCGTCGATGTGGCGCAGCGAAGAGATCTACACGACACTCGCAGCGCTCGATGACGACGCCGTCGCCACCTGGGGCCACCAGTTCTGGGCCGCGGCATACGCGAGGATCTACGGCAGCGAGGATGCCGACACGCTCGCCATCCTCGATGCGCGAGCGATCCACCGCGCGATGACCGGCGACCTCGCGGGCGCGCTGCAGGACGCTGCCGCGAACGACGAGCACGCACGCCGCTACTACTACGCAGAGATCAGGGAGCGGGCGCCGCTCGTCCGCCAACTGTCGCTGTTCACCGCGTCGACCGATATCGCGCACGATCTCCCGGCTGCCGACGACGCCCACGAAGCGTGGTGGCACCAGCTCGCCCACGTGTTCTTGCGCGATGGCCTGCAGTACGCGCAGAACCTCGATTCGCGGACCCGCGCGGCGCTCGACGACGCCCAGCTCCTCGGCGACGGTCGTCCACTCGCTGCTCGGCTCGCCGACGATCACGAGCTGCGCGACCTCGACGTGATCGCGGTGCTCCCGCGGATCACCCGCGGCCGCGCGGAGCTCGTCGACGCGATCCGCGCGATGATCCCGGCACGCGATCCACTCGGTGTCCACGGGTTTCCGTTCGTCGGTGCAACGCGTGCGTTCACGCGTCGCACGGTGCTCGAGCTCGCGGGCGATCGGGCGGGAGCCGCGCGCTGGGCCGAAATCTTCCGCCGCTACGATCGCGCGCTCGCGGATCCTCGCACGCTCACCGCACTCGCGCTCGCGACCGCGACCTGACATGCTTACAGGCGGTGTCCGGGCCTGATCTGCTTCGCGCGGTGATCGACCATCCCGACGACGACGCCCGTCGCCTGGTCTATGCCGACTGGCTCCAGCAGCAGGGCAATCCGCAGGGCGAGCTGATCGCCGTGCATCTCCAGCTCGCGAAGGCGATCGCGAGCGAGCGCGGCGAGCTCGAGACGCGCGCGAAGGCGTTGCTCGACGCGCATGCGAACACCTGGATCGCCGAGCTCGGCGAAGGCGTCAGCAACGTCGCGTTTCGGCGAGGCCTCGCGTACGCGGCGTGTGCTGCCGTCGACGGCCACGCCCGGGGCCTCCTCGACGTACTCGATCGCGCGCCGATCCGCGACCTCGGGTTCGTCGCACAGCGCGACGACGACGACGAGCCGACATCGCGCCTCGCCGTCGCGCGCGAGCTCGCCGCGGATCCTCGGCTCGCGCGCGTCGAGCTGCTCGCGACCGGGTTGCGCTGGGGCGGCGAAGGGCTCGCGGCGTTACTCGGCTCTCCGTACCTCGCGAACCTGCGCGGCCTCCACATCGCAGATCCCGATTGTCAGGTCTATGCAGGTGAGGCGATCGCCGCCGCTCACCTCCCGCGCCTCGAATTTCTCGCGCTGCGCGGCGACTGGCAAGGCGAGATGGGCGACGCCGGTGTCGTCGCACTCGCGCGCGCGTCACTGCCCGCGTTGCGAGACCTCGCGATCCTCAACGTCAGCTGTGGCGAAGCCTCCGCGCGTGCACTCGCGACCTCGACGACGCTGACCCATCTCCACCACCTCGACTTCGGCTCGGGCTCGTACAACCCGAATCGGATCGGTACGCGCGGCGCGATCGCGATCGCGGAGTCCGCAAACTTCGCGCAGCTCCGCCGGCTGATCCTCGACTTCAACGGCATCGCCGACGACGGGCTCACCGCACTCGCGAGCTCGCCGCACCTCGGCGGGTTGCACTACCTCTCGCTCAAGAACGCCGGCATCACCGACGCGGGGCTGCGCGCGTTCGCGACCGGCACCGGCATGCCGGCGCTCGAGCTGCTCGAGCTCACGTTCAATCGCGACGTCACGCATGCAGGGATCGAGGCACTCGCCGAATCGCCACGGCTCGCGACGTTGTCCTCGCTGTGGTTGCGCCAGATCCCGTTCGGTCCGGATGGAGCGCGCGCTATCGCACGGTCTGCGCACGCCGCGGGCTTGCGCAGCCTCAACTTGCTCGAGTGCAAGCTCGGGGACGACGGTGCACGTGCGCTCCTCGACTCGCCTTATCTCGCGGGCTTGACCGACCTCCAGCTCTCGGGAAACCAGCTCTCCGACGACATGAGAGCCGCGCTGCACGCTCGCTGGGGCGCCGCGGTCCGTGCCGATCGTTAGCGCAATTTCACCTGCGCCTCGGGTGTTACGCTCGCCAGGTGCAACTGCCTTTCCTGGTCGTTCACGCCGCGCTGATCTGGAAGGCCATCCTCGGCGCGTTTGTCGGGTTCTGGCTCGTCGTGTTCTTCGCAGTTCGCTACGCGCTCGTGCGTGCGGCGAACCGGATGGCCGCGCGCGACCTCGATACCAGCGACGAAGGCGTCATCCGCGGCACGCTGCGCGGCGGCACTGCGAGCACGCTGTACGTGACGCCGACGCTCGGCGCTTCGACCCAACCGAGCTGTCATGCCGGCGACCTCGTGATCGCGACCGCCGACGGCGATGTCGTCCTCGACGGAGAGCTTCGCGTCGCCGCCGGTGCTCGTGTCGCGGCGAAGCGGCGCGGTGTTCCCGCGGGTACTCCCTCGCAGATCGCGACCGGCGATCTGCCGATCGCGACCGCCGTGTTGCACGAGGTCTGCGCGGGCGACGAGGTGATCGCGAAGGGCACGCTGGTCCGCGAGGCCGGCGATCAGGCGACCGACTATCGCGAGAACGCGACCCGTCGCGTCCTGCGCGGATCGATCCAGATCGCGGCGCGCACGCCGGCAACAAAGCTCGTACGGCCGAGCGTCGCGATGCTCGCAATCGTGATCGGCGTGACCGGCTTCGTCGGCTACCGAGCGCTCGGGCTGTGCGGAGAATCGTGGCGCGAGACGTGCCGCGCCGGCGTCGATCTCGAGCTCACGAATCGCAACGCGTGCGTGATGGCGAACGCGATGCCGGGCCAGCACGACGCGCTCGGCCTGTTGCTCGATCAGCTCGATCGCAAGCCGATTCCCAGCGAGGCGGCGCTCGACGAGCGGATCGCGCTCTCGCACCTCGTCGAGGATTGCCACGGCTCGGTCGCTCGGCTCGAGCGGCTCGAACGGCCCGAGCTCACGCTCGCCGAAGCGAAGCGCTGCGGTGACTACGAAGCGCAACAGATCGCGCTGCTCCAGCTCGGCGAGTTCGCCAAGGCGGCGATCGTGCCGTTCGAGATGACCGGCTATCGCTCGGAGGTCCGCGGCAAGCTGCTCGTGCTCGCGGGCGCCTGGCACGCTGCTGCTGCGTACGCCGAACAGCGCGCGACGGATCTGCGCAGCCAGCCGGCCGAGCCCGATCCGGATCGCCGCGATCGGATCGCGTCGTCGATCGTCGCGTGGCAGTGCTTCGCGGCGCTGATGGAGTCGTACGCCGGCGCGAACGCGACGTCGCTGCCGCGCATGCGCGAGCTCGCCGCCGGCCCGCACGGCGAGGAGTGCTTGCCCGAGCTCGCGGAGGTCGGCACGCCCGAGGAGACCGCGAAGATCCTCGGTACGCATCCCGGACTCGAGACGCCTTGGCGCACGATCGAGCTCGAGCGTCAGCTCGCAGGGCTCGGGATGATGAAGAACGACGGCATCCCGGCGATGCTGCTCCAGGGCTCGGACTCGCTCGGCATGGCGTACGCGCCGATCATCTGGGCGACCCGCCTCGCGCCACCGATCCCGGAGACCGGCGATCTCGAGATGCGGTTCGACGACGCGACCCATCGGCTCGCGATCGCGGTGTGGTCGCGCGACTTCGCGGCCGCGCATCGCTTCGCGGATCGCGCGCTCGAGCTCGCGCACGACGAGCGGGCCGGTTACGACGCTCAGTACGCCGGCCTCCTGCATCCGGCGATCGACCTCTACACGGCGAAGACGCCGCTCGACGTGCCGAAGCCGCTCGTCCGCGACGATCCGGAGCTCGACATGTCGCTCGCGAGCCTGTGGTCGTTCCTGACGCCGCACCTCGCGCTTCGCCACGGCGATCCGCTCGGCAACAAGGGCCTCGTGATGACGACGGAGATGCAGCACGCGCTCACCGACGCCCAGCACGGCGACGCAGCCGCACTCGTGAAGGACTTGCTCGACGATCCGTCGCTACATCCGATCGACCTGATCGCCGTGCTGCCGATGGTGAAGACCCACCGCGACGAGCTCGTGCGCGCGCTGCCGTTCATGCCGGCGTCGAACCAGATCGTCGACTATCGGTTTCCGTTCGGCACCGCGCAGTACTACGCGGAGCGCCGAGCGATGTTCGAGCTCGCGGGCGATGCCGCGAACGCGAAGCGCGCGAACGACGTGTTCGAGCGCTACGCGGCCGCTTTCCACGACCATCGTAGGCTCGTCGCGCTATCGCTGCTCGACTTCTAGTGAGCGACGGCGTCGAGCTGCGCGCGCGCGAACGCGGCGCGAGCTTCGAGGTTCTGCCAGTCGCCATCGTGCGGCTTGTCGCCCCACTTCGCGAGCTCGGCTTCGGCGGTCTTCAGCTCGGACTGCGCGGCCGCCTGATCGATCTCGGCGACCGGCTTCGCACGCTCGACGAGGATCTGGACGGCGCCTTCCGGATCGATCCGGAGGTAACCCGTCGAGACCGCGTAGCGCGCGCGCGCCTTCGTACCGATCGTCAGCACGCCAGCGCGCAGCGCCGTCAGCATCGGGACGTGTCCCGGCAACAGCTCGAACTCGCCGAGGTCACCGGGAGCCTGGAGGCTATCGGTGTCGGTGTGCGCGATCACGCCGCGAGGCGTGACGAGGTTCACCGCGAGGAAGGTCGGCAGTGCCATGGTTAGCCCCGCTTCGCGAGCTCGGCGGCCTTCGCGCGCACGTCGTCGATCGTGCCGGTCATCTCGAACGCCTGCTCGGGCAGGTCGTCGCACTTACCGGCGAGGATCTCCTCGAACGAGCGGACCGTGTCCTCGCGCGAGCAGAACACGCCCTTCAGGCCCGTGAACGTCTCGGCGACGTGGAACGGCTGACCGAAGAACTTCTCGATCTTGCGGGCGCGAGCGACGGTGACCTTGTCATCTTCGCTGAGCTCGTCCATGCCGAGAATCGCGATGATGTCCTGGAGGTCCTTGTACTTCTGGAGGATGCGCTGGACTTCGCGGGCGACCTTGTAGTGGCGCTCGCCGACGACGGCCGGCGTGAGAATCGACGACGTCGAGTCGAGCGGGTCGACGGCCGGGTAGATGCCCTTCTCCGTGATCGCGCGGTTGAGCACCGTCGTCGCGTCGAGGTGGGCGAACGCCGTCGCCGGCGCCGGGTCGGTCAAGTCGTCGGCGGGGACGTAAATCGCCTGCACCGAGGTGATCGAGCCGTCCTTCGTCGAGGTGATGCGCTCCTGGAGACCACCCATCTCGGTCGACAGCGTCGGCTGATAACCGACGGCGCTCGGGATGCGGCCGAGGAGCGCCGACACTTCCGAACCCGCCTGGGTGAACCGGAAGATGTTGTCGACGAACAGCAGGAGGTCCTGCTTCATGACATCGCGGAAGTACTCCGCGACGGTGAGCGCGGAAATCGCGACGCGAGCGCGCGCGCCGGGCGGCTCGTTCATCTGGCCGAAGATCAGCGCGGTCTTCGAGAGGACCGAGCTACCGTCGAACAGCTTCGCGTCCTTGAGCTCGTGGAAGAGGTCGTTACCTTCGCGGGTACGCTCGCCGACACCGGCGAACACCGAGTAGGAGCCCGACTTCTTCGCGACGTTGTTGATCAGCTCCTGGATGAGCACGGTCTTGCCGACGCCGGCGCCACCGAACAGGCCGATCTTGCCGCCGCGGCGGTACGGAGCGAGGAGGTCGATGACCTTGATGCCCGTCTCGAACATCTCGACGTTCACCGACTGGTCGGTGAACTTCGGCGCCGAGCGGTGGATCGGCAACCGCGCCTTCGAGGTGACCGGGCCGGCCTCGTCGACAGGCTCGCCGACGACGTTGAGGATGCGGCCGAGGACTTCGGGTCCGACCGGCATCGTGATCGCGGCGCCGGTGTTCTTCACCGACTGGCCGCGGACGAGACCGTCCGTCGTGTCCATCGCGACGCAGCGCACGGTGTGCTCGCCGAGGTGCTGGGCGACTTCGACCGTGAGGTTGTCGGTGCGACCGTCGATCGCCTTGTTCGTGAGGAGGAGTGCCGTGTTGATCTCGGGCAGCTCGGCCGAATCGAACGCGACGTCGACGACGGGGCCGATGACCTGGACCACGCGGCCCATCGAGTTGGGGGAGTAATCAGTCGTTGCCATAAATACTTACCCTTTCAAAGCCTCGGCGCCGCCGACGATCTCGGCGAGCTCCTTCGTGATCGCCGCCTGACGAGCGCGGTTGTACTGAAGCGTGTAGCGCTTGATCATGTCGCCGGCGCTCTTCGTCGCGTTCTCCATCGCCATCATCTGGGCGCCGAAGAAGGATGCGATCGACTCGAGCGTCGAGCGGAAGATCTGGTTCTGGACGTAGAGCGGAACGAGCCGCGACAGCAATTCCTGCTTTCCGGGCTCGTAGATGTAGTCGGTCTGCGTGGTCGCAGCGGCGTGCGAATCCTTGACCGTCAGCTCCGTCGATTTCTCGCCGGGGTGAACGGGCAGGATCTGGACGACGCGAACGACCTGCGAGCCCGCGTTCTTGAACTCGTTGTACGCGAGGAAGACGCGGTCGACCTTGCCTTCCATGAAGTCCGCGATCACGCGGGTCGCGGTCTCACCGGCGATCGCGAGTCCGGTCTCGCCGTTCTGCGGCGCGAGATCGAAGCTCGAGATCCGCGCGTTGCGGCGCGCGAAGTGCTGGTTCGCCTTGCGGCCGATGATGCGGAGGGAGACTTCGCTCGCCTCGCTCAGCTCGTTCGCGGCGAACCGCTCGACGGCGCGGATCACGTTCGAGTTGAACGCGCCCGCGAGGCCGCGGTCCGAGGTCACGACGACGACGGCCGCGTTCTTGAGCTCGCGCTCCTCGAACAGCGGGTGCGCGTCCTTACCGGCGACGCCGGCGAGCTCGCTGACGACCGTCGCGAGCGCCTGCGAATACGGGCGCGCCGCGATGATCGCGTCCTGCGAGCGACGCAGCTTTGCCGCGGCGACCAGCTTGAGGGCAGACGTGATCTTGCGCGTGTTCTTCACGCTCACGATCCGTTTGCGGATTGCCTTCAGGCTCGGCATTTTTTTACTTCTTCTCTTCGACCGAGAACTGCTTCGCGAACTCGGTCAGCGCGTCGCGCAGCTGCTTCTCGACATCGCCCTCGAGCTTGCCGTTCGTCTTCAGCTCGGCGAGCAGGCTCGCCTTGCGGCCCTTGATGAACGACATCAGCTCGCGCTCGTAGCGCTGCAGGACGTCCACCGGGTAGTCGTCGACGAAGCCGTTCGTGCCGGCGTAGATGATGACGACCTGCTCCTCCATCGGCATCGGCTCGTACTGGCCCTGCTTCAGGAGCTCGACCATGCGGACGCCGCGCGCGAGCTGCGCCTGGGTCGCCTTGTCGAGGTCGGAGCCGAACTGCGCGAACGCCGCCTTCTCGCGGTAGCTCGCGAGCTCGAGGCGCAAGCGGCCGGCGACCTTCTTCATCGCCTTCGTCTGGGCGGAGCCACCGACGCGCGACACCGAGATGCCGACGTTCACCGCCGGACGCACGCCGGAGTAGAACAAGTCGGCCTCGAGGAAGATCT